>Ga0102832_1000298_pt1 | contig 105206 bp, 96 predicted proteins | sample EBPBio282013_DNA_FD_88942 | JGI IMG/M metagenome (GOLD analysis project Ga0102832, IMG submission 88942) | Wastewater treatment Type I Accumulibacter community from EBPR Bioreactor in Madison, WI, USA - Reactor 2_5/28/2013_ DNA (Illumina Assembly) | ecosystem: Engineered > Bioreactor > EBPR >...
AGAAGGCAAGCGGTAGAGCCTGCGATAGGGCACTTGAAACACGACAACGGCATGGATCGGTGCTGGCTCAAGGGATCTGACCTTGCCCCTGTTTCGTGTAGCTCTTAACCCACGGTTCACGCGGCCTTTTTACGCTGTGCCTCGTACCAGCGCTGCTCGTACTGCATCGGGCTGAGGTAGCCCAGCGACGAATGCAGCCTGCGGTGATTGTAGAAGGCCATCCAGTCCATCACCGCCTGCCTGGCCTGCTCACGGGTAGCGAATTTGCACCCATGTACGCTGGCTGTTTTCAGCCGACCCCAGAAGCTCTCGGTCGGTGCGTTGTCCCAGCAGTTCCCCTTTCTGCTCATCGATGAACGCATGCCCCAGTCCTTCAAGGCATCCTGGAACTCATGGCTGCAATACTGGCTGCCCCGGTCGCTGTGGAATATCAGTCCAGGAGGTGGCCTGCGGCGCCACCACGCCATGGCCAGCGCGTCCTTGACCAGGCTGGCCTGCATGTGCGGCTGCAGGCTCCAACCCACCACCTGACGGTTGAACAGGTCGATGACCGCAGCCAGGTACAGCCAGCCCTCGTCGGTTTGGATGTAGGTGATGTCGCCACTCCACAGCTGGTTGGGCGCCTCGGGGTTAAAGCGCCGCTGTACCAAGTCGGGCGCCACCGGCAGGCTGTGGCGGCTGTCGGTAGTCACCACGAACTTGCGTTTGGTCTTGGCCCTGATGCCGTGCTGCTGCATGAGCTTGCGCACCCGGTCCTTGCCCACCCGGATGCCCCGGGCCAGCAGTTCCTTGTGCATGCGGGGCCAGCCGTATTCCCCCTTCACCTCGGCGTGGATGGCGCGCATGTACGCCAGCAGGGCTTCGTCGCTGTGACGCCGGGCAGGTCCACCGTGGCCAGACTCACGCCGGCGTAGCCAGTTGAAGTACCCGCTTGCGCTGACCTCCAGCACCCCGCAGGACACACTCACCGGGTACAGCTTTCTCATTTGGTGAATCCAGGCGTACCTCGCAGCGTGTCCTGCGCGAAGTACGCCGCGGCTTTTTTTGCGATGTCGCGCTCCATGCGAAGGCGAGCATTCTCTGCACGCAACCGGGCTATCGCCATCTGCTCGGGCGAAACCTGGATGCTCTTGTCTCCACCGCCCGCACCGTCCAATTCTCCCTTGGCTGACAGCCGTACCCAGTTGCCCAGGCTCGCTTTGGGAATGCCCAGTACCTTGGCCACCACCGCAATCGCCTGACCCGAGCGGACCTGCCGAACAGCCTCCTGCTTGAACTCTCGCGTGTACTGCGCACGCACCTGCTTGTCACTCATCTCTGAACTCCTTGTCGGTATTTTCAACAAGGGTTAAGAACTCCAGTTTTCAAGGGCAACCTCATGTCTTACCTGCCTCCAAAAAAAGCACACCGCAGGCGCAGGCTGTCCGCCGCGTGACCCGCAGCCGCCGCCAGGGCCACTACGATACGGAGTCCGCCATGCCCATGGTGGATTCACCCCACAGGAGACCGATCAACCATGTTCAGCCACGTCATGCTGGGAGCCAGCGACCTCGACCAATCCAAGCAGTTCTACGACGCCGTCCTCGGCGCCCTGGGCGCCGGCCCCGGCTTCACCGACAAGAAGAACCGCACTTTCTGGCGCCACGCGGGCAACACCTTTGCCATTACCGCGCCCATCAACGGCGAGCCGGCCTGCCACGGCAACGGCAGCACCATCGGCTTCGCGGCCCAGTCGCCCGAGCAGGCCGCTGCCGCCCATGCCGCCGGCGTGGCCGCGGGCGGCACGACCTGCGAAGACCCCCCGGGCTGGCGCGGCGACCATGGCGCCGGGGGCATTTACCTGGCCTATCTGCGCGATCCCGACGGCAACAAGCTCTGCGTGCTGCACCGCCCGCCCAAGGCCGCCTGACCCCGGAGCGTTCACGCATGCAACTATCCGAACAATGGGTGCTGGTCACCGGCGGCGCCCGCGGGCTGGGCCAGGCGATCACCCGCGCGCTGGCGCGCGAGGGCGCGGGTGTGGTCATCAACTACCACCGCAGCGAGGCCGCCGCGCAGGCGCTGGCCGAGGAGCTGGGCCCGCGCGCCATCGCGCTGCAGGCCGACGTGACCGATGCCGCCGCCGTGCAGCGGCTCTTCGCCGCGGCGCGCGAGCGCACCGGCGCCCCCATCAGCGCCGTGGTGAACAACGCGCTGGCGCAGTTCTCGTTCGACGGCGATGCGCGCCCCAAGCTGGGCGAGATCGCCTGGGAGCGCTTCAGCCAGCAGATCGAGGGCGCGGTCAAGGGCGCGCTCAACACCATGCAGGCGGCGCTGCCCGCCATGCGCGCGCAGGGCTTCGGGCGCGTCGTGAACGTGGGCACGAATCTGTTCCAGAACCCGGTGGTGCCCTACCACGACTACACGGCGGCCAAGGCGGCGCTGCTGTCGCTCACGCGCACGGCGGCGAACGACCTGGGGCCTCATGGCGTCACGGTGAACATGGTCTCGGGCGGACTGCTGCGCACCACCGACGCCAGCCGCGCCACGCCCGAGGCGGTGTTCGACCTGATCGCCAGCCTGACCCCGCTGCGCCGCGTGACCACGCCGGAGGAATTCGCCGACGCGGTGCTGTTCTTCCTCTCGCCCTGGGCGCGCGCGGTGACCGGGCAGAATCTGGTGGTCGACAGCGGCCTCGTAAAGGATTGACCATGGCTCTCACCCACCCGATCACCGCCAAGTGGCCCGCCCAGCACCCCGACCGGCTGCAGCTGTATTCGCTGCCCACGCCCAACGGCGTGAAGGTGTCGATCGCGCTGGAGGAGATGCAGCTGCCGTACGAGGCGCACCTGGTGAGCTTCGAGAGGAACGAGCAGTTCGCGCCGGAGTTCCTCGCACTGAACCCGAACAACAAGATCCCGGCCATTCTCGACCCCCATGGTCCGGGCGGCCAGCCGCTGGCGCTGTTCGAGTCCGGCGCCATCCTCATCTACCTGGCCGAGAAGACGGGCCAGTTCCTGCCGCGCGAGCCGGCCGCGCGCTACGAGACGCTGCAGTGGCTGATGTGGCAGATGGGCGGCGTGGGGCCGATGTTTGGCCAGCTGGGGTTCTTCCACAAGTTTGCCGGCAAGGACTGGGAGGACAAGCGCCCGCGCGAGCGCTACGCGGCCGAGTCGCGCCGCCTGCTGGGCGTGCTGGAGCAGCGCCTGGCGGCCAGCGAATGGATCATGGGCGGCGACTACACCATTGCCGACATAGCGGTCTTTCCGTGGGTGCGCAACCTGGTGGGTTTTTACAATGCCGGCCTTTTGGTCGGCTGGGACGACTTTCCCCAGGTGCAGCGGGCGCTCGATGCCTTCGTCGCGCGCCCTGCCGTGCAGCGCGGGTTGCAGATTCCCGCCTAAGAACAACATCCCCGCATCCCGGAAGGACTCCACATGACCGCCAGCGCACCGCAAAAAAGAGGCATCCCGCCTGCCTATTTGATTCTTGTCGCCATGTTGGTAGGCATAGGCGTGGGCTACTTTGTCTTCGTCAATTTCCCCGACAAGCAGGCCGCCAAGGAGGTGGCGGGCTACATCTCCATCATGTCCGACGTGTTCCTGCGCCTGATCAAGATGCTGATCGGCCCGCTGGTGTTCTCCACGCTGGTGGTGGGCATTGCGCATATGGGCGACGCGGCCTCGGTGGGGCGGGTGTTCATGAAGGCCATGCTGTGGTTCGTCACGGCGTCGCTGGTCTCGCTGGTGCTGGGCCTGGTGCTGGCGAACTGGCTGCAGCCCGGTCACAACCTGGGCCTGCCGCTGCCCGACGTGGGCGCGGCCACCAACCTGGCCACGGCCAAGTTCACGCTCAAGGAGTTCGTCAACCACCTGGTTCCCAAGTCCTTCGCCGAGGCCATGGCGAACAACGAGATCCTGCAGATCGTGGTGTTCTCGATGTTCTTCGGCGTGGCCCTGGCGGCCCTGGGCGAGAAGGGCAAAACCCTGGTGCTGGTGGTCGAGGAGCTGGCCCATGTGATGCTGAAGATCACCGGCTATGTGATGAAGCTCGCGCCGCTGGCCGTGCTCTCGGCCATGGCGGCCACGGTGGCGGTGAATGGCCTGGGCATCCTGCTCAAGTTCGCCGTGTTCATGGGTGATTTCTATCTGGGCCTGTTCATCTTGTGGGCGCTGCTCATAGGCGCCGGCTTCGTCTTCCTGGGGCCGCGCATCTTCAGGCTCATGGTGCTGATCAAGGAGGCCTTTATGCTGTCGTTTGCCACGGCCAGCTCCGAGGCCGCCTACCCCAAGATCCTGGACGCGCTGGACCGCTTTGGCGTCAAGCGCAAGATCTCCAGCTTCGTCATGCCCATGGGCTACTCGTTCAACCTGGACGGCTCCATGATGTACTGCACGTTTGCCACGCTGTTCATCGCCCAGGCGTACGACATCCACCTGTCGCTGGCCACGCAGATCACCATGCTGATGATCCTGATGCTCACCTCCAAGGGTATGGCCGGCGTGCCGCGCGCCTCGCTGGTGGTGATTGCCGCCACGCTGAACCAGTTCGACATTCCCGAGGCCGGCCTGCTGCTCATCCTGGGCGTGGACACCTTTCTGGATATGGGCCGCTCGGCCACCAACGCGGTCGGCAACTCGATTGCCAGCGCCGTCGTCGCCAAGTGGGAGGGGCAGCTGTTGACCACCGACGAAGCCGCCCAGCACGAGCAGCGCATGGACGAGGAGGCGGCCGCGCGCGCCCATCCCATTCCCGGGCCGGATCTGGCATGACCGCGCTGCGCCATCTTCTCTGCGCTGCGCCCCTGCTGGCGGCCCTGGCCGTGCAGGCCCAGGACGCGGACAGCACACCCAGCAACCCCGGGCCGCAGGCGCTCACCGGCACCCTGGCCCAGGTGCATGCCAGCGGCAGCATTGCGCTGGCCTACCGGGGCAGCTCGGTGCCGTTTTCCTACCTGGGCGCGCAGGGTCAGCCCATCGGCTACTCGATCGAGCTGTGCAAGGCGCTGGTGCGCGCCGTCGAGGTGGCGGTGCAGCGGCCCCTGGAGATCCGCTGGGTGCCCGTGACCTCGGCCACGCGCATGCAGGCCATTGTTTCGGGCCAGGCCGATCTGGAATGCGGCTCCACCACCAGCAACCTGGAGCGGCAGAAGACCGTCGCCTTCTCGCCCACCATCTTTGTCGCCGGCACGCGGCTGCTGGTGCGCAAGGGCGAGGGCATACGCGACTGGCGCGACCTGGCGCACAAAAAGGTGGCGGTGACGGCCGGCACCACCAACGAACAGGTGATGCGCAATCTGTCGCAGCGCCTGAAGGTGCCCATGACGCTGCTGGTCGCGCCCGATCACGCCCAGGCCTTTGCCGAGGTGGACAGTGGCGCCGCCGACGCCTTTGCCACCGACGACGTGCTGCTCTACGGCCTGGTGGCGCAAACCCCTGGTGCGGCCAAGCGACTGGCCGTGGTGGGCGAGCTGCTGTCCTACGAGCCCTATGCCGTCATGTTCCGCAAGGCCGACCCGCAACTGGCCAAGCTGGTCACCGACAGCATGCGCGCGCTGGCACGCGACGGCGAGATCGACCGCCAGTACCGCCGCTGGTTCCTGCAAAAGCTGCCCGGCAGTCAGCAGCGCCTGGGCCTGCCGATGAGCGCGCAGTTTGAGGCCATCATCCAGAGCCTGGCCGCCGCCCAGGTCGAATAAGCCCTTCATGAGCCACGCAGTCTCCGAGCTGCGCGCCGCCCGCCTGGCGCGCAGCGCCAAGCCCTTTCTGGCACGCGGTGGCTCGCGCCGCCCGCATTGCCCGGCCTGCCGCCTGGTCACCAGCCACTGCCAATGCGCACTGCGCCCGCAGGTGCACACGCATGCCGGCATCTGCTTGCTGATGCACGACACCGAGCCGCTCAAGCCCAGCAATACCGGCTGGCTGATCGCCGATCTGGTGGCCGACACTCATGCTTTTGGCTGGGCGCGCACCGAGGTCGATCCGGCCCTGCTGGCGCTGCTGGCCGACCCGCAATGGCAGCCCTATGTGGTGTTCCCTGGCGAGTACGCGCCGCCCGAGCGCGTGCTGCAGACCCTGCCCGAGGCCGCCGGGGCAGGCCCGCGTCCGCTGTTCGTGCTGCTGGACGCCACCTGGCCGGAGGCGCGCAAGATGTTCCGCAAGAGCCCCTATCTGGAGCGCCTGCCGGTGCTCAGCCTGGAGGGCGATGTCTCGCGCTACCGGCTGCGCCGCTCGCGGCGCGGCGAACATTTGTGTACCGCCGAGGTGGCCGCCCTGTGCCTGGACAAGGCCGGCGATGCGCAGGCCGGTGCGCTGCTGCAGGCCTGGCTTGATGTCTACAGCGAGCGCTACCTGCTGGCCAAGAACCAGCGCCCGGTCGATCCGGACAGTGCGGCCCACCGGCAACTGGCCGCCGCCCTGGCTTGACGCAACTGCTTGCCTGGCGCGCCATGCGCCTGGCCACAATACGCACCACCATGCACCGCAGACAGATCCTTGCCCAGCTGGGCGCCGCCTCCCTGGCCCTGCTGACCGGCTGCGCCCGCGCGGCGCCCGGCTACACCATCAGCCAGCGGCAGCTGCAACAGGCCCTGGCCGAGCGCTTTCCGCGCAGCTACCCGCTGGCCGGCCTGCTGGATCTGCAGCTGCAGGCGCCGCGCCTGACCCTGCTGCCCGAGCGCAACCAGCTCAACGCCGTGATGGATCTGGCCGCCACCGGCCCGCTGCTGGCGCGCCGCTATACGGGCGTTTTCGACGTGGACTTCGGTCTGCGCTACGAGGCTCAGGATCGCAGCATCCGCGCGCACCGGCTGCAGGTGAACGCGCTGCAGCTGGAGGGCCTGAAACCCCAGGCCGCCGCGCTGCTGCAGCGCTATGCCCAGCAGCTGGCAGACCAGTCGCTGCATGGCGTGGTGCTGCACCAGCTGCAGGACAAGGATTTGGCGCCCATTGACGCGCTGGGCCTGCAGCCCGAGAGCATCAACGTCACGCCGCGTGGTCTGCTGGTGCGCTTTGGGCCCAAGCCATTGTCTTGATTGCTTTTGTTTTAATAGCTGTTTGCGCTTGATGGGTAAGCGTTAGAGCCGATTTTACTCCCTCTCCCTCCGGGAGAGGGTGGGGGTGAGGGCGCACGGCCCAGTCTGAGGCATGTGCCTGAACAGGGTTGTTTGCTTTGACAGGCACGGGCCATGTCCTACGCCGGTGCGTCCGGCCTGCGGCTACAAAGAAGGGGTTTGCAACCGTCCATGCCGCACACCATGACCCAGACCCCGCCCGCCGCACCGTCCCGCCTGAGCGCGGCCCCGCCCGAGCCGGTGGTGGTGATCACCGGCGCCTCCAGCGGCATAGGCCATGCCACGGCGCTGGCGTTTGCGCGCCGCGGTGCACGCGTGGTGCTGGCGGCGCGCAATGCCGACACCCTGGCCCCCGTGGCCATGGCCTGCCGCGCCGCCGGCGGTCAGGCCCTGGGCATGCCCACCGACGTGACCGACCCCGCCGCCGTGCTGGCCCTGGCCGACAGGGCCGTGCGCCATTTCGGGCGCATCGACATCTGGGTCAACGCCGTCGGCGTTGGGGCCGTGGGGCGCTTTGACGGCGTGCCGCTGGCCGCACACAGGCGCGTCATCGAAGCCAACCTGCTCGGCCATGTGCATGGCGCGCATGCGGCGCTGGCGCGCTTTCGCGCCCAGGGGCGCGGCCTGCTGGTCAACGTCATCTCGCTCGGCGGCTGGCTGCCCACGCCCTATGCCGCGGCCTATGCGGCCAGCAAGTTCGGCCTGCGCGGCCTGTCCGAGAGCCTGCGCGCCGAGGTTGCCGACCTGCCGCTGGTGCATGTCTGCGCCGTGGCGCCCACGGTGGTGGACACGCCCGGCCTGTCGCATGGCGCCAACTACACCGGCCGGCGCCTGGCCGCGCCCCTGCCCATGGTCGATCCGCACGCGGTGGCCCAGGCCATCGTGGAGCTGGCCGACAACCCCGAGCCGCGCGCCGTCACCTGGCTGGGCCTGGGCGCGCGGCCGGCGCGCCTGGCGCATGCGCTGGCACCCCAGGGCACGGCGCGCGCGCTGCGCTGGCTCAGCGACCTGGGGCTGCGTCGTGCGGCGCCTGCAGCGCTCTCCGAGGGCAACCTGTTTCGCCCCTCGCTGCACACCGCCATCGACGGCGGCCACCGCCGGCGCCTGCAGGGCTCCGCCGGGCTGGTGGCGCTGCTGGGCGTGGCGGGCCTGGCCCTGGGCTGGTGGCTGGGGCGCCGGCGCTGAGGTTGCCGTTACAAGCGTCCGGCGTCTTCCTACAGACATCGCCCTGGTCTCGTCATAGCATCCAAGAAGGCCCGGGGGGCCGCTGCTCCCCCGGTTCAACACCGCGTGCGCAGGAGGCGATCATGATCGAGACACCACAGATCATCGACACCGGCCCCGCGCGCGCCGCAGCCTTGATTCGCGTCCACTGCCCGCGTGAAGAGTTGCTGTGCACCATGGGACGCGGGGTGCGTGAGCTGCTGGATCGCATCCGCGCCCAGGGCGCCCAACCCATAGGCCCGTTGTTCACCCACCATCTGCGCCGGCCCACCGACAGCTTTGACAGCGAGGTGGGTGTGCTCGTAAGTCGGCCCGTGGGCCGCATCGGCCATGTCTATCCCGGCCAATGGCCGGCCATGCAGATGGTGCGCACCCTGTACCGTGGCCGCTACGAAAACCTGCCGCAGGCCTGGACCGATCTGCGCGCCTGGATTGCCGGCCAGGGCCTGGCCACCACCGGCGAGCTGTGGGAGTGCTACATCACCGGCCCCGAGATCGGCTCGGACCCCAGTGCCTGGCGCACCGAGCTCTACCTGCCCCTGTGTGATGGGTCTGGCGATGCTGCAAAAAATATAGCTTCTGACGATTGCTGTGAGTGTGCTTGAGGCCTGTTTTGCAGGATGCCAATTGCCTGGTGCGCTGGCTGCCTGAGGCCTTGCGCCATACTCGGGCGCAACCCTGGGCCGCGGCCGCCATGGCCGCCGCCCTTTTTTTCAGGAGCCGAAGATGATTGTCGAAGTTGCAGACTTCCGTGTGGATCCCAAGAACCACGAGGCCTTTGGCCAAGCGCTCACGCACGGCGTGCAGAGCGTGCTGTCCAAGGCGCAGGGCTATCAGGCGCACAGCATCCTGGCCGGCATCGAGTCGCCCGGGCGCTACCTGCTCACCGTGCACTGGAACACGCTGGAAGACCACACCCAGGGCTTTCGCGAGTCGCCGGCCTTTGCCGAGTGGCGTGCCATCATCGGCCCCTTCTTTGCCCAGCCGCCGCAGGTGGAGCATTTCACGCTGCTGCCCTGAGCGTCATCGACAATTGCCGCCCCTGCGGCGCCGCCGCCATCACACCCCACCCGCCATGCACATCACCAAAGACACCGCCGTCACCCTGAGCTACCGCGTCACCGATCCCGCCACCGGCAAGCCGCTGGATACAGGCCATCTGGCCTACCTGCACGGGGGTTACGAGAACATCTTCCCCAAGGTCGAGGCCGCCCTCGAGGGCCAGGCCGTGGGCCATGCGGCCAACGTGGATCTGGCCATGGAGGACGCCTTTGGCGCGCGCGACGAGAGCCTGGTGCGCACCATCCCCAAGAGCGAATTTCCGCCCGGCGTGAAGGTCGGCGGCCAGCTGCAAGGGGCGGGCGCCGACGGCCAACCGCAGGTCTTCAATGTCGTCAAGATCAAGGGCCCCGAGGTGCACCTGGACGGCAATCACCCGCTGGCCGGCCGCGCCCTGCGCTTTGCCTGCAAGGTCACCGAGGTGCGCGCCGCCAGCGCCGAGGAGATTGCCCACCGCCATGTGCATGGCGGCCATGGCCATCACCACTGATCATTTATTGATAGCTGCTGGCGCTTTACAGATAAGCGTTAGCGCCGTATTTCATTGCGCATCAATGGCGCCGCAGCAGCGCGCGGCGCAGCAGGCGCTCGGCGCGGTCGCGGATCTGCAACGGGCCGCGGCCGGGCCGCGGACGCGCGCGGGCCTGGCTGCAGGCGGCCAGAAAGTCGCGCAGCAGCGGCATGTCGTCCAGCGTCACGCCCTCGCGTGAGCGGAACTCCGGGTGCCACTGCGTGGCCGCGATGTAGCCGCGTCCGTTGCCGCCCTGGCGGCGTATGGCCTCGGGCAGGCCGTCGGGGTGGCTCCAGGCCTCGATGTCAAAACCCGGCGCCAGCCGCTTGATACCCTGGTGGTGGATGCTGTTGACGGTGACGCGCCGGCGCCCCGGGTACAGCCGCGCCAGCTGCGTGTGGGGCACGATGTCCACCTCGTGCACATGCTGGTCGTAGGTGATGGCGTTGCGGTGCTGCAGGGCGCCGGGGTGCTGGGTCTCAATGTCCTGGTACAGCGTGCCGCCAAAGGCCACGTTGATCAACTGCAGCCCGCGGCACACGCCAAAAATGGGCTTGCCGGCCTGGCTGAAGGCCTCGACCACCGCCAGGTCATACAGGTCGCGCACGCGGTCACCCAGCCAGGCGTCCTTGAGCGGCTCCTCGCCATAGCTGCCGGGCCAGACATCCGAGCCGCCGTGCATGACCACGCCATCGAGCCATTCGGCGTAATGCTTGAGCGTGACATCGCCGCGCGCCGTCTCGCCCGTGGGGCAGGGCACCATTACCACCAGTGCGCCGGCCGACATGATCCAGTGCGCGATCGACTGCTCCACGTACTGCAGGGTCTTGTTGGTGAACAGCGATCGATCGGGGTCGGCATGCGAGAAGCAGGCCGACAGGCCAATCTTCAAGCGGCTGGCGGAATGGGACAGGAGCGACATGCAACAGTTGTAGCATTGACATCCGGAAACGTCTGTAGGCGCAGGCTGCGGTACGGCCAACAGCAGGGGGAATGTGGCGCCCGGGCCACTGTCCATGCCGCCACCCGCCTGTGGATGGGATTCAAGCGCCAGCTTGCCGGCTCAGGCATGATGGATACCAAGGGCCCGGGTTCGGGCCTGGTTTCAACCAAGGAGGAAAGACATGCAGATCCAAGTGCACACCAACGACAACATCCAGGGCGGTGAGTCGCTGATCCGTTGGGCCCAGGACGAGGCGGCAGCCAAGCTGGCGCGCTTTCGCGAACATGTGACGCGCGTGGAGCTGTTCCTGTCCGACGTGGACGCGGGCAAGTCCGGCGTGGACGACAAGCGCTGCGTGATCGAGGCCCGCCCCGCCGGCCGCCAGCCGGTGGCAGCCACCGCCGAGGCCGCCAAGGTGGCCGACGCCGTGGCCGCGGCACTGGACAAGCTGGTGCGCTCGCTGGGCGACGACATCACCCGCGCCAAGGATCGCCAGGGCCGCGAAAGCATTCGCACGGCGGAGTGATCTTCTATCAAAATAATAGCTGCCGGCGTTTGCTGAAAGAGCGTTAGAGCATTTTTTTGTTCAAGAAAGGGCTGCGCGCATGCAATGCGTTCGCAGCCCTTTGCGTTCTTATAGAACCGGCAACTAACGGTTGTGGACTGTCGTCATCCCGGCGAAAGCCGGGATCCAGCAGCTACGCTGGCTAAGGGCGTCCCTGGATCCCGGCTTTCGCAGGGATGACGGTCAACCCTTTGTTGCCGGGTCAATAGGCCTGCCGCGAGCTATGCCGGGTTGGTGCTGATGTATGCCTCGAATGCCGCCAACGGAAGCGGTTTGGCGAACAGATAGCCCTGCGCATGGTCGCAGCCCAGGGCCTTGAGCAGGTCGCGCTGGGCCGCGGTTTCCACCCCTTCGGCTATGGTCTGTATACCCAGCTTGTGCGCCATGGTGATGATGGCCTCGACGATGGCGTGGTCGTTGCCGCCGGCCTCCAGCCCGCGGATGAAAGAGGCGTCGATTTTCAGGTAATTGATGTCAAAGCGCTTCAGGTAGGCCAGCGAGGAAAAGCCGGTGCCAAAGTCGTCCAGCGCCACCTCCACCCCGTGCTGGACAAAGCCTGTGAGGCAGTCACGCACCAGCTGCGAGTTTTCCACCAGCGTGCCCTCGGTGATCTCCATGGTGATGGCGTTGCGCGGCAGGTTGCTGGCATCCATCAGGTGAGCCCAGTGGGCGGCGCTGAAGCCGGGGCGGGCCAGCTGTTTCGCCGATACGTTGACGTTGATGGGCAGCAGCCGCGCCTGGTGCGCACGGATATGCGCCACGGACTGCACCGCCTGGCGCAGCACCCATTCGCCGATCTCATGGATCAGGCCCGACTCCTCGGCCAGCGGTATGAACTCCATGGGGCTGATCAGGCCGTGTTGCGGATGCTGCCAGCGCAGCAGCGCCTCGGCCTTGACCACCTGGCCGCTGCGCAGGTCGATGATGGGTTGGTAGTGCAGCAGCATTTGCCGCCCCTGCAGCGCCTGGCGCAGGTCGCGCAGCAGCATGGCGCGGCGCACGATCTGGGCCTGCATGGCCGGGTTGAAGTGGGCGAAACGGTTACGCCCCCCGGCCTTGGCGGTGTACATGGCCTGGTCGGCGAACTTGATCAGCTCGTCCAGGCTGTGGGTGTCGCGCGGGTACACGGAAATACCGATGCTGGCCTGGGTGTGCAGCTGGGCGCCGCCCACATGCAGTGGCGCCGCCAGTTCGGTGTTGATGCGTGTGGCCAGCTGCGCAATGGCCGTGGTCTCGGCCATGCCGGGCAGGATGATGGCGAACTCGTCACCGCCCAGGCGCGCCACCAGGTCGCCCTGGCGCACGCAGGCCTCGATGCGCTGCGCCACCTGCCTGAGCAGCTCGTCGCCCCGGGCGTGGCCCAGGGTGTCGTTGACCTCCTTGAAGTTGTCCAGATCCAGCAGCAGCAGCGCCACGCTGCCCTGCAGGCCGGCGGCCTTGTGCATGGCGCCCTGCAGCTGTTCACGGAACATGGCGCGGTTGGGCAGGCCGGTCAGTTCGTCGAAATGCGCCTGGCGCCAGATCAGCGCGTCCTGGCGTTTTCTCTCGGTCACGTCCTTGAGCACCACGGTGGTGCCGATCTCGCGCTGCGTGGTGTCGGCTATCGGCGTGACGGTGACCTCGACATGCAGCTCCTGCCCGTGGCGGTTGTTCAGCAGGCAGGTGGTGCCGTCGGGCAGGTTCTTGTCGATGGTGATGCTTTGCCGGCCATGGGCGTCCAGCAGCGGCACGATGTCCGCCAATGGCTTGTCGAAACAGTCCCCGCCGGCGCAGCCCAGCAGTTCCTCGGCCGGCAGGTTCATGAAGCCCACGCGCCCCTGGGCGTTGGCCACCACCACGCAGTCGTTGATGCTCGCCAGGATGGAGGCATGCGTGATGTGGGACGAGCGCAGGCTTTCCTCCACCTGGTGGCGGTGCAGCGCAACGCGCAGCGCCATCGTCAGGTCGTTCTCGCGAAACGGCTTCACGATGTAGCCGAACTGCGCATTGATCTGCGCGCGCTGCAGGGTCTCCCGGTCGGAATGCGCCGAGGCGAAGATCACCGGCGTCTGCAGGCTTTGGTAGATCTGCTCGGCCGCCTCTATGCCGCTCATGGCGTCTTTCAGGCGTATGTCCATCAGCACCAAGTCTGGTTGTAACTGCTGCGCCATGGCGATGGCTTGGGGCCCCGTGTCGGCAATGCCCAGCACTTGGTAGCCCAGGCGGGTGAGGCGGTCGGCGGTTTCCTCGGCAATCAGGGCCTCGTCCTCGACGATGAGCAGCCGATAGGGGGTGATGTCGGCACTGGGGCTCATGTACCGGACTCCTTGCGTGCGGGCAGAGGCAGGGTCAGCAACACTCTTGTGCCGGGCTGCGCCGACGTGAACTGCACCTGGCCATTGAGCTGCTTGACCAACGAGCGTATCAGGCGCTTGCCCAGCGAGTTGCCACTGGCCAGGTCAAAATCCGGCGGCAGGCCGCAGCCATCGTCGCTCACCTCCAGCTCGAAACGTCCAGGCTCTGTCCGGCGCAACGCCACCAGCAACCGGCCCGCGCGTCCGTCTTGTAGGCCATGCTTGAGGGCATTGGTGATCAGCTCGTTGAGGATCAGCCCGCAGGGCACGGCCATGTCTATGCTGAGCAAGATGGGTTCGAGCGCGGTGACGAGCTGTACCTGGCCGGTGCTCAGGCTGTAGTTGGTGAGGAGCTGGGCGCTCAGGCTGGTTACATATTCGGTAAAGTCCACCTCGGCCAGGTTGTGGCTGTACAAGGTCTCGTGTACCAGGGCCATTGAGCGCACCCGATCCTGGCTTTGGCGCAGTATGGTTTTCAGGTGCTCGTCGTCCAGGTTGTTGGACTGCAGCGAAAACAGGCTGGATATCACCGCCAGGTTGTTCTTTACCCGATGGTGTATCTCCTTGAGCAGGACTTCCTTTTCCTTGAGTGAGTCGAGTATCAGTTGCTCTGCGCGCTTGCGGCTGCTGATGTCGCGAATGGCGCTCACGACCAGCGTGCCGTTGCTGGTCTTCAAGGGGCTGAGGCTGATTTCGATGGGCATCTCCGAGCCGTCCTTGCGCAGGCCATAGAGCTGAAGTTCTTCCCCCATGGGCCGCACCCGCGGATTGGCATGGTAGCCACTTCGGTACTGGGGGTGGTGGGCGCGAAAGCGCTGCGGGATCAGCACCTCGATCGGCTGGCCCAGAAGCTCCTGCCGTGCAAAGCCAAACACGGTTTCGGTTTGCGAGTTGACCAACTCTATCCTGCCCTGTGCGTTGACTATGACCATGGCGTCCGGTGCCGACTCCAGCAGGTCGCGCATCAGCCTTTCGGTGTGCACGCGCTCGGTCACGTCGCGGACTACGCACAAGGTCATGGGGCCGATGTTGCCGCGCAGGGGGCTGAGCATGACGTCCACGGAAAATTCGCTGCCGTCCTTGCGCAGACCCGCCAACTGCAGTCCCTGGCCACCCATGGCGCGCGGGTGGGGGGACTCACCGTAGTGCTCACGGTGACCGATGTGCTGTCGTCTGCGGTGCTTGGGAACCAGGGCTTCGATCATTTGCTGATCAAGCTCGCCTGATGCATAGCCAAACAAGGTGCAGGCCTGGGCGTTGGCTTGCACGATGAGCCCCTGTGGATCGACCACCAGGAGCCCGTCGGGCGATGAGTCGAATGCCTGCTGGTAGTACTCCATATGTGCTTCCTCTCCCCTTGAGGCAGCCGCGATATCGGGCTGCGGTACTGGTTTGGCAATGGATCCTTTCGGACACTACGCCTGCAAGGCCAGGCTTGCCTGCGCCTTGTGCCGGCGCCGCAGGGCCACGGCGTCGGGGGCATCGGCCGCGCTCGCGCCTTTGAGGCGGAATACCTGCACGGTCTGGCTTGTGGCCTCCGCCAGGTTGCGCAGCGACTGCGCCGCAGCCGCCATCTGCTCCACCATGGCGGCGTTCTGCTGGGTAATGCCATCGAGCTGCGCCACGGCCTGGTTCACTTGCGAGATTCCGCCGACCTGTTCACCTGCCGCATGGCTGATTTCATCGACCAGGGCATTCACCTGGCGCACCGCGGTCACCACCTCGGCCATGGTGCGGCGCGCCACCTCGGTGGTGTCATGGCCGGCCTGCACGGTACGCGCGGAGTCCTCCGTGAGTTGCTTGATCTCCCTGGCCGATTGGGCGCTGCGCTGCGCCAGGGCGCGCACCTCGGCGGCCACCACGGCAAAGCCGCGCCCATGCTCGCCTGCGCGCGCAGCCTCCACGGCGGCATTGAGGGCCAGGATATTGGTCTGGAAGGCGATGGAGTCGATGACCTGGGTGATGTCGCCAATGCGCCGCGACGCGTCCTGAATAGCACGCATGGTTTGGCCTACCTCGTCGACGGCCTGGTTGCTGCGCTCGGCGATGTTGCGGGTTTGTGCCGTCAGCTGGCTCGCCTGGTGGGCCGAATCCGCCGTGTGCTGCACCGTGCCGGTGATCTGCTCCATGGCGGCCGCGGTCTGCTCCAGGTTCGCGGCCTGGGCCTCGGTGCGCTGCGACAGGTTGTGGTTGCCCTGGGCAATCTCGGTGGTGCCGAGCACCATGGAGCTGCTCTGATCGCGCGCATCGCGCACGATGGAGCACAGGTTCACGCTGAGCTGGTTCAGCGCCTGCTGCAGTTCCCCGAGTTCGTCACTGCGGTTGCACTCCATGGTCTGCGCCAGGTCGCCGGCGGCCAGTCGGTTGGCCGTCGCGATCAGTGCTGTCAGGGGACGGGCGACCAGGCCTACCTTGAGATTCCAGGCGAACAGAATCACCAGTGCCAGCAGGCCCAGGCCCAGGGCCGGGCTCAGGAAATGCCCCAACAGGTAGCCCATGCCGATGTTGGCGAACGAGGCCAACAGGAGCTTGGCTGACAGTCCCAGGCGCAGCATTTCGTGCACCCTGCCCCCCAGCGTGCGCCGAATGGGTCGTCCGCTGGACAGCTGGTGCATGCACCGGCCGCTCTCCTTTTCCGTGCGCATGGTCGCGTAGAGCCGTTCGGCGGCGGCAATCTGCTCGCGCGTGGCCTCGGTGCGTACCGACATGTAGCCAATGGGCCGACCGTTTTCCAGCAGCGGCGTCGCATTCGCCATCACCCAGTAATAGTCGCCGTTCTTGCGCCGGTTCTTCACCGGGGCCGACCAGGGCCGGCCGGCGGCAATCGTCTGCCACATGTCGCGATAGGCCTCCTCGGGCATGTCAGGGTGGCGCACGATGTTGTGCGGCTGGCCCAGCAGCTCCTCGCGCGAGTAACCACTGACCTCGATGAACATCGGGTTGCAGTAGAGGATGCGCCCCTTGGTGTCGGTGGTCGAAACCAGGGTATGGCCGCTGGGGAAGGGGTATTCCTGGCCGGAAACGGGCAGGTTGATGCGCATGGGTGGACCTCACAAGGGCACGGGATGGCGGGATGGTCGAGGGCACTGGGTGGGAACCCGGTGCGGTGGCGTTTGCTAACTCAAGTCAAGGCAGGTGATTTTGTCGCATTCGAGATTTATGTAAATATTTGTTGCGATTTTGTGGTGGGGGGGGGGGGTTACCCTGATTGACATGAAAAAACGCGCCCGAGGGCGCGTTCTTGGATGGGGTTGTAGTGGTGGCTTACTTGCCGGCCATCACGCGCACCATCTCCAGGCACTTGTTGGAGTAGCCCCATTCGTTGTCGTACCAGGCCACGACCTTGACGAAGGTCTTGTCCAGGGCGATGCCGGCGTCGGCGTCGAACACCGAGGTGTGGGTCTCGCCGACGAAGTCGGTGGCGACTACCTTGTCCTCGGTATAGGCCAGCACGCCCTTGAGCGCGCCCTGCGACTGGGCCTTCATCTCGGCCTTGATCTCGTCGTAGCTGGCTTCCTTTTCCAGCTCCACCGTCAGGTCCACCACCGACACGTCGGAGGTGGGCACACGGAAGCTCATGCCGGTCAGCTTCTTGTTCAGCGCCGGGATCACCACGCCCACGGCCTTGGCGGCGCCGGTGCTGCTGGGGATGATGTTCTCCAGAATGCCGCGGCCGCCGCGCCAGTCCTTATTTGAAGGGCCGTCCACGGTCTTCTGCGTGGCGGTGGCGGCGTGCACGGTGGTCATCAGGCCGCGCTTGATGCCCCACTTGTCATGCAGCACCTTGGCCACGGGGGCCAGGCAGTTGGTGGTGCAGCTGGCGTTGCTGATGATGGCCTGGCCGTCGTAGCTCTTGTGGTTCACGCCGAAGACGAACATCGGCGTGTCGTCCTTGGAGGGCGCCGACATCAGCACCTTCTTGGCGCCGGCGGCGATGTGCTTCTCGGCGCTGGCCTTGTCCAGGAACAGGCCGGTGGACTCGATCACGATGTCGGCGCCGACCTCGTTCCACTTCAAATTCGCGGGGTCGCGCTCCTGCGTCAGGCGAACCTTCTTGCCGTTGATGATGAGGGTGTTGCCGTCCACCGCGACTTCGCCCTTGAAACGGCCATGCACGCTGTCGTACTTGAGCATGTAGGCCAGGTAGTCGGGCTCCAGCAGGTCGTTGATGGCAACGACTTCGATGTCGGAGAAGTTCTGCAGCGCCGAGCGCAGCACGTTGCGGCCGATGCGGCCGAAGCCGTTGATGCCAATCTTGATGGTCATGAGGAAGCTCCTTTGGAAGTAACAGAAACTTTGGTACGAGTACGCCGTGGGGCCGTAGCGCAGCTATTGAAGGCCACAACAGCATCCCAGTTGATGTGCCCGGAGGGGGCAACAAAATCGATCATGAATGCGCGTAACAACGCGTCTTGTTTGGTGGCAAGGGCTTGCTTGAATATGGCTGAATGCTCGCTTGCCCAGGTTTCCATGCTGCGTGAGATGCGTAGATAGAAATCAGGCTCTCCAGTCAGTAGTTCCCAGAATCTTTGGCCGGCCAGTCGTTCAACCGGATTCGCTATTTTGGGCGCTGCCTTGCGTCCGTAGCCATAGCCAATGATGGGACGGAACATCTTGCCGAGCTTTTTCAAGCGGGCCTGCAGTTGCAGAAACTCAGCGGATTGCCCTTTTTCGCTTTGGGAGTTGAAGATGTTGGTGCCCGATTTGACCGCAATCGCCAGATATTCGCGCGCAGTCTCAATGGCGAAGTCTTGGCCAGCCCCGGCACCTACGCTCACATTGGCACCGCCAGCATGGGCCTGCTGCGCCGAAAAGAATGCGAGTGGTTCGAAAAAGTCGTTGCCGAATATGGTCTCGTCGGAGCTTGAGATGCGCGCCAGTAGCGATTGCTCGATGAACTCCACCGGACGCGAAACACCCAGAGCACGATAAAGATAGGGATTTTTTTTCAGCAGATCGCTGAGCGTCAATGCATCCAAAGCAGACAGGCGCTTGCTGTACAGGGTGAGCAGCAATGCGCCAATTTTCTCGTTCAGAACCGCCTCGGGAATCACTCTTCATCCTCCTGGGACTGCCATGCCCCGGTCACGCGCTTGTGAACTGATGTGCCGCGCATGCGCTTGACGCGCACGGTGGCGGTTTGCGTGGCGGTGGCCACCAAGGCTTGCCCTATCGCCCGGCCGAGGGGAACCGGAACGGCGTTGCCAATCTGGCGATAGCAATCACTAAGGGCACCCTCAAAGTGCCAGTCATCCGGAAAGCCCTGTATGCGTGCGTACTCGCGTACCGATAGGGGACGCAGCGCCGTAGGGTGGCCCAGCAAGGTGGCCTTTTGCACCGGGCTCGTGACCAGGGTAGGCGCAGGCTCGCTGCGCGAAAGTCGCCTGTAGAACCCTACCTTGCCGCCTCCCGATGCGTAGGCGCCGCCCATGGCTTTGGGGCGAATTTCTTCTGGCAGAGTTTTCCAGTTTCCGCCCTCGGGCACCAAGGTCAGATATTGCCCGATGGTGGTGGAGAACTTGGCGCAGGGGCCTGGGTCATCCAGTCCCTGCAGGGCTTCGCCCAGGGTGTGCCAACGCAAATCCGGATTTTGGTGCTGAGGGAAATGCGAGGGTATGGGTAGGAAAATATCTTCGCCATCACGACTGCCGATGATGACCAGGCGCTCGCGGAACTGCGGCGTCCCGTAGTGCACGGCGTCGAGCACGCCATGTACGGTGCGGTAGCCCAGCTCGGCAAACAATTGAAGAATATGGTCGAGGACGGCCGGTGATGCCTTGTCGTCGGGTTGCTGGCGCATGGATGCCAAGCCCTTGACGTTCTCCATGACGAAAAACCGGGGCTTGAGCTGGCGCACGACCTGTACGAAATCTTCGTACAGCTGGCCGCGGTGGTCTTGTACGCCCATGCGTTTGCCGGCCGTTGAAAAAGGCTGGCAGGGCGGGCCGCCGACGACGGCAAAAATTTCCCGACCACGCATCCCGCAGGTATCGAGCAAACCGTGTAGCTGTGGATCCTCGGCCAGCAACTGGCGTAGATCGCCTTGTACCGCCGTGTGGCCGTTGCGGCGTATGGTTTGTACGCACCACGGGTCAATGTCTTGTGCCACCACGGTACGCAGGCCCGCCTGTTCCAGTCCCATGTCCAAGCCCATGGCGCCGCTGAACAGTGAAACCACGGGATAGGGATGCGCGCGGTTGGCCTCGCACTGCAGCAAGCTGGCTTGGAACAAGGGCAGATCGTCGCGCACGCAAAAACCTTCAGGAAACGGTCAGCGCTTGCGCTGCAGCGCGGCGCGCACGGTGTCGGCCACGTTCTCGGCGGTGAAGCCGAAATGCTTGAACAGCACGCCCGCCGGGGCCGATTCGCCGTAGCAGTCGATGCCGACCACGGCGGCGCAGCCGTATTTCCACCAGCCGTCGGTCACGCCCATTTCAACGGCGATGCGCGGCAGGCCCGCGGGCAGCACCAGCTTTTTGTACTTGACGTCCTCGCGGTCGAAGGTGGTGGTGCTGGGCATGGAGACCACGCGCACGGCGATCTTTTTCTCGGCCAGCAGCTTTTGCGCGGACAGGGCCAGTTGCACCTCGGAGCCGGTGGCGATGATCACCGCCTGGGCCTTTTTCTTCAGGCCCACATCCTTGGGCTCGCTCAGGATGTAGGCGCCGCGCGAGATGTCGCCCAGATCCTTCTTGGGCGCGTAGGCCAGGTTCTGGCGGCTCAGCAAGAGCGCGGTGGGCTTGTCGCGGTTGGACAGGGCCACGCTCCAGGCGACGGCGGTTTCGGTGGTGTCGGCCGGGCGCCAGACGTCCAGGCCGGGGATCAGGCGCAGGCTGGCGGCATGCTCGATCGACTGGTGCGTCGGGCCGTCCTCGCCCAGGCCGATGCTGTCGTGCGTGAACACATGGATCACGCGCTGCTTCATCAGCGCCGCCATGCGAATGGCGTTGCGGCTGTAGTCGCTGAAGGTGAGGAAGGTGCCGCCGTAGGGGATGAAGCCGCCGTGCAGCGCCACGCCGTTCATGATGGCGGCCATGCCGAACTCGCGCACGCCGTAGTTGATGTGGCGGCCACCCACGCCTTCCTCGGTCTTGACCACGGCGCCCTGGGCGTCAAAGCGCAGGTTGGGCGTGCTCTTGGTGTTGGTCAGGTTGGAGCCGGTCAGGTCGGCGCTGCCGCCCAGCAACTCGGGCAGCTGCGCGGTGAAGGCCTCCAGCGCCAGCTGGCTGGCCTTGCGGCTGGCCACGGTCTGGCCTGCCGTATGCGCGGCGACCACGGTATCGACGGCCACCTGGGCGAAATGCTTGGGCAGGTCGCCGGCCATGCGGCGCACAAACTCGGCGGACAGCTCGGGGTGGGCGGCCTGGTAGGCGGCAAAGCGCTCGTTCCATTCGGCCTCGCGCGCAGCGCCGGCGGCCTTGGCGTCCCAGTCGGCGTAGACCTCGGCCGGAATCTCGAACGGGCCATGCTCCCAGCCCAGCGCGGCGCGGGTGAGGGCGATCTCGTCCGCGCCCAGCGGCTCGCCGTGGGCCTTGGCGGTGTTGGCGCGGTTCGGGCTGCCCTTACCGATATGGGTCTTGCAGATGATCAGCGTGGGGCGCTGCGTTTCCAGCTTGGCCTGGGCGATGGCCTGGGCCACCTTGTCCGGGTTGTGGCCGTCGATGGGGCCGATCACGTTCCACTGATAGGCGTTGAAGCGCTGCGAGACATCGTCCACGAACCAGGGGGCGATCTGGCCGTCGATGCTGATGCCGTTGTCGTCGTACAGCGCGATCAGCTTGTTGAGTTTCCAGGCGCCGGCCAGCGCGCAGGCCTCGTGGCTGATGCCCTCCATCAGGCAGCCGTCGCCCAGGAAGGCGTAGGTGTGGTGGTCCACCACGGCGTGGCCGTCGCGGTTGAATTCGTTTGCCAGCAGCTTCTCGGCCAGCGCCATGCCCACGGCATTGGTGATGCCCTGGCCCAGCGGGCCGGTGGTGGTCTCGACGCCGGGGGTGATGCCCACCTCGGGGTGGCCGGCGGTCTTGCTGTGCAGCTGGCGGAAGTTCTTCAGCTCCTGCAGCGGCAGGTCGTAGCCGGTCAGATGCAAGAGGGCGTAGATCAGCATCGAGCCGTGGCCGTTGGAGAGCACGAAACGGTCGCGGTTCGCCCAATGCGGGTTGACGGGGTTGTGCGAGAGGTGCTGGCCCCATAGCGCCACGGCCATGTCGGCCATGCCCATGGGGGCGCCGGGGTGGCCCGAGTTGGCTTGTTGAACGGCGTCCATTGCGAGTGCGCGGATTGCATTCGCCATTTGTTGTGCGTTGGCCATGTAAGGCGGCTCCACTGAAGAAGGGGTTAGGAGGCTGTGGGACTTGGAAATCGCCGGCTGCAAATCGACCGCAGCGGCCCATTTTTCACCGTCTTCTTGCCCAATAGCTGGGCTATTGGGCTGCAAATCCGGCAAAAACTGTGCTCGCTGGGGCCGATTTTCGCTTTCGGCGCTCCAAGTCCGACAGCCTCCTACGGAAAAACCCGCTATTTTACCGGCGCGACTTATGGCGCACTGACATGGGGCGCTGGCGGTAGGGCGATGCACTACAGTGCGGCCATGCGCATACAGCCACCCGCCCTGCTCCTGGCCGCCGGCCGTGGCGAGCGCATGCGCCCGCTGACCGACCACACCCCCAAGCCGCTGCTGGCGGTACAGGGGCTGCCGCTGCTGCAGTGGCATCTGCAGGCGCTGGCCCAGGCCGGCGTGGCGCGCGCGGTCATCAACACCGCCTGGCTGGGCGAGCAGATCAGTGACAGATTTTCAAGCTTTTTTGTGCCGAAAGGCGCACTGGATAAGCGCAAGCAGCTATCAATTTCATACTCTCACGAGGGCCTGGACTTTGGCTGCGCGCTGGAGACGGCCGGCGGCATAGCGCGCGCCCTGCCGCGCCTGGGCCCCATCTTCTGGCTGGCCGCGGGCGATGTGTTTGCGCCCGACTTCCGTTTTGCCGCCGCCGCCGCCAAGCGCTTTGCCGCCGGCGATGCACTGGCCCATCTGTGGCTGGTGAAGAACCCCGAGCACAACCCGCGCGGCGACTTCGGCCTGTCGGCGGACGGACTGGCCCTGAACCTGCCCGCCGATCGCCCCGGGCCGCGCCATACCTACAGCACCATTGCCCTGCTGCGCGCCGAGCTGTTCGCCGCGCCCTGGTGCGACATCCCCGCCGGCAACCCCGCCGGCCTGGCCGCGCCGCTGGCGCCGCTCTTGCGCCGCGCCATGGATGCCGGGCGCGTCACGGCGGAGCTGTACACCGGGCGCTGGACCGACGTGGGCACGCCCGAGCGCCTGGCGACGCTGAACGCCGAGACGCCCACGCCCGGGTAGCCGCCATGCGCTACGAGCTCTCGGATCTGCGCCTGTTCCTGGAGATCGCCCAGGCGCGCAGCCTGACGGCCGGCGCCGCCGCCGTGTTCATCACGCCCTCGGCCGCCAGCTACCGGCTGAAGAACCTGGAGCAGGCGCTGGGCACGGCACTGTTCGAGCGCACGCCGCGCGGCATGGACCCTACCCCCGCGGGCGAGGCCATGCTGGCCCATGTGCGCGAGCTGTTCGAGGGCATTGAGCGCATGCAGGGCGACGTGAGCCGCTTCGTCTCGGGCGTGAAGGGCCAGGTGCGGCTGGTCGCCAACAGCAGCGCGCTCAATGGCTTCGTCACGCCGACCCTGGGGCGCTTCCTGGTGGCCTACCCCGGGATAGACGTGGAGATAGAGGAGCGCCAGAGCGAGGCCATCCCCGCGGCAGTGCTGGCGCGCGAGGCCGATGTCGGCATCTTCGCCGGCCCCTCGGATGTGCAGGGCCTGGTCACCCATGCCTACGCCGTGGATCGCCTGGTCATCGCCGCGCCGGCTGGCCATGTGCTGGCCGCGCACCAGCGCATACGCCTGGGCGCGGCGCTGGACTTCGACTTTGTCTGCATGGCGCGCGCCAGCAGCAACTACCTGTTCCTGCGCGATAGCGCGCAAAGGCTGGGCAAGACCGTGCGCGCGCGCCTGCATGGCCACAGCTTCGACGCCGTGCTGGCGCTGGTGGCCGCGGGCGTGGGTATCGCGCTGGTGCCCAGCAGCGTGCTGGGTGGGCGCTGGCAGGCGAACCCACTGGCCATCATCGAGCTGGATGAGCTCTGGGCCCTGCGGCGCCTGAGCCTGGTGGTGCGCAAGGATGCGCGCCTGCCGGGCTTCATCACGGAGTTCGTGAGCTTCCTGCTCGATGACCCGCAGGTGGCGGTGACGCGCGCATCCGGCTGATCTACTGCCGATTTCGAAATCCTTCAAGACAGCCTTCGAATCTTTCTGATGGCCCGATGCGGCGGTGCTTCCTACACTGGCCCGACGCTGACACCACAGTCCACAAGGGCGAGAAGGAGACAAAGGATGGCTTTCACATTTGCAGAGCAGACGCGCGCTGCGGCCTGTGCCGTGGCCCTGGGCGGCATGGCCCTCACCGTGGCCGTGATGCCGGCCCACGCCCAGGGCGGCGCCTATCCGGCCAAGCCGGTCACGCTGGTGGTGGCCTTTCCGCCCGGTGGCATGACGGACATCGTCAGCCGCGCGCTGGCCAAGGAGTTGCAGCAGAACTTGAAGCAGCCCTTCGTCGTGGAAAACCGCCCCGGCGGCGCGGGCCAGGTGGGCACGGAATACGTAGCCCGGCAGCCGGCCGACGGCTACACCCTGCTGGTGGGGGCCACCGGCTACGTGATCGCCCCGGCGATGAAGAAGGTGGGCTACGACCCGCTCAAGAGCCTGGAGCCCGTGGCCGTGCTGGCCAGGGCGCCCAACCTCATCGTGGTGAATCCCAGCGTTCCGGTCAAAAACACCCAGGAATTCCTGGCCTGGGCCAAGACGCAGTCCAACATACCCTTCGGCACGGCGGGTGCCGCGGGCTCCACGCATCTGGGCGGCGAATGGCTGCGCAAGGCCACGGGCTACCAGTTCAACCATGTGCCCTACAAGGGGGCTGCGCCGGCGACCAACGACGCCGTGGCGGGGCAGATCCCGATGGCCGTGCAGGACTCGATGAGCGTCTCGGCCTTCATCACCTCGGGGCGCCTGCGTCCCATCGCCAACATGGCGGCCGAGCGCAGCCAGCTGTTCCCCGAGCTGCCCACGCTGCGCGAGGCGGGGCCCGCGTTCAAGGACTTCGACGTCTACACCTGGCTGGGCCTGTATGCGCCGGCCGGCACGCCGGCGTCGGTGCTCACGCAGCTCAATGGGCAGATCAACAAGATCATGCACGCGCCCGAGATGGTCGAGCGCCTGCGTCTGCAGTACAGCGAGCCGCTGGCCGTGATGGATCTGGCGCAGACACGCGGCTTCGTCGCCGGCGAAGTGGCCAAGTGGCAGCGCGTCGTTTCCGAGACTGGCGTCAAGTCCGAGGAGTGAGCCCATGACCGACATCGGCACGCCGCAATCGGCCGCGGCACAGGCCTGCGACCAGCGCTACTTCGGCGCGCTGGCCGAGGGGCGCTTCGAGATACCGCGCTGCAACAGCTGTGGCAAACACCATTTCTATCCGCGCCTGTGCTGCCCGTATTGCGGATCGCAAGATCTGCAGTGGGTCGCGCCTTCGGGCCTGGGCCAGGTGTATTCGGTGACCATAGTGCGCCGGGCGGACGGCGACTACACGGTGGTGCTGATCGACCTGGAGGAAGGCCCGCGCCTGATGAGCCGCGTGGTCGGCATGCCGGTTGAGCAGGTGCGCATAGGCTTGGCCGTGCGCGCGCGCATCGACGCCACCGAGGACGGGCCGCTGCTGGTCTTCACGGCGCAGGAGGGCAGGGCATGAACACCAACACCTCACGCGCATCATCGCGTGGATCGATTGCCATCCTGGGCACGGGCCTGGCCGGCATGGGCCATGCGGGCGGCGCCACCGAGCAGGAAATCATCGCCCAGGCCAGCTGCCAGGCGATAGCGCGCAGCGGCCTGCGCAAGGCCGATATCGACGGCATCATCACCGCCAGCCTGACCTCGCCCTGGTGGGTGATGCGCATGGCCGAATACCTGGGGATCCGGCCGCGCTTTTCCGACAGCACCATGTTCGGCGGCTCGGCCTTCATCGCCGCCCTGAAGATCGCGCAGCTGGCGATAGACGCCGGCGAGTGCGAGAACGTGCTGATCTGCTACGGCGCCACGCCGCGCAGCGCGCCCAGCAGCTCCAAGATCAACCAGATGCGCGCCGAGCTCGACCCCCAGCCCTACGAGCATCCATACAAGGCCTTCAACCCGGTCTCCAGCTACGCGCTGGCCGCCGCGCGCCACATGTACGAATACGGCACCACGCGCGAGCAGCTGGCCGAGGTGGCGGTGGCCGCGCGCCAGTGGGCGCGGCTCAATCCGGATGCGTTTTCCAAAAAGCCCCTGAGCGTTGACGATGTGATCAACGCCAAGATGATCTCGGACCCGTTCACCACGCTGGACTGCTGCCTGGTCACCGATGGCGCGGGCGCCATCGTCGTCACCTCCGCACAGCGCGCCAAGGCGCTGCATGCCCAGCCCATTTACGTGCTGGGCAGCGGCTTCGCGCACTGGCACCGGCAGATTTCGTGCATGGAAGACCTGACGGTGACGCCGGCCGTGGAGTCCGGGCGCAAGGCCTTCGCGCAGGCGGGTTTGAGGCCCGCCGACATCGACGTGGTGCAGTTGTACGACGCCTTCACCATCAACCCCATCCTGTTCCTGGAAGACCTGGGTTTCTGCAAGAAGGGCGAGGGCGGGGCCTTCGTATCGGGCGGGCGCATCGCGCCGGGCGGCGCCTTCCCGATGAACACCAACGGCGGCGGTCTGTCCTGCGTGCACCCGGGCATGTACAGCCTGTTCCTGATCATCGAGGCCGTGACGCAACTGCGCGGCGAGGGCATGGCGCGTCAGGTCAACGGCGCGCAGACGGCGCTGGTGCACGGCAATGGCGGCGTGCTGTCCAGCGAGGCCACGGCGATTTTGTCGTCAGAGTTGTAGGAGGGGCGTGATGCTGGCAAGCGCATTGCATGGGGTGCGCGTGGTGGACCTGTCGCGCATCCTGGCCGGGCCCTGGTGCACCCAGAACCTGGCTGACCTGGGGGCCGACGTGCTCAAGATCGAGCGGCCCGTGCAGGGCGACGACACGCGCGCCTGGGGGCCGCCCTTCGTCACGGCCGAGTCTGGTGAAAAGGTAGCGGCGTACTTTCTGTCCTGCAACCGCGGCAAGCGCTCGGTGACGGCGGACTTTGCCCAGGCCGCCGACCGCGACTGGCTGCTGCGCCAGATCCGGGACGCGGACGTGCTGGTGGAGAACTACAAGGTCGGCACGCTGGCGAAATACGGCCTCGACTACGCCTCGCTGTCCGCGCTCAACCCGGGGCTGATCTACCTGTCGGTCACCGGATTCGGCCAGAGCGGCCCCTATGCCAGCCGGCCGGGCTACGACTACATCTTTCAGGGCATGGGCGGGTTGATGAGCTACACCGGCGTGGAGGATGGCGAGCCGGGCGCCGGCCCCCTGCGCGCCGGCGTGGCCGTGGTGGACCTGATGACCGGCATGTATGCCACCAGCGCCGTGCTGGCGGCCCTGGTGCAGCGTGGGCGCACGGGGCAGGGCCAGCACCTGGACATCGCCCTGCTGGACGTGGCCGTGGCCATGAATGCCAACCAGGCGAGCAACTACCTGGTGTCGGGCGAGAGCCCGGCGCGCAGCGGCAACACGCACCCGAACCTGGCGCCATACGAGGTGTTTGCCTGCGCCGACGGCTACATGATCCTGGCCATTGGCAACGACAGCCAGTTCGCGGCGTTCTGCAAGCTAATGGGCCAGGACTGGCACCTGGCGCCGGAATTCGCCACCAACGCCGGCAGGCTCACGCATATCAGGCAATTGCGCCCGCTGCTGCGCGAGCAGCTGGCTGCGTGGCAGATAGCCGAGCTGGGCCAGGCGCTGGATGCCCATGGCATTTCCTGGGGAAACATCAACGACCTGGAGCAGGTGTTCGAGCATCCCCAGGTGCGGCACCGCCAGATGCTGCAGACCGTGCAGCACCCGCAGCTCGGCCCTTTGAAGCTGGTGCGCAACCCCATGGTGCAGCCTGGCCAGGTGGAGGCCATCACACCCCCGCCGGTACTCGGGCCTGCGGCCCTGCCCGAGGCCTATCACTACACACAACAGGAGACATGAGTGAAAAAGATGACGAAGACATGGCTGGTGCTCTGCGCAGCCACCGCGCCCGCGGCCTGGGCCGCGGGCTACCCCGAGCGCCCCGTGCGCCTGGTCGTGCCCTACGCCGTGGGCGGCGCCACGGACGTGATCGGCCGCGTTGTGGCGCGCTATCTGGGCGAAGAACTGGGCCAGCCCGTGGTGGTGGAGAACAAGCCCGGCGCCGGCGGCAGCACCGGATCGCTCTACGCCGCCAAGCAGCCCGCGGATGGCTACACGCTGGTGATGATGGTGGAGAGCTCGCACGCCGTGAACCCCAACGTCTACGCCAAGCCGGCCTATGACCCGCTGAAGGACTTCACGCCCATCAGCAACATCGCCAACGTGCCGGGCGTGATGGTGGTCGGCGTCGATTCGCCCTACAAGACCGCGCAGGACGTGGCCGAGGCGGCGCGCAAGGCGCCGGGCAAGCTCAACTACGGCAGCTCGGGCAATGGTGGCTACAGCCATTTGAGCGGGGCGCTGTTCGGCAACACCACGGGCACGCAGATCACCCATGTGCCCTACAAGGGCCTGGGTCCGGCGCTGAATGACCTGATGGCCGGGCAGATCGACGTGGTGTTCGACAACATGCCATCGTCCGGCGGCCTGATTGCGGGCGGAAAGCTGCGCGCGCTGGCGGTCTCCAGCCCCAAGCGGCTGGCCAGCCTGCCCGATGTGCCCACCTATGCCGAGGTCGGGCTGAAGCCCATGAACCAGATGTCCTGGTACGGCATTGGCGCGCCGGCCCATCTGGATGCCGCGGTATTGAACCAGCTGAGCGCCGCGTTGAAGAAGACGCTGCAAAACCCAGAACTTGTCAAGACCATAGAGCAGCAGTCGGCCATCGTGGACTACCAGACGCCGCAGCAGTTCAGGCAGACGGTGGAGCGCTCTAACCAAGCCTGGGCGCGCCTCGTCAAGGACATCGCTTTCGAAAAAATGTGAAAGGTGACACAGCCATGTATTCCCAGGTTTCCTATCCCACGCCGACCACGGCCGTTCTGACCATCACCGACGCGGGCCCGCTGAACGTGCTCAGCACGCCCGTGATCCACGCGCTGACCAAGCAGCTCGGCGAGCTGGCGGAGAACCAGGAACTGCGCTGCCTGGTGCTGCGCGGTTCGGGCTCGCGCGCTTTCATCGCTGGCGCCGACATCAAGGAGCTGGCCACGCTGACCGCCGCCACCGGCAGGGTCTTCATCGGCGCGCTGCGCGACCTGTGCAATGCCGTGCGGCATTTCCCCGTGCCGGTGATCGTGCGCCTGGAGGGCCACACGCTGGGCGGCGGCCTGGAGCTGGCCATGGCCGGCGACCTGCGCATCGCCGCCGACGATGCCGTGGTGGGCATGCCCGAGGTCAAGGTGGGCATTCCCTCGGTGATCCACGCCGCCCTGATGCCGGCGCAGATCGGCGCCACGCGCGCCGCCTGGCTGCTGCTGGCGGGCGAGAACATCCCTGCGACCAAGGCCGAGCAATGGGGCTTGATCAACGAATGCGTGCCCAGGGACCAACTCGACGCGCGCATCCTGCAGATCGCCGCCGGCCTGGCCGAGATCGGGCCCGTGGTGCTGCGCCAGCAAAAACGCCTGCTGCGCCGCTGGGAGCGCATGACGGTGGACGCGGCCATCGACGACAGCATTGCCGAGTTCGGCGAGGCCTTCAAGACGGGCGAGCCGCAGCACCATATGAACGCCTTCCTGGAGCGCAAGAGCAAGCGCTCCTGAGGCAGCGCCGGGCCTGTGGCCCATGGGGTTGTGGCCGCTGCCGGCCCGGGCGGGGGCCGGCGCCGCAGTACGATAGCGCATGACCTCCATCTACGCCCAACGGCGTGCGCGTTTGGCAGCCCAATTGGGCGCCGGCGGCATCGCCATCCTGCCCACCGCGCCGGAACGCCCACGCAACCGCGACAGCGATTACCTGTACCGGCACGACAGCTACTTCTACTACCTGACCGGATTCACCGAGCCGGGTGCCTGGCTGGTGCTGACGGCCGAGGGCCAGGCCACGTTGTTTTGTCAGCCCAAGGATCTGGAGCGCGAGATCTGGGACGGTTACCGCCTGGGCCCCGAGGCGGCCGTGGCCCAGTTGGGGCTGACGGACGCGCATTCCACGGCCGAGCTCGATGCACGCCTGCCGCGGCTGCTGGAAAACCGCCGCCAGGTGTGGTTTCCGTTTGCCACCCACGCGGGCCTGGCCGCGCGCGTCGAAGGCTGGCTGAACCAGGTGCGCGCGCGCGTGCGCTACGGCGCGCTGTGCCCGCAACAGCAGGGCGACTTGTGCGCCCTGCTCGACGAGATGCGCCTCATCAAGGACGAGCATGAGCTGGCCATCATGCGCCGCGCCGGCAGCATCAGCGCCGGCGCCCATGTGCGCGCCATGCAGACCAGTGCCCGCATGCTGCGCGCCGGCCAGGAGGTGCGCGAATACCACCTGGAGGCCGAACTGTTGCACGAGTTCCGCCGCCATGGCTCTCAGTACCCGGCCTATGGCTCCATCGTCGCCGCCGGCGCCAACGCCTGCGTGCTGCACTACCGTGCCGACACCGCACCCGTGCGCGCCGGTGAGCTGGTGCTGATCGACGCCGGCTGCGAGCTCGATGGCTATGCGTCAGACATCACGCGCACCTTCCCGGCCGATGGACGCTTCAGCGGGCCGCAGCGCGCGCTCTACGACCTGGTGCTGGCCAGCGAGAAGGCGGCAATAGCCGCCACGCGCGCCGGGGCGCGCTTTACCGACCCGCATGACGCGGCCGTGGCCGTGCTGGCCCAGGGCATGCTGGATGTCGGACTGCTGGACAAGAACAAGGTCGGCAGCGCACAGGACGTGATCGAAAAGCGCGCCTACTTCCAGTTCTACATGCACCGCACGGGCCACTGGATGGGCATGGACGTGCATGACTGCGGCAGCTATGTGGAGCCCGGCGAGGTCGGCCAGGTGAGCGAGCGCAAGGATCCGCTGTCGGGCGAGCTCATCCTGAACCGCCCCAGCCGCATCCTGCGCGCCGGCATGGTGCTGACCATAGAGCCCGGTATCTACGTGCGCCCGGCGCCCGGCGTGCCCGAGGCTTTCCACCATATCGGCATACGCATAGAGGACGACGCCCTCGTGACGGACGCGGGCTGCGAGCTGATGACGCGCGGCGTGCCGGTCGAGCCGGATGAAATCGAAGCCCTGATGCGCGCCTGACTCAGAAGCCCAGACCCTGCCCTAAGGCGCAAAGCTGCGGGGTGCACCGCAACTGTGCCTTTCACTGCACCTGCAGCGGCAGGCTTGTGTATGGAAAGATGCACTGCGGGCTGGTTTGGTGCCCGCAGGGCTTGCAGCCACGCTCACGGGCGTGGTTGCAGCGTTCAGGGATAAGCGGCCGATGCTCGGCTTGCGCCTCCCGGACGGCATCAGGGCTATCGCCATAGATCGGTGGCACCCATGAAAATAAAACGGGCCGATGACTCGGCCCGTTGCTGTCGCCACTTCTGACCGCCAAAGGTGTCAGTTCCTGGATCCCTTGCGACGTGCAGCACCAGCGCCCAGCAGCGCCAAGCCCACCAGTGCGAGTGTGGCAGGTTCTGGAACGTTGCCGCCGCCGTCATGGATCTCCTTTCCGATCTTGGTCTTTACTGCGTTGTCGAAATCTGCAAAACCGTTCGCTGCGATCACAAAGGCGTTGGTACCACCCTGGATGTTGTTTTGGTACCAGTCCTGCAGACCGAACTCGCCAAGGATCGCCAAGCCGTTGACGACCGCTGACACCCCCGTGGGGGCGCTGTTGAGGAAGTTGTCACGGGCGGTGGCGGTGTTGGCACCATCGTTTTGGGGACCATCGCCAGAAACGTCGATCACCCAGCGTGCGCCTTCGTAGGAATTAGTCGAAAAGCCAGGAGTGACATAGTTGATCGCGCTGCCCGGAGCAGTCAAACTTGCGAAGGCGCGCGTAGTGGCAGCAATTGCGTCCGCGAAGGCATTTGCGCTGGCGGCGTCGGTGACATGTGTCCAATTGACCAGGGAGGATTGCTGGTTTGCGCCTGACCACTCGATGTAGGTCACCGCGATGCCGCCGGTCAGGCTGGCGATGTTGGACTGAATGATGGCGTCCTTGAACGCGTTCACATAACCCGTTTTTTGCAGGTTGTACTCAGAGTTGTCGACGCTTCCGGAAACATCCACCAGCAAGGCCAATTCCACTGCTACCGGCACAGCCGCTGCCGGGCCTGCCATTGCGATTGCTGCTGCGCCAAAGGCGGTGGCAAACCAAGTTTTTTAGGTAGGACGATCCATTTTTGCTGAGACTGTTTAATGCACGCCGAGCGTGCGCGAGCAGCCCCCCTCGACATCCGCATCGAAGACGACACCATCGTCACCGAGTCCGACTGCGGGTCCATAGCGTGCGGCGTGTCCGTGGCGGTCGATGAGATCGAAGCGCTAATGCGTCAATAAGGCTACGGCGCAAAGCCGTAGGGCACCAGCCGGCTCTGGTGCTCGTTGACCGCCAGCGCCGCGCCCATGTACGGAAACGCGCGCTGCGGGCATTGCGCGCGCTCGCAGACCTTGCAGCCCATGCCGATAGGCGTGGCGGCGGCGTTCAGATCCAGCCCCTGGGCATAGACCAGGCGCGGCGCGTGGCGCATGTCGCAGCCCAGGGCGACGGCGAAGGTCTTGCGCGGCGCGCCATAGCCACGTCCGCCGCCCGAGACCGTGCGCGCAATCCACAGGTATTTGCGCCCGTCGGGCATGCTGGCCAGCTGGCGCAGCACGCGGCCGGGCTGCTCGAAGGCCTCGTACACATTCCACAGCGGGCAGGTGCCGCCGGTGCGGCTGAAGTGGAACTGCGTGGCCGACTGGCGCTTGCTGATGTTGCCCGCCCGATCCACGCGCACGAAGAAGAACGGCACGCCCGGCGCGCCCGGGCGCTGCAGCGTGGACAGGCGGTGGCACACGGTCTCGAAGCCCACGCCAAAGCGTTGCTGCAGCAGCCCTATGTCGTAGCGCAGCGCCTCGGCCGCCTGCAAAAAGGCGCCGTAGGGCAGCAGCAGCGCGCCGGCAAAGTAGTTCGCCAGGCCTATGCGTGCCAGGCTGCGCGCGGCCTCGTCATGGCTGAACGGCGGGGCATCGGTGAGCTGATCCATCAGCGCCGGCAGCTCCAGCAGCGCCAGCTGCGTGGCCAGCTGGAATGCCTGTTGCGCCGGCTCCAGCTCGGGCGACAGCAGCAGCCGGCGTTGGGTCGGGTCGTAGCTGCGCTTGGCGCCGCTGCCGTCGCCCGCCAACACCAGCTGCACGCCATGGCGCTGGCGCAGGCGCTCGGTCAGCCATGGGCCCAGCTGGCCGCCCTGCGCGCCCGGCGCCTGGGCGGCCAGGGTTTCTGCGGCGCGGTCCACGGCGTCGAAATGGTTCTGGTGGTCAAAGAAGAAGTCGCGCACCACCTCGAAAGGCATGGCGCGCGCGGCCACGGCCTGGCCGCGGTCGTCGCCCAGGCCCAGCGCCAGCGTCTCCAGCCGCTCATCGGCCTGCAGCCGGCGCCGGTGCAGGGCGATCAGCGCCCGCCCCAGCGCCGGCATCTGCGCCGCCACCTCCTGCAGCTCGGGCAGGGCGATGGGCTCGGCGGCGTCGGCCAGGGCCTCGCGCAGGCCGGCGATCAGGCGCGCCTCCTCGTCCTCGGAGAACTGCTGTATGTCCACGCCCAGGGCGCGGTGCAGCTTCAGCAGCACCGGCACGGTGAGCGGGCGCTGGTTCTGCTCGATCTGGTTCAGGTAGCTGGGCGAGAGTTCCAGCGCCTGGGCCAGCGCGGTCTGCGACAGGCCGCGCTCGGCACGCAGCGCGCGCAGCTTCACGCCCATGAAGGTCTTTCTCATGCGCGCCCTCCGCGGCTCTGGGGATTCGCAAAATTTGCAATTTGTCGGTGTGTGATTCGCAAGACTTCGCCTTTTCAGCCCTGTTGGTATGGGGGTATTTTGCGTAAATTGCGAAGCATCGCAAGCGCATCAGCAACAAGGAGCCCCGCACATGAACACCGCCATCGCCGACGCACCGGCCGCGCCCAAGGCCAAAAAATCCGTCGCCCTCTCGGGCGTGCAGGCGGGCAATACCGCCCTGTGCACCGTGGGCCGCACGGGCAATGATCTGCACTACCGCGGCTACGACATCCTGGACATGGCCGAGGTCTGCGCATTTGAAGAAATCGCCCACCTGTTGGTGCACGGCAAGCTGCCCACGCGCGCCGAACTTGCCAGCTACAAAGCCAAGCTCCGCGCCCTGCGCGGCCTGCCCGGCAGCGTGAAGGCCGCGCTGGAGCAGTTGCCCGCCGCCAGCCACCCCATGGATGTGCTGCGCACCGGCGTCTCCGCCCTGGGCTGCGCCCTACCCGAGAAGGACGACCACAACCTGGCGGGCAGCCGCGACATTGCCGACCGCCTGCTGGCCAGCCTGGGCAGCATGCTGCTGTACTGGTACCACTTCAGTAACTCGGGTCGGCGCATCGAGGTGCAGACCGACGATGAATCCATTGGCGGGCATTTTCTGCACCTGCTACACGGCCAAAAACCGCAAGAGGCCTGGGTGCGCGCCATGCACACGTCCCTGAACCTGTACGCCGAGCACGAGTTCAACGCCAGCACCTTTACCGCACGCGTGATTGCCGGCACGGGCAGCGATATGTACTCCAGCATCGCCGGCGCCATAGGCGCGCTGCGCGGCCCCAAGCATGGCGGTGCCAACGAGGTGGCGTTTGAGGTGCAAAAGCGCTACGACAGCCCCAACGCGGCCGAAGCCGACATCCGTCAGCGCGTTGCCAACAAGGAGGTGGTGATCGGCTTTGGCCACCCGGTCTACACCGTGAGCGACCCGCGCAACGTCGTCATCAAGGGCGTGGCTAAGCAGCTGTCGCAGGCGGCTGGTTCGACCAAGATGTACGACATTGCCGAGCGCCTGGAGGTGGTGATGTGGGAGGAGAAAAAAATGTTCCCCAACTTGGACTGGTTCAGCGCCGTCAGCTACCACATGATGCAGGTACCCACGGCCATGTTCACGCCGCTGTTCGTCATCGCCCGCACCAGCGGCTGGGCGGCGCATGTGATCGAGCAGCGCCAGGACAACAAAATCATCCGCCCCAGCGCCAACTACACCGGGCCGGAAGATCAGCGGTTTGTCCCCCTGGCCGAGCGTTTCTAATAAAAAATAATAGCTATTAATGCTTGATAAGAGACGTTTTAATATTGATTTGATATTGAAAATGGCTTAAATAAAGCGTTAGAAGATATCAAATAAATAGCAAGCCCACGATGAACTCCACCCACCGCAAACCCCTGTCCGGCACAGCGCTGGATTATTTCGACGCCCGCGCCGCCGTCGAAGCCCTCACCCCCGGTGCCTGGGCCCGCCTGCCCTACAGCGCCCGCGTGCATGCCGAAAACCTGCTGCGCCGTGCCGATCCAGCGCAGCTGAACGACTACCTGCGCCAGCTCATAGCGCGCCGGCGCGACATCGACTTCCCCTGGTACCCGGTGCGCGTGGTGTGCCACGACATCCTGGGCCAGACGGCGCTGGTGGACCTGGCGGGGCTGCGCGATGCGATCGCACAAGAAGGCGGCGACCCGGCGCAGGTGAATCCGGTGGTGCCGGTGCAGCTCATCGTGGACCATTCGCTGGCCGTGGAGTGCGGCGGCTTTGACCCCGAGGCGTTTGCCAAAAACCGCGCCATCGAGGAGCGGCGCAACGCGGATCGCTTTCACTTCATCGAGTGGTGCAAACAGGCCTTTGCCAATGTGCAGGTGATCCCGGCGGGGAACGGCATCATGCACCAGATCAATCTGGAGAAGATGTCGCCCGTGGTCGCCAGCCAGGACGGCGTGGCCTACCCCGACACCTGCGTGGGTACCGACAGCCACACCCCGCACGTCAACGCCCTGGGCGTGCTGGCCATAGGCGTGGGCGGGCTGGAGGCCGAGAACGTGATGCTGGGCCGCGCCAGCTGGATGCGCCTGCCCGAGGTGGTGGGCGTGGAGCTCTCGGGCCAGCCCGCCAGCGGCATCACCGCCACCGACATCGCCCTGGCGCTGACCGAATTTTTGCGCCGCGAAAAGGTGGTGGGCGCGTATGTCGAGTTCTTTGGCGCGGGGGCGCAAAGCCTGTCGGTGGGCGACCGCGCCACCATCAGCAATATGTGCCCGGAGTACGGCGCCACGGCCGCGCTGTTCCATATCGACCAGCAGACCCTGGACTACCTGCGCCTGACCGACCGCAGCCCAGAGCAGGTGCAGTTGGTCGAGGCCTACGCCAAGGCCGCGGGCTTCTGGGCCGATGGGCTGCAAGCCGCCGAGTACGAGCGCGTGCTGCGCTTTGACCTCTCCAGCGTGGTGCGCAATATGGCCGGGCCCAGCAACCCGCACCGGCGCTTGCCGGTAAGCGCCCTGGCCGAGCGCGGCATTGCCGATGCCGCCCAGCTGGCCGCCGCCCGCGCCGATGAAGCCCAAGGCCTGCTGCCCGATGGCGCGGTCATCATCGCCGCCATCACCAGTTGCACCAACACCAGCAACCCGCGCAACGTGATCGCTAGCGCGCTGCTGGCACGCAACGCGCGCCGCCTGGGCCTCAGCCGCAAGCCCTGGGTCAAGACCTCGCTCGCCCCCGGCTCCAAGGCGGTAGAGCTGTACCTGCAAGAGGCCGGGCTGCTGGAGGATTTGGAAGCATTGGGCTTTGGCATCGTCGGCTTTGCCTGCACCACCTGCAACGGCATGAGCGGCGCGCTGGACCCCGCCATTCAACAAGAAATCACCGAGCGCGGCCTCTACACCACGGCCGTGCTCTCGGGCAACCGCAATTTCGACGGGCGCATCCACCCCCATGCCAACCAGGCGTTTTTGGCCAGCCCACCGCTGGTGGTGGCCTACGCGCTGGCCGGCACGGTGCGCTTTGACATAGAAAACGATGTATTCGCCGTGGTCGATGGCAAGGAGGTGCGCCTGCACGACCTGTGGCCCTCGGACGCCGAGATCGACGCCGTGGTGGCCCGCGCCGTCCAGCCCGCACAGTACCGCGCCGTGTACCAGCCCATGTTCAGCCTGCGCAAAAGCGCTGCCGCACCCGCCGCGCCGCAGTACGCCTGGCGCGCACAGTCCACCTACATCCGCCGCCCGCCGTACTGGGACACCGAGGGCGTGGGCGCGCTGGCGGCCTTCCCACGCACTTTGACCAACCTGCGCCCACTGGCGCTCTTGGGCGACAACATCACCACCGACCACCTCTCGCCGTCCAACGCCATCCTGGCCGACTCGGCCGCGGGCGAGTACTTGGCAAAAATGGGCCTGCCCGAGGAAGACTTCAACTCCTACGCCACACACCGGGGCGACCACCTCACCGCCCTGCGCGCCACCTTTGCCAACCCGCAACTGGTCAATGAAATGGCCGTGGTGGGTGGCCAGGTGCAAAAGGGGTCGCTGGCGCGCATCGAGCCCGAGGGCCAGGTGGTGCGCATGTGGGAGGCGATCGAGACCTATCTGCAGCGCCGCCAGCCGCTGATCATCATTGCCGGGGCCGACTACGGCCAGGGTTCGAGCCGCGACTGGGCCGCCAAGGGCGTGCGCCTGGCCGGGGTGGAGGTGGTGGCGGCCGAAGGCTTTGAGCGCATCCACCGCACCAACCTGATCGGCATGGGCGTGCTGCCGCTGCAGTTTGCGCCGGGCGTGAACCGCAGCACCCTGGGGCTGGACGGCAGCGAGACCTACGAGGTGCAAGGCCGCCTGACCCCGGGCGCGACGCTGACCCTGCTGGTGCAGCGCCACAATGGCCAGCGGCTGCAAGTGCCCATGGCCTGCCGCCTCGATACCGCCGAGGAGGTGTCGGTGTACGAAGCCGGCGGTGTGTTGCAACGCTTTGCCCAGGATTTTTTAGCCAAACATGCCTCTGACGCGCTTGTATAAAGCGCAAACAGCTATCAAAAAATGAGTAAATCCGCACAACTCCGCATCCCCGCCACCTATATGCGCGGCGGCACCAGCAAGGGCGTGTTCTTTCACCTGCCGGATCTGCCCGAATCCGCCCGGCAACCCGGCGCTGCGCGCGACGCGCTGCTGCTGCGCGTGCTGGGCAGCCCCGACCCCTATGGCAAGCAGATCGACGGCCTGGGCAATGCCTCGTCCAGCACCAGCAAGGCGGTCATCCTCAGCCGCAGCCAGCGCCCGGGGCATGACGTGGACTATCTGTTTGGCCAGGTGGCCATAGACCGGCCCTTGGTCGACTGGAGCGGCAACTGCGGCAACCTGTCGGCCGCCGTCGGGCCCTGCGCCATCCACATGGGCTTGATAGCCGCGGCGCGCATTCCCGAGAACGGCGTGTGCACGCTGCGCATCTGGCAGGCCAACATTGGCAAGACCATCGTCGCGCATGTGCCCATCACCCATGGCCAGGTGCAGGAGACGGGCGACTTCGAGCTGGACGGCGTGGCCTTCCCCGCCGCCGAGGTGGCGCTGGAGTTCATGGCCCCCGCCGCCGAGGATGGGGCCATGTTCCCGACCGGTCAGGTGCTGGACATGCTGGATGTGCCCGGCGTGGGCAGCTTTCAGGCCACGCTGATCAACGCCGGCATCCCCACCGTCTTCCTCAACGCACAAGACCTGGGCTACACCGGCACCGAGCTGCAGCGCGACATCAACCAAGACCCGCAAGCGCTGGCGCGCCTGGAGGCCATCCGTGCCTGGGCGGCGTTGCAGATGGGCCTGATCGCCGACCTGGCCGAGGCCGCGCAGCGCCAGCACACGCCAAAAATTGCCTTCGTTGCCCCGCCGGCCGGCTACGCCACGTCCAGCGGCAGACGCGTCGAGGCCGGCGCTGTCGATCTGCTGGTGCGCGCCCTGTCGATGGGGCAACTGCACCACGCCATGATGGGCACGGCGGCCGTCGCCATAGGCACGGCCGCCGCCGTGCCGGGCACGCTGGTCAACCTGGCCGCTGGCGGCGGCACGCGCAACACCGTGTGCTTCGGCCACCCCTCGGGCAGCCTGCGCGTGGGCGCCGAGGTGGCGCGGGTGGACGGCCAATGGCAGGTGACGAAGGCCGCCATGAGCCGCAGCGCGCGCATTCTGATGGAGGGCATGGTGCGCATTCCCGCCGGCAGCTTTTAAGCAAAACAGCCTGACTATGTACATGCCGCAGCCGCCCCTCACCCCTCCCGGGGGCGACAGCGAGACGCTGTCGCTCTTCAAGCTGTCCAGTTCCGCACCGGCGGAACTGGAGCCGCAGCCTTCAGCCCCAAAGGGGCGAGGGCGACCGGTTGCGCCGGCTTTACTCCCTCTCCCTCTGGGAGAGGATGGGGGTGAGGGCTCGCGGACCAGTCTGAGGCATGTGCCTAGTCAGGTAAAACAGGGCTGCAGCGCTTGTGCATCAAGCGCAAGAAGCTATTAAATCAATAGTATTGGGTCGCGATCCATGAATACCAAGCAACAACTCAAGGCCCTGGCCGGGGCGCGCCGCGGCGCCCTGGTGCCCGGCGCGTTCAATGCCCTGTCGGCCAAGCTCATCGAAGACCTGGGCTTCGAGGCCATCTACATCACCGGCGCCGGCGTGACCAATATGTGGTTTGCCATGCCCGACCAGGGCTTCATGGGCCTGCATGAAATCGCCGAGCACACGGCGCGCATCCGCGATGCGGTGCAGCTGCCGCTGATCGTCGATGCCGACACCGGCTTTGGCAATGCGCTCAACGTCTATCACACGGTGCGTACGCTGGAGCGGGCCGGGGCCGACTGCATACAGCTGGAAGACCAGGTGCATCCGAAGCGCTGCGGTCATTTCTCGGGCAAGGAGGTCATCAGCACCGAGGAGGCGGTTGCCAAGATCAAGGCCGCCGTCGATGCCCGGCGCGAGAGCGCCACTCTCATCATGGCGCGCACCGACGCCGCCGCCATGCACGGCTTCGAGGCCGCCGTGGAGCGCGCGCAGCGCTTTGCCGAGGCCGGCGCCGACATCCTGTTCGTCGAGGCCGTGACCCAGGCCGAGGAGGTGCGCGCCCTGCCGCAACGCCTGGCCACGCCCCAGCTGATGAACATGGTGATAGGCGGCAAGACGCCCATCTTCGACGCGGAGCAGCTGGGCGAGCTGGGCTACGGCCTGGTGCTCTACGCCAACGCCGCGCTGCAGGGCGCGGTGATGGGCATGCACAAGGCCCTGAGCACGCTGCGCGACGACAAGCAGGTGCTGGAGAGCAGCGGCCTGGTCACCCCCTTTGCCGAGCGCCAGCGCCTGGTGGGCAAGCCGGGCTGGGATGCGCTGGAGGAAAAATACCGGGGGTAGCCGAGCGCCCATTCATCACGCAAAGAAATCGCGGGGCAGCAGGCTGCCCTTCAGATACAACGGATGGCGGGGTGTACCGTTCTTGGTCAGTTGCAGGTACTGGAGGGGCGCGGCCCTTCGCAATATCTGCACCACCGCTGCGACACGCGCGCGCAGCGGCTGGGGTGGCAAGCCATAGGCCAAAACAACCCTCTCGGCCTGGCGCGCCATGTGTAGCAGCCTTGCATCGTTTTCAGGGCCGACCGGGTCGTCCGCCTCCACGAGCCGACGGCTGTCCGTCACACGGTAGGCGTGGACGTTACCAACCAGCTGCCCGCCATAGCCCCAAGCCCGCGCATATTTGCCCGTTTTGATGAGCGTTGGGTCGGCGTGCTCCACCCCCGCTACCGAAGGGTTCATCAGCAAGAACATCACCAACGCCCGGTTTGTGTCCCACACCTCCGACAGGCTGTAGCGGTACCGTCCGCAACCGGAAAACTGCGCCTGAACCACAGAACCCGAGGGCCATTGGGGTTTGTGTTTTCCGCCAGGATCGTGGTGCATGGTGTGTCTGTCTGCTCTTGGCCCGCGCATTCACTCGATGCGGCCAATGATAGGGAGGATGGGCCGTGCTACAGCCCATCGATCGTGCGCCTTGGAATTTTTCCGATTTGGCGCAAAATGCGCCAAATGGAGTCTGTTATGGCACATACCGCTTTTGCATCCGTCAAGCTCCCCAGCCCGCTGGTGGAACAGGCCCGCCAGGCTGCGCAGCCCATGCGCCGCTCTGTCGCCAGTCAGATCGAATACTGGGCCACCCTGGGCCAGATCGTCGAGCACACCGGCCTGAGCGTGCAGGAAGCACGCGCCGCCATCGAGCAATACGAGGCCCGGCACACGCCTACACCACCTGCATCGATCGATGCGCTCACCACCCGCCTGGTGGCGGCGCAAACGCAGGGTTCGCTGGCTGAACGGGTGCGCCAGGTAGTGCAAGAAAATCAGGCACGCGCCAGCTGAACCCCATGACCACCGCCACGCCCGGGCAGTTGTGGCTGCACTTGCTGGGCGGGCAAATCCACCCTGTACCGCGCCCTGGTGCGCGAGGGCATCCTCGGGCCGCCGCTGGAGTTCGTGAACGCCGATCCGCACGAGCGCGCGCACCTGCAGCACATCACCAGCGGCGAAGAACGCTCGCGGGCGGCAAGGACCTGGGCCGATGGCCGGCGCGCCACATTGCTGGCCACACGCACGCCCTTTGCGACCGAAACGGTGTTCTCGCACCCGTCCAAGCTTGATCTGATTGCCAACGCGCAGCGCCAGGGCTTTACCGTGGCACTGTACGTGGTCGCGCTGGACGATCCGCAGCGCCTGTTGGGGCGCGTGGCGCAGCGCGTGCGCGAAGGCGGCCACCCGGTGCCGCCCGAACGCATCCTGGCGCGCTACCCGCGCACCATGGCCCTGCTGGCGCAGGCGGTGCGGCAGGCGGACGTGGCTTATCTGTACGACGCGGCTGAAGTGCGGGCCGGCGGCCCGCAGCTGGTGGCCGTGCGCAGTGCGGGCAACAGCACGCCGGTGGTTGCCCCTCTGCCTGCCTGGGCGCAGGCCATGCTGGGTGCCCAGCGCCAATGATTGGCGCGGCCGGTGCTATGTCTGGGTTGCTTCTAAACTAATAGCTTTTTGCGCAGACATGGAGCGCGCCAAGGCAATAAACGCCTGCAAATAGTCGGTCTGCAGATCGGCCACGCGCGCGCCCAGGTGGATCTGCTTGGCAATACCGCGCGGCCCCAGGCGCACCGGGACCACGTCCATGCGGGCGGCGTATTCCTGCACCAGCCAGCGCGGCAGGGCGGCCACGCCGCGGCCGCCGGCGACCATCTGCAGCATGATGTCCGTCGTCTCGATCGTCTTGTGGCGCGCCGGTGCCACGCCGGCGGGCAGCAGGAAGCGGGTGTAGATGTCCAGCCGCTCCGGCGCCACGGGGTAGGCGATCAGCACCTCCTGCGCCAGCTGCCGCGGCAGCGCGTGGGCCGCGCCGGCCAGCGCATGGCCGCGCGCCACCACCAGCACCTGCTCGTAGTCGAACACCGGCTCGAAGTGCAGGCCGGGGCGCTGCACCGGGTCGGGCGTGACCAGCAGGTCGATCTCATGGTCCTGCAGCGCGTCCAGGCCGCCGAACTGAAAGCGCTGTTTCACGTCCACGTCAACGTCGGGCCAGGCCGCCAGATAGGGCGACACCACCTTCAGCAGCCACTGGTAGCAGGGATGGCACTCCATGCCTATGCGCAGGCTGCCGCGCTCGCCTTGCGCGAACTGGCGCAGCCGTTCCTCGGCCAGCTGCAGCTGCGGCAGCACGCGGCCGGCCAGCTCCAGCAGGTAGCGGCCGGCCTGCGTCAGGCGCAGGCTGCGGCCCTCGCGCAGCCAGATGGGGGTGCCCAGCTGCTGCTCCAGCTTCTTCATGCTGTGGCTCAGGGCCGACTGGGTGACGCACAGCCTGTCTGCGGCGGCGGTGAGCGAGCCTTGGCGCTCGACCTCCTGGATCACGGCGAGATGGATGCGGTCCAGCATTTCAAATGAACAAAATTCATGAATCAGTGAGATAAAACCATTTTACGTCATGGACCGCGCTGCCTACGATGCGCCCATTCATCATTCAAAGGGAGCGGCACATGACCACCATCCACAACCTCGGCTTTCCGCGCATGGGCGCGCGGCGGGAGCTGAAATTTGCACTCGAGTCCTACTGGCGCGGCGAATCCTCGCGCGCGGCGCTGCAGGAGCAGGGCGCGCGGCTGCGCCAGCGGCATTGGCAGGAGCAGGCGGGGCTGGACTGGGTGCCGGTGGGCGATTTTTCGTTCTACGACCAGGTGCTGGACATGAGCTTTACCCTGGGCCACCTGCCCGAGCGCGTGCAGGGCTTTCATGGCGACGCGCTGGACAACTACTTCCGCGTGGCGCGCGGGCGCAGCGCCCAGGCCGAGGCTCACCAGGGTTGCTGCGGCGCAGTGGCCGCGGGCGAGATGACCAAGTGGTTCGACACCAACTACCACTACATCGTGCCCGAATTCACCGCCGCCACGCAGTTCCGGCTGGACGCCTCGCGCCTGCTGGCCCAGTTGGCCGAAGCCGGCGCCCAGGGCGTGCCGGCAAAGCCGGTGCTCATCGGCCCGGTGACCTATCTGGCGCTGGGCAAGGCCAAGGACGGCTCGAACCGGCTGGCCCTGCTGGAGCGCCTGCTGCCGGTCTATGCCGAGTTGCTCGATACCCTGGCTGCGCATGGCGTGCAGTGGGTGCAGATCGACGAGCCCATCCTGGTCACCGAGCTGGACGCCGACTGGCGGCACGCCTTCACCACCGCCTACCACCAGCTCAAGTCCTGCCGCGTAAAGCTGCTGCTGGCGACCTATTTCGGCCAGCTGCAGGACAACGCCTACCTGGCCGCCAACCTGCCCGTGGCCGGCCTGCATGTGGACGCCGTGAGTGACCCGGACGGCGTGCTGCCCCTCTTGGGCCTGCTGCCGGCGCACAAGGTGCTGTCGCTGGGCGTGGTCAATGGCCGCAATGTCTGGAAAACCGATTTGAACGCCACGCTCGATTGGCTGGAGCCGCTGGCCGCGCGCCTGGGCGAGCGCCTGTGGCTGGCGCCATCCTGCTCGCTGCTGCATGTGCCGGTCGATCTGGCGCAGGAGCAGCGGTTGGACGCCGAGCTCAAGTCCTGGCTGGCCTTTGCGCTGCAAAAGCTAGACGAGCTGCGGCTGCTGGGCCGGGCGCTGCGCGACGGGCGTAGCGCGGTCGAGGCCGAGCTGGCCGAGAACCACGCCGCGCTGGTCGCACGCCGCACCTCGCCGCGCGTGCACAGCCCGGCGGTGCGGGCGGCGGTGGCGGCCATCACGGCCGACATGGGCCGGCGCCAAAGCCCCTACGCCAGCCGCGCGGCCAGGCAGGCGGCGCTGCTGCAGCTGCCGGCGTACCCGACGACGACGATTGGCTCGTTCCCGCAGACCGCGCAAATCCGCCAGGCGCGCAGCGCCTTCAAGGCCGGCCAGATCGATGCCGCGGCCTACCGTGAGGCGATGCGTGCCGAGATCGCGCGCAGCGTGCGCGCGCAGGAAGAGCTGGGCCTGGATGTGCTGGTGCATGGCGAGGCCGAGCGCAACGACATGGTCGAATACTTTGGCGAGCAACTCGACGGCTACGCCTTCAGCCAGTTCGGCTGGGTGCAGTCCTACGGCTCGCGCTGCGTCAAACCGCCCATCCTGTTTGGCGATATCCAGCGCCCGCGCGCCATGACCGTGGACTGGACGCGCTTTGCCCAGTCGCTGACCGACAGGCCCATGAAGGGCATGCTCACCGGCCCGGTGACCCTGCTCAACTGGTCCTTCGTGCGCGACGACCAGCCGCGCGCGGCCACCTGCCGGCAGCTGGCGCTGGCCATGCGCGCCGAGGTGCTGGATCTGGAGCGCGCCGGGGTGCGCGTGATCCAGATCGACGAGGCCGCGCTGCGCGAGGGCCTGCCGCTGCGCCGCGCGCAGTGGTCGCAATACCTGGACTGGGCGGTGCAGGCCTTCCGCATCACCGCCAACGGTGTGCGCGATGAAACCCAGATACACACGCATATGTGTTATTCCGAATTCAACGACATCATGGCCGCGATCGCCGCCATGGACGCCGACGTGATCACCATCGAGACCAGCCGTTCCGACATGGAGCTGCTCGACGCGTTTGAGGATTTCCAGTATCCGAACCAGATCGGGCCGGGCGTTTACGACATTCATTCACCCAATATTCCCGCGGCACAGCAGATGATTGCGCTCATAAAAAAAGCAGCTGAGCGGATTCCTGCGGAGCGCCTGTGGGTCAACCCGGACTGCGGGCTCAAGACCCGCCAATGGGCCGAGGTGGTGCCAGCCCTGACCGAGATGGTGGCTGCTGCCAGGGCGTTGCGCGCCGGCAGCAGTTGAGCACGGCGTGCCGGCAAGGGGCTTGCATGTGAGGTGTTCTGTGCAAAAATCGAAACTCGATTACACGAACAGAAAGAGACCGAGCCATGCAAGTCCGCCGCGCCACCAAGATCGTCGCCACCCTGGGCCCCGCCTCCAGCGACCCGCAGCTGCTGGAGCAGATGATTGCCGCGGGCGTGAACGTGGTGCGCCTGAACTTCAGCCATGGCAAGGCCAGCGACCATGTGGATCGCGCCACCATGGTGCGCGAGGCTGCCCGGCGCGCCGGGCGCGAGGTGGCCATCATGGCCGACCTGCAGGGCCCGAAGATCCGCGTCGGCAAGTTTGCCGATGGCAAGGTGATGCTGGAGCCGGGCGCGCCCTTCGTGCTCGACGCCTCGCGCACCGAGCCCGGCGACCTGCAGGGCGTGGGCCTGGACTACAAGGAGCTGCCGCGCGACGTCAAGCCCGGCGACACTCTGTTGCTCAACGACGGCCTGATCGTGCTCACTGTGGATGCCGTGCGCGGCGATGCGGTGCATACCACCGTCAAGCTGGGCGGCGAGCTGTCCAACAACAAGGGCATCAACAAGCAGGGCGGCGGTCTGACGGCGCCGGCGCTGACGGCCAAGGACATGGAGGACATCAAGACGGCGATGAGCTTCCAGGCCGACTATGTGGCGGTGAGCTTTCCGAAGAACGCCACCGACATGGAGATGGCGCGCCAGCTGTGCAACGTGGCCGCGGCCGAGTTCCGCCACAGGCCGGGCCTGATCGCAAAAATAGAGCGCGCCGAGGCCATTCCGCGCCTGGAGGAAATCCTCAAGGTGAGCGACGGCATCATGGTCGCGCGCGGTGACCTGGCGGTGGAGGTGGGCAACGCCGCCGTTCCGGCGCTGCAGAAGAAGATGATCCGCATGGCGCGCGACATGGACAAGGTGGTCATTACCGCTACGCAGATGATGGAGAGCATGATCACCAACCCCGTGCCCACGCGCGCCGAGGTCAGTGACGTGGCGAATGCCGTGCTCGACGGCACCGACGCCGTGATGCTCAGCGCCGAGACCGCCGCTGGCAAGTACCCGCTGGAGACGGTGGAGGAAATGGCCAAGATCTGCGCCGCCGCCGAGGCCGCCGAGGACCCGGATCGCGACGCCGACTTCGACGGCCAGACCCTGGGGCGCATCGACCAGTCCGTGGCCATGGGCGCGCTGTTCACGGCGCACCACCTGGGCGCCAAGGCCATCGTGGCCATGACCGACAGCGGCTCCACCGCGCTGTGGATGAGCCGTAACCGCATCCATATCCCGATCTATGCGCTCACGCCCAAGGTGGCCACGCAGCGGCGCATGGCCATGTACCGCAACGTGCGCCCGCTGCTCATGGACACCAGCGCCGACCGCGACACGGCGCTGGAGCAGGCCGAAAACCACCTCAAGATGCGCAACATCGTGCTGCAGGGCGACCTGTATGTGATCACCTGCGGCGAGCCCATGGGCCAGCCGGGTGGCACCAATATGCTGAAGATCTGCCGGGTGCATTGATCCTGCGCGCCTTGGCGCGCATGTGGGCATGGGTGGCCCGGGTGGGGCAGGCGGTTAAAATCGGCGGTTACCAAGCGGTTACCACCGCTTTTCCTCAACCCTCGAACGGATCCTCCCCATGCCTCTCGTCTCGATGCGCGAACTTCTCGACCATGCCGCCGACAACGGCTATGGCATCCCCGCCTTCAACGTCAACAACCTGGAGCAGGTGCAGGCCGTGATGACGGCCGCCGACGAGGTGGGCGCTCCCGTGATCCTGCAGGCCAGCGCCGGCGCGCGCAAATATGCCGGCGAGAGCTTCATCAAGTACCTGATCGCCGCCGCTGCCGAGGCCTATCCGCATATTCCGCTGGTCATGCACCAGGATCACGGCACCTCGCCCGCCATTTGCCAGGGTGCGCTGGATCTGGGCTTTGGCTCGGTGATGATGGACGGCAGCCTCAAGGAAGACGGCAAGACCCCGGCCGACTTCGACTACAACGTGCGCGTCACGCGGCAGGTGGTCGAAATGGCCCACAAGGTCGGTGCCACGGTGGAGGGCGAACTCGGCTGCCTGGGCAGCCTGGAGACCGGCGAGGCCGGCGAGGAAGATGGCATCGGCGCGGTGGGCAAGCTCAGCCACGCCCAGATGCTGACCGACCCCGAGGAGGCCGCCCAGTTCGTCAAGGCCACGCAGCTCGACGCGCTGGCCATAGCCATCGGCACCAGCCACGGCGCCTACAAGTTCACGCGCCCGCCCACGGGCGACGTGCTGGCGATCTCCCGCGTCAAGGAAATCCACGCACGCATTCCCAACACCCATCTGGTGATGCACGGCTCGTCCTCCGTGCCGCAGGATCTGCTGGACATCATCAACCAGTACGGCGGCAAGATGAAGCAGACCTACGGCGTGCCGGTCAAGGAAATCCAGGAAGCCATCAAGCACGGCGTGCGCAAGATCAACATCGACACCGACATCCGCATGGCCATGACCGGCGCGGTGCGCAAGTTCCAGGCCGAAAACCCGGAAAAGTTCGACATGCGCGAGTGGATGAAACCCGCGCGCGAGGCCGCCAAGGCGATCTGCAAGCAGCGCTATCTGGAGTTCGGCTGCGAGGGCCAGGCTGCCAAGATCAAGGGCTACACGCTCGACGAAATGGCGGCCAGGTACGCTGCAGGCGCGCTGCGCCAGGTGGTGAACTGATGCCACGCTGAGCGCACGCCATGAAAAGACCCGGCCCCGCAGGGGAGCCGGGTTTTTTTCGCGCTATGCACCGCCGCGCCATTTGTCCCGCAGGTGTGCGGGCGCTAATGTTCTTTCATGTAAGCTTGGGGTCAGTAGGCCCGAGCGGTCATGGTGTGGGCGGTTCTTGCTTTTTCCCTTCATGAATCTGGCGATTTCGACAATCAAATGCCTGTTGCCATGCGCCCTGCTGACGCTGACAGCATGCGCGCCCCTGGCTTCGCAGCAGGCGGAATACCCCGCCGGCCGTGCGCGCCTGGCGTTGCCGGCTGGAGCGTGGGAAGACCTGGGCACCTCGGACCAGGCGGTTCGCCTGTTGCCGCAGCCCGATGGCCGCATTGCGCTGCAAAGCCGCGTGCTGGGCCTGCGTGGCGCACAGCAGGAGCTGCTGGCCGTGCTGCGCGTGCAGACCAACCGAGGCAACGACTGGCAAGGCCCGATGTTCTGGACGGGCAGCTGTCTGCCCCAGCAGGGCGTGGCGGTAGAGGACGCCACCAAAGGCAGCCGCGTGCGCGTGGACTGCCTGCGCTTCAAGCGCTGGGTGGATGGCCCGCAGTGGCTGGAAAAGAACCAGCCGGATTTCGCCCAGTGGCTGCTTGGCCGCAAGCTGGCCGTGAGCGCACCCTATTCGTACATGAGCTACCGCTATGCCACCGAGGGTGGTGCCATGGTGGCGGTGGATGTGCTCGCCGATCAGCGGCTGCTGCGCCCCAGGACGCGCAACAACGAGGAATTCCTGGTCGCGGGCCGGCCCGCGCTGCAATGGGGCCATGAGCTGGCCCAGGCGGTGCGCGTGAGCACCGGCATGATGGACGGCTACCTGGCCATTCCGCCCTTCCCCTACGCAGCGGCCGCGCCCTGACGCACGCAAGTCCCCAGCCTGCCGGACTTGCACAACGATTACCAAACTCAAGGAGACCTCCCATGCAGACTGAACCCACGCCCCAGGCGCAGCCACAACGCATTGGCGTGCCCAGGGAAACCTTCCCTGGCGAGAAACGCGTCGCCACCGTGCCCGATGTGGTGGAAAAACTGATCAAACTCGGTTTCACGGTGGCCGTTGAATCCGGTGCGGGAGATGCGGCCAATTTCAGCGATGACGCCTACCGCGCCGCCGGTGCCGAAGTCGTCGCTGGGGCCGCGCAGCTGTGGTCCACGTCCGACATCGTGCTCAAGGTGCGCCCGCCCAGCGAGGACGAAGTGGGGCTGATGCGGGGCGGCGGTACGCTGATCGACTTCATCTGGCCGGCGCAGAACCCCCAGCTGATGGAGCAGCTGGCGGCGCGCAAGGCCACGGTGCTGGCCATCGACTGCCTGCCGCGCACGCTCTCGCGCGCGCAGAAGATGGATGCGCTCACCTCTACCGCGGGTGTGTCCGGCTACCGCGCCGTGATCGAGGCGGCGAATGCCTTTGGCCGCTATTTCAATGGCCAGATCACGGCCGCGGGCAAGGTGCCGCCGGCCAAGGTGTTCATTGCCGGCGCCGGCGTGGCGGGCCTGGCGGCCATCGGCACGGCGGCCAATCTGGGCGCCATCGTGCGCGCCAACGACACGCGCGCCGAGGTGGCCGACCAGGTCAAGTCGCTGGGCGGCGAGTTCGTCAAGGTCGATTACGAAGAAGAGGGCTCGGGCGGCGGCGGCTACGCCAAGGTCATGAGCGAGGGCTTCCAGGCCGCGCAGCGCCAGATGTACGCCACCCAGGCCAAGGACGCAGACATCATCATCACCACCGCGCTGATCCCCGGCAAGCCGGCGCCCAGGCTGATCACCGCCGAGATGGTGCAGAGCATGAAACCCGGCAGCGTGATCGTGGACATGGCCGCCGAGCAGGGCGGCAACTGCGAGCTCACGGTGCCCGGGGAGGCCGTGGTGCGCCATGGCGTGACCATCATCGGCTACACCGATCTGGCCTCGCGCCTGGCCAAGCAGTCGTCCACGCTGTATGCCACCAACCTGCTGCGCCTGATGGAGGAGCTGTGCAAGGCCAAGGACGGAGTGGCCGTGGTGAACATGGAGGATGACGCGATCCGAGGCCTCACGGTCATCAAGGATGGCAGCGTGACCTGGCCCGCCCCACCACTGAAGGCGCCGCCGGCCCCCGCGCCGAAGGCGGCTGCTGCGCCCATGGCCGAGAAAAAGTCTGCCCATGGCCCGGGCGAGCCGATGTCGGCCAAGGCGCTGAGCATCGTCTTCGCCATCGGCGCGGTGCTGTTCTGGCTCATAGGCGCCTATGCGCCCGAGGCGTTCCTGGGTCACTTCACGGTGTTTGTGCTGGCCTGCTTCATCGGTTACATGGTGGTGTGGAACGTCACGCCGGCGCTGCACACGCCGCTGATGAGCGTCACCAACGCCATCTCCAGCATCATCGCCATCGGCGCGCTGGTGCAGATCGCGCCGCCGGAGGCCGGCGTCAATGGGCGGCCCGACGGGCTCATCATGTGGCTGGCCTTTGCCGCCCTGGTGCTCACGGCCGTCAACATGTTCGGCGGCTTTGCGGTGACGCGCCGCATGCTGGCCATGTTCCGCAAATAACAACGACAAGAACACAGAGGAGCACAGAACATGTCCGCAAGTCTCGCTACCGTCGCCTATATCGGCGCCGCCATACTTTTCATTCTCAGCCTGGGAGGGCTGTCCAACCCCGAAACCTCGCGCCGCGGCAACCTGCTGGGCATGGTCGGCATGGCGCTGGCAGTGCTGGCCACGGTGCTCGGGCCGCGCGTCAGCAGCGCGGGGCTGGCCTGGATCATTGCCGCGCTGGTGATCGGCGGCGGTGTCGGCCTGTATGCCGCCAAGGTCGTGAAGATGACCCAGATGCCCGAGCTGGTCGCGCTGATGCACAGCCTGGTGGGCCTGGCGGCCTGCCTGGTGGGTTTCGCCAGCTATGTCGATACCTCGATGCCGCTCCAGGGCGTGGAAAAAACCATCCACGAGGTGGAGATCTACGTCGGCATCCTGATTGGCGCCATCACCTTCTCGGGCTCGCTCATCGCCTTTGGCAAGCTCAGCGGCAAGATCGGCGGCAAGCCGCTCTTGCTGCCCGCGCGCCACTGGCTCAACCTGGTGGGCCTGCTGGTGGTGATCTGGTTCGGCCGCGCCTTCGTGAACGCGCATGACGTGCAGTCCGGCATGGCGCCGCTGATCATCATGACCGTCATCGCCCTGCTGTTCGGCGTGCACATGGTCATGGCCATTGGCGGCGCCGACATGCCGGTGGTGGTCTCCATGCTCAACAGCTACTCCGGCTGGGCGGCGGCGGCCACGGGCTTCATGCTCTCCAACGACCTACTCATCGTCACCGGCGCTCTGGTGGGCTCCTCGGGCGCCATCCTCTCCTACATCATGTGCAACGCGATGAACCGCAACTTCATCAGCGTCATCGCCGGCGGTTTCGGCTCCGGCGGCGGTGCACCGGCCAAGAAGGGCGACGCCGCCGAGCCCCAGGGCGAGGTGGTGCCGGTGAGCAGCCAGGAGACGGCCGAGATGCTGCGCGAGTCCAAGAACGTGGTCATCGTGCCCGGCTACGGCATGGCCGTGGCCCAGGCCCAGCACACGGTGTTCGAGATCACCCAGACCCTGCGCGAGATGGGCGTCAATGTGCGCTTTGCCATCCACCCCGTGGCCGGCCGCATGCCGGGCCACATGAACGTGCTGCTGGCCGAGGCCAAGGTGCCCTACGACATCGTGATGGAGATGGACGAGATCAACGAGGACTTCCCCGACACCGACGTGGCCATCGTCATTGGCGCCAACGACATCGTCAACCCCAGCGCGCTGGAAGACCCGAGCAGCCCGATTGCCGGCATGCCGGTGCTGGAGGTCTGGAAGGCGCGCCATTCCATCGTCATGAAGCGCTCCATGGCCTCGGGCTATGCGGGTGTGGACAACCCACTGTTCTACAAAGAGAACAACCGCATGCTGTTTGGCGACGCCAAGAAAATGCTCGACGAGGTGCTGGCGGCACTCAGGGCCTGACGATCATCACTTTAAAAAAGAACGGCCGTGCTAAAATTCGACGGCTTTCTCGTCGCCGGACTGCGCCAGGGTCGATAAGCCCGAGATCAGGGGCTGCGGCCGTACGAAATGAGCAGGCTTCGGGGGGATTTCCATGCCCCTCATGACAAGAACCAGGAGGCTTGGAGATGACCGATCGCATTTGGCTCAAGAGTTACCCACCCGGCGTGCCCGCCGACATCGACCCGACGCAATACCGCTCGCTGGTGCAGTTGATGGAGCAGGCGTTTCGCGACTATGCGGGCCGCACCGCCTACAGCTTCATGGGCAAGGACGTCAGTTTTGCCGAAACCGATGCACAGAGCCGTCAGCTCGGTGCCTATCTGCAAAACCTGGGCCTGCAGCGCGGTGACCGCGTGGCGCTGATGATGCCGAATGTGCCGCAGTATCCGGTGGCCGTGGCGGCCGTACTGCGCGCGGGCTTTGTGGTGGTGAACGTGAACCCGCTGTATACGCCGCGAGAGCTCGAGCACCAGCTCAAAGACTCGGGCGCCAAGGCGATCGTCATCATCGAGAACTTCGCCGCCACGCTGCAGGCCTGCATTGCCAATACGGCCGTCAAGCATGTGGTGCTGTGCGCCATGGGCGACCGGCTGGGTATCCTCAAGGGCATGCTCGTCAACTATGTGGTGCGCAATGTCAAGAAGCTGGTGCCGCCGTTTCAGCTGCCGGGCGCCGTGCGTTTCAATGACGCGCTGGCCAAGGGGGCGGGTGCCGCTCTTCAGCCGGTGGACATAGGGCCTGACGACATTGCCCTGCTGCAGTACACGGGCGGCACCACGGGTGTTAGCAAGGGGGCCGTACTGCTGCACCGTAACGTGATCGCCAACGTGCTGCAGTCCGAGGCCTGGAATGCGCCGGCCCTGGGCAAGATACCGGCGGGCGAGCAAACCGCGGCGGTGTGCGCGCTGCCGCTCTACCACATCTTCGCCTTCACGGTGAACATGATGCTGTACATGCGCATGGGGGGCAAGAACATCCTGATCCCCAACCCGCGCGATCTGGCGGGGACGCTCAAGGAACTGTCCAAACACAGCTTCCACAGCTTTCCGGCCGTCAACACGCTGTTCAACGGCCTGGCCAATCACCCGGATTTCAACACGGTGGACTGGAGCCATCTGAAGCTCTCGGTGGGAGGTGGCATGGCCGTGCAGGCGGCCGTGGCCAAGCTGTGGCTGGAGAAGACCGGCTGCCCCATCTGCGAGGGCTATGGCCTGTCCGAGACCAGCCCGGTGGCCTGCGCCAACCCGGTCACGGCAACGGAGTTCTCGGGCACGATCGGTGTGCCCATGCCGAGTACCTACATGCGCATCATCGACGATGAGGGGCGCGACATCTCGGCCACCGGCCAGCCTGGCGAGATCGCCATCCTCGGCCCGCAGGTCATGGCCGGCTATTGGCAGCGCCCCGACGAGACCGCCAAGGTCATGACCGAGGACGGCTACTTCAAGACCGGCGACATCGGCGTCATGGACGAGCGTGGCTACTTCAAGGTGGTCGATCGCAAGAAGGACATGGTGCTGGTCAGCGGCTTCAACGTCTACCCCAACGAGGTGGAGGACGTGGTGGCCCTGATACCCGGGGTGCTGGAATGCGCCGTTGTCGGTGTGCCCGACGAGAAGACGGGCGAGGCCGTGAAGCTGGTCATCGTGAAGAAAGACCCGGCCTTGACCGAGGCCCAGGTGCGCGACTATTGCCGCACCAACCTGACGGGCTACAAGCAGCCCAAGGTGATCGAGTTCCGCACCGAGCTGCCCAAGACCCCGGTGGGCAAGATATTGCGGCGCGAGTTGCGCGACAAGAAGTGATCCTGCCCCGGCAGGGCCGGGGGGAGGCGACTGGCGGGCGCTGCAGAAGCGGCCCGCCTTATTTTTTGGCGTTGCCCTTGAAGACGTTTTCCACGAGTGGCTTGGCGTCTATCTGTGGCACATGGCAGGAATTGCATTGCCAGCGCGAGTTGTGCACCTGGGGGGCATCGGCGTTGACCGGCTTGATCAGGTGGCTCTCCTTGATCTGCGGGATTTTCTGACCGCGCACCTCCTTGTGGATGTGGCAGTCCAGGCAGGTGTTTTCCTCGGCGGTGATGTCGTCAAAGCCGTCCACCTTGTGCGGTATCAGCGGCGGCTGCTGCGCGAAGGTGCGCTGGATCAACGCCTGGCCGCCCGGCTTGCTGCCCTGGTAGTTCTTGATCTCGGGTGCCTGGTCCACGGTCGAGACATCGCTGCCCCGGATGCTGCTCAGCGTCTGCGCCGTGCCCCAGCACGCCGCCACGGACAGCAGGGTTGCCAGAGAGAGTTTGACGAGCGTCTTCATGATGGGCTTCTCCACGGGTGAAAGTTGTTTGAGGTCATTGTTCTGGTTGGGCGCCGGGCCGGGCCTGGTCATCCGCGTTGGGCGCAAAGCGCGGTACGAACTGGAAAACATCCTTGGCGCACACATCGATGCAGCGCCCGCAGCTGGTGCAGTCGCTGTCCTTGATCATCGGCCCCACGCCCTTGTGTGCGCCCTTGAGCGGCAGCCGGATGACATGCTGCTCGGGGCAGGCAGCAAAGCAGTCCAGGCAATCGTTGCAATCCTCGCGCCGCGTGGCCGATACGCGCACCAGGCCGACGCGCCCCAGCAGGCCGTAGAACGCGCCCACCGGGCACAGGTGGCCGCACCAGCCGCGCTTCATGACGAACAGGTCAAACAGGAAGATGCCCGCAATCAGCAGCCAGCCGCCGCCCATGCCGAAGATCAATCCGCGCGGCAGCAGCGACACCGGGCTCACAAGCTCCCAGACGATGCTGCCCGTGCCCGCCGCCAGCGCCAGGATCAGCGCCAGCATCCAGTAGCGCGTCTGACGCGGCAGGTCGCCACCGCCGCGTATGTCCAGCCTGCGCCGCAGCGCGCTGGCGGCGTCGGTGACGATGTTCACCGGGCAGACCCAGGCGCAGTACACGCGCCCGCCCACCAGCAGGTAAAAGGCCAGCACGATAGCCACGCCGATGATGGCGTTGCGCTCCGGTACATGGCCAGTCAGCAGCGACTGCAGCATCACCAGCGGGTCGGCCAGCGGCAGTGTGTCCAGCGTCAGGCTGTAGTTGAGGTTGCCCTTGACGACCCACCAGCCCAGCCAGGGCCCGGCCAGGAACAGTGCCAGCACGCCCAGCTGCACGCTGCGGCGCAGCAGCAGCCAGCGGTGCGCGCTCCACCAGCCCTTGGCGGCGATGGCATCGCGGGCGAAGGCGTTGCGTGCGGGCTTCATCGTGGTGCTCCGTCGGGCAGTTGGCCGCCCGTGCCCAACGCGCCCGTTCCGCCACTGCTGCCAGGGTCGAAATGGCCGGGCAGCGTGACGCCCTCGGGCATGCGGTCGGGCAGGTCGATCAGGCCGCGCTCTTCGACCAGCGACTGGCCGGCCTTGCGCTTTTCTTCCCAGCCCACGCGGTAATGCGCGCCGAGTTCTCCCTTGGCCTGGGCGATGGGGTAGACCTTGATGGCCGCCACCTCCAGCACGCAGGAGGCCTCGCACTTGCCGCAGCCGGTGCAATGCTCGGAATGCACCGTGGGCAGGAACATGGTGTGCTTGGCGGTGCGTTCGTTGTGTTGCACCTCCAGCGTGATGGCCTTGTCGATCACCGGGCAGACGCGGTAGCACACGTCGCAGCGCAGGCCCAGGAAGTTCAGGCAGGTCTCGTGATCGACCAGCACCGCCAGGCCCATTTTTGCCTGGTTGATGTCGGTCAGGCCGTGATCCAGCGCCCCCGTGGGGCAGGCCTTGACGCAGGGAATGTCCTCGCACATCTCGCAGGGCTTGCTGCGCGCCACAAAGAAGGGCGTGCCCGTGGCCACCTGCTGCGCCGGCGTGGCCAGCTGCAGGATGTCGTAGGGGCAGTCGCGCACGCACAGGCCGCAGCGTATGCAGGCGGACTGAAAGTCCGTCTCGCTGCCCGCGCCCGGGGGGCGTATGGCGCCTGCCGGCAGGGCTCTGGCCTGGCGGTTGAGCAGCCCCAGGCCCAGGCCGATCACGCCCATGCCGCAGGCCATCTTCGCGGTGTCGAGCATGAATTCACGGCGCGCGGCGGCGCTGACAGGAGCGGTCATGGCGGCTAAGTGGGTGCAGCGATGGGAGTGGGCCGGGCGCATGCAGGTTGCGCGCCCGGGCTGTGGGTCAGGCCTTCACGACCTTGCAGGCGCACTTCTTGAAATCGGTCTCCTTGGAGATCGGGCAGGTGGCGTCCAGCGTCAGCTTGTTCACCAGGCGGTGCTCGTCAAAGAAGGGCATGAACACCAGGCCCTGCGGCGGCTTGTTACGCCCGCGCGTCTCGACCTTGGTGGCGACCTCGCCACGGCGCGTCATCACCTTGACGGTGTCGCCGCGCTGCAGGCCGCGCTTCTTGGCGTCCTCGGGGTGCATGTAGAGCCAGGCATCGGGCATGGCACGGTACAGCTCGGGCACGCGGCGCGTCATCGAGCCGGTGTGCCAATGCTCCAGCACGCGGCCGGAAGACAGCCACAGGTCGTACTCGGCATCCGGCATCTCGGCCGCGGGCTGGTAGGGCAGCGCAAAGATCCAGGCCTTGCCGTCGGGCTTGCCGTAGAACTTGAGCACCTCGCCCTTCTTTACATAGGGGTCGTAGCCCTCGCGGAAGCGCCACAGCGTCTCCTTGTTGTCCACCACCGGCCAGCGCAGGCCGCGTGCCTTGTGATAGACGTCAAAGTCGGCCAGGTCATGCGCATGGCCGCGGCCGAAGCCGGCGTATTCCTCGAACAGGCCCTTCTGCAGGTAGTAGCCCAGCTCCTTGGATTCGTCGTTGTCGAAACCCTTTTGCAGATCCGACAGCGGGAACCTGTTCACCTGGCCGTTGGCATACAGCACGTCGTACAGGGTCTTGCCCTTGTATTCGGGGGCCTTCTCCAGCAGCTCGGCGGGCCAGACCTCGTCGGTCTTGAAGCGCTTGGAGAACTCGACGTACTGCCACAGGTCGGACTTGGCCTGGCCGGGAGCCTTGACCTGCTGGCGCCAGAACTGCGTGCGCCGCTCGGCGTTGCCAAAGGCCCCTTCCTTCTCCACCCACATGGCCGAGGGCAGGATCAGATCCGCCGCCAGGGCCGACACCGTCGGGTAGCAGTCCGACACGACGATGAAGTTGGCCGGGTTGCGAAAGCCGGGCCAGATCTCGCCGTTGATGTTGGGCCCGGCCTGCATGTTGTTGGTGGTCGTGGTCCAGTAGAAGTTGAGCTTGCCGTCCTTCAGGGCGCGGCTTTGCGCCACGGCGTGCAGGCCCACCCAGTCGGGGATGGTGCCGGCGGGCAGCTTCCACTCTTTCTCGGAGATCTCGCGGTGCTTGGGGTTGGTGACCACCATGTCGGCGGGCAGGCGGTGCGAGAAGGTACCCACCTCGCGCGCCGTGCCGCAGGCCGAGGGCTGGCCGGTGAGCGAGAACGGGCTGTTGCCGGGCTCGGAGATCTTGCCCACCAGCAGGTGCACGTTGTAGATCATGTTGTTGACCCAGGTGCCGCGCGTGTGCTGGTTGAAGCCCATGGTCCAGAACGAGGTCACCTTGGTCTTGGGGTCGGCATAGACCTTGGCCAGGGCCTCGAGCTTGTCCTTGGGCACACCCGAGAGCTCGTGCGCCTTGTCCAGCGTGTACTCGGCGACGAAGGCCTTGAACTCGTCGAAGCTGATGGGCGCCGAGGCGTCTGGCGAGCCCTTGGGCTTGCCGTCCGCGCCGGGATAGCCGTTGTTGCCGGCCACCTGCTCCAGCGGGTGATTCGGGCGCAGGCCGTAGCCGATGTCGGTCACGCCCTTGCGGAAGTTGACATGCTTCTTCACGAAGTCCTCGTTCACCGCGCCACTCTGGATGATGTGGTTGCAGATGTAGTTGAGGATGGCCAGGTCTGATTGCGGCTTGAAGATCAGTTCGCTGTCGGCCAGCTCGCAGGAGCGGTGCGTGAAGGTGGACAGCACATGCAGCTTGACATGCTTGGCCGTCAGGCGCCGGTCGGTGACGCGCGACCAGAGGATGGGGTGCATCTCGGCCATGTTCGCGCCCCAGAGCACGAAGGCGTCGGCGTGCTCGCAGTCGTCGTAGCAGCCCATGGGCTCGTCGATGCCGAAGGTGCGCATGAAGCCGGCCACGGCCGAGGCCATGCAGTGGCGCGCATTCGGGTCGATGTTGTTGGAGCGAAAACCCGCCTTGAACAGCTTGGAGGCGGCATAGCCCTCCCAGATGGTCCACTGGCCGGAGCCGAACATGCCGATGTTGCGCGGCCCGCCCGCCTTCAGCGCGGCCTTGCATTTGTCCTCCATGATGTCGAAGGCCTGGTTCCAGCTGATGCGCGTGAACTCGCCGTTCTTGTCGAACTTGCCGTCCTTCATGCGCAGCATGGGCTGGGTCAGGCGATCCTTGCCGTACATGATCTTGGAGAGGAAGTAGCCCTTGATGCAGTTCAGGCCCTTGTTCACCGGCGCGTCCGGGTCGCCCTGGGTGGCGACCACGCGCCCGTCCTTGACGCCAATCAATACGCCGCAGCCGGTGCCGCAGAAGCGGCAGGCGCCCTTGTCCCAGCGAATATCGTCGGCGGCGCCGGCCGACTGCGCCAATGCCTGCGCACCGGGAACGCTCACGCCAATGGCCGTGGCGGCAGCGGTGACCGCATGCGCCTTGATGAGTTCTCGACGGGTTATTTGCATTTGGCTAACTCCTGGTCAGGATGGGTTTCTGTCTGCTGGAAAATCATGGCGATATTCAGGACATCGTCCATGCGCGCGATGGCCTCATAGGTGTCCATGGCGCCGCGATCGTTCTCCGCCTCTATGGTGACGACCAGTCTGCCGTCCTCTGCAGCGGCGTGAACCTCCACGCCGGGAATATGCGGGAGTTGTGCGCGTACCGTGGCATCCGTGCCCGGTCTGGCGTAAACGATGGCGCTGGAGATATTCAAGATACTGCCTTCGATCAAATGCCGTTTCGGATATTGCCAATATCCCGGAGTTAATCGAATGACAAGTATGCGGCCCCATTTGTAGAACGGGTCGCGCATGGCAGGCGATGCGCCGGGAAGTGGATGTCCGAGTAAAACGGTCGGGGATTATCGTGGGAGCCGTAAGTTCATTGTTTTTTTGACGATCTAATGGTGAACCCTTATTCGGGGTTGGCATTTGAGAAAAATCAAATCCACGATGCGAGTGGCATGAATCGCACCGCCCGTCCGGCCCTGTTGCGGTGCGGGCGGCCCTGGGCGGTCGCGATAATGCGGCTCCCTCTGCCCTTGTGAACCGCCCCGCCCATGACCACCGCCATCCTCAGCGCCCTGCCCGAAGAGCAGGGCGGCCTCGTCCAAGCCCTGCAGGCGCCCGAATGCATCACCCATGCCGGGCGCAGCTTCTGGCGCGGCCGGCTGCTGGGCCAGCCGGTGCTGCTGGCGCTGTCGGGCATAGGCAAGGTGGCGGCGGCCACCACGGCGACGCTGCTGGCCGAGCGCTTTGGCGTGGCGCGCATCGTCTTCACCGGCGTGGCCGGCGGCTTGGGCGATGGCGTGCAGGTAGGGGATGTGGTGGTGGCGCAGGACTTTCTGCAGCACGACATGGACGCCTCGCCCATCTTCCCGCGCTGGGAGGTGCCCGGCTACGGGCTGGCGCGCATGCCTTGCGATGCGGCGCTGACCACTATGCTATTTGAAGCTGCCAGCGCTTATCTGACAAGCGATAGAGCCGGATTTGATCCCAACAATCCGGCGATTGCGCACCGCCACGCAGCGTGCGCGCACCAGGGTTTGATCGTCAGTGGCGACCGCTTTGTCTCCACCTCGGCCGAATCCGCCGCACTGCGCCAGGCGCTGGGCGCCGCCGGCCATCAGGTGCTGGCCGTGGAGATGGAGGGCGCGGCCGTGGCCCAGGTGTGCCGCGACTACGGCCTGCCGTTTGCGGCCGTGCGCACCATCTCCGACCGGGCCGACGACAGCGCGCATGTGGACTTTCCGCATTTCGTGCGCCATGTGGCCAGCCGCTATGCCGATCACATCATCCAGGGTTTGCTGCGCGCCATGCCGGGTGGACGTTGAGCGTTGGGCGTATTCAGTGCCAGCCGTCATGCGTTCACGCTCAACGCTTAACGCCAAACGCTACTTCAACCAGCCGCGCTTGCGAAAATACAGCATGGGCACCACGGCGCTGGCGATCATCAGGCAGAGGGCGTAGATGTAGCCATGCTCCCATTCCAGCTCGGGCATCAGGCGGAAGTTCATGCCGTAGACGCTGGCGATCAGCGTGGGCGGCAGCAGGGCGACGCTGGCCACCGAGAAGATCTTGATGATCTTATTCTGGTTGATGTTCAAAAAACCGACGGTGGCGTCCATCAGGAAGTTGATCTTGTCGAACAGGAACTGCGTGTGGCTGTCCAGCGACTCGATATCGCGCAGGATTTGGCGCGCGTCCTCGAACTGCTCGGCGTTGAGCATCTTGCTGCGCATCATGAAGCTGACGGCGCGGCGCGTGTCCAGCATGTTGCGGCGGATGCGGCCGTTCAAATCCTCTTGCCAGGCGATGTCGGCCAGCACCTTCTGCGCGTGGTCGTCGGTCACATGGCCCTCCAGCACCTGGGTGCTGACCTTCTTCAGATCGTCGTAGATGCCCTCCAGCGTGTCGGCCGAATACTCCACGTCGGTGTCGAACAGCGACAGCAGCACCTCCTTGGCGTCCTCGATCAGCCCCGGCGCGCGGCGCGCACGCATGCGTAGCAGTCGGAACACGGGGATGTCTTCCTCGCGGATGGAAAACAGCACGCCGCAGCTTTTCAGCTCGGTGTTGTGCTGGTTCAGGATGAAGGCCACGCGCACCGAGCGCGGCTCCTCGTCGTCGTCCACCAGAAAGTCGCTGCGGATATGCAGTTCGCCGTTGTCTTCCTCGTAGAAGCGCGCCGACTCTTCGATGTCCTCGTCCATCACGTCCAGCGGGATGGCCAGGCCGTAATGCTGCTTGACCCAGCGCTTTTCCAGCACCGTGGGCGACTCCATGTCCACCCAGATCGGATGCTGCGGCGCCTGATCCTCCAGGGAATCGATTTCTTCCTGGACCAGGCGGCCGTTGACGAGTGAAAAGATGTTGAGCATGGCTCACTCTCCCTGTTGTTCTTGAGGCGTCTGCGAGGGGTGATGGGGGGCGCTTTCAGCCCCTCGTCAGACCGGGGAGAGGCTGAAAGCTACCAACTGGGGTAGGTTTCCACGGGTGGGCGGTGCGTGTGTTGCGAAGCCGGCGATTATCGCATTCGCGTCGTGACCGCGCTGTGACCGCGCGTTTGCCCCCAGGTGGTTTCAAGCCCCGGGCTGGCGACGCACCAGGGCCAGCGCGCGGCACAGGTCGATCCAGGCGGCGGCCTTGGCTTCCGGGGCGCGCAGCAGATAGGCCGGGTCGTAGCTGACCACCGCAGGCGTGCCGTCCGCCAGCTGGTGCGCGCTGGCGCGCAGGCGCCCCAGCGGCTCGCGGCTGCCCAGTACCATGCGCGCCGCACCCAGGCCCAGCACCAGCACCATGGCCGGGCGCAGCGTGGTCAGGGCCTGCTGCAGGCCGGCGGCCGGCGGTTCGCCCTCGGCCGGCCGGCCCGGCTGGGGCTGTGACAGGGTGGCGACGAAGCAGCGCGGGTGCCGGTGCAGGCGCATGGCGCGCAGCATGTTGTCCAGCAGCTGGCCGCTGTCGCCCGCCAGGGGTTCGGCCGGTGTCGGGCTCTCCAGCAGCACCAGCCAGCCGGAGCCCAGTTCCGGCGGCGTGGCCGTCGGGTCGGCCTGCGGGTACAGGGCTATGGGTGGGCGCAGCAGCAGTCCGCCGGCCTGGGCCATGGCTGCAGCCGGGGTTGGCGCGGCAGCTTGCGTCGGTGCCTGGCGGCGCGTGGTGGGGGGGGGCGCTGCGGCAGCTTGCGCTGCGGCAGCTTGCGCTGCGGGACGGGCCGGGGTGGCGGCGGGTGCGGGGCGAGTGACGGGAGCGGCCTCGTTGGTCGGCGGCGCCGCTGGCGCGGCGGCCGGGGCCGGGGCCCAGACGGTGACACCCATCTCCAGCAGCATGGCGCGTTGGCGCGCGTCCAGTTCCAGGCTCATAGCGGCAGACTCATGACCACGGCGTCCTCGCGTTCGCCATCGCTGGCCGGGTAGTAGCGCTTGCGCAGGCCCACCTGCTGGTAGCCATGGGCCTCGTACACCTGGCGTGCGCGCGTGTTGCTGGCGCGCACCTCCAGCCACAGCCACTGTGCGCCCTGGCCGCGTGCCCACAGGGCCAGCGCGTCCAGCATCACATGCGCCCAGCCCTGGCGCTGGAACGCCGGGGCCACGGTGATGTTGAGCAAATGGGCCTCCTGCACCCCGGGCATGGCAACGAAGTAACCCAGGATCTGCCCGCCCGCCACCAGCAGCTGCGCCTGGTAGCCGGCGGCCAGCGCGTCAATGAAGTTGCCGCGCGTCCACGGGTGGCTGTAGGCGGCCTGCTCCACGGCCAGCAGCGCGTCCAGGCGCTCTGTCGTGAGCGGTGCAAAAGACGCCTGCATGGCGTCAGCGGGGCGCGGGTTGGCGTTCATGATGCTTGCGCCGCGCTGGCGCGGCGCGCGGCCTCGCGCTCGGCCGTGGTTTGCGCCACCTTGTCGCGTATGTAGCGCGGCAGCGCCGCGTCGGCCGGCACGGCCCTGCCGGCGGCCAGCAGCGCGGGTGCCAGGCGCAGCATGGCGCCGGCCGTGGGCAGGGCGGGCACATCGGGCTCGGTGGGCGAGTCGGGCGCCAGGCGCGCGCCATAGGCGGCGCGGGCGTTGCCGGCCAGCGTCCAGCCAGCGGGCAGCACCACGGCCTCGGGCGCGCACAGGCCAAAATCCTGCGGTTCGCTCCAGCGCCCGCCTGCCGGCATGCCGCCGTCGGGCAGCCATTGGTAGGGAGCGCAGTAGACCTCGTTCATGCGCGCGTCCAGCGTGGCCAGCACCCGCGTGCAGCCATGCTCGGCGCGCGCCTGCTCGGCCACGGCCAGCAGGCTGTCCACCGGCAGCACCGGCACCCCCAGGCCGCCGCGTGCGCCAAAGGCCAGGCCCTGGGCCACGGAGCAGGCCGTGCGCAGCCCGGTGAACGAGCCCGGCCCGCGGCCGAAGACCACGGCATCGAGCCGCGCAAACGTGAGCCCGGCCTGCGCCAGCAGTGCGCGTATGGCGGGGATCAGTGTGGTCGATGCCTGGGCGCCACCGGGGCCGCTGTGCTCAAGCACCTGCGCGCCGTGCTGTACGGCGACGGACAGGGTGTCGGTGCTGGTGTCGAAGGCGAGCAGGTTCATGGCGGGCGTGATTATCGATGGTGGGCGATAGACTGGCTGGCATGTTGATTTCCCCCCTCGCATCGGCCCGGCGCCGCGTGGCCGGCGCCCTGTTGGTGCTCACCAGCCTGACGGCCTGCGCCGCCGACCCTGGCGCCAGGCTGGCGCCGGCAACGGATGCCGCTGCCCTGCCGCCCGCGGTGATCGCCGCGCTGCAGCGTGCCCGCTTGCCCCAGGATGCGCTGGCGGCCGTGGTGGTGCCGGTCGAGGGGCGCGCCGCACCGCGCCTGATGCACCAGGCGGATCAGGCGCTGAACCCGGCCTCGGTGATGAAGCTGGTCACCACCTATGCGGCGCTGGACCTGCTCGGCCCGGCCTTCACCTGGGACACGCCGGTGTATCTGGACACAACGCCCGTGGCTGGGCGGCTGCGCGGCAACGTCTACATCCAGGGCCGGGGTGACCCCAAGCTGGTGGTCGAGCGCCTGTGGCTGCTCATGCGCCGCCTGCGCGCGCTGGGCATCGATGCCATCGACGGCGACATCGTGCTCGACCGCAGTGCCTTTGCCCTGCCCGCGCACGATGCGGCCGATTTTGACGGCGAGCCCTGGCGTCCCTACAACGCCGCGCCCGACGCCCTGCTGCTGAACTACAAGGCCGTGGCCATGGGCTTCACGCCCGATACCGCCGCCGGCGTGGCCCATGTGCGCTACGAGCCGCCCCTGGCGCGCCTGCAGCTGCCCACCAGCGTGCCGCTGGCGCCCGCCGGTACGGCCTGCGGCGACTGGCGCATGGGCCTGCAGGCCGAACTGACCCATGCCGAACGCATCGCCTTCCAGGGCGCCTACCCGGCGGCCTGCGGCGCGCGCGAATGGTCCGTGGCGCCGTCCGACCCCAGCGGCTATGCGGCGCGCGCCGTGGAGGGCATGTGGCGCGAGCTGGGCGGCAGGCTCGCGGGCCGCGTGCGCGACGGCCAGGTGCCCGCAGGGCTGCAGCCGGCGTACAGCAACCCATCACCGCCGCTGGCCGAGGTGGTGCGCGACATCAACAAGCACAGCAACAACGTCATGACCCAGCAGCTGCTGCTCACGCTGGGGCTGCAAAAGGCCGGCCAGGGCAGCTTTGATGCCGCGCGTGGCGTGCTCGCGCAATGGTGGCAGGAGCGCCTGGGACCGACCGACCAGCCGGTGGTGGACAACGGCGCCGGCCTGAGCCGCGCCGCGCGCCTGAGCCCACGCGCGCTGGCGCGCATGCTGCAGCAGGCCTGGGCCTCGCCGGTGATGCCGGAGTTCGTGGCCTCGCTGCCCATCGTCGGCGTGGATGGCACGCTGCGCCGCCGGCCGGCCCTGGTCAGCGGCGCGGCGCATCTCAAGAGCGGCAGCCTGCGCGACGTGACGGCCCTGGCCGGCTATGTCCTGGCCGCCAGCGGTCAGCGCTATGTGCTGGTGGCCATGGTGAATCACCCAAACGCCGGTGCGGCCAGGCCGGCGCTGGATGCGCTGATTGCCTGGAGCGCGGCCGACTGAACGCTGGATGCAGATCTGCCGCGCGTGAAATTCCGTGTCGCATTGGTAGTTACCCGCCCCTGACTTCAGTGGTTGCCGGATTAACATCGCCGCCTGAAAAAGAACGACCGTTCGTTTTATTTTAGGAGAACATCAATGAACCAATGGCTTGGGCTGACCATGGTCAGCGCCGCGGCAATGCTCGCCGCCTGTGGAGGCGGATCCGACCTCGGTGGCGGCACCGAAACCGACCTGAGCGGCGCGCGCGGCTCGCTCATGCACAACCCGCCGCTGCGCGTCACGGCGCTGTCGGCGGGCGAGTTCAAGGACAGGCTGGCGGCCAGCCCCAGCGGCCAGAGCCTGCTGGCCCTGGCGGGCGCGCCCAAGTGTGGCGTGGACGTGCATTACATCGAGTACGGCACCGTCGGCGGTGCCGGCGAAAAAACCAACGCTTCGGGTGCGCTGATGGTGCCCACGGGCGGTGCCGCGGGCTGCGGCGGCGCCCGCCCGGTGGTGCTGTATGCCCATGGCACGACCACCGACCGCGCCTACAACATCGCCGACATCACCGAGCCCGCACGCCCCGGCGCCTCCGAGGGCTCGCTGCTGGCCGCGATGTACGCGGCCCAGGGCTTCATCGTGGTGGCGCCCAACTACGCCGGCTATGACGTCTCCAAGCTCGGCTACCACCCCTACCTGAATGCCGACCAGCAGTCCAAGGACATGCTCGACGCGCTGGCCGCCGCGCGCAAGGCGCTGCCGCGCATCGGCAGCCAGGACGGCGGCAAGCTGCTCGTCGCCGGCTATTCGCAGGGCGGCCATGTGGCCATGGCCACGCACCGTGCGCTGCAGGCGGCAGGTCAGCCGGTGACCGCATCGGCGCCCATGTCCGGCCCCTACGCGCTGGGCGCCTTTGGCGACGCCGTGTATTACGGCAACGTGAACCTGGGTGCCACGGTGTTCACGCCCCTGCTGGCAGCCAGCTACCAGAAGGCCTACGGCAACCTCTACGCCCAGCCATCGGACATGTTCGAGGCGGCCTATGCCACCGGTATCGAGCAGCTGCTGCCATCGGCCACGTCGCTGGCCACGCTGGTGGCCCAGGGCAAGCTGCCGCAGACGCAGCTGTTCAGCAGCACGCCGCCGGCTCCGGCCTTCGCCGCCATCACGCCGCCGACCCAGCCGCCGGCGCTGGCGCCGCTGTTCGCCCTGGGCTTTGGCAGCAACAACCTGGTCAAGAACAGCGCCCGCCTGGCCTACCTGCAGGATGCCGCCGCCAATCCCGACGGCGCCGTGCCCAATGCCACCACCGGCGCCCAGGCGGCCGCACCGCAGCATCCGCTGCGCAAGGCCTTCAAGGCCAACGATCTGCGCAACTGGAAGCCCCAGCGCCCGGTGCTGCTGTGCGGCGGCAATGCCGACCCGACGGTGTTCTACAGCGCCAACACCGCGCTGATGCAGAACCTGTGGTCCAACCCGGCATCGCCGCTGGCCTTGCCGGCCGGCCTGTTGACGGTGCTGGACGTGGACTCGGCCAGCGCCGGCGCGGCCGACCCGTTTGCCGCCGTCAAGGCCGGCTTTGCCCAGGCCAAGGCCGGCGCCGCCGCCCAGGGTGGCGCCAATGCGGTGGTGCAGGCCTACCACGGCTCGCTGGTGCCGCCGTTCTGCAATGTGGCCGCGCGCGCCTTCTTCCTGCAGGTGCTGGCATCTGGCGGTTGAGCAACGAGACAAGAAGGACTGACGACATGCAACGCAAAATTTCTTCAACCCTGATCGGCGTGGCGCTGCTGGCGCTATGCGGCACGGCCTCGGCGCAATGGAGCGTGCGCGGCGGCCTGACGCATATCGCGCCGCATTCCACGGCCACCGACGCCGTCGGCCCCATGCTGCCCGGTCCGCCGTCGGGCATCAGCATCGACGTGAAGAACAAGGCCACGGCCTTTCTGTCGCTGGCCTATGGCCTGAACCCCAACATGGAGCTGGAGCTGGCCCTGGGCTACCCGCCCACGCATGACGTGACGGCCCGCATCGCCGGCAACCTGCCGCCGCATATCGCGGCCTTCAATGGCCAGAAGCTGGCCGAGGTGCGCCAGATCGCGCCCACGCTGTTCCTCAACTACAAGTTTGGCGATGCCAGCAGCCAGTGGCGCCCCTTCGTCGGCCTGGGGCTGAACTACACCAACTTCGACAAGCGCAAGTCCACGCAAGCCAACAACGCCCTCAACGGCGGCCCCACCGACATCCGCCTGACCGACTCCTGGGGCCTGGCGGGCCAGGTGGGCCTGAGCTACCGCATCGACGAGCGCTGGTCGGTCACCGGAGCCCTGGCGACGGCACGCGTGAAGAGCCGGCTTACCACCACCACCGCCGGTGTGCAGCGCAACATCGACATCCGCTTCCACCCCGTGGTGTTCACCGTCCACCTGGGTTACACGTTCTGACCGCCCAACCCTTGCGGGCGCAAAAAAGCCGGCCCAGGGCCGGCTTTTTTTGTGCGCCGCCGTGGCAGGGGGCGATCACCAGCGATGGCTGAGGGTCTGCTGGGCGTAGTCGCCGAACAGGCGCTGGGCGTTGGGCGTCAGGTAGACCTTGTCGGCAAAGACATAGCGGTTGTAGTCGGCGCCCGCGACTATCGTGCTGGGCGTGCACAGGGCCGAGTTCACCTGGCCCGCGCCAATGCCAATGCCGGGGCCGGCGTCCACCGAGGTGCAGACGGGGTCTTTGCCGTTGTTGAAGCCATTGCCGCCGGGGTTGGCCTCGAACAGGTTGACGTAGTAGGCCAGATCCACGTAGAGCACCGTCTTGCCCATGTCCTTGATGGCCACCTTCAGCTCGTCGTTGAAGCTCAGGCTGGCCTGGTGGATCAGGGCCTGCTTGCCCAGGGCCTTGGCCCAGGGGCTGCGCTCCAGGTCGTAGCTGCCGGTGACCACGATGTGCTTGGCACCGGCATCGGACAGGCGGCCGATCTGCGCCGCCAGATCCTTGCCGGCCTGGCCGGTGGCGGCGACATACTGGGCCTCGGTCTGCGCCGCGGCCTGCACGGCGGCCATGCCGGCAATGATGTCGCTGGCGCCGGCGCTGATCAGGATCACGTCGTCCGCCTTGAACTGCGGGTTGGCCAGAAACTGGTCGATCTGCTGCTTCACGGTCGGCGTGCCGGCATTGCCGGCGGCGTCGGGCGTGGCGCTGATGCGCGCATTGCCCTGGGCGTAGCTGGTGCCGCCGGCGGAGACCGGCTTGAGCACCAGGCCGTAGTGCGAGGCCAGCTGCTGGGTCCAGTTGAAGAGGCTGCCGTCATTGACGGTGTAGCCGCTGCCCTTTTGCCCCACGTCGGCCATCGCGTCGCCAAAGGCGATGATGCGCGTCGGCGCGATCGCCGAGTCGATGCTGCTGGAACCACAGGCCGCCAGCAGGGCGGTCGCTGCACAGGCGGCGGCCACAAAGCTGCGGCGCATCCAATTTGCTGCCATGTATATCTCCGGATTCAAGAGTGCGAGAGTTTAAGCCTTGGTGTTCAGCCGGCCGCCGCGGCGCGTTGCAGGCGGTCGCGTACGCCCTCCCAGTCGGGCTGGTCGGGCGGGGCCTCGATCCAGATCAGCTTGACGCCGGCATCGTCGAAGCCGCGCAGCACGGCAAACAGCTGCTGCGCCGCGGCTGCGGCGTCATCGGGCATGCGCCGCTGGATGATCTTGGCGGACTGCGAGCGCAGCGGCGTGCGCGCATACAGCGCCATGTGGGCGGCGTCTGCGCCCAGAATGTCCAGGCCGGCCTGTAGTTGCCTGGCATCCATCAGGCGCACGCGTGCCGTGGGTGCGTAATGAGACAAAAGCGTGCCAGACGCGCGTGGGGTAAGCGCTGGAAGCTCTTCTTTTGATAGTGGTTCCAGCCCACAGACACGGTGCACGTCGGCGCGCGAGATGGCGCCGGGGCGCAGCAGCACGGGCAGGCCGCGCGTGCAGTCGATGATGGTCGATTCGATCCCCACGGCGCAGGGGCCGCCGTCCAGCACCAGCAGCTGGTCGCCAAAGGCCTCTGCCACATGCTGCGCCGTGGTCGGGCTGACCTTGCCGAACAGATTGGCGCTGGGCGCGGCCACGCCCCAGACGGGCGGATCGAGCCGCTGGCAGGCCGCCAGCACCGCATGGGCCACGGGGTGGGCCGGGCAGCGCAGGCCCACGCTGTCCTGCCCGCCGGTGGAGGCGCGCGCCGCGGCAGGCAGGCGCGGCAGGATCAGCGTGAGGGGCCCGGGCCAGAAGGCGTCGATGAGCTGCTGGGCGAACAGCGGCACCTCCTTGGCGTAATGGGTGATGGCCGCGGCATCGGCCACATGCACGATCAAAGGGTGATTCGCCGGCCGGCCCTTGGCGGCAAAGATCCGGGCCACGGCGGCGTCGTTGTCGGCATCGGCCGCCAGGCCGTACACCGTCTCGGTCGGCAGGCCCAGCAGCGCGCCGCGCGCCAGCGCCTGCGCGGCGGCCTGCACCGAGGCGTCAAGTTGCCCGTCCAGGATCACGCGCTACCCCTCAGAACGGCGTTATGCCGAGAATGGCCGCCGCCTGCAGCGCCACGGCCCGCACCGCCTCGGGCGTGGCGCCGGTCACGTTCAAATGGCCCATCTTGCGCCCGCGTTTTGCGTCGCGCTTGCCGTACAGGCGCAGGTGGCAGCCGGGCAAGGCCAGTACCTGCTCCCAGGCCGGGGTGACGGGCGCATCGCCCCGGGCAAACCACAGGTCGCCCAGCAGGTTCAGCATGATGGTCGGGCTGTGCAGGCGCGGCTGCGTGAGCGGCAGGCCGGTCATGCAGCGCAGCTGCAGCTCGAACTGCGAGACGTCGCAGGCGTCCTGGCTGTAGTGGCCGCTGTTGTGCGGGCGCGGGGCGATCTCGTTGACCACCAGGCTGCCGTCCTGCAGCACGAAAAACTCGACGCACAGCACACCCACGTAGTGCAGGCCATCTGCTACTGATTTAGCAGCTGCCAGCGCTTGGGCGGCAATCGCTGGCGGCAGATTTTGCTCATAAACCTCGGTCACGGCCAGAATGCCGCCCCGGTGCAGGTTGCGCTGCACCGGCAGGTGCACCATGGCGCCGTCACGGCCGCGCGCGACGATGACCGAGCATTCCTGCGCCAGCGGCAGCATTTTTTCGAGCACGCAGGGCACGCCGCCCAAGTCTTGCCAGGCGGCGGCCAGCTCGGCCGGCGTGGACACACGCGCCTGGCCCTTGCCGTCGTAGCCCATGCGCGCGGTTTTCAGGATGCCGGGCAGCAGGTCTGCGGGCACGGCCGCCATCTGCTCGGGCGATTCGATCAGCGCATGCGGCGCCACGGGCACGCCGCAGCGCACAAAGTGCGCCTTCTCGGCCGCGCGGTCCTGGGCAATGGCCACGGCGCTGCCTGCGGGCGACACGCGCCGCGTCTGCGCCAGCAGATCGAGCGCCGCGGCCGGCACGTTCTCGAACTCGGTGGTCACGGCGGCGCACAGGCGCGCCATCTCGGCCAGGCCCTGCGCGTCCTCGTAGCCGGTGCGGATATGGTGGTGGCTCACCAGGCCGGCGGGGCTGGTGGGGTCGGCATCGAGTACGGCGGTGAAGTAGCCCATGGCCTGGGCCTCCTGCACGAACATGCGCCCGAGCTGCCCGCCGCCGAGCACGCCCAGCGTGGCGCCGGGCAGGATCACGTCCTGATCGGCGCTCATGCGGCCACCGGCGGCAGCGTCATGGCACGCGCGGCGGCCGTCTGCTCGGCGCGGAAGGCCTCCAGCTTCTGGCGCAGCGCCGGGTCGTGATTCGCCAGCAGGGCCACGGCAAACAGCGCCGCATTCGCCGCCCCGGCCGCGCCAATGGCAAAGGTGGCCACGGGCACGCCCTTGGGCATCTGCACGATGGAGTGCAGCGAATCCACCCCCTGCAGATGGCGGCTGGCCACAGGCACGCCCAACACCGGCACCACGGTCTTGGCGGCGATCATGCCCGGCAGATGCGCCGCGCCGCCCGCGCCGGCGATGATGGCCTGCAGGCCGCGGCTGGCGGCACTCTCGGCGTAGCGGAACATGTCGTCGGGCATGCGGTGGGCCGAGACCACCTGGGCCTCGTGCGCGACGCCGAACTGCTCGAGGATGGCTACCGCGTGCTGCATGGTGTCCCAGTCGCTGCTGGAGCCCATGACCACGCCGATCTGTATGGGGTTCATGTAAGGGATGGGCAGGTCACGCCCGCAAGGGGAAACCCGCGATTTTACGTTTTATGCCCGGACTGCGTTTGCCGGCCTGGCGCACCCCGGCGCCGGGAATATGTCCGAGAATCGCCGTTGACCTTGTTAACTCGCGCGCCGCCGCATCACCGGGATTGCCAACACATGATCGATGTCACCGTAGAAAACTTTGAAGCCGAGGTGGTTGCCGCCTCCATGACCACGCCCGTGCTGGTGGACTTCTGGGCGCCCTGGTGCGGCCCCTGCAAGACGCTGGGCCCGGTGCTGGAGAAGCTGGAGGTGGCCTACGCCGGCCGCTTCACGCTGGCCAAGATCGACTCCGACCAGCAGCAGCAACTGGCGGCGATGTTCGGCATCCGCAGCATTCCCACCTGCGTGCTGATGATGAACGGCCAGCCGGTGGACGGCTTCACCGGCGCCCTGCCCGAGGGCCAGCTGCGCGCCTTTCTGGACAAGCACCTGCCCAGCGCCGAGGAGCTGCAGGCCGAAGAGCAGGAGGAACAGGCCCAGGAGGCCCTGGCCGGCGGCGACACCGCGGGCGCGCTGGAGGCGCTGCAGCAGGCCGTGCTGACCGACCCGGCCAACGACGAGGCGCGCTTTGACTACGTCAAACTGCTGCTGCAGCAGGGCCGCGAGGACGACGCCAAGGTGGCCTTCGCCCCGGTGATCGCCAAGGCCGAGGGCTCGCGCCGCCTGGGCGCGCTCAAGGCCTGGATGGATGCTCTTGATTTTGTAACTGCAGGCGCTTATGGGGCGAGCGTTGGAGCCGAATTTGATGCAAAGATTGCCGCCAACAAGCGTGATTTCGAGGCGCGCTACGGCCGCGCCCGCTGGCTCATGGCCCAGCAGCGCTGGACGGACGCCATGGACGAGCTGCTGGAAATCCTGATGCGCGACAAGGGCTGGAACGAGGAGGCCGCGCGCAAGACCTATATCGCCATCTTGGAGCTCATCGAGCCGCCCCGGGTCAAGGTCGCCGAGGGCCAGATCCCGCCCGAGGATCCGGTGCTGGCCAGCTACCGCCGGCGCCTGTCCAGCGTCGTGCTGAGTTGAGCTGGCGCCGCCGCGCGTGGCTGGCGCTGGCGGCGCTGTTGGCCGGCTGCGCCAGCGTACCGCCGCCCGATGCCTTCATCACCGGCACCGTCATCGCGCGCGAGCGGCTCTACATCCCCCCTGACGCGGTGTTCGATGCCGCCCTGGTGGATGTCACGCAGGTGGGCGAGCCGCCCCTGGTGCTGGCGCGCCAGCGCATCGCCCCGGCCGGGCCGCTGCCCTATGAATTGCGCATCCCCTACCGCCAGGCGCTGATACAACCGCGGGGCCGCTATGAGGTGCATGCCGCGGTCACGCAGCAGGGGCGCCTGCTGCTGGACACGCCGGGCGTGCACCCGGTGCTGCTCAGCCCCGCGTTCCGCCATGTGGATGTGATCCTGGCGCGCCGGCCCTTGCAGGAGGCCACGCTGAACGCCAGCGTACCCCTGCGCCAAACCTACTGGAAGCTGATCGAACTGGTGGATGGCGCCGACCTGGCAGCGCCGGCGGACGGGGCCGATGCCGCCCATCTGGTGCTGGCGCGCGACTCCGACCGGGCCATGGGCTCGGGCGGCTGCAACCGCTTCGCCGCGCGCTACCAGGTGGACGGGGGGCAGTTGCGCTTCGATGCCCTGGTGTCGGGCCTGCGCCTGTGCCTGCAGGGCGGCACCAGCGAGCTGGCCTACCTCGAGCGGCTGGATGCGGTGCGTGCTTACTGGCAGCAGGGCCGCAGCCTGGAGCTGCGCGATCGGGCCGGCAAGCCCGTGCTGCGCTTCGTGGCCGAGGAACGCGGCGAGCCGCCGCCAGACGACGACGAGCCGCCGCTGCAGCCCTCGTGATGCGGCCCAGGTCAGGCGGTGAGCCGCTGTAGCGCCTCGCGGTACTTGGCGGCGGTGTTTTCCACCACCTCGCGCGGCAGGCGCGGCGCGGGCGCGGTCTTGTCCCAGGGCTTGCCGCCCACCTGGGCCTGCTCCAGCCAGTCGCGCACGAACTGCTTGTCGTAGCTGGGCGGGTTCTCGCCTTTGGCCAGGGCGTCGGCGTAGCCCTCGACGGGCCAGTAGCGCGAGCTGTCGGGCGTCAGCACTTCGTCCATCAGCACCAGGCGGCCATTGCCGTCCAGGCCGAACTCGAACTTGGTGTCGGCAATGATCATGCCCTTTTCCAGGGCCATCGCGGCCGCGGCCTCGTACAGGCGGATGCTGATGTCGCGGATCTGCGTGGCCAGCTCCGGGCCCACCATCTCCACCGTGCGCTCGAAAGTGATGTTCTCGTCATGCTCGCCCACCGCAGCCTTGGCGGCGGGGGTGTAAATGCTGTGCGGCAGCCTGGCGGCGTTGGTCAGGCCGTCCGGCAGCGGCACGCCGCAGACCGAGCGCGACTGCTGGTATTCCTTCCAGCCACTGCCGGCCAGGTAGCCGCGCACCACGGCCTCGATGGGCAGGGGCTTGAGGCGCTGCACCAGCATGGAGCGGCCGCGCACCTGGGGTGCCTCGGCGGGCGTGACCACGCTCTCGGGTGCCTCGCCCGTCAGGTGGTTGGGCACGATATGCCCCAGCTTGTCAAACCAGAACAGCGCCATGCGCGTGAGCAGTTCGCCCTTGCCGGGAATCGGCTCGCCCATGATCACGTCAAAGGCCGAGAGCCGGTCGCTGGCCACCATCAGGATGCGGTCGTCCCCCACGGCGTAGTTGTCGCGCACCTTGCCGCGCGCCAGCAGCGGCAGCGAGGTCAGGGCGGAGGTGTGCAGGGCAGGGGTGCTGGGCTGGGTCATGTCGGTGGGGCAGGCGCGCGCAAAACGAATCGGCTGCGCCGACGGGCGCAGCGAAAGCGGCCCATTCTAGCGGTGCGCCCGGGTTGCGCAGGCGGGCGCCGCGCGCAGGGGAAAGCCGGCCCATTGTGGAACATTTCTGCTGGTTTGACATTTGTTCCGCATATCCCATATCCGCGGGCCAGGAAAGGCGTTGCGTTCCACGGCCGGCACGCGCATAGTGAATCCAGGGATGTGCGCATGCCATCCCCGGTCGCCCAGCTTCCAATCGGGTGGGCGGCATTGTTCAATTGAAGGAGGCTTGTCTATGAATTTGACGATCAGCGGTCATCATCTCGAAGTGACCCCGGCCTTGCGTAGCTATGTGACCACCAAGCTGGATCGCATCATTCGCCACTTCGACCAAGTGGTGGACGTGAAGGTACTACTGACCGTAGAGAAGCAAAAGGAGAAGGAAAAACGCCAGCGCGCGGAATGCACGCTGCATGTGAAAGGCAATGACCTGTTCGTGGAGAGCGCCCATTTCGACCTGTATGCGGCCATCGATGAACTGATGGACAAGCTCGACCGCATGGTCGTGCGCCACAAGGATCGCCAGCAGGATCACCAGGCCGGCCTGCGCCGCGCCACGGCCCAGGCGGCCGCCGCGGCGTCCTGACAGCCGTGCCTGCCCTGGCCCGCGCCATCGCCCATGCGGCGGCTGGCGCAGCAACCGCCCCCGTGGCGGTTTTTTGTTGCCGACAGATACACTTTCAGGGTTTCCGCTAGGCGTGCATAATCGTTACCTACTGACCATGAATCGACTAGCTTCCATACTGCCTGCCGCACAAGTGCTCGTGAGCGTCGATGCCACCAGCAAGAAGCGTGCGTTCGAGGAGGCCGGGCTGCTGTTTGAGAGCCAGCACGGCCTGTCCCGGGCCCTGATCACCGACAGCCTGTTTGCCCGCGAGCGCCTGGGCTCCACCGGCCTGGGCCACGGCGTGGCTATTCCGCATGGCCGCATCAAGGGGCTCAAGTCGCCCATGGCGGCGGTGTTCCAGCTGGCGCATCCCATCGGCTTTGACGCCCCCGACGAACAACCCGTGGCGCTGCTGATCTTTCTGTTGGTGCCCGAGGCGGCGACGCAAAAGCACCTGGAAATCCTCTCCGAGATCGCCGAGCTGCTCAGCGACAGCGGCCTGCGCGAGCGCATGAAGGCCTGCACCGACGCCGCCAGCCTGCACGCCATGATCTCAGGCTGGCAGTCCGCCCAGGGCGGCTGAGCCCGACACCCGCCCGCCAGCCGCCGTGAAACCCAACGTCGTCAGTGCCGATGCGCTCTTCGAGGAGTTCCGCGTCCTGCTGAAATGGCAGTGGATCGCCGGCCTGGGGGCATCGGAGCGGCGCTTCACCGAGGTCGCCGTGCGCGCCGCGCGCTCCAGCGCCGATCTGGTGGGCTACCTGAACTACATCCATCCCTATCGCACGCAGGTGCTGGGCGAGCGCGAGATCGCCTACCTGACCAACGCCACGCCCGAGGACTGCGAACGCCGCATTGCGCGCATCGTCACGCTGGAGCCCCCGGTGCTGGTGCTGGCCGACGGCCAGCAGGCGCCGGACGAGCTGGTGTCGATGTGCGAGCGAGCGCAGATCCCGCTGTTTGCCACGCACGAGTCGGCGGCCTTCATCATCGACGTGCTGCGCACCTACCTGTCCAAGCATTTCGCCGACCGCACCACCATGCATGGCGTGTTCATGGACATCCTGGGCCTGGGCGTGCTGATCACGGGCGAATCCGGCCTGGGCAAAAGCGAGCTGGGGTTGGAGCTGATCTCGCGCGGCAATGGCCTGGTGGCCGACGATGCGGTGGATCTGTACCGCATCAACCAGACCACCATCGAGGGCAAGTGCCCGGAGCTGCTGCAAAACCTGCTCGAGGTGCGCGGCATAGGCCTGCTGGACATCCGCGCCATCTTTGGCGAATCGGCCGTGCGCCGGCGCATGCGCCTGAAGCTCATCGTGCACCTCGTGCGCAAGGAGACCATGGAGCGCGACTACGAGCGCATGCCCTACGAGCCGCTCACCCAGGACGTGCTGGGCGTGCCCGTGCTCAAGGTGGTGGTGCAGGTGGTGGCCGGACGCAACATCGCCGTGCTGGTCGAGGCGGCGGTGCGCAATACCATCCTGCAGTTGCGCGGCATAGACACCTACCAGGAGTTCCTGGAGCGCCACCGCCGGGCCATGGAAAGCGGCAGCGGCGCCTGATCAGCGTTTCTTCGCGCAGTCGGCGCATTGGCCGTACAGCGCCATCGAGTGGTCGTGGATCACCCAGCCCTTGTCCTTGGCGATCAGGTTCTGGCGCTTCTCGATCTCGGGGTCGTAGAACTCTTCCACCTTGCTGCAGACCGTGCACACGAAATGGTCGTGGTGCTGGCCCTCGTTGAGTTCGTAGATCGCCTTGCCGCTCTCAAAACTGCTGCGGATCAGGATGCCGGCCTGCTCGAACTGCGTCAGCACGCGGTACACCGTGGCCAGGCCGATGTCCGAGCGCTCGTCGAGCAGCACGCGGAACACGTCCTCGGCCGTCATGTGGCGCTGCGTGCCCTTCTGGAAGATCTCCAGTATCTTCAGGCGCGGCAGGGTGGCTTTGAGGCCGGTGCTTTTGAGTTCGTCGATGTTCGTCATGACAAGGTCTTTCGTGTGCCTGGTGGCTGCGCGCAAGGCCCGGGAAATCCAGCCGCTACAATGAATTGGATCATATCGCCTATGCCTAAATCCATGCTTTCTCATGCTTGTTGTGGCGCCCGCCGGGGCGCCGTCGTGTTGCTGGCCCTGGGCCTGGCTGCTGGCCTGGCCGGTTGTGCCGGCACCGGCGAGCGCCTGGCCAGCATGGTCACGCCCTACAAGGTGGACGTGGTGCAGGGCAACTTCATCTCGCGCGAGCAGGTGCAGGCGCTGCAGCCCGGCATGGGGCGCCAGCAGGTGCGCGAAATTCTGGGCACGCCGTTGATGGTGAGCCTGTTCCATGGCGACCGCTGGGAATATGTGTTTACCTTGAAGCGCCCGGACGTGCCGGCGCAGACGCGCAAGCTCACCGTGTTCTTCAAGGAGAACATGCTTGATCATGTCGAGGGCGACGAGATGCCCTCCGAGGCCGAGTTCGTGGCCTCGCTCAGCTCCAGGCGGGCCCAGGCCAAGGTGCCGCCGCTCGAAGCCACCGAGGCCCAGCTGGAGCGCTTCCCCAAGGCCAAGCCGGCCTCGGCTGCCCCCGCGGCGCCCACGCCTGCCCCCGCCGCCAGCTACCCGCCGCTGGAATCGCGCCGCTGAGTCGCGCGCCCGCGGCTGGCCTGGCCAGGCCAGCCCGATTTATTTTGATTGCGAGCCGACATGACCTCTACCTCCTCTACCGCACAGCGCCGCGTGGCCGTCGCCGGCGCCTCCGGCCGCATGGGCCGCATGCTCATCGAGGCCATTTGCGCCAGCGATGACTGCCTGCTGGCCGGCGCCCTGGATCTGGCCGGCAGCCCCGCCGTGGGCCAGGACGCGGCGGCCTTCCTGGGCCGCGCCAGCGGCGTCGCCATTACCGCCGACCTGCGCGCGGGCCTGCAGAACGCCGACGTGCTGATCGACTTCACGCGCCCCGAGGGCACGCTGGCGCATGCCGCCATCTGTGCCGAGCTGGGCGTGCAGATGGTCATAGGCACGACGGGTTTCACCGATGCGCAGAAGGCCGAGCTGGACGCCGCCGCGCGCCGCGTGGCCATGGTGTTCGCGCCCAACATGAGCGTGGGGGTGAACGTCACGCTCAAGCTGCTGCAAATGGCCGCGCAGGCGCTGGATGCGGGCTACGACATCGAGATCATCGAGGCGCACCACAAGCACAAGGTGGACGCGCCCTCGGGCACGGCGCTGAAAATGGGCGAGGTGATTGCCCAGGCCCAGGGCACGCTGCTCGCCGACCGCGCCGTGTACGAGCGCTACGGCCACACCGGTGAGCGCAAGAGCGGCAGCATAGGCTTTGCCACCGTGCGCGGCGGCGACATCGTGGGCGACCACACGGTGCTGTTCGCCGGCACCGGCGAACGCGTGGAGATCACGCACAAGTCCAGCAGCCGCGCCGGCTACGCCCAGGGCAGCCTGCGCGCCGTGCGCTACCTGGCCGGACAACGTGCGGGCATGTTCGACATGTTCGACGTGCTGAACCTGAAGTAAGGGCACATGGACGGCCTGCACTGGTTGCGCCAGGGGGATGCGGTCACGCAGGCCACGGCGGCGCTGCTGCTGGTCATGTCGGTGGCCAGCTGGGTCGTCATCTTCTGGAAGCTGCGCCTGATGCGCCGCGCCCATGTGGACATGCCGCGCTGCACGGCCGCCTTCTGGCAGGCACCCACCCTGGCCACCGCGGCCGAGCGCCTGCCCGCCTTCGACCGCGAAGCGCTGATCCTGCCCCTGGTGCGCGCGGCGCAGCAGGTCGAAGCTGCCCAGGCCGGTGCCCTGGCCAGTCAGGGCAGCCTGTCGCAGCGCCTCACGCGCGTGCTGCGCGATGCGCTGCATGGCGTGCTGGGCCGGTTGCAATTCGGCCAGGTGCTGCTGGCCACCGTTGGCTCCACCGCGCCCTTCGTGGGCCTGCTGGGCACGGTGTGGGGCATCTACCACGCGCTCACGGCGCTCACCGGGGCCGAGCAGATCAGCATAGAGCGCCTGGCCGGCCCCGTGGGCGAGGCGCTGATCATGACCGCAGCCGGCCTGACGGTGGCCATCCCCGCCGTGCTGGCCTACAACTGGTTCGGCCGCGTCAGCGCTCGCATCGAGGCCGACCTGGAGGGCTTCGCGCGCGACCTGCGCGAGCTGCTCGTCGATACCGACCCGCCCAACTAACGGCACGCCATGGCATTCGGCCGCCTGGAGCGCACCAAGGGCGCGGAGCCCATGAGCGACATCAATGTGACCCCGCTGGTGGACGTGATGCTGGTGCTGGTGGTGATCTTCATCCTCACCGCGCCGCTGCTGGCCAGCAGCATCCGCCTGCAACTGCCGCGCGCCGAGGGCGCCCAGGGCGGCACGCCGGAGCATGCGGTATCGCTGGCGGTCGATGCCGCCGGCCAGGTCTATCTGGACGAAGCGCCGGTGGACGCCGCCACCCTGGCCCAGCGCCTGCGGCAGATCGCCAACCAGCGCCCCGACACCGAGGTTCAGCTGCGCGCCGACCGCAGCGTGCCCTATGGGCGTGTGGTCGAGGTCATGGATGCGGCGCAGGCGGCCGGCCTGACGCGCATGGGTTTCGTGGCCCAGCCATCAACTCAAAAATAAGAGCGTCTGGCGCTTGCTGTACGGGCGTTATAGGCCAAACAACTCCCAATTCAGGCATCTCCGGGAGCGCCGGCGTCTCGCCGGCATGGTCGTGCGTACCGGCGAGACGCCGGTGCTCCCGCTGTCATGGCAAGCCCTTTTGCTGCAGCCCGCTGCGGATGTCCCAGCCCGTGGGGCTTTGGTACAGGCGCAGGTCGAATTCGGGCAGCAGCGCCAGCAGGTGGTCGAAGATGTCGCCCTGTATGGCCTCGTACTGCACCCAGGCCGTGGTGGCGGTAAAGCAGTACAGCTCCAGCGGCACGCCCTCGGCCGTGGGTTCGAGCATGCGCACCATCAGCGTCATGCCCTGGTGCACGCCGGGGTGGGCCTGCAGGTAGGCCTGCACATAGGCGCGAAAGGTGCCGATGTTGGTCAGCCGGCGCAGGTTGGCGGGCACGGCGGCGCCCTCGCCCAGCGCGGCGTTGGCGCTGTGCACGGCCTGGCGCTTGGCCGCCAGATAGGGCGCCAGCAGGGCGATGCGCTCCAGGCGGTCGATGTCCGCGTCGCTCAGGAAGCGCACCGTGGCGCTGTCGATGCGCAGCTGGCGCTTGATACGGCGCCCGCCCGATTCGCTCATGCCGCGCCAGTTGCGGTAGCTCTCGCTCATCAGGCGCCAGGTGGGGATGGTGGTGATCGTCTTGTCCCAGTTCTGCACCTTCACCGTGTGCAGGGCGATGTCGATCACCGCGCCGTCGGCGCCCATCTGCGGCATCTCTATCCAGTCGCCCACGCGCAGCATGTCGTTGGACGACAGCTGCACGCCCGCGGTGAACGACAGGATGGTGTCCTTGAACACCAGCATCAACACCGCCGACATGGCGCCCAGGCCCGACAGCAGGATCAGCGGCGAGCGGTCGATCAGCACCGCCACGATGACGATGGCACCGATCAACGCCAGCGCCAGCTTGCCCAGCTGCACATAGCTCTTGATGGAGCGGGTGGCCGTGCGCGCGCCCTCCGGCCTGCTCTCCTGCTCCTGCAGGATGGCGTTGAGCAAGGCGTTCAGCGTGCGCACCAGCTGCAGCACGGTCAGCGCGACGGCCAGGTTGCGGATCACCGCAAAGGCCACCGGGTCCAGGTGCGGCACGGCGCCAATGCCCGCCTGCACCACCAGCGACGGCACCACGCGCGCCAGGCGGCGCAGCACCTGGTCGTGCCATAACACGCGTGCCCAACGCACATCCATGCGCTCGCGCAGGCGCGGCACCGTGTGCAGCAGCAGGTATTGCGCCAGCGCCTGTACCACGTAGGCCAGCAGCAGCAGGCAGGCCAGGCCTATGGTGGCCTGCATCCAGGGTGATAGCGACAGAAACAGCGTGAGGACGGTCAAGGGCGGGAAAACTCCTTGCAATGCTGCGGCATGCCGGCCCCATGGGCTGGCGCTGGGCGGTGGTTGGGGGATGAACGCCTAGAATTGGGCGCAATTGTCAGACCCTTGTGACCACTGCGCAGCAGCGCAGTTCCCCGCCGCCTTTCTTATCCAGCTTCCCGATGCAAGACAAATACAACCACACCGAGGTGGAGCGCGCCGCGCACGCCCACTGGACGGCCAGCGATGCCTACCGCGTCACCGAGGATCAGGCAAAACCGAAGTACTACGCCTGCTCCATGCTGCCCTACCCCAGCGGCAAGCTGCACATGGGCCATGTGCGCAACTACACCATCAACGACATGCTCACGCGCCAGCTGCGCATGAAGGGGTTCAATGTACTCATGCCCATGGGCTGGGACGCCTTCGGCCTGCCGGCCGAGAACGCCGCGCTCAAGAACAAGGTGCCGCCCGCCCAGTGGACCTACGACAACATCGCCTACATGAAGCAGCAGATGCAGGCCATGGGCCTGGCCATCGACTGGAGCCGCGAGGTCGCCACCTGCGACCCGGAGTACTACAAGTGGAACCAGTGGCTGTTTTTGAAGATGCTGGACAAGGGCATTGCCTACCGCAAGACCCAGGTGGTGAACTGGGACCCGGTGGACCAGACCGTGCTGGCCAACGAGCAGGTGATAGACGGCAAGGGCTGGCGCACCGGCGCGCCGGTGGAAAAGCGCGAGATCCCCGGCTACTACCTGAAGATCACCGACTACGCGCAGGAGCTGCTCGACCATGTGCAGGTCGGCGGCGAAAAGGCCACCTTGAGCGGCTGGCCCGACAAGGTGCGCCTGATGCAGGAGAACTGGATCGGCAAGAGCGCCGGCGTGCGCTTTGCCTTCACGCACGACATCCAGGACGCGCAGGGTCATTTGATCCAGGACGGGAAGATGTATGTCTTCACCACGCGCGCCGACACCATCATGGGCGTGACCTTCTGCGCCGTGGCCCCCGAGCACCCGCTGGCCACGCACGCCGCGCAGGGCAATGCCAAGCTGGCCGCCTTCATTGAAGAATGCAAGAAGGGCGGCACCACCGAGGCCGAGCTGGCGCTGAAGGAAAAAGAGGGCATGGCCACCGGCCTGTTCGTCACCCACCCCTTGAGCGGCGAGCAGATCGCCGTCTGGGTCGGCAACTACGTGCTGATGAGCTACGGCGACGGCGCCGTGATGGGCGTGCCCGCGCACGACGAGCGTGACTTTGCCTTTGCGCTGAAGTACGACCTGGAGATCGAGCAGGTGATCCTGGTCGATGGCGAGCATTTCGACCACGAGCGCTGGCAGGACTGGTACGCCGACAAGGAGCGCGGCGTGACCATCAACTCCGACAACTTCAGCGGCCTGGCCCACAAGGACGCCGTCGCCGCCGTGGCCGCCGCCCTGGCCGCCAAGGGCCTGGGCGAGCTCAAGACCACCTGGCGCCTGCGCGACTGGGGCGTGAGCCGCCAGCGTTACTGGGGCACGCCGATCCCCATCATCCACTGCCCGGACTGCGGCGCCCAGCCCGTGCCCGAGAAGGACCTGCCCGTGGTGCTGCCGCCGGATCTGGTGCCCGACGGCTCGGGCAACCCGCTGGTGAAAAGCGAGCAGTTTCACGCCGGCGTCACCTGCCCCTGCTGCGGCAAGGCCGCGCGGCGCGAGACCGACACCATGGACACCTTCGTCGACAGCTCCTGGTACTTCATGCGCTATTGCGACGCGCAGAACCACGACGCCATGGTCGGCGCCGGCACGGACTACTGGATGCGGGATCAGAATGCCGCTACCGGTGGCAGCGGCATGGACCAGTACATCGGCGGCATCGAGCACGCCATCCTGCACCTCTTGTACGCGCGCTTCTGGACCAAGGTGATGCGCGACCTGGGTTTGGTGAAGGTCGATGAACCCTTCACCAAACTGCTGACCCAGGGCATGGTCTTGAACCATATCTACAGCCGCAAGAGCGCCAAGGGCGCGAAGGACTATTTCTGGCCGCATGACGTGGAACACATCCACGACGAGACGGGCAAGATCGTCGGCGCCAAGTTGAAGAACGCTGCCGAGAGCACCGACGGTCTGCTCCCCGTGGGCACGGCGATCACCTACGAGGGCGTGGGCACCATGTCCAAGTCCAAGAACAACGGCGTCGATCCGCAGCACCTGATCGAAAAGTACGGCGCCGACACCGCGCGCCTGTACACCATGTTCACCGCGCCGCCCGAGCTGACGCTGGAGTGGAACGACGCGGCGGTGGAGGGCAGCTACCGCTTCCTGCGCCGGGTGTGGAACTTCGGCGTGAAGCTGTCTGCTATTGATAGAGAAGCTGCCAGCGCAAGTACAGCGGGCGTTACAAGCCTGAATGACGTTGAGTTTGGCAAGGAGGCGAAGGCCCTGCGCCTGGAGATCCACACCGTGCTCAAGCAGGTGGAGTACGACTACCAGCGCATGCAGTACAACACCGTGGTCTCCGGCGCCATGAAGATGATCAACGCGCTGGAGGACTTCAAGGCCCAGGACAGCGCAGGCGCCGCCGTGGCGCTGATCGAGGGCTTTGGCATCCTGCTGCGCGTGCTCTACCCGGCCACGCCGCACATCACACACGCGCTGTGGACCGAGCTGGGCTACGCCGGCTCCCTGGGCGATCTGCTGGACGCCGCCTGGCCCCAGGTGGACGCCGGCGCCCTGGTGCAGGACGAGCTGGAGCTGATGCTGCAGGTGGGCGGCAAGCTGCGCGGCGCGATCCGCGTGCCGGCCAGCGCCGACAAGGCCGCCATCGAGGCCGCGGCGCTGGCCAGCCCCGACTTCCAGAAATTTGCCGAAGGCAAGGCGCCCAAGAAGGTCATCGTCGTGCCCGGCCGCCTGGTCAACGTGGTGCTGTGATGCGCAGACGCAGCCTGCTTGCCTGCCTGGCCGTGGCGCCGCTCACCGCCTGCGGCTTTCGCCTGCGCGGCGTGCCGCAGTTCGCCTTTCGCACGCTGTACGTGCAGGCGCCCGAAGGCTCGGCCATGGCGCGCGAGCTGGTGCGCACGCTGCAGGGTGCGGGCGACAACCTCACGGTGCTGACCGACCCCGCCCAGCTGCCCCAGGCCGAGGCCGTGCTGGAGCTGCCCGGCGAGCAGCAGGAGCGCATTGCCGTGGGCATGAGCGCCGCCGGCCAGATCCGCGAGCTGCAGCTGCGCCTGCGCCTGCGCTTTCGGCTGCGTGGCCAGCAGGGCCAGGAATGGATACCCGAGACCGAGCTGCGCCAGCAGCGCGACATCAGCTACAACGAAACCCTGGCCCTGTCCAAGGAGGGCGAGGAGGCCATGCTGTTTCGCAATATGCGCACCGACATGGTGCAGCAACTGATGCGCCGCCTGGCCGCGGTGAAGATTGGTGCAACCCCCTGAGTCGCTTCGCGCCTTCCCCCTTCTCCTGCGGGAAGGGGGACGCCGCCGGTGGCCTGGCAAAGCCAGCTCCACGGCGGCTGCTGGCCTTGCGTGCGCCAGTAGCGAAGGTAGCGCATCTCACTATTGTTTATATAGCTGTTTGCGCTTTATGGATAAGAGTTGGAGCCTGATTTGACTCAAATCTCTCTGAGCCAGCTCGCCGCCCACCTGGCCAAGGGCCTGCGCCCGCTCTACACCCTGCACGGCGACGAGGCCCTGTTGCAGCAGGAGGCGCTGGACACCATCCGCGCCGTGGCGCGCGCCCAGGGCTACACCGAGCGCAGCAGCTTCACCGTCGCCGGCGCGCATTTCGACTGGAGCGCGGTGCTGGCCGCTGGCGGCTCATTGAGCCTGTTTGCCGACCGGCAGATCGTCGAGATCCGCATCCCCTCGGGCAAGCCCGGCAAGGACGGCGGCGCCGCCCTGCAGCAGATTGCCCAGGCGGCGCAGGGCAATGACAGCGTGCTCACCCTGGTGGTGCTGCCGCGCCTGGACAAGGCCACCAGGACCGGCGCCTGGTTTGCGGCGCTTGAAGCGCATGGCGCCACGGTGCAGATCGACCCGGTGGAGCGCGCCCAGCTGCCCGCCTGGATAGCGCAGCGCCTGGCCGCCCAGGGCCAGCGCGTGGCCGCCGGCGAGGAGGGCCAGCGCACGCTGCAATTCTTTGCCGACCGCGTTGAGGGCAACCTGCTGGCCGCGCACCAGGAGATCCAGAAGCTGGCCCTGCTGCACCCCCAGGGCGAGCTGGCGCGCGAGCAGGTCGAAGCCGCCGTGCTCAACGTCGCGCGCTACGACGTGTTCAAGCTCTCCGAGGCCGTGCTCTCCGGCCAGGTGGCGCGCACCCAGCGCATGCTTGACGGCCTGCAGGCCGAGGGCGAGGCCGAGGTGCTGGTGCACTGGGCACTGGCCGAGGACATACGCGCCCTGAAGCGCGTGAAGGACGCCATGAACGCCGGCAAGCCCCTGCCCATGGCGCTGCGCGAGAACCGCATCTGGGGCGCCAAGGAGCGGCTCTACCAACGCCTGCTGCCCCAGGCCAGCGACGCGCAGCTGGCGCGCCTGCTGCAATCGGCGCATGTGGTGGACGGCATCGTCAAGGGCTTGAAGCAAGCCGACTGGCCACAGGACGGCTGGCAGGCGCTGTCGCGCCTGGCGCTGCAGCTGTGCCGCCTGGGGCGCTGAAGCCGCTGCCCGGCGCCTTGCCGGAGCCTTGCCTGAGCACCGCCGTCAGCAACCGTTGACAGCGCCATGGCATGGGAGTAAATGCTGACACTGGCGCGCAGGCATGCCGGCGGCCGACACCGCGCGCCTAATCGTTCGACTCACGCTTTTGCGGCAGGAGGTTGTATGACAGCGCATTCCCATTCCCACGCCCAGGCCCACTCATGCACCATCAAGACCGTAGCCGTTGCCGAACTGGCGGCGGCAGCGGACAGGGCGGTGCAGATCAACCCGCTGAATGCCCCATCGATCCAGATGGTGCGCGCGCTCGGCATGCCCGCCGAGATGCCGGTCCAGGCGCGCCTGAGCGTGCTGACGAAAAAATACTGGGGCTCCAAGGGCGTCAAGCTCACGGTCGGCTTCATGGACAGCCCGCCGGCCGACCTGCGCGCGCGCATCCTGAGCCACATGAACGCCTGGGGTGCGTGGAGCAACGTGCGCTTTGTCGAGACCAAGACCAACCCCCAGGTGCGCATTGCCCGCACCGCGGGCGACGGCTACTGGTCCTACCTGGGCACCGACGTGCTGTTGATACCGGCCAACGCCCCGACGATGAACCTGGACGGCTTCACCATGAACACCCCGGACTCGGAGTTCTACCGCGTGGTGCGCCACGAGACCGGCCACACGCTGGGCTTTCCGCATGAGCATATGCGCAAGGAAATCATCGACCGCATCGACAAGCAAAAGGCCATTGCCCATTTCATGCAAACCCAGGGCTGGAGCGAGCAGGAAGTGATCCAGCAGGTGCTGACGCCGCTGGCGCAATCGGCCCTGATCGCCACCGCCCAGGCCGACCCGACCTCCATCATGTGCTACTGGCTGCCGGCCAGCATCATGAAGGACGGCCAGGCCGTCAGCGGCGGCAACGACATCAACGCGCTTGATGCCCAGTTCTCCGGCCTCATTTACCCCGGCCCGGTGGCGCCATCGTGCATCTGGCCCAACGGCAAGGCCTATTTCTTCAAGGGCAAGCAATACCTGCGCTACGACCCCAAGGCCGACAAGACCGACGCCGGCTATCCCAAGCCCATGGCCGGTAACTGGCCCGGCTTTCCCACCACCTTCAGCAACAAGGTCGATGCCTTCGTGCTCTGGGGCGGCGGCAAGGCCTACTTCTTCAAGGGCAAGCAATACCTGCGCTACGACGTGGTGGCCGACCATGTCGATCCCGGCTACCCGCGCCCCATCGCCGGCAACTGGCCCGGCATGTGGCCCGAGAAGATAGACGCCGCCATCTGCTGGCCCGGCAACGGCAAGGCCTATTTCTTCAAGGGCGACCAGTACCTGCGCTACGACATCGCCGGCGACAAGACCGATGCCGGCTACCCCAGGCCGATTGCCGGCAACTGGCCGGGCTTCCCGGCCGACTTTGCCGCCGGCGTGCAGGCCGCCGCCGTGTGGAACAACGGCAAGGCCTACTTCTTCAAGGGCAGCCAGTACCTGCGCTACGACATCGCCGCCGACAAGGTGGATGCCGGCTACCCCAAGCCGATTGCCGGCAACTGGCCGGGTTTCTGGCCCGGGGGGCTGGATGCCTGATGGGCCACCGGGGCCCTTCGGGCCCGTGCTTGACGCGGCGCCATGGCCCGACGCACAGCCGGCGCCCGCCGCGCCCTGGTCGCGCACCGAGGACGCCCTGCCGCCCGAGATCGCGCGCATTGCCGAGGGCGCGGTCACCCTGTTCAAGGGCGGGCTGATGAACGCCGGCCGGCAGACCTGGTACGCACTCGATCTGCAGCGCCGCTGCTTTCTGGCCGTGCTGCGCCAAAGCGGTGCCGGCCTGGCCCCGCGGCCCGGCGCCAGGCCGGTGGCCACATGCCCGGCGGCCACCGAATCACTGCACCAGGCGAGCGCCAGCGCCGCGCAGTGCCAGGCCTTTGCTGCGCTGGCGCAGCGCCTGCTGGCCTGTGCCGACGCACAGGACGGCCAGCCCGAGCCCCTGCCCCAGGGCCCGCTGCGCCGCAGCCTGCTGCTGCTGCACCAGGGGCAGGCGCTGGCGCTGCCGGGCGGGGCCGCCGCGCAAGCGCTGCGCGCCGAGATCATCTGGCTGATCCAGCAGCCGCTGCAGCAGGAGCTGCTGGGGCCCGATCCACATGCCGGCGCTTGACGCGCGCCAAGCCCGGTAGGACACTCGTTAGTCACGACTTACTGTCGTGCAACGATCAGAACCATGTGCATCCTGCCCTTGCTGGCCATGGATTCGCAGCCGGTTTCGGGATCTGACCTTGAAGGAGCATGAAGCAGGCATTCATCGCGCTGGTCACTACAGGCAGTCCCCCCTCGTAGCCGATTGGCGCCCACTTCAGCGAGGTAAATCATCATGGCAACCAGACGCAAAACCGAAGGCGGATCGACGGGTGCTGGCGGCGCCGACCCCTGTGAATGCCGCGCCGGCCCGCTGGCGGGCACGGCCTTCGTGGGCTTCAGGGGGCTGCATGGGGCCACGGGCAAGTGGCTGCACTATGCCGATGTCGATGGCCAGGCCATCTTCGAGGGCGACATCGTGCTTGGCAGCGTGGCCGACATGCAGGCCGACGAATCCGGCAACCCGGTGCTGTTCTCGGTGGGCATCACCAGCCCGGACGGCGTGCAGTTCCGCTGGGCCGGCGGCCGCGTGCCCTATGAGGTGGACCCGGCGCTGCCCAACCAGGCGCGCATCACCGATGCCATTGCGCATTGGGAGTCCAACACCGTGATCCGCTTCGTGCTGCGCACGGCGGCCAACGCCGCGCAGCACCCGGACTATGTGCGCTTCGTGCCCGGCGGCGGCTGCTCCTCGCATGTGGGGCGGCGCGGCGGCATGCAGGCCATCACGCTGGGCGCGGGCTGCACCACCGGCAACACCATCCACGAGATCGGCCACGCCGTGGGCCTGTGGCATGAGCAAAGCCGCGAGGACCGCGACCAGTTCGTGCAGGTCAACTGGGCCAACATCGACCCGGCGATGCAGCATAACTTCAACCAGCACATACAGGACGGCGACGACCTGGGCGCCTACGACTTCGGCTCCATCATGCATTACCCGGGCACGGCCTTTTCCATCAACGGCCAGCCCACCCTGGTGCCGCGCGTGGCCCTGCCGCCGGGCGTGGTGATGGGGCAGCGCACCGGCCTGTCGGCCGGTGACATTGCCGGCGTGCTGGCCATGTACCCCAATGTGCGGCCGACGATCAAGGAGGTGGGCAAGGACCCCATCCGCGACACCATCAAGGAGGTGCGCAAGGACGTCATCCGCGACACCATCAAGGAGGTGCGCAAGGACCCCATCCAGGACACCGTCAAGGAGGTGCGCAAGGATCCCATCCGCGACACGGCCAAGGAGCTGCGCAAGGATCCCATCACCGACCCGATCACGGTCAAGGAGGTCGGCCGCGACCCCATAGGCCCGATAGGCCCGGGCCCGGTGATCAATCCGGCCATTCGCGATTACTCCGCCCCCTTCGTGCTGGCCGGCGCCAGCCGCCAGCCGCTGGGCAACGACCTTGGCGGCGGGCTGGGCGATGCGCTGCAGCAGGCCGCCGCGCAGGTCGATCAGCTGGCCGCGGCCCACGAAGAGGCCCAGGCCATGGCCGACGCCCTGGCGCAAGAGCTGGAGCAGGCCGTGGCGCAATGGCAGGCGCTGGGGGGTGAGGGCGGCGCATGATCCTGGTCGTCTCCTACCCGGGCGAGGAGCACACCGACGCCGTCTGCGCGCGCCTGGCCGCCGCGGGCGAGCCGGTGCACCGGCTGAATCTGGCCGACTTTCCCGCCCGGCTGCCGCTGGCCTGCGCCTGGACTAGCCAGGCGGCGCCGGCGCTGCGGCTGCTGGGCGCAGAGCCCATCGACCTGGCGGCGGTGGACGCCGTCTGGTGGCGGCGCGTGCAGCCGTTCGAGATCGACCCCGGCATTGGCCCGGCAGACCGCCGGCAGTTCGTGCACAGCGAGACCGAGCAGGCCGTGCTGGGCATGCTCGACTCCATCGACGCGCCCTGGATCAACCCGCGCCTGGCCGACGACGCCGCGCACCGCAAGCCGCTGCAGTGGACGCAGGCCGCCGCCGTCGGCCTGACGCTGCCGCCCACCTGCGTGACCACCGCGCCCGACGAGGCGCGCGCCTTCTGCGCCGCGCACCACAGCGCCGGCGTGGTGTTCAAGCCCTTCCTGGCCAGCATTGCCGACTGGCGCGAGACACGCCTGGTGGAGGCCGAAGACCTGGCGCGGCTGGAGCTGGTGCGGCTGGCGCCGGTGATCTTCCAGCGCCGCATACAGGGTGTGGATTTGCGCGTCACGGTGATAGGCGATGCCCTCTTTGCCGCCGAGATCGACGCGCGCGACAGCAGCTACCCCGTGGACATGCGCATGGTCATAGGCGAGGCAAAAATCCGCGCCGTGGACCTACCGCCGGCACTGAGCCAGCGGCTGCTGGCGCTGATGCGCCGGCTGGGGCTGGTCTACGGCGCCATCGACCTGAAGCAGGACGAGCACGGCGACTACTACTTTCTGGAGGTCAACCCCGCCGGCCAATGGCAGTTCGTAGAATCGCGCGCCGGCCTGCCCATCACCCAGGCCCATGCCGACGCCCTGCGCCGCATGGCCAGCGCGCAGCGCCGGCGCCGCGGCAAAACAGCCAGAAGCACCCAAGACCATGCAACACCTTGAAGGCCAGGTCATCTGGCCCGCCGACACCGCCAGCGACGGCGCCGGGCTCACCCTCACCCTCACCGTGCAGTTGCGCGACGTGGCGCTGCAGGACATCGCCGCGCCCCTGGTGGCCGAACATGTCGCCCCGGTTGCGGCCCCCGCCGCCGGCCAGGCCAGCGCCTTCCGGCTCGCCTGGCGTGCCCCCGCCGCCGCACCCGGCCAGGGCGCGCCCCAGCTGGCCCTGCAGGCACGCGTGGTGGACGGCAGCGGCCGCCTGCGCTACATCAGCACCGAGCATGTCGCCGCCGCTCCGGGCGCCAGGATCAGGCTGCAGCGGGTGGGGTGAAGCGACTTGGCCCCGTAACAATGGATCCGGCAACCAAGCGCTGACCGTCATCCAGGCGACTCCGCAACCAAGCGTTGACCGTCATCCCGGCGCAGGCCGGGATCCAGGGATGCCCTTGGCTAGCCTGGATGCCGGATGCTGGATCCCGGCCTGCGCCGGGATGACGACAGCCAACGACCGCTACTTGCCGGATCAAAAGGCTTGTTCCTCGGGCGCCAGATCGATTTTTCTGGCGGCCTACTCCTCCCAGAACGCCTCGATCAAATCGCCCTCGGCGTCCAGCAGCCACCATTCGATCACCACGTCGCGCTGGCCCATGCCCAGCAGCCCGAGGAGGCCGCGCGGGGCGCCGCGGCGCGGGCAGCGCCACAGCTGGTCGCCCGGCTGCATGCGCGCCAGCACGGCGCGGCGCAGGTCGGGATGCACCTCGGGGCCGTGGACATCGACCAGGCGGTCCTGGCCGTCGCCGATCTCGGCGGGCGTTGCGGGGCGGGGGCGGCTCATGGGGCGTCTGCGGTGCGGCTGCGCTCGTGGTTCAGCGCCAGCAGGCGGCGCAGGATCTCGTCGTCGGGCATGTCGGCGCGCCAGTCCTGCCAGCCGTAGGCCGCGGCCACGGCAGCGTCCAGTTGCGCGTGGGCCTGGGCCAGCCAGGCGGGGCGCTGGTTGTAGAGGTTGGTCAGGGTGCGTTTTTGCAGGGCCTTGGCGTCGGCTTCGCTCAGGTTGGGGCGCGGCTCGATGCGGTCGGGGTAGGGCGAGGCGTCCATGCCCAGCGGCACGGCCTCAGGCACGGCCCGTGTCCACTCGGGCGGGTTGAGCCAGTTGCGGCGCAGCTGGTCCAGGCGCTGGGCGGCCTGGGCGATGGCGCTGGCGGCGGCGCGTGCGTCTATGTTTTTGATAGCTGCTTGCGCTTGCTGGGTGGGCGCTAGCGGCATTTTTTGCTTGAAATCTTCCGCCAGGCCGGAGGGGATCAGCGCGCCGCCCTCCAGGGCCTCGGTGCGCTGGTGGGCCGTGTCCGCGGGGGTCAGGCCGGCGGGGAAGGGGAAGGTTTCGAAGCAGGTGGTGGGGGTGTAGCGCGGCCGGTCTTCCAGCGAGGTGCCCATGCGCAGCGACCAGAGTTCGTGCATGCGGCTGTGCAGGATGCCGAAGGTGGTGTCGTCGGCGCGGGCGATGGCGACGGTGGCGGTGTCGGGGATGGCGCTGCCCGGGCTCCACACGAAGAGTCGGTGTTTGGATACACGGACGGTGAGCGCAAAACGTGCCAAGCGCTCCAGCGCGATGCGCATTGCGGGGCGACTGCGCTCATGTAACCACCACTTGGCATCCTTGCGTGTGGGCTTTACATGCTTCAAGACGTGTTCGAACGGAGCCTCGTAGAGCGATGCTTCGGGTTCGGTGGCGTTTACACCGAAATCGACAATCCACATGTCTTGCGGGCGGCGCACAACGTTTGCGCCATTACTCCACGGGCGGATTACCCGGCTGTTGCTCATGCCGTTGACGTTAGGCAATCGCAGCCAATACCTGGCGATCTCACCCGAGATCTCAAAGGTGCCGTATTTCTTGGTGCCCTCGAATGCTGTGTTTTCGTTTTCCGGCAAATGAACGGCGGTACTGGCATCGAAGCCGGCAAGGTCAGCCAAATTGGCATCGATGTGCGTGGTCGTGCGGCCGTTAAGGCGTGTGGCGTTGCAATTGCCAAAACAGACCAATGACACTCGCACTGCTGCCCCGTCGTTGACCCACGGCTCGTCAGACCAAGCATCAAAAATTGCAGAGTCTTTGCATATGGCCTCCAGGACGGTGCGGTTGACGCCGCCGCGAATGGAGTTGGTTGCGACCAGCCCTGCCGCTTGTAAACCGTGCAACTGAATTTCTTGCAGGGCTTTGTCGAACCAATAGCACACCAAGTCAGCAAACCCGGGGACGCGGCTGCCATAGACGAGGTTGAGAGCATCAAAGTAGTTGCCTCCCAGCTCGCCGCGTTTCTTGCTGCCCCCCAAAAACGGCGGATTGCCCACCACCACGTCGGCGCGGGGCCAGGGGGCTTCGGTGGCGGTAGCGCTCGGTGGGCCGGCTTCGGGGTCAGAGCCCGAGTTTCGCTGCGCGAAATCGGGATCCGACCCCGCTGCCTGGGTGGCGGGGTGCGCGGGGGCTGGCGCTGGCGCGGCGACGGTTGCGGCTGTTGCTCCCTCGCCCCCTTGGGGGAGAGGGTGGGGGTGAGGGGGTGTTGGGGCGCTGCGCCCGGTGGAGTCACCCTCACCCCTGCCCTCTCCCGCAAGCGGGAGAGGGAGTTTGGGGGGGATGCCCTCTCCCGCTTGCGGGCGAGGGAGCCAGGACAGCAGCGCGTCGCGGCATTCGATTTGCTCCAGCGGCTCCAGCACGGGGTTGGTCTTGACCTCGTAGCCGTGGGCGATGCGCCACTGGATCTCGCCTATCCACAGCGACACGCGCGCCAGCTCGGCGGCGTATTCGTTCAGCTCAATGCCCAGCATGTTGTGCGGGCCGGTGACCAGATCCTGCTCGCGCGCCAGGCCCAGGTTGGCGGCCTGGGTGATGCAGTACAGCTCCACGTCCTTCAGCGCCTTCAGGCCCAGGAACAGAAAGTTGCCGCTGCCGCAGGCGGGGTCGAGGATGCGGAACGCGCGCAGCCGCTCCAGCCATTGCACGAAGCGGTTGTGGGCCTTTTTGTAGGCGGCGTCGCCATGTTTCCTGATCTTGGCCGTTTGCGCTTGCAGGTCTTGCGCCAGAAGCTCCCATTCTTGTAGCAATGGCCGGGTGATGACGGGCTCGATGATGCGGGCTATTGTTGCCGGGTCGGTGTAGTGCGCGCCCAGCTGGCTGCGCTTGGCGGGATCCAGGCCGCGTTCGAACAGGGTGCCGAAGATGGAGACGTCGATGGCGCTCCAGTTCAGGCCGGCGGCGTTGCGCAGCTCGGTGATGTCCAGGATCTCCAGCTTCGGGACATGGATGTGCGCAAACAGCCCGCCGTTGAACCAGGGGATGTCGTCCGGCCCGTACAGGCCGCCGGTCTGCATGGTGGTGAAGAGCTGCGCCAGGCCGGTGGTCAGGCGCTCGCTGGTGATCTGGCGGTTGCCCACCAGGCGCTCGAACATGCGCCCGGGCAGCAGGCCCACGTCTTCGGCAAAGAAGCAGAACAGGCATTGGGTGAGGAAATGCGCCACCGCGTCGGGGTGGTGGCCGCGCCCGCGCAGCTGTTCGGCCAGCAGGGCAAAGCTTTTGGCGGCGGCCTCGGTGATGTCGCGGTTGGTCTGGCGCGGGCGAAAGCTTTGCGGGTCGGTCCACAGCCGGCGCAGCAGCTGGCGCTTCTCCGGCTGGTCGAGCTGCTCGATGCGCACGGTGTGCGTCTCGCTCGGGTGGCCGTTGAACTGGGTGTGGATGCGGATGGTGAGGCGGTCGCAGACCACCAGCAGCGGCGGGTTGGAGAGTGCCAGGCTGTACTGCTGCAGCTGGCGCAGCGCGGCGTCCAGGTTCTTGCCGGGGGCCTTGTTCTCCCAGGCGAAATGGTCGCGGTAGAACACGTCGGCATAGCCGCGCGCCTCGCCCAGGATGAGGGACTGGCGCTCGAAGCTGTATTCCTGCGCCACCTCGGGGCTGTCGGGCTTGGGCACATCGAGCAGCTCGCACAGGGCGATGAAGTAGCTTTGCGCGCCCTGCTTTTCGTTCAGGTGGGCGCTGCTGCCGCCGGGGCCCCATTGGGCGATGAAGTCGGTGGGGGTGGTCACGGGTTGCTTTTGTTTTGCTAGCTGCTGGCGCTGGTTTGGCGGGCGTATCAGGCGGTTTTGCCCGCAAGTGTGGCACGCGCCTTGTCCAGCCATTGCTGCAGGCTGTCCAGCAGGCCCTGGTGGCTGAAGGAGCAGCTTTCCTCGGTGAACAGGGCGCCGGCCTCCAGGCGGTCGAGCAGGGCCAGCAGCACCTCGGCGTAGCGCGGCGGCAGGGCGGCCAGCAGGGCGGCGTGGCCGCGCGCGCCGGCGCTGAAGGCGTGGTTGCTGGTCTGCTGCGCGCGCAGGGCGTGCAGCTGGGCTTGCAGCTCGTCGAGCTGGCGCAGGGCGGTGTTGTGGCTCATGGGGCGTAGCGTAGCGCCTGTGCCCTGGCGGGCGCGTGGCGTGGTGATCTGCGTCAGAATCGCACCCATGAATGCCCTGAACATCGCCGAATACACGCACACCCTGGGTTTACAGGCAAAAACGGCTTCCGCGCTTATGGCGCGGGCGCCAGCAGCTATTAAAAACAAAGCATTGCTGGCGCTGGCGCGGCTGTTGCGCGAGAACGTTCAGGCCCTGCAGGCGGACAACGCCGCCGACCTTGCGCGCGCCCGCGCCGCCGGGTTGCCTGAGCCCATGGTCGATCGCCTGAAGCTGACCCCCGCGGTGCTGGAGACCTGCGCCCTGGGCTGCGAGCAGCTGGCGGCCATGCCGGACATCATTGGCGAGATCATCGGGATGAAGCAGCAGCCCAGCGGCATCCGCGTGGGCCAGATGCGCGTGCCGATTGGCGTGTTCGGCATGATTTACGAGAGCCGGCCGAATGTGACGATCGAGGCCGCCAGCCTGTCGATCAAGAGCGGCAACGCCTGCATTCTGCGCGGCGGATCGGAGGCGATTGACTCCAACCGCGCGCTGGCGCGGCTGGTGGCGCTGGCGCTGGCCGAGGCCGGCCTGCCCGAGCACGGTGTGCAGCTGGTGCAGACCACAGACCGCGCCGCCGTGGGCCAGCTGATCGCCATGCCCGCGTATGTGGACGTGATCATTCCGCGCGGCGGCAAGGGGCTGATAGAGCGCATCAGCGCGGAGGCCAAGGTGCCGGTGATCAAGCACCTGGACGGCAATTGCCACAGCTATGTCGATGACCCTTGCGACCTGGATCTGGCCGTGACGGTGGTGGACAACGCCAAGACGCAGAAATACAGCCCCTGCAACGCCACCGAGAGCCTGCTGGTGGCGCGCGCCGTGGCGCCGGCCTTTTTACCGCGCATCGGCGCCGTCTTCGCCGAAAAGGGGGTGGAAATGCGGGTTTGCGCTGAAAGTAGGGCGCTGTTAGCTACTGTTTCAGGAGCAAAACTGGTCGATGCCACCGAGGCTGACTGGAGCGAGGAGTATCTGGCGCCCATCATCTCTATCCGCGTGGTGGCGGGGCTGGATGAGGCGATTGCCTGGATCAACCGCTACAGCAGCCACCACACCGAGGCCATTCTGACCACCGACCACCGGCATGCGCAGCGCTTTTTGCGCGAGGTGGATTCGGCCAGCTGCATGGTCAACGCCAGCACGCGCTTTGCCGATGGTTTTGAGTACGGTCTGGGCGCGGAGATCGGCATCAGCACCGATAAATTCCACGCGCGCGGGCCGGTGGGGCTGGAGGGGCTGACGTCGCTGAAGTATGTGGTGCTGGGCGAGGGCGAGGTGCGGCGCTGAGCCGCTGGGCCATGCGCTTGTTTTTGGATAGCGCGTTGCGCCGTATCCGCAAGGCTGGGGCCCGGCTTCTCCCTCGCCCCCTTGGGGGAGAGGGTAGGGGTGAGGGGGTTGTTCAGGCGCAGTGGCTGTTGACATACAGCCCTCACCCCCGCCCTCTCCCGCGCGCGGAAGAGGGAGTCGAGACGCCGCGCGCTGGCGACAGGTGTGCGCATGGTGGCCCAGTGCGGTGGGTCAAGACAGGTCGGCAAACATGAAAATCATCATCCTCGGCGCCGGCCGCGTGGGTCAGAGTGCGGCGGCCAGTCTGGTGTCGGAGCACAACGACATCACCGTCATCGACACCGACGCGGCGCGCCTGCGCGAGCTGGAGTCGCGCCTGGACTTGCGCGGTGTGGTGGGCAGCGGCATAGACCCCAAGGTGCTGGCCGAGGCCGGCGCGCGCGATACCGACCTGTTGATTGCCTGCGCCGCGCAGGACGAGACGAACCTGGTCTGCGCCAAGGTGGCGCAGATGCAGTTCAACGTGCCGCAATGCGTGGCGCGGGTGCGCACCAGCGGCTTCGAGGACGGCAGCGCGCTGCTCTCGCGCGAGGGCTTTGCCGTCGATCACATCCTGTGCCCCGAGGATTCGCTGGTGCGCTACATCGCCAAGCTGGTCGAATACCCCGGCGCGCTGCAGGTGCGCGAGTTTGCCGGCGGACGTGCCTGCCTGGTGTCGGCGCGGGCGCGTGCCGGCGCGCCGGCCGTGGGGATGGAGATCAGGCATCTGCGCGAGAAGATGCCCGAGGTGGCGGTGCGCATCGTCGCCATTTACCGGCGCTTTCCCGACGAGCCCGACCGCTTCGTGCCCTGCGACGGCACCACGCGCATCGAGCCGGGCGACGAGGTGTTCGCGCTGGCGGGGATGCAGCGCGTGCGCCAGGTGCTGGCCGCTCTGCGCCTGCGTGCGGGCCAGCCGCCGCGCGTGGTCAAGCGCATCATGATGGCCGGCGGCGGCGTGGTCAGCGAGCGCCTGGCACGTGCCCTGGCGGCCGAGCAGGGGCGCTTTCATATCAAGATCGTCGAGCCGGGCGCCGAGCGCAGCGTGGCGCTGGCCTCCAGCCTGCCCGAGGAGGTGCTGGTGCTGCAGGGCGAGACCTCGGACGAGGAGCTGCTGGCCGAGGAGGGCATCGAGGAGGTGGACTTCTTCCTGGCCCTGTCGGACGACGACGAGAACAACATCATGTCCTGCCTGCTGGCCAAGCGCATGGGCGCGCGCCGCGTGCTGGCGCTGATCCACCGCCAGGCCTATGCCGAGCTGATGCACGGCACGCAGATCGACATTGCGCTGTCGCCGGCCCAGGCCATGCTGGGCGAGCTGCTGGCCTACACGCGCCGTGGCGACGTGCAGGCCGTGCACAGCCTGCGCCGCGGCGTGGCCGAGGCGCTGGAGATCGTGGCGCGCGGCGACAGGAAGAGCTCGCGCGTGGTCGGCCGGCGCGTGGAAGAGCTGCCGCTGCCGCCCCAGGTGCACATGGGCCTGATCGTGCGCGGCCTGCCCGATGCCGACGCGCCGCCACCGGCCGATGGCGAGGGTGAGGGTGAGGGCGAGGGCGAGGCACCACCGGCCGCGCCGGCGGAGCCCGAGGTGATCATTCCGCGCAGCCATACGGTCATCGAGAGCAACGACCATGTGGTGTTCTTTCTGCCGAACAAGCGCCTGGTGCGCGAGGTGGAAAAGCTGTTCCGCGTGAGCGCCACGTTCTTTTGAGCCCTCGGCCATGCGTGACCTGTTCCCCGTTCTGCGTGTGCTGGGCATGCTGATGTGCATGTTTGCGCTGGCCATGGCGCTGCCCGGCGCCGTGTCGTGGTGGCAGCAGGAGAGCGTGTGGCGCGTCTACCCGCTGTCCATGGCCGTGACCATGGGCGCGGGCCTGCTGCTCTGGTGGCTGCTGCGCCACCACCGCCAGGAGCTGCAGCCGCGCCATGGCGTGATCCTGGTGACGCTGGTGTGGGTGCTGCTGCCGCTGGCGGCCAGCCTGCCGCTGTGGCTGGCCATGGCGCAGGTGGCGCGGCCGATCAGCTTCACGCATGCCTATTTCGAGGCCGTCTCGGGCCTGACCACCACCGGCTCCACGGTGCTGTCGGGGCTGGATGCGCTGCCGCTGTCGGTCAATATCTGGCGCACCTTTTTGCAGTGGATGGGCGGCATGGGCATCCTGATCCTGGCCGTGGCCGTGCTGCCGCTGCTGGGCGTGGGCGGCAGCCAGCTGTTCAAGGCCGAGGCCGCCGGCCCCATCAAGGACACCAAGCTGACCCCGCGCATGACCGAGACGGCCAAGGGGCTGTGGGGTGTGTATGCGGGGTTTTCGGTGCTGTGCGCCATCGCCTTCTGGGCGGCGGGCATGTCACCCATGGATGCGCTGATGCATATGTTCACCACCGTCAGCCTGGGCGGGCTGTCCTCGCACGACAGCAGCTTTGCCTTCTTTGACTCGCCCCTGCTGGAGGCCGTGGCGGTGTTCTTCATGCTGGTGGCCAGCTGCAACTTTGCGCTGTACTTTGTGGCGCTGCGCAAGGGGCATTGGCAGTCGTTCTGGCGCGACCCCGAGGTGCGCGCCACGCTGGTGGCGCTGGTCGGCGGCGGCCTGCTGGTGGCGCTGCTGCTCTGGGCCAAGGGGATGTACGGGCCGTTGACGGCGCTGCGCCACGGCATGTTCCATGTGGTGTCGGTGGCCACCACCACCGGCTATGCCACGGTGGACTACCTGGCCTGGCCGGTGTTCGCGCCGGTGTTCATGCTGCTCTTGTCGGGCGTGGCCACCAGCGCCGGATCGACCGGCGGCGGCATCAAGATGGTGCGCATGCTGATCCTGGTGCAGCAGGCGCGGCGCGAGCTCACGCGCCTGGTGCACCCGCGCGCCGTGCAGCCGGTGCTGCTGGGCGGCAGGGTGGTGGACAGCCGCATGATCTTCTCGGTGATGGCCTTCATGCTGGTCTACGGCGCCACGGTGATCGTGCTGAGCATGGTGCTGCTGCTGACCGATCTGGATGCGGTGACGGCGTTTTCGGCCGTGCTGGCCAGCGTGCACTGCACCGGGCCGGGGCTGGGCATGATTGGGCCCAGCTCCAACTACGCGCAGCTGACCGACTTCCAGGTCTGGGTCTGCACGCTGGGCATGCTGCTCGGGCGGCTGGAGATTCTGAGCTTCATGGCGCTGCTGTCCCCCGCGTTCTGGCGTCGTTGAACTACGTATGCGCCCGCCTGGGGCGCGTCCCTACAATGCTGCGCTTGACTGCATTACATGGGGTTATATGGTTCCGCACCTTGTTACCGCACTCACGGGCCCGATCAACGAGCTGGAGCAGCGCATTCTCGACTCCATGCCGGCCATCGAGCGCTGGTTTCGCCTGGAGTGGATGGAGCACACGCCGCCGTTCTACACCTCGGTGGACATCCGCAACGCCGGCTTCAAGCTGGCGCCGGTGGATACCAACCTGTTTCCCGGCGGCTGGAACAATCTGACCAACGAGATGCTGCCGCTGGCGGTGCAGGCGGCCATGGCGGCCATCGAGAAGATCTGCCCCGAGGCGCGCAACCTGCTCATCATCCCGGAGAACCATTCGCGCAACACCTTCTACCTGGCCAACGTTGCTCAGCTGATGCGCATCTTCAACATGGCGGGGCTGAACGTGCGCGTGGGCTCGATCAGCGCGGACATCAAGAAGAGCACCACCATCAACCTGCCGCATGGCGAGTCGGTGACGCTGGAGCCGGTGATACGCAACAAGCGCCGCCTGGGGCTGAAGAACTTCGACCCCTGCACCATCTTGCTGAACAACGACCTGTCGGCCGGTGCGCCGGGCATCCTCGAAGAGCTGTACGAGCAATACCTGTTGCCGCCGCTGCACGCGGGCTGGAGCGTGCGCAGAAAGAGTCACCACTTCAAGAGCTACGAGGAGGTGACCAAGCGCTTTGGCAAGATGCTGGGCATAGACCCCTGGCTCATCAACCCGCTGTTCGGTCATTGCGAGGGCGTGGACTTCAATGAGGGCACCGGCCTGGACGGCCTGCGCGCCACGGTGGATGCGGTGCTGGCCAAGGTGCGGCGCAAGTACAAGGAATACGGCATCAAGGAAAAGCCCTTCGTCGTGGTGAAGCCCGACAACGGCACCTATGGCATGGGCATCATGACGGTGCACGACGCCAAGGAGCTGGACGATCTGAGCCGCAAGACGCGCAACAAGATGGCCGTGATCAAGGACGGCCAGGTGGTGCATGACGTGATCGTGCAGGAGGGCGTGCTGACGCAGGAGCGCGTGCACGAGGCCGTCGCCGAGCCCGTGGTCTACATGATGGATCGCTATGTGGTCGGGGGCTTTTATCGCATCAATTCCGAGCGCGGCGTGGACGAGAACCTGAACGCCCCCGGCGCCAGCTTTGTGCCGCTGGCCTTCGAGCACAGCACCCATCTGCCGCAGCCCGGTGCGCGCCCGGGTGTCAGCGCGCCGAACCGCTTCTACATGTACGGCGTGATCGCACGCCTGGCCATGCTGGCGGCCAGCTACGAGCTGGAGGCCACCGACCCGGAGGCCGAGGTCTACGACTGAGCCCGGTTCAGCGCCCGTGGCAGCCCTGCCACGGGCTTGGTGCGCGGCGCCTGCGGCGGGCGCACAATCAGCATCCCTTCCTACCAGGAACCCCGGCTGCGCGCCGGGAGACAGTCCGTGCAAAACTCGAAATCCTCGCTCGCGGGTCTGACCGTGGGCGCCATCGGCGTGGTCTTCGGCGACATCGGCACCAGCGTGCTCTACACCGTCAAGGAGGTGTTCGCCACCGGCCATGTGCAGTTCACCCATGACAACGTGTATGGCGTGCTGTCGCTGATCTTCTGGACGCTCACCATCATCGTCTCCGTCAAATATGTGGTGCTGGTGCTGCGCGCCGACAACAACGGCGAGGGCGGCCTGGTGGCCATGCTCACGCTGGCGTCGCGCGCCGTGGCGGATCGGCCCCGGCTGCGCCACTGGATGCTGCTGGTGGGCATTTTTGGCACCTGCCTGTTCTATGGCGACGGTGTCATCACCCCCGCGATCACGGTGCTGGGCGCCATGGAGGGGCTGGAGGTGATGTCGCCCGAGCTGACCAAGTACGTCATCCCGCTGACGCTGCTGGTGTTGTTTCTGCTGTTTTTGTTCCAGAAGCAGGGCACGGCCGGCATAGGCAAGTTCTTCGGCCCGGTGATGCTGCTGTGGTTTGCCACCATCGCGGCGCTGGGGCTGCTGCACATCGCCCGGCACCCGGAGATTCTGTGGGCCGTCTCGCCGCATTACGCCTGGGTGTTCGCGCTGCACAACCCGGGCATCACCTTCATCATCCTGGGCGCGGTGGTGCTGTGCGTGACCGGCGGCGAGGCGCTGTACGCCGACATGGGGCATTTTGGCAAGCGCCCGATTCGCCTGGCCTGGTTCTCCATCGCCATGCCGGCGCTGGTGTTGAACTACTTTGGCCAGGGCGCGCTGCTGCTGGCCGAGCCCGAGGCGGTGAAGAACCCGTTCTTCAACCTGGCGCCCGAATGGGCCACGCTGCCGCTGGTCTGCCTGGCCACGGCGGCGGCGGTGATCGCCTCGCAGGCGCTGATCTCGGGCGCTTTCAGCGTCACCAAGCAGGTGATACAGCTCGGGTTTCTGCCGCGCCTGCAGATCCAGCACACCAGCGTGCATGACAAGGGGCAGATCTACATGCCCTTTGTCAACTGGGGGCTGTTCGCGCTCATCGTGCTGGCGGTGGGCATGTTCCGCAGCTCGGGCAACCTGGCGGCGGCCTACGGCATTGCGGTGACCACCGACATGCTGATCACCACCGTGCTCACCTTCTTCGTCGTGCGCTATGCCTGGAAGCTGCCGCTGTTGCTGTGCATAGGGGCGACGGGCCTGTTCTTCACGGTGGACATCCTGTTCTGGTCGTCGAATCTGCTCAAGCTGATCCACGGCGGCTGGTTCCCGCTGGTGATCGCCGGGGCGGTGTTCCTGCTGATGGTGACCTGGCGCGACGGCCGCGCGCTGCTGACCCAGGCGCTGCAGGACCAGGCGCTGGATCTGAAGGATTTTCTGTCGGCGCTGTTCATCGCCCCGCCCACGCGCGTCGAGGGCGCGGCGGTGTTCCTTACCTCGCGCGACGGCATCGTGCCCAATGCCCTGCTGCACAACCTCAAGCACAACAAGGTGCTGCACGGGCAAAACCTGTTCGTCACCGTGCAGAACCACGAGGTGCCCTGGATAGGCATGGAAAAGCGGCTGGAGGCCGAGGCGCTGGGCAATGACTGCTGGCGCGTGATCGTCAATTACGGCTTCAAGAACGACTACGACCTGCCCAAGGCGCTGTCCCTGCTGCGGGAGCAGGGCGTGGATCTGAACCCGATGACGACCAGCTACTTCCTCTCGCGCGACATCGTCACGCCCACGCTGGGTGTGGGCATGGCGCTGTGGCGTGAAAAGCTGTTTGCCCAGATGCACCACAGCGCCAGCGCGGCGGCGGAGTTCCTGAATCTGCCCAACAACGCGGTGGTGGAGCTGGGCTCCAAGGTGGAGATTTGAAGTGTTTTTGGCCGTTTGCACATGCTGGTAAAGCGTAAACAGCTATCAAATATATAGTGAATGCCGCTGCGCGATACCGGCGGCGCTGCCACAATCCGTCGCCATGCAGTTCTTCAAAGACCTGAGCCTGTCGGCAGCCACCGCGGGCTTTGTGGCCGTGCTGGTGGGTTTCACCAGCTCGGTGGCCATCGTGTTCCAGGCGGCCCAGGCGTTTGGCGCCACGCCGGGGCAGATCACCTCGTGGATGTGGGCCCTGGGCCTGGGCATGGGCCTGTGCTCGCTGGTGCCCTCGCTCATCCTGCGCCAGCCCGTCATGGTGGCCTGGTCCACACCGGGCGCCGCGGTACTGGCCACGGCGGGGCTGGCGGGGGGCTTTTCGATGGGCGAGGCCATAGGCGCCTTCATGGTCTGCGCGCTGTTGATCACGCTGGCGGGGGTGACCGGCTGGTTCGAGCGCGTGATGAACCGCATTCCCATGGAGATCGCCTCGGCCTTGCTGGCGGGCGTGCTGGCGCGCTTTGGCATGCAGGCCTTTGCGGCGCTGCAGACGGCGCTGCCGCTGGTGCTGGTCATGCTGGCCGCCTACCTGCTGGCGCGTCGCCTGCTGCCGCGCTACGCGGTGGTGCTCACGCTGGCCGTGGGCATCGCCTGGGCCGCGGTCGATGGGCAGATGCGCTGGTCCGAGGTGCATTTCGCGCTGGCCGTTCCCGTCTTTACCGCGCCCAGCTTCAGCCTGCAGGCGCTGATGAGCCTGGCCCTGCCGCTGTTCATCGTCACCATGGCATCGCAAAACCTGCCCGGCGTGGCCGTGATGCGCGCCACGGGCTACCAGCTGCCGGTCTCGCGGCTGATCAGCATGACGGGCCTTGCCACGCTGCTGCTGGCGCCCTTTGGCGCGTTTGCGCTGAACTTCAGCGCCATCACCGCCGCCATCTGCATGGGGCCCGAGGCGCACCCGGATCCCGCGCGCCGCTACACCGCCGCAGCCTCCTGCGGGCTGCTGTACATCGCCGTCGGCATCTTCGGCGCCGTGGTCACGGGGCTGCTCACGGCCTTTCCGCCGGAACTGGTCGTGGCCATTGCCGGGCTGGCGCTGCTGGGTGCCATCGGCGGCGGCCTGGCATCGGCGCTGGCCGATGAGGGCCACCGCGAGGCCGCCCTCATCACCTTTCTGGTTACCCTCAGCGGCGTGAGCCTAGCCGGCATAGGCTCGGCATTCTGGGGCGTGGTCGCCGGCAGCGCGGCGCTGTTTGTGCAACAGTATGGGCGCCGCGGCGCGCACCATTGACGCCGGCCGCTGAAGCCACAGCCTGCCATGAACCTCCTCTTCATCGCCGACCCCGTCGAGCATTTCAAGATCTACAAGGACACCACCTTCGCCATGATGCGTGAGGCCCAGCGGCGCGGCCATGCGCTGGCCGTGAGCGAGCCGCGCCACATGCACTGGCAGCGCGGCGGAAAGGTCGTGGCGCGTGTGCGCGACATCACGCTCACCGGCAGGGCGGTGGATTGGTTCAGTGCCGGCGATCCGCGTGAGGTGGCGCTGGCCGACTACGACGCCGTGCTGATGCGCAAGGATCCGCCCTTCGACAGCGAGTATTTCTACGCCACCCACCTGCTGGAGCAGGCCGAGCGCGAGGGCGCCCGCGTGTTCAACAAGCCCAGGGCATTGCGTGACCATCCGGAGAAGCTGGCCATTCTGGAGTTCCCGCAATTCATCGGCCCCACCCTGGTGACACGCGATGCCCAGGACATCCGGCGCTTTCACGCCGAGCATGGAGACATCATCCTCAAGCCCCTGGACGGCATGGGCGGCATGGGCATCTTCCGTGTCGGCCCAGATGGCATGAACCTGGGCAGCATCATCGAAACCCTGAACCGGGACGGCAGCCAGAGCGTCATGGTGCAGAAATTTCTGCCCGAGATCACCGAAGGCGACAAGCGCGTGCTCATCATCGGCGGCAAGCCCGTTCCATATTGCCTGGCGCGCATTCCGCAAGGCTCCGAAGTGCGTGGCAATCTGGCCGCAGGTGGGCTGGGCGTGGCGCGCGCGCTGTCTGCGCGTGACCGTGAGATCGGCGAGGCCCTGGGCCCGCTGCTGCAGCAGCGCGGCTTGCTGCTGGCCGGCGTGGATGTCATTGGCGATTGCATTACCGAGATCAACGTCACCAGCCCGACATGCTTTCAGGAAATCTTTGACCAGACCGGCTGCGATGTGGCTGCGCTATTCGTCGATGCGCTGGAAGCGGCCGTCGCACAGGCCAGCTGAAAATTTTCCGTACGGGCCTTTTTTGCGGCTATACTAGCGGGCTCGCTGCAGCGAAAGTGCTTTTCGAAGTGCCAGATGATGCGGCGGATGGGAAGAAAATTTTTCCACCTTGAGTTGCAAGATGGTTAAAACCCGATGTATACTTCAAGGCTTCGCTGATTGCGGCGACTGGTTGTTGAGAGATGGCTGGTTGGTGTGGGATGCGGGGGTCGAAAGACCATAAAGTTTGACAGGACTTTAAAATCTGTTGTAGAATTCAAGGCTTCGCTGATCGCAGCAAAGTAAGCAAGTTGAAGGCAATTTTGGCTTGTGGGATCGTTAACAACATACAGCCGATAAGCGTGGGCGTTTGATGGCGAATGCCAAGTTCTTCGGAACTATCAAACGCTCATGAGAGAGAGAAGTGAGTTTTCGCTTCAATTTCTTTTTTGAGTGGAAGTCGAAAGACTTTAAATTTCAAGATCGAACTATAGAGTTTGATCCTGGCTCAGATTGAACGCTGGCGGCATGCCTTACACATGCAAGTCGAACGGTAACAGGTCTTCGGATGCTGACGAGTGGCGAACGGGTGAGTAATACATCGGAACGTGCCCGATCGTGGGGGATAACGGAGCGAAAGCTTTGCTAATACCGCATACGATCTACGGATGAAAGCGGGGGATCTTCGGACCTCGCGCGGACGGAGCGGCCGATGGCAGATTAGGTAGTTGGTGGGATAAAAGCTTACCAAGCCGACGATCTGTAGCTGGTCTGAGAGGATGATCAGCCACACTGGGACTGAGACACGGCCCAGACTCCTACGGGAGGCAGCAGTGGGGAATTTTGGACAATGGGGGCAACCCTGATCCAGCCATGCCGCGTGCAGGATGAAGGCCTTCGGGTTGTAAACTGCTTTTGTACGGAACGAAAAGACTCTGGTTAATACCTGGGGTCCATGACGGTACCGTAAGAATAAGCACCGGCTAACTACGTGCCAGCAGCCGCGGTAATACGTAGGGTGCAAGCGTTAAT
>Ga0102832_1000299_pt1 | contig 105088 bp, 88 predicted proteins | sample EBPBio282013_DNA_FD_88942 | JGI IMG/M metagenome (GOLD analysis project Ga0102832, IMG submission 88942) | Wastewater treatment Type I Accumulibacter community from EBPR Bioreactor in Madison, WI, USA - Reactor 2_5/28/2013_ DNA (Illumina Assembly) | ecosystem: Engineered > Bioreactor > EBPR >...
CAGTCGCTGCCCTATGCGTCGTCGTTGTGCGGGGCCTGCTTCGACGCCTGCCCGGTGCGGATCAACATCCCCGAGCTGCTCGTCGAGCTGCGGGGAACCGTGGCGGAGCAGGGTGGGCACCGGGCCGAGTCGGCCGCGATGAAGGCCGCGGCCTGGGTGCTCTCCGACCCTCGTCGACTGGCAGTCGCGCAACGCGGTGCCACGACGGCGGGGCGCCTCGTCGGCGACCGGACGGTGCGTCGCGTCCCCGGCCTCGGCGCCTGGACCGACGCCCGTGACGTGCCGACGCCGCCGAAGGAGACCTTCCGACAGTGGTGGGCCAGGGAGCGGGGCGAGTCATGAGCGCGCGCGACGAGATCCTCGCCCGGGTCCGGGCCGCCACCGCCGATGTCACCACCCCGGTGGGCGCTCGCGGCGCCACACCCGTGGTCGAGGAGACCTCACCTGGCCCGGGTCGGACTCTCGACCTCTTCGCCGAGAACGTCGCCGACTACCGAGCCGAGGTGCTGCGCGTGCCCGCCGACGAGGTGGCCTCGGTCCTGGCGTCGACGCTGCGTGGGCGCGGCCTCGGCTCCGTCGTCGTGCCCAGCGGCCTCGACGAGGGCTGGCGGGCGGCGCTCGCGGAGGTCGTGACGGTCGTCGGCGAGGGTGATGCCGGCTCGGCCGCCAACCTCGACCGGGTCGACGCCGTCGTCACCGCCTCGGCCGTGGGCATCGCGTCGACCGGCACGATCGTCCTCGACCACGGACCGGACCAGGGCCGGCGCGAGCTCACCCTCGTCCCGGACACGCACGTCTGTGTTATCCGGGCCGACCAGGTCGTCCACGACGTGCCCGAGGCCGTGAACCGACTCGGGGGAGAACCGCACCGGGGCCGGCCGCTCACGTGGGTGAGTGGACCGAGCGCGACGAGCGACATCGAGCTCCAACGGGTCGAGGGAGTCCACGGCCCCCGCACCCTCGTCGTCGTGCTCGCGGAGTGACCGGAGCCATGGGACCCCAGGACGCGGCCAGCGACACCCCGACGCCGGTCTTCTTCCTCGCCGGTGGCACGGGCATCTCCGCCGAGACGCTCGGCAACCTGCTGCTCGCCCAGTTCCCGGGGCTGAACTTCACGCGTCGCAAGATCCCGTTCATCACCTCGGTCGAGAAGGCTGCCGAGGTCATGGCGGAGATCGACGCGGCGATGACCGACTCGGTGACGCCACTGGCGTTCTCGACGGTGTCGGACGAACCGATCCGCCAGGTGCTCCAGGGCACGCAGGCCGCGTTCATCGACCTCTTCGGCTCGCACCTCGACACCGTCGAGCGGATCCTCCACGTCAATGCGACCCACAGCGCAGCCGCCCTGCACGGCGTGGGCGACACCCTGCGCTACGACCGCCGGATGAAGGCGATCGAGTTCGCGATGGAGCACGACGACGGGGCGAGCCTGCGCAACCTCGCCCAGTCCGACCTCATCCTCGTGGCGCCCTCACGGTGCGGCAAGACGCCCACCTCGATGTACCTCGCGCTGCAGCACGGGCTCAAGGTCGCGAACTACCCGCTCGTGCCCGAGGACTTCGACACCGGTGACCTGCCCCGGCCCATCGCCCAGCGGGCCGACAAGTGCTTCGGCCTGCTCTCCACGCCAGCGCGTCTCAGCCAGGTGAGAGGGGAGCGCAGGCCGGGGTCGACCTATGCCACGCTCGCCCAGTGCAGCTTCGAGCTGCGCCGGGCAGAGGCGATGTACAGGGCGCATCGCATCCCGTCGATCAACTCCGCCAAGATGTCCGTCGAGGAGATGGCTGCCGTGATCATGCAGAGCAGCCGACTGTCCGACCTGGCCTGAGCTCACGAGGGCGACGACGCCCCGACGAAAGGACCGCCATGACCGCCACCCAGCAGGGCGCCGGCAGCACCAACATCGCCTGGTTCGCCGAGCTCGGCCTCGACGACGTCGAGCACGTCGGCGGCAAGAACGCCTCCCTCGGCGAGATGGTCCAGCACCTCTCGAAGGCCGGAGTGCGCGTGCCCGACGGGTTCGCCACCACGGCCGACGCCTACCGCCGGTTCCTTGCCCACGAGGGTCTCGCCGACCGCATCAACGCCATCCTGCGCGAGCTCGACGTCGAGGACACCCGGGCGCTCGCCGCCGCTGGCGCGGAGATCCGCGACACCGTCGAGAAGCAGCCGTTCCCGGCCGACCTCGAGGACGAGATCCGGACGGCATACGAGCGTCTGGTCGGCGAGGCAGGAGCGGCGGCCGACGAGGTGAGCTGGGCGGTGCGCTCGAGCGCGACGGCCGAGGACCTCCCGGACGCGAGCTTCGCCGGGCAGCAGGAGACGTTCCTTAACGTCCGCGGCATCGACAACATCCTGCTCGCGATCAAGCGGGTCTTCGCCTCGCTCTACAACGACCGCGCGATCTCCTACCGCGTCCACAGCAACTTCGACCACGAGGCCGTCGCACTGTCCGCCGGCATCCAGCGGATGGTCCGCTCCGACATCGGGTCCTCGGGCGTGATGTTCACGATCGACACCGAGTCCGGCTTCCCCGACGTGGTCTTCATCACGAGCAGCTACGGCCTCGGTGAGGCGGTCGTCCAGGGCGCGGTCAACCCCGACGAGTTCTACGTCCACAAGCCGTCGTTGCGTGCGGGACGCCCGGCGATCCTCAAGCGCGGGGTCGGCAGCAAGGCCACCAAGATGGTCTACACGCAGGACTCCGAGGTCGGCCGCGGCATCGACTTCGTCGACGTCGACCCGGCCGAGCAGGGACGGCTCAGCCTCACGGACGCCGAGGTGACCGAGCTCGCCGAGCACGCGCTCAAGATCGAGGAGCACTACGGCCGCCCGATGGACATCGAGTGGGGTAAGGACGGTGTCGACGGCAGGCTCTACATCCTCCAGGCCCGCCCCGAGACGGTGAAGTCGCGCCAGTCCGGCTCGACCCTGCAGCGCTTCCGGATGGACCAGCCCGGCGAGGTTGTCCTCGAGGGTCGTGCCATCGGCCAGAAGATCGGCGCCGGTGCCGTGCGCGTGCTCGCGTCCGCCGAGGCGATGCACGACTTCCAGGCCGGCGAGGTCCTCGTCGCCGACATGACCGACCCCGACTGGGAGCCGGTGATGAAGCGGGCCAGCGCCATCGTCACCAACCGCGGCGGCCGCACCTGCCACGCGGCGATCATCGCCCGCGAGCTCGGCATCCCCGCCGTCGTCGGCACCGGTTCCGCGACGCGTGACCTCGCCGACGGGCGTGAGGTCACGGTCTCGTGCGCCGAGGGCGACACCGGCTTCGTCTACGACGGCCTGCGCGAGTTCTCCGTCTCCGAGACCGAGCTGGACTCGATGCCGGAGATCCCGGTGCGCATCATGATGAACGTCGGCACTCCCGAGCAGGCCTTCGAGTTCTCCCGCCTGCCGCACAAGGGCATCGGGCTCGCCCGGCTCGAGTTCATCATCAACCGCCAGATCGGCATCCACCCCCGCGCGCTGCTCGAGCTCGACGACCAGGAGCCCGAGCTCAAGGCCGAGATCGAGAGCCTCATCGCGGCATACGACTCGCCTCGCGACTTCTTCGTCAAGCGCGTCGCCGAGGGCGTCTCGATGCTCGCCGCGGCCTTCGCGCCCGAGCCGGTCATCGTGCGGATGAGCGACTTCAAGTCCAACGAGTACGCCCACATGATCGGCGGCCCGCGCTACGAGCCGACCGAGGAGAACCCGATGATCGGCTACCGGGGAGCGGCCCGCTACCTCTCCGACGACTTCGCCGAGTGCTTCGCCATGGAGGCCGAGGCGCTCAAGCTCGTGCGTGACGAGATGGGCCTCACCAACGTCAAGATCATGATCCCGTTCGTGCGCACCCTCGCCGAGGCCGAAGGTGTCATCGACCTGCTCGCCTCGCACGGGCTCACGCGCGGCGAGAACGACCTCCAGGTCGTCATGATGTGCGAGGTCCCGTCCAACGCGGTCAACGCCGACGCGTTCCTCGACCACTTCGACGGGTTCTCGATCGGGTCCAACGACCTCACCCAGCTCACGCTCGGGCTCGACCGGGACTCGGCGCTCGTGGCCGGCTCCTTCGACGAGCGCGACCCGGCGGTCAAGAAGATGCTGAGCATGGCGATCGAGGCCTGCAAGGCCCGCGGCAAGTACATCGGCATCTGCGGTCAGGGCCCCTCGGACCACCCCGAACTCGCCGACTGGCTGCTCGACCAGGGCATTGAGTCGATGTCGCTGAACCCCGACACCGTCGTCGACACCTGGCTGCGGCTCGCCAAGCGCGCTGAGCCGGACTGCTGACCGCCCTGTCGCAATAGTCGCTCGTTGGCTAGTCGATAGGGCAGCCCAGGGCCGAGCCGTTCGCCTCGGGAACGAACACCATCACTCCGCCCCCACAGTGGACCGCCGCCCGCTCGACTGACAGCGCAGCTCGGCCGTGATTGGTGACCTGGATGCCGACCACTTCGGGCCCGGTCGGGCCGTCGTACGCGCCCTCTCCTTGCCAGACCTCATGCATGAGAACGGTTTCGGGCGCCCCGCCGAGAGAAGCCACTGCGCGATCTGCCAGCCGAGGGCGAGCGCGGCCCGCGTCGCTGCGGAGGTCGGCCGCGCCCTTGGCGTCGCGAGCCTCTTCCTCGTCGCGAGCCTGGTGGCAGTGCTCGCCCTCGTCGTGCCGGCGTCTGCGGCGGCCCGGCAAGCAGCCCGATCGGTGAGTGCGCGGCCTACCGCTTCGTCTCGACGAATGCCACTCCACAAGGGGGTAGTGCCAGGGACTCCCACGGCTACCCGCACCCGGCTAACGTCGGAATCCGAATGACCAGGACAGAGATGAGAAGGAACTGTGACATGTGACCCGGCTTTCGCGCAGGTCTTCCCTCTCGGGGAGCCCAATGACGCCTACGCCCAGTACTTCACCGGGCAGAGCTATCTGGCCCCGCTGGTTGCGGGCACGGTGCCCGTCATCAATGTGTCCTTCGAGCCACGGTGCCGCAATCACTGGCACATCCACCACGGCACCGGCGGCGGCGATCAGATCCTGCTGTGCACGGCCGGCAGCGGCTGGTATCAGGCCGAGGGCGAGGCGCCGGTGAGCCTGCAGCCGGGCACCGTCGTTCGCGTCCCGGCCGGCACCAAACACTGGCACGGAGCGAAGGCGACCTCCTGGTTCAGCCACCCTCGCCTTCTTCACCCCCGCCCCGACCTGCGCAACGAGTGGCTCGAGCCCGTCACCGACGAGGAGTACGACAAGCTCCCCGCCGACCCCGAGCGCGGGTGATCGTTCGCCCGGGATCCACCGCAGCAACAAGCGACTGCACGCCCGAGTTCGGCCGACACACCGGGTGAAGTGGACCCGACCGACCGCCCGAGTATGCCGAGTGCGGCGAACTTCGAGCCGGCCTAGAGGGCCGCCGCACCCGGGTATGCCGAGTGCGGCGTACCTCGAGCCGGCCTAGCGGGCCGCCGCGCTGGACGTCTGCGCCATACCGCGGTTCGGGATGTCCGTTCGCGCCGCGCGCAGCCGCGCCAGCAGCACCGGCGCCAGCCCGAGGGCGGTGACTATGGCCCACACGGGCGAGACGACCATGGAGGAGCCCAGCACGGCCATCGCGAGCCCGGCTAGCAGGACCAGCACGAGGGCCCATCTGGGGATCAGTCGCGCTCGGTACAGGGCGATCGCCGCCACCGGCCAGAAGAAGAGCCAGCCCACCAGGTAGGGCGAAAAGACCACCAATCCGAAGGTGTTGTCCGTCGTCGCCATCCCCACGGAGACGGCCGACTCCCGGTCCGGCAGGGAGGCCAGGATCTGGTTCCAGGCGTAATAGCCCATCAGGTGGACGAACTCGCCGATCACCAGGCAGCCGCCGATGATCAGTGCCGCCAGGGACCAGCGCGGCGACCGTTCCGAGGTGAGCCGGCGAGTGACCGCGACCGCGGGCACGGCCACCAGCGCTGCGACCAGGGCCAGCCAGGACGCGGCCTGATAGAGCGAGAGCTCGCTGGAGATGGACGCCAGCATGGCGCTCGTCTGTTCGCGGCTGGTCGCGTCGATTATTCCGGTGGTCGCGCCGGCCTCCTCGGCTCGCATCCTGAGCACATCGGCGATGGCGGCGACCAACGGGGCGAGGACCAATGATCCCGCACCGAGGGTGACCCAGTGGCTTTTGGTAGGCATATTCCGATTCCTTTCCGACGGGCGCAGCGGCGGCTGCCGGGCCCGGGTCACCACGATCCGACGTCGGGACTCCCGGCCACGTCACCCGGTGGTCGTTCGTATGCCGAGGATCGGCGCGCGGTCGGTCTCGCCTCGGCGGACCCGGGATCCATCGCACGATGGATGCCGGCTGCGGCATCGGGGGCTAGCCTGCGAAGGCATGACGACCCGTCCGACTCGCGAGGAGCTGGTGCTCGCCGGGGCCGGGCTGGTTTGGGTCGTGGCCGGGCTCTGGCGCACGCCGGGGGTCGCCGCCACGGTCGGGGCCGGTGTCTCGGCCGGTCTCCTGGTGTTCCGGCAACGGCCGCAGGTGGCGGCGGCGCTGGTGCTCGCCGCCGCCGCCTTGGCACCTGTGCTCGGCGTGCCGAGCGAAAGCCCGGCGACGCTGTTGCCGGTCGTCGTGGCGATCTATGGGCTCGGCCGGTGGGCCGGCCGGACCGCGGCCATCCTCGGCGGGGCGGCCTTCGTTGTGCCGGTGGCCTGGTCCGATGGCTGGTCATGGCCGACCCTGCTCTTCACCCTCTTCCTGTACGGGGTGTGCTGGGGCTTCGGACGCGTCGTTGCCGCCAAGGCCGCGGGTGCCGAGCGGGAGCGCGCGGTGGCCGATCGCGCGCAGGCTCAGGATCCGGATCACCTGGTGGCGGCCGTGGTCGCCGCCGAGCGGACCCGGTTGGCCGCCGATATCACCGAGGTCGTCGGTGCCTGTGTCGGCGAGATGGCGACCGGGGCCGAGCTGGCCCAGACGGACCTGTCCGCGCATCGGATCGAGACCATCCACCGTCGGGGCGCAATCGGGGTTACCGAACTGCGCCGCTTGCTGGGGCTGTTGCGAGAGCGAACCGGGCCCGAGGACCTGACCGACCCGACCCCTGGCCGGGCGGCCCATGCCCTCGGACTCCCGATCCGCGACCTGGTCGCGTCGGTCGTTCTGGTGGTGGTCACCGTCGCCGGCCTGGTCGGCGGCGGGCAGCCGCCACAGCGCGCGACATTGGTTCTGCTCGCGCTGCTGCCGTTCACGCTGCTCCTTCGCCGGGATCAGAACAGCCTGGCGATGCTCCTGGCGGCGGCGGTAATCGCGCTCGTCGACCTCATACAGCCGGTTTCGCTCGGTGCTGGACCGGCGCTGGTGGTCATGATCTTGTCCTGGTCGGCCGCGGCGGACGGTCGCCGATCTGTCTGGGGGTGCTGGATGGTGCTTCTTACCACCGGGATCGTGACGGGGGCGAGGAACGATCCGGACAATGTGGCCATGCTCGGCCTGTTAGCAGCCCTGTCCGCCTGGGCCGGTCACGCCTGGACCGACAGTGACCACCGCGAGCGGGTCGCGCACGACCGCATGGTGGCCGCGCAGTCACTCGTTGAGGCTGCCGTGGTGGAGGCTGTCCGGGCCGAGCGGCTGCGGATCGCCCGCGACCTGCACGACGTGACCAGTCATGCGCTCGGGGTGATGGTGGTGCAGGCCGGGGCGGCCGCCGCCCAGCGCGACCGCGATCCTGAGCGGGCGCGCGCCAGCCTCGCAGTCGTTGCGGCGGCCGGTCGGCATGCCTCGCTCGACATCGACCGTCTTGCCCGGCTGATCGAGGCGGGGGCATTGGGCGCGCCCGACAGCCAACTCGACCACGACCAGCCGATCGACCTCGCCGATCGGTTGCGAGGCTTGGCCGAGCGGGTCGGCCGAGCGGGCCTCGAGCTGACGCTGAATGTGCAGCCCGCCCACCCGGCGACAACTCCACCAGCAGATGATCGCGCCGCGCCCGAGAGTGCGGTTGACCTGGTCGTCTATCGGGTGGTGCAGGAGTCGCTGACCAATGCGATTCGTCATGCCCCGGGGAGTCGGGTGCAGGTCACGGTCGTGGCCCGGACGGCAGACTGGCAGGTCCAGGTGCTCGACGATGGCGGTGATGGCGTCGCGGCGGCAGTCCCGGGCGCCGGCTTCGGGCTGGCCGGTGTGGCCGAGCGAGTGCGCGACCTCGGCGGGAGGTTGACCGCAGGGACCACCCCGGATCGCGGATGGTCAGTCGCGGCCACCATTCCACGCCACCGGACCGTCCCGGCGGCGGGCGATGTGAGCGACTCGTCATGATCTCCGTGGTGCTCGCCGATGACCAGGCCATGATCCGGGGCGGACTGCGGGCGATCCTTGACGCGGAAGCCGATATCGCGGTGGTCGCCGAGGCGGCCGATGGACGCCAGGCCGCCCGGGCGGCCCGAGAGCATGCCGCCGATGTCGTCCTGATGGACATCGAGATGCCGCACGTCAGCGGCATCGACGGGATCCGGCTGACCGCGACCGCGCGACCCGAGGCCCGGGTCCTGGTCCTGACCACTTTCGATCTCGACGAGTACGTCTTCGCCGCCTTGAAGGCCGGCGCCAGCGGCTTCCTGCTGAAGACCTCCCCACCTGCCGAGCTGGCGCAGGCGATCCGGGACTGCCACGGCGGACACCTGCTCTTTGCCCCGGAGGTGACCCGGCGGTTGGTGGACAGCTTCGTCCGGCGGCGCACCAGCGGGGCCGGCGTGCCCGAAGCGCTTCAGGCATTGACACCACGGGAGTTGGAAGTGTTCTTGGCACTGGCCAAGGGCTGGTCCAATGCCGAGATCGGCTCCAGTCTGTTCTTGGGGGAGGCGACGGTGAAGACGCATGTCACCCGGATTCTGGCCAAGCTCGGCTTGCGCGACCGGGTCCAGGCCGTCGTGCTGGCATACGAGTGCGGGGCTGTGGGCGCCGACTGACGGACCGCCGCCCGAGCGGGCCGAAATCGCAGCTCGAGATCTTGCCTGGTTCATGCCTCGGGGATGACCCGGCCCCATCCGGCCAAGGTGACTGTCTCGGGATCGGGTCCGCCACGGACGCCGCTGTCGAGCGCGTCGATCGCTGCTAGCTCCGCATCGGTGAGGGCGAAGTCGAAGACATCGAGATTGGCGACGATCCGCGCCGGAGTAACGGACTTGGGGATCGCGGAGCGGCCCTGTTGCAGGTGCCAGCGCAGCATCACCTGGGCGGGGCTCTTGTCGTGCGCTTGGCCGATCGCCCCGAGCACCGGGTCGGTCAGGGTGCTGCGGCGATCGCCGCCGCGGCCGAACCAGGGGCGCATTGAGCAGATCGGTGACCCCGTTTCGCTCTACGAGCGGCCGACCAATGACTTTGTCATGTCCTTCCTCGGGTCGGTTTCTCGTCTTGGCGGGCATCTGGTCCGGCCGCATGACATCGTGCTGGAGCGCGACCGGGCGAGCGCCGTCGAGGCCGACGCCTCCGTGCCCGGGTCACCGGGAGTCATCCAGGCCACCGTGGAACGCGTCGTCCGCCTCGGCTTCGAGGTGCGGGTGGAGTTGCGTGATGAGGTCGGCGAGCGGTTCGCCGCGCAGATGACTCGGGCCGAGGCAGATCGGCAACGTCTGGCGGCCGGCGAGACTATTTGGGCCCGGGCCGCGCGAGTCGCTGACGCGCCGGGCGCCGATGCCCCGGAACCGGCGCTGGCGCACTGAGCTATCGCGGAGGCTTAGACCTATCGGGGGCGGTCCGGCATACCGCCGAACCAGAAACCGTGTCGTCTCGGAGGGCGAGTCGGTCGGCGTCATCACTCATGGCGCCACAGATTCGCCCTCCAGTGCGGGCGGGCAGGTGAAGTCGACCCCGTCGGCGATCCGGTATGGCCCAGTGGCCACGAGGGCACCGATGGCCCGGCGCAGCCGGCTCATCTCGGCGCGCACGGTCACTTGATGCTCGTCGTCGCCGAAGAGGAGACGGCTCAGCGCAGCGGCCGTCAACCCCTCGGCACCGGCGGCCGCGATGAGGCGCAAGATCGTCGCGTGCCGCGGCGAGAGCTGCGCTCGCCACCCATCCCCGTCCGAGCCGGTGACCTCGAGCACGGCTTCCGCTCCCGAGGTTGCCAAGTGCGCCCGCAGGGTGGCGCCGCGCCGGTCCGGGCGCACGAGCCAGCCCTCGCCGAGCCGTTCGGGCAGGCATAGCCCGAGGCCAGGCACGTGCAGCGGCCGATCGGATCGCGGCGCCGCGATCCGATCGCGGACCAGGACGCCGCTGTAGTGCGCGACCCACCCCTCATCATCGACCAGGAGCAGCGGTCCGCTCGTCGTGGCCAGCACCGGGTCAGCCGAGCGCCGAAGTCGCGACAGCGTCTCCTCATGGCGCCGCCACAGTCGTGCCTCGGCGAGGCGGGTCGCGGTGTCGACGTGGGCAAGGAGGGCTGGATGGAGCATGAGGGCCGGACCGGAGACGTCGACGACGCCGACAAAGGTCCCGGTCCGCGGATCGTGCACCGGGAATGCCGTGCAGTACCACCCGTGCTGACCCTGCTCGAAGTGCTCGGCCGAGAAGAGTTGGACCGGGGCCTCCTCCGCGAGTGCGGTGCCTATCGCATTCGTCCCGACGTGCTCCTCGGTCCAGATCGCCCCCTCGGTGAAACCGAGCCCATCGGCCCGCCGTAGCACTCCGGCCGAGCCTTCGCGCCAGGGGATGACGCCCTCGGCGTCGGTGACGACGACGATGAAGCGGGATGCCTCGGCGACGGACGTCAGGACGGCCCGAATCTCCTGGACAACGAGGGCGAGCGGTGAGCCCGCGCGGCGACGCTCGACCTCGGACCAGGGGAGCGGGTCCCGAGCGTTGGCGTGGGTCGGGTCCAACCCGATGGCCAGGACGCGCGACCACGAGCGGGAGACCAGGGGGCGCAGGTCGGGCGAGGGGCGAGAGCCGCCCATCACCGCGTCATGAACGCGGCGCAGAGCGCGTGCGTGCTCAGCCAGGTCCGTCCCGGGGTGGACGGCGCTGCTGGTGTCCGACGCCATCGTCGACTCCTTCCGCCCGACGCCCAGGTGGCCGGGGGTGCACACAGCGTAGACCGGACCTGAGCGCAGCGCACCGAGTCGAGGGAGTGCCGCTGCAACACCGTGCAACCCTTTTCTCGGATCTCGCGAGGCGATGTGATCTGCGAGACGCGGGTCGACGAGGACCCCGGCGAGCGGAGGAGAAGTCCGATGACCGACATATTGGAACGACCGGCGCAGGCCCCCTCGGCCGCGGATCGCGCAGACGCGTGGCTCGCCAGTTTCGAGGAGGCATTGGCCAGCCGCGATGTCGAGGCGGCCGCGCAGTTGTTCGCGAGCCGCAGTTTCTGGCGGGACCTGGTCTCCTTCAGCTGGAATCTCACCACGGTCGAGGACCGTGACGGGGTTCGCGACCTGCTCACCGAGACCCTCGAGCGGACCGACCCGTCGACATTCGCCTCCAGCGAGCCGGGGACCGAGGCGGACGGGGTGATTACCGCATGGTTCACCTTCGAGACGGCGGTCGGGCGCGGGATCGGCCTGCTTCGGCTCGTCGAGGAGGACGGCCAGGACCGAGCCTGGACCTTCTTGACCGCCCTGCAAGAACTCAAGGGTCACGAGGAGCCGCGCGGCATCCGGCGCCCGATGGGCGCGGAGCACGGCGCCAGCCGGGATCGCACGACCTGGAAGGAGAAGCGAGAGCAGGAGGACGCCTCCCTTGGTCTGACGACCCAGCCCTACGTCCTGGTCATCGGTGGTGGCCAGGGCGGCATCGCCCTCGGCTCCCGACTGCGCCAGCTCGGTGTGCCGAGCCTGGTCATCGACCGTTACCCCCGGCCCGGTGACCAGTGGCGCGGGCGCTACAAGTCGCTCTGCCTGCACGACCCCGTCTGGTACGACCACCTGCCGTACATCAAGTTCCCCGACAACTGGCCGGTCTTCGCGCCGAAGGACAAGATCGCCGACTGGCTCGAGTCCTATGTCAAGATCATGGAGGTTCCCTATTGGTCTGACACCCAGGCAAACTCGGCCTCGTGGTCGGCGCAGGAGGGACGCTGGACGGTCGAGGTGACCCGCGACGGTGAGTCGCTCACCCTGCACCCGACCCAGCTCGTCTTCGCCACGGGTATGTCGGGCAAGGCCCGGATGCCGCAGATCGACGGCATGGACATCTTCCGCGGTGAGGTCCACCACTCCTCCCAGCACCCCGGCCCGGATGCCTACACCGGCAAGCGGGTGGTCGTGATCGGCAGTAACAACAGTGCCTTCGACATCTGCGGGGCGTTGTGGGAGCACGGCGCCGATGTGACGATGGTGCAGCGCAGTTCGACGCATATCGTCAAGAGCGGCAGCCTGATGGAGTATGGCCTCGGCGACCTCTACTCCGAGCGCGCCCTGGCCGCTGGGGTGACGACGGAGAAGGCCGACCTCATCTTCGCCTCGCTGCCATACCGGATCCTGCATGAGTTCCAGATCCCCGCCTACGAGAAGATGGCCGAGGTCGACAAGGACTTCTACGACCGACTCGAGCAGGCCGGCTTCTGGCTTGACTGGGGCGACGACGGGTCGGGCCTGTTCATGAAGTACCTGCGACGCGGATCCGGCTACTACATCGACGTCGGCGCGGCGGACCTCGTCGCCAGCGGGGACGTCAAGCTGGCCCACGGTCAGGTCGTCCGGCTGACCGAGGACGCGGTCGTCCTGGAGGACGGCACGCAGCTCCCGGCCGACGTCGTGGTCTTCGCCACGGGCTACAACTCGATGAATGGGTGGGTCGCCGATCTGATCGACCAGGAGACCGCCGACCAGCTCGGCAAGTGCTGGGGGCTCGGTTCCGAGACCACGCTCGACCCCGGCCCGTGGGAGGGCGAGCAGCGCAATATGTGGAAGCCGACGCAGGTGGGCAACCTGTGGATGCACGGCGGCAATCTGCACCAGTCGCGCCACTACTCGCTCTATCTCGCGCTCCAACTCAAGGCGCGACACGCGGGAATCGAGACTCCCGTGTACCGGCTCCAGGACGTCCACCACCGCTCCTGAGCAGGTGGTCCCGCATTCGTCACCTCACCCGGTGTCGGATGCGGGACCGTGGACCGACCCGCCCTCAGGCGTCGCACACCCACAGGCCTCGAGGCAGATCGGTCAGGCATTCGACCCCATAGGGGGTCACCAGAACGGTCTCGGAGATCGAGTACCCCCGGCCCTCCAGCCACATCCCGATCATGACGTGGAAGGTCATCCCGGGCGCGAAGGGCGTCGCTTCGCCCGAGCGCAGACTCATCGTCTGCTCTCCCCAATCGGGGGCATAGCCGATGCCCACCGGATAGCCCACGCGGCTGCTCTTGGCGTAGCCATGCCGGGAGATGACCGCGTTCCAGGCATCCGCGGGCGCACCCGTCGGCACACCGGGACGGATCGTGGCCAGGGCCGCCTCCAGCCCTTCGCCGGTCACCTCGGCCAGGGCACGCAGGTCCGCCGGGGGTCGGCCGAGGAAGAGGGTGCGGGTCAGCGGGACGTGGTAGCGCAGCCGGGCACCCGCAAGTTCGAAGGCCACGGCCTCGCCGGCCGCGAACGGCTCGTCGGTCCACGGGACGTGCGGCAGCGCCGTCCGCGCACCCGCCAGCACGATCGGGGGAATGGCGGCGTAGCTTCCACCGGCCTCGGGCAGCCCCCGGATCTGCGCGGCATAGATCTCTGCGACCGCATGGGCCTGGCGAACCCCGGGTCGCACCGTCTCGAAGGCTGCCTCAAAGACGCGCTCGGTGATCCGCCCAGCCGTCCGCATCACCGCTATCTCAGCCGGTGATTTCACCGCCCGAACCCAGTTCACGATGGGTCGGCATGGCTCCAGCGACACCCCACCGCCGAGGCCCTCCACCAGCGCGAGGTGCGAGCGCACGGCATAGTGCGAGGACTCCGACTCCACACCGACCCGTGCGCCGGGCGAGAACCAGGCCCGCATGGTCGAGGCCATCCAGTCCATCGGATGCACATCGGCGCGCTGCACATAGGGCTCGGGGTAGCCGAAGACTTGCTCCGGCGCCAGATTCGCGGTCAGCCACGCGCTCGAGGCATCGATATGCCGCACCAATAGCCGCAGAGGAGCCTCGAGCGAGACGACCAGCAACTGCGGGGCATAGAACGAGCAGGTGTCGAAACCGGTGAGGTAGTAGATATTTGCCGGATCGCCGACCAGCAGGTGATCGAGCCCCTGCGCGGCCATCCGCGCCCGCGTGCGGGCGAGCCGATCGGCATACTCCGCCGGGGTGAAGGCCGCCATGGGTCTTCGCCGTCAGCTCGCCGCAGCCTGGCCGTAGGTCGTGACGTACAGGGCGCCGAGCTCGTCCGAATAGGGGCCGGACTCGCCGCACATCAGGACCTCGCCGGAACGCGAGGCGATGAGCACCCGCCCGCCGTCCAGGCCGGCCGCCTTCAGGCCCTCGTTGAGCTTGGCGGTCGAGGAGGAGGTGATGGTGATCCGATCGGCGGGGCCGCCGCGGTACCAGTGGTCGGCATCAAAGGTCGCCGTGGTGCCGTCCACGCCGATGAAGGTGCCGGTGACGGCGGTCGTCGCCCGCTGCAGAGCAGCGGTGTCGGCCTTCGTGCACTCTTTCTTGGCGTCAGCGGTCAGCGGGAAGATCTTCAGATCCACGACCGAAAGCGTCGAGTCATTGGTCCGTTCCCGCCATTCCTGGATCGAGGGCCACAGCAGTCCGAAGACGGCGATAGCGGCCAGGCAGAGGGCGAGAAGGAACCACTTGCCGTTCCCGCTCACCGTGCGGCCGTCGGGGCGGGCAGGCGAAGTCATAGCGCGTCCATGCTACCGGCCATTTCACCGACCACCGGTAGAGCCGGACCGGCCTCCCGAACCCCGCGGCAACGCTCCTAGGCGACGCGGCGCGTCTCCAGGAAGCCCGCGATCCGGTCGATCGCCTCGGTGAGCACCTCCACGCCGGGCAGGGTGACCAGCCGGAAGTGATCCGGTGTCGGCCAGTTGAAGCCGGTCCCGTGCGTGACGAGGATCTTCTTGGCGCGCAGCAGGTCGATGACGAATTCCTGATCATCAGCGATGGGATAGACCTCTGGGTCGAGGCGGGGGAAGCAGTAGAGCGCGCCCTTCGGCTCGACACAGGAGACACCCGGAATGTCGTTGAGCAGCTTGCTCGCCAATTTGATCTGCTCATAGAACCGGCCGCCGGGGACGATCAGCTCGTTGATCGACTGATAGCCGCCGAGGGCGGTCTGGATCGCGTGCTGGGCGGGCACATTGGCGCACATCCGCATATTGGCGAGCAGGGTCAGGCCCTCGAGGAAGTCGGTGGCCATGTGCTTCGGGCCGGAGATCATCACCCAACCGGCGCGATAGCCGCACACGCGATAGGCCTTGGACAGGCCCGAAAAGGTCAGGCAGAGAACGTCATCGGCGCAGAAGGTCGCCGCGTGGTGGTGGACCGCATCATCGAAAATGATCTTCTCGTAGATCTCATCCGCCATGACGACGAGATTGTGCCGGCGGGCAATATCGACCATCCCGCGCACGATGCCCTCGCTGTAGACCGCGCCGGTTGGGTTGTTGGGGTTGATGATGACCAGGGCGTGCGTGTTTGGCGTGATCTTCGCTTCGATATCCGCGAGATCGGGATTCCAGTCGTTGTCCTCGTCGCACAGGTAGTGCACCGGGGTGCCGCCGGCGAGGGTGACCGCTCCGGTCCACAGGGGATAGTCGGGCGCCGGAACGAGAATCTCGTTGCCATCGTCGATGAAGGCCGTCAACACCATCGAGATCAGTTCGGAGACGCCATTGCCGATGAAAACATCATCGACCACGGTGTCCTTCAGGCCCTTGGATTGGTAGTACTGCGCCACCGCGGTGCGCGCCGAGTAGATCCCCCGGGAGTCGCTATAGCCCTGCGCGTCCGGCAGGTTGTGGACCATGTCGGCCAGGATCGCCTCGGGGGCGGCGAAGCCGAAGGGCGCGGTGTTGCCGATATTGAGCTTGAGGATCTTGTGGCCCTCGGCCTCGAGTCGCTGGGCCTCGACGAGGATGGGACCTCGCACGTCATAACGGACACCCTGCAGCTTGCGGCTCTGGACGATCGGCTTCATGCCGCGATTGTGCCTTCCCCGCCGGTGCCGGACGAACTCATTTCGGCGCGAGCGGCACCGGCTTGGTCACAGACCCGTCGTCGAGCGCGGATAGGCGATCTCCGGATCGGTCACGATATTGACCAGATAGGGCACGCCCGAGGCAAAGGCGCGGTCGATGGCCGGCCCGATCGCTTCGGGGTGGGTGACCAATTCCCCAGCGCCGCCGAGTGCTCGCACCACCTCGTCATAGCGCGTCTGCGGGGCCAGGTCGGCGAGGATGTCATAGCTGTAGACCATCCGCATCGGGCCCTTTTCCAGACCCCACGCGGAGTTGTTGCCCATCACTATGACGATCGGCAGCTTGTGCCGCACAAGGGTGTCGACGTCCATGAGTGACATACCGGCCGCCCCGTCGCCGAGCAGCAGGACGATCGGGCTGTCCGGGTCGGCGACGCGGGCGCCGATGGCGGCCCCCAGCCCGGCCCCGAGGCACCCGAACGGGCCCGGGTCAAGCCATCGGCCGGGCCGCTTGGGGTGGATGAAACGGCCGGCCCAGGAGACGAAGTCGCCGCCATCGCCGATGACGATGGTGTCGTCGCTCAGGCGCGGCAGCAGCTCGCCATAGATGCGGGCCGGGTGGATCGGATCGCGTTGCGCCGCAAGGATGTCCCCGTCCCCGTGGTATGCCGCCCGGGACTCCTCGCTCAGTCCGTTCACCCACTCGCCCCAGCGCCCGGGGTGCCCGACCAGGTCGCCCAGCGTGGTCAAGATGGTGGAGAGATCGCCGGCTGCGCTCGCCGCAAGCGGGCGGTGCGTGGCGACCTGCTCAGGCGAGTCGGCCAGGTGGACGACGGCGGCGGGGGCGTCATACGGCCCGAAGGCGCCATAGCCGATCCGGAAGTCCAGGGGGGTGCCGATGACGAGCGCGAGATCGCAGCCGCTGAAGGCGGGTTTGCGGGCGCGGGTGACGCAGCACGGGTGCCCGCCCGGCACGATTCCACGGCCCATCCCATTGCTCACGACGGGCAGGCCCAAGGTCTCGACGAAGGCCAGCGCCGCACCCTCCGCGCCATCGCTCCAGACATCGCCGCCGAGCACGACGATCGGGCGCTCAGCCGCTCGGATCAGGGCCGCGATCTGCTCCAGATCACCCGTCACGGCCCGCGGAGCGCCGGCCTCCTCACCGACGCCCCCAGCGCCGGTCGTCGAAGCGCGCGGGCTGAAGAGGATGTCGATGCCCGCCTCCAGGAAGACCGGACCGCGATGCGCGCGACCAGCCGTCGCAAAGGCCTCAGCGGTGGCCGTGCCCGCCGCGGCGGCGGTTCGCACCGTGCGGCTGCCCTTCGTCACCGTGCTGAAGATCGGTGCCTGGTCCAGCTCTTGCAAGGCGCCGCGGCCCCAGGTGAACTCCGGGGCGCGGCCGCCGAAGACGACCAGCGGGGCGCCGGCGAAGCAGGCCTGCGTGATCGGGCTGAGCACGTTGGTGACCCCCGGTCCGGCGGTGACCACCGCGAAACCCGGTGTGCGCGTGAGCTTTCCGACAGCCTCCGCCGCGAAGACCGCGCTCGCCTCGTGTCGGACGTCCACCATCCGCAGGGGGGCGTCGCCGCGGTGCGCCGCGTCATACAGCGGGAAGATGTGCGCCCCCGAGAGGGTGAACATCGCCTCGGCCCCGGCGTTCACGGCAGCTTCCACGACCGCGGCGCCGACGGAGGCGTTCGGGTCGATCGCGAGGCTCGGGAGGTGGCTCACCCCTCAAACCTACTCGTGAGTTGCCCAGTACGCGCGGTGTCAATTTCTTCGGGAGCCGATCACTGCACTGGGCACCCTAGATTGGCGCTCGTGAGCACGCACAGTGGCCTGCCGCGCCGCGTCCGGACCGGTTACGGGCTGGGCTCGGTGGCAACCGGATCCTTCGGCACCGTCCCCGGTCTTCTTCTGCTGCCTTTCCTCACCGATCACATCGGGATCGCCGCCGGGCTCGCGGGGCTGATCGTGCTCTTGCCGAAGGCGTGGGATGTCCTCCTCAACCCGATCGCCGGGCGTATCAGCGACGCCTCCACGCACCCCGGTGGCCGCCGCCGCCCCTTCCTCCTGCGGGCCGGGACGGCTCTCGCCCTGCTCTTCGTCCTGCTTTTCGCCGGCCCGACGGCTCCCACCTGGCTGGGTGCGGTGTGGGTTGCGGCGGCCTTCCTGGCCTGCGCGACGGCCTACGCCTTCTTCCAGGTGCCCTATGTCGCGATGCCCGCGGAACTGACCAGTGATCCGGCCGAACGAACCCGCCTGATGACCTGGCGCGTCGCGATCCTGGCTCTCGCCATCCTGCTCAGCGGCGGGCTCGCCCCGGTGATCCGTGACCTCGGGGGAGCCACCTGGGGCTATCGCCTCGTCGGCCTCTTCGTCGGCGTGCTCATCTTGTTCGGGACGTATGCCGCCTGGCGGGGCACCGCGGGCGCTCCGCTCGCCGACATCCCCGCTCCCAGCGCGGGGTTGGGCGAGCAGTTGCGGCTGGTCGCCGGCGACCGGAACTTCCGGCTGCTCCTTTTGACCTACGTCCTGCAGGCGCTGGCCATTGGTTGCCTGCTCGCCGGTGTCGACTATGTGGCCCGGTGGAGCGTCGGGCGCTCCGGCGCCGCCACCATCCTCTTCGTCTGCTTTGTCGCGCCGGCGCTCATCGTCACCCCGCTCTGGCAGCTCGTCGCGGCGAAGGCCGGCAAGCGGTGGGGCTATGGCGCCGCCACCCTCTGCCTGCTCCTCGGCGCCCTCGCGGTCTTCGCCGCCAAGGGCCGCTCGCTGGCCGTCCTCGCGGCGGCCGTCGCCGTCATCGGGATCGGGTATGCCGGGGCGCAACTCTTCCCGCTCGCGATGCTGCCCGATGTCGCGGCCGTCGACGCAGACCGCACCGGCGAGAACCGGATCGGCGTTTTCACCGGAGTGTGGACCGGCGCGGAAACCCTCGGCCTAGCGCTCGGTCCCGGGCTGTATGCCGCCGTGCTCGCGGCGGGTGGTTACGTCTCCTCCAGCGGCGGCGAGGTCGAGCAAAGCACCCGCGCCGTGACAGCGATCCACCTCGGCTTTTCGCTCGTGCCAGCTGTTGTGATCGCACTCTCGCTGCTCGCCCTCGCGCGCTATCGGCTCGATGAGCGGAGCGTCCGCGAGAGCGCGACCACCCGGCATACCTCCTGATCTGCCTGTGCGGCAGCGAGATTCAGCAGCCGGTCGGAACGTAGGGCGGGGCGTCCGGCGGCACGGCGGACGAGCCATTCCAGGTATTGGCCTGGGCGCTCCAATAGGTCTTGAGGTTTTTGCTCAGCCACAGCTTCGGCAGATTGTTGCCGGCGAAGGTGCCGTTCATCATCCCCCCGACGCCGAGCGCTTTGGACTTCTCGGTCAACGGATGGATCGCGACATTGCAGCGCGCGACCGACTTGTAGGAACTGCTGTGGAGTGACGGCGCACTGAGCGTGGCGTCCTTGAGCCGGAAGCCGATGCCATAGACCCGGTAGCCATCAACGGTGTTGTACTCCCATCGGTTGCCCCAGCCGGACATCTGGTCGTTGTAGCCGATGGCGACATTGCGAACCGTGTTGTGGTGGATGTAGTTCCAGCTCGCGTCGACATCGGTGTTGATGCCTCGGCCATCGCCGGGCAGGTCGTGGACGGTATTGCCGGTGATCTCGTTGTAGTTCGCCGCCGAGCCGATCCGGATGCCTTCCTGCATGAAGTGCGCTGCGGACGAGATAGCGATATCCGAGACGTCATTGCCTGAGATGGTCCAGCCATTGCTGAAGGTCATCAGCCAGATGCCCGGCCCGATGCCGCACGGGATCTTGTCGATGGTGTTGCCCGTGATCCGGCCGTATGACGTGAGCGCGCCGTAGACCCCACGTCCAGTGAGGTGGTTGTTGGCGATCGTGATGCCTTCGACCATGTCGAGATCGCCGTGGCCGGTGACCGTGCGCAGGAACGGAACCAGCGCGGTGCGCGCCGCGGCCGGGTCGTAGACGCCGTGACCGGGGGCCGCGCGGCGAGCCGACCAGTTGCCGGCATTCACATAGTTCGTGATCCAGTTGTAGGCGTTGTTGGACCGCTTCCCAGCAAGCCAGATTCCGTTGTTGATGCTCAGGCCCTGGATCGTCCAGTAGTCCGCGCCGTCATTGATGGTGATGGTGCGGTCGGGGGCTGGCCTGCTATTGCTGCAGGACATGGTCGATACGGGATGATCCAGCAGGACGGGGCCATTGCCCGCAGGCGTGATGGTGATGGGCGACGAGGCAGTGCCGGAGTTGCGGATCCGGATGGTCTTCTCGTTGCGGTAGGTCCCGGCATACAACCGGATCGTCGTGCCCGGGGTGGCTCGGTCCACGGCGAGTTGCACAGAGCGCAGCGGTGCCGTTGCCGAGCCGGCGGCGGTGTCGGAGCCCGTGGGGCTGACATAGATGCTCGGCCCGGTCGGCAGCGCCGCCGTGGTGAAAGCCACCGAGGTCGCCGGGGAGACGTTCCCCGCCAGATCGCTGGCCGTGACGGTGGCCGTGTATGCCGTTGCGGGGGTCAGCCCGCTGATCGTCGCGGAGGTGCCCGTGACCGTGAGCTTCTGGGTGCCGACGGTGACGGTATAGGCCGTGACCGCGACATTGTCGGTCGCGGCGGTCCAGCTCAGGGCGAGCGATGTGGACGCCGGGGTGGCCTTGAGATTGGTCGGGGCCGTCGGTGCCTGAGTGTCCCCGCCGCCACTGGACGGCATGGTGGTGAAGGTGATCTTCGTTGCGGCAGAGACATTTCCGGCGGTATCGACGGCCCGCACGCTGGCGGTATATACGGTGCTCGGCGCGAGGCTGCCGAGGTAGGTCGAGGTGCCCGTGAGCGTCTTGGTTTGCCCGGCGAGTGTCACGACATAGTTCTTGACGCCGATGTTGTCGGTGGCCGCGGTCCAGGCCAGGCCGACGCCATTGGTGTAGGGCGTCGCCGTCAGGCCGGTCGGCGCGGTGGGTGCCTGAGTGTCGGCCGGCGGCAGGGTGCGGAAGGTCAGCGTGGCCGGGGCGGACTTGTTGCCGGCGGCATCGACGGCCCGCACCGTCGCGGTGTAGTCGGTGCTGGCCGCGAGTTGCCCGACGAAGGCCCGGGTCTCCTTCGGCTGGCGCGTTTGGGTGCCGACGGTCACGAGGTAGTAGGCGACCCCCACGTCATCGGTCGAGGCTTTCCACGTCAGTTCCACACCATAGGTCGCGGGGACCGCCGCGAGGCCAGTCGGCTGGCTGGGGGCCGTCGTGTCGGCCAGGACGCTCGCCTGCTCATCCGCCAGCGGACGAGCCGAGCTTGCCGTACTTCCGGTGAGAATCACCACCCCGCTGGTCAAGGTGACAAGGGCCAGACGGCCGATTGCGCGCGGGCGGGCCGAGTCGGTGCTGGGCATTGGGGGGACTTCCTCGCGGGGGGCCGGGCCCGCGAGATCGGGGGGAGGATCCTCGCGCGGCCGACATTGGTCGATCAGGGACGATTTGTGCTGCTCAGAGTGGGTGACCGAAAAGTGCGCAGTCGGCGGGAGACTAGCGGGCCCGCCCACGGGGGGCAACAGCGCGCGGCGCGTCGGTCCACCAACGACCGTCCCCAGGCCGGGCTGGGGCGGCCTACCTCTAGGCTCACAGGCATGGGCCACATCGCTTGGTCCGGTGCCCATCGCGGGGTGTCGGCGTCGCACGATCCGGCCGCACCCGCGGAGGCGCCGATGACGGCGGAGGAGATCCTCGCTCGGCTGCGCGCTCTGGGCGAGCGCGATGTGCCGACACAGGGCGGTCGCACCCTGTCCTATGTCTACGACTCCGGGCTCGCCGAGGCTGACGAACTCGGCCGCAGCGCACTGGGGATGTATGCCGGCACCAACGGTCTCGATCCCACCGCCTTCCCCTCCTTGCTGGCCATGGAGAACGACCTCGTGGCGATGGCCGGTGGGCTGCTCGGGGCGCCCGCGGGATTCGTCGGAAGCGTGACCTCGGGCGGCACCGAATCGATCCTCTTGGCCGTGCTGGCAGCCCGGGACGCGCACGGGGCCACCGAGGCGCAGCGCGCGGCACCATCCATGGTGTTGCCCACGACGTCCCATGCCGCCTTCCACAAGGCCGCGCACTACTTCGGGGTTCGGCCGGTCTTCGTCGATGTCGATCCCGACTCTCACCGCGCCGATCCGGACGCGATGGCAGCCGCGATCGACGACGCGACCATCCTGCTCGTCGGCTCGGCCCCGTCCTATGCCCACGGGGTGATCGACCCGATTCCGGCGATCGCCGCGCTCGGTCGCGAGCGCGGAATTCGCGTCCATGTCGATGCGTGCATCGGCGGGTGGGTGTTGCCCTTCCTCGACGATGCACCAGCCTGGAATTTCGCGGTTGACGCAGTCAGCAGCATCTCCGTGGATCTGCACAAGTACGGCTACACGCCCAAGGGTGTCTCGATCTTGCTGCAGCGCGACGCCGCGCTGCGCCGATCACAGTTCTTTGCCGCCGCCGACTGGCCCGGCTACACGATGCTCAACACGACCATGCAGTCGACGAAGTCCGGTGGCCCGCTCGCGGCGGCCTGGGCCGTGAGCCGGTTCATCGGCATCGACGGCTATCGCGACCTGGCGCGCGTGGCGCGCAGGGCAACGCTGGATCTCGCGCAGGTCATTGCTGCGGAGCCGCTCGGATTGTCCGTTGTCGCCGAGCCGGACAGCACGCTGCTGGCGCTCGCCGCGTCGCCGGACGCCGGCTTCGATGTTTTCACGCTGGCGGACGAAATGCACTCTCGCGGTTGGCTGCTCAGTCCTCAGCTGCCCTTCCGCGGGGGACCAGCGAGCGTGCACCTCAGCCTGTGCGCTGCAACGGCCGCGCGTCTTCCGGAGTTGCTTGAGGTGCTGGGTGCTTCGGTGGCGGCGGCTCGTGCGACCGGACCCGTGAGCGTCGATCCGGCCATCGGTGCCGCCGTGAGTCAACTCGACCCGGCGCACCTCGACGACGCGACCTTCGACGTCTTGCTGGCCATGGCCGGCCTCGGCGGCTCGGCCGGTCTGCCGGAGCGCATGGCGCAGATCAATGCTCTCCTGGCCGTTGCCGAACCCGCGCTGCGCGAGGCGCTGCTGCTCGGCTTCATCGACCGACTCGCGCGCCCGAAGGAGTTGTAATGCCGGACCTCGACGAACTCAAAAGCATTGTGGGAGAAGAATTCCTCCTCACCGATCCGGATCGTATGGAGTCCTACCGGCTGGACTGGTCCAAGGGTGCGGGGGCGGGTATGCCGCTCGCCGTGGCTCGGCCGGGCACCGTCACCGAGGTGCAGGGCGTCGTCCGATGGGCATCCGAGCATCGCATCGCCATCGTCCCGCGCGGCGCCGGGTCCGGACTGTCCGGCGGCTCGCTCGCCGTCGACGGGGCGATCACTCTCAGCCTCGACCGGATGCGTTCGGTGTCGATCGACCCGGCCACGCGCGTGGCTGTCGTGGAGCCCGGGGCCCTCAATGCCGAGGTCAAGCGGGCGGCCCGTGAGCATCAGCTGCACTACCCACCGGACCCCTCGTCATACGAAATCTGTTCCATCGGAGGCAATCTCGCGACCAATGCCGGAGGCTTGTGCTGCGTGAAATATGGCGTGACAACCGACTATGTCCTCGGCCTCGATGTCGTCCTGGCGGACGGGACACTCGTCCGGCTCGGCGGGCAGACCATCAAGGATGTCGCCGGCCTGTCGCTGTTGAAGCTCTTCGTGGGCAGTGAGGGGACGCTCGGCATCATCGTCGGCGCTACCTTGCGGCTCATCCCCGCACCCGCGCCTGCGGCGACCCTCGTCGCGAGTTTCCCCACGGTGCAGGCAGCCGCGAATGCCGTTGTCTCCCTGGGCAGTCGGTTGCGCCCATCCCTGGTGGAGTTCATGGACAACTACGCCATCAACGCCGTCGAGGACTTCCGGGAGATGGGCCTCGACCGGTCCGCGGGGGCGCTGCTCGTCGTGCAATGCGACTCACCCGGGGATGCGCGCGCAGCGGAAATGCTTGTGGTGGAACAGATCTGCACGGCCGCTGGTGCAAGCGAGGTCTTCTCGACGACCGATCCGGACGAGGGCGAGATGTTCCTCGCCGCGCGGCGGGCAGCACTGCCCGCCCTGGAGCGCAAGGGATCGATGCTGCTCGAAGACGTCGGCGTGCCGGTGCCGCGGCTGCCGGCGCTGCTGGATCGGATCGGCGCCATTTCCGCCGAACACGGACTCCCCATCCCGGTTGTCGCGCATGCTGGCGACGGCAACACACACCCCAATCTCATCTACGACCCGGCGCAGCCGGGCGCCCTGGAACGCGCTGAGCGGGCCTTCGCCGAGGTCATGCAGGCCGCCATCGAGCTGGGGGGAACGATCACCGGCGAGCACGGAGTCGGGCGCCTGAAGAAGTCGGCGCTGGCGGATCAGCTTGGGCCCGAGGTCATGGCGTTGACCCGGCGGATCAAATCGGCACTAGACCCCGACGGCTTGCTGAACCCCGGCGCAATTCTCTGAATCCCTAACCGCCACAAACCCATTCAGGAGGTCACCATGAGCGACAGCACGATCGCCCACGACCGCGGCGAGACAACCACGCCGCTGCTGACGACCACGATCGATGCCAATCTCCAAGCGACCATTGAGCGCTTCGGTGACCGGGAGGCGCTCGTCGACATCGCGGGCGGCATCCGGATGACCTACGCCGAGTTCGGTGCGGAAGTCGATCGCCTCGCGCGGGCGATGCTGGCCCGGGGGTATGCCGTGGGGGAGAGGGTGGGCATCTGGGCTCCGAACCGGGCCGAGTGGACGATCGTGCAATACGCCACGGCGCGCGCCGGGCTCATCCTCGTCAACATCAACCCGGCCTATCGCACGCACGAGCTGGAATATGTCCTCAAGCAGGCCGGGATCAGCCTGCTCTTCGCCGTGGAATCCTTCAAGACCAGCGACTATCGAGGCATGGTCGACGCAGTGCGCGACCACTGTCCGGACCTGCGCGAGGTCGTCTATTTCGCCACCGACTCCTGGTCGGCACTGCTGGCCAACGCCGACCAGATCGCGCCCGATGCGGCGGCGAAAGTCTCGGCCACGCTGCAGCCCCAGGACCCCATCAACATCCAATACACCTCCGGCACAACAGGTTTCCCCAAGGGCGCCACGCTCTCCCACGCAAATATCCTCAACAATGGCTACTTCGTCGGCGAGGTGTGCGGCTATTCCGAAGAGGACCGGATCTGCATACCCGTGCCCTTCTACCACTGCTTCGGCATGGTGATGGGCAATCTCGCAGCGACCACGCATGGCGCTTGCATGGTGATTCCCGCCCCTGCCTTCGACCCCGCGGCGACGCTCGCTGCCGTGCAGCAGGAGCGCTGTACCTCCCTCTATGGCGTGCCCACGATGTTCATTGCCGAGTGGGCGCTGCCGAACTTCACGGCATACGACCTGAGCAGTGTGCGCACCGGCATCATGGCCGGCTCACCCTGCCCTGCGGAGATGATGAAGAAGCTCATCACCGCCGGAATCGACGAAGTGACGATCTGTTACGGGATGACCGAAACCTCCCCCGTATCGACGCAAACGCGCACCGACGATGGATTCGAACACAAAGTCGGCACCGTGGGACGGGTGGGCCCGCACTTGGAGATTCGCATCGCGGATCCGGTCACGGGCGAGACGCTGCCGCGTGGCGAGGCGGGCGAGTTTTGTACTAAGGGCTATTCGGTGATGCTCGGCTATTGGAACGAGCCGGACAAGACGGCCGAGGCCATCGTCGACGGCTGGATGCGGACCGGCGATCTGGCCGTCATGGACCCCGACGGCTATGTCCGGATCACCGGACGGATCAAGGACATGGTCATTCGCGGCGGCGAGAATATCTATCCCCGGGAGATCGAGGAGTTCCTCTACACCCATCCCGACGTCCTCGACGCGCAAGTGGTCGGGGTGCCCGATGCGAAATATGGCGAGGAACTCTGCGCCTGGCTGCGCCTGCGCGAGGGGGCCGAACCGATCACCGCCGAGTCGCTGCGGGCCTTCTGCACCGGTCATCTCGCGCATTACAAAATCCCGAAGTACGTCAAGCTCGTCGAGGAGTTCCCGATGACCGTGACGGGCAAGGTGCGCAAGGTCGAGATGCGCACTGCCTCTGCGCGCGAACTCGGTCTGGGCGAATAAGCGCACTTCGGGGGAGCACCGGCGCCACAAGGAGCCGGTGTGGGGAATATCGTTCGCCGTATGAATGGGTGGCCATCGCCCGTTAGCACGAGCCGGCGCGCGAAGTCCGCGCGCTCGGACAAGACAGGAGTTGTCATGCCCAAAGGCCAAAACCTCGTCCTGCTGCTGATCTTCTTGCTGCTGCTCGGCGTGATCATCTGGTTGCTGCTCGGCTCTCGACGACGCCCGGACGCCCCGATCTCGCCTGCGCGGGAGGTCGATCCGGCGGCCGGCGCCGGGTCCGGGGCGTATGCGGATCCGGACGGCCTGTCTGCCGCTGCGGCGGCCACCGCGGGAGCGGGCGTCGCCGGTGTGGCCGGAGCCGGCGCGCTCGGCGCGGCGGCGTGGGAGGCCTCGCGAGGCGAGGACATGAACGAGCCGGTCGTCTCCGAGGTCGCCGATGTTGAGGCGCACGAGGCGATGTCGGCCGAAGTACAGGCGAGCGACGAATCCCTGGCCGGGGCCGAATCTTTCGATGTCGGGGCCGATGGCGTGCTCCACGAGGCGCGGCTCGCGGACGACGAGGGCGATGCGGCCTTCCGGGCGGCCGAGGCCGAGGCATTGGAGGCCACGGACCGCGAATTCCCGATGCCCGACCTCAGTGGGGACGCCGACGACTTCGACCTGCCGAAGGATGGCGGCCTGCCCGGGCTGACGACGCAGGATGGCGAACTGGCCTCGGAGGTTGACGGGCTGGCTGGAGATGGCACGGCGACGGGTGCGGACAGCGGCGCACTGCGCGCGGCCGAATTCGAGGGCGGACAGGCCCACGAGAGCCATGACGTCACTGCTGAGGTAGCGGCGGACGCTGAGGGTGCTCCGGACGTCATCGAGTCCGAGGGTTTCATTGGCGTGTCCGCAGCGGGCCTCGCCGCTGACGAAGCGGACGGTCACGTCGGGGCTGGCGCCGTCGACGGCGACGTGAGCCTCGCGGATGACGCCGAGATCGACGCATCCGGCTTGGACGACGAAGGCTCGGCGGCGGCATACGCCGAGGTGGACGCCTCCGGTCTCGACGACGAGGCGGTCGGCATTGACGCTTCCGGCCTCGATGCGACGGATGCGGACGCGGACGACGACGGGCCCTTCATCGACGCCTCCGGCCTCGACGCCGAGGCGAGCGACGCCTCCATGACGGACGACGATGCCTCCGGCCTCGCCGCGAACAGCGCAGCCGAGGAGTATGCCGGCCGTGATGGCGCCATCGGTGACGGCCTGGCGGCGGACGCGACGTCTGCGTCCGCGGGTGCGGCGGATGTCGCGGCCGAGGCGCCTGCGGAGACTGCCGCGGATGCCGACGTGACCTGGGTCGACGCTGCGGGCGACCGCGCCGACATCGAGGGCACCGCAACCGACGACGCGTCCGTGCCTGCGGAGGACTCGGTCGGTGACCTTTCCGGTGACGACTCGCTCGCCACGGATGGTGCGACCGGCGAGTTCTCGGACGATGCGGCTGACAGCGGGTCCTCGGCCGACGGCGCCGCGCTCGCGGCCGGTGCCGGGCTCGCGGCGGCCGCTACCGGCGTCGCGGGCGCGCATGCCCACGACGACCGCGGTGCTGCGCACGACGACCACGGTGCTGGGCAGGACGACCACGGCCATGACGAGGCTCAGGCAGCGGAGTCTGCGGATGCCGCGGGTGCGCTGGAGGCATCGGAAGGCGGCGGCCAGCATGCGAACGCGCCGGCCACCGAGCAGGGCGAGCACTGGGTCGCCAGTGGCGACTTCCAGGCGGATGCCGCAGCCGAAGGTGGTTGGGTCGCCGAGTCCGAGCAGGTCCGCGCGAGCGAGCACCACGACCTCGCGGCCGGGGCCGAGGTCTACGGCGAGTCCGATGAGGGTGGCGTGGTGACGACTCGGGATGGGGCGGCATACCACCAGCACGAGGTCCGCGATGGCGGCTGGAGCGTCGGCTCCGCCGCGCCGATCGAGGACGGCTGCCAGCCGCTCGGCCACCCGATCAAGGGCGTCTTCGCGCTGGGGATCTACCAGGTGCCGGGCTCGGACTGGTACGACGCCACCGTCGCCGATGTGTGGTTCACCGACGAGACCGCCGCCCAGCGCGCGGGCTTCCGCCGCGGCGAGGGCTGACCGCCGCGATCCACCAATCGACCGCGACCGCGATCTACCTAGTGACCTACCGCCTGGTTTTGGCTGTGATTACGGCCAAAACCAGGCGGTAGGTCCGTCTTTCGGAGCGGGGTTTGCGGATGGGAGCGGCCCTATAGTCCCGCTCGCGTTCACAAGGGCCGCTCGGCTCGCGGCGCCGAGCAGCGGAGGGTCCGTCTCTAGGGGCCTCGGCAAACCGCCGTGAGGTGCGCGGAGGCGCCCGGGTATGACGTGGCTCTCGCTCTGCGCGCGCCGGGGAAGAGATGGGCGTGACATAGGGTTGAGGAAAGAGTTACTCGCTGGTATCAAGGAGAGAATCCACATGGCTCGTTATGACGTCAACACCACCACCATGGGCACCCTGCTCGACGACCCCGAAGTCGCGGCGATCATGGAGAAGCACGCCCCCGGCGTCACCTCGAATCCGATGATCGGCATGGTTCGCGGTATGTCCGCTGCCCAGGCGATCGGCATGGCCGGCGCGATGATCGGCGCCGACAAGATCGAGGCCATTAAGGCCGAGATCGACGCGCTCGCCTGACCCCACCCCAACCTCCGCGCCACCGCGCGGGCCCGGCCCGGACAGGGCTGGACATCCGGCCTCGGCTGGACCTCGGCGCCGCCGCGCGCACCCGACCCGGGTGTTGCGCGGCGGCGCTGTCTTTGGCCAGAGGCGTCCGCCCACCGGGAAGAAAGTTGCCCGGAGCGGCGTTTGCATGGGATAGTTGAAACTGCAAGGACTATTCCAGGAAGTGATTATGCCCGCCATCAGCGTTCCCGATCTCGCCGTTCTGCCCCGGGTCGCGCCCCTCGCGCCGACCGCCATGCAGCGCCGGGTCGTGTCGATCACGAACGCTCCCAGCGGCTTCGAGGGCGAGGGCTTCCCGGTCAAGCGGGCCTTCGCCGGCATCGACCTGGCGCACCTCGACCCGTTCATCATGATGGATGAGATGGGCGAGGTGGACTATGCACCGGGAGAGCCCAAGGGCACACCGTGGCACCCGCACCGTGGCTTCGAGACCGTCACCTACATCATGGACGGCTCCTTCATCCACCAGGACAGCCATGGCGGCGGCGGCAGCATCACTAATGGCGACACCCAGTGGATGACCGCGGGCTCCGGCCTGCTGCATATCGAGACCCCGCCCGAGGAGCTCGTGATGTCCGGCGGGCTTTTCCACGGCCTGCAACTGTGGGTCAACCTCCCGCGCGCGCAGAAGCTCGTGACCCCGCGCTATCAGGACCTGCGCGCCGACGCCTCCGCACTGTTCAGTTCGGCCGACGGTGCGAGCATGGTGCGGCTCATCGCCGGTGATCTCGGCGGCCACCGCGGCCCCGGCTCGACCTACAGTCCCATGGTCATGGCGCACGCCACGATCGCCCCGGGGGCAACCCTGGAACTGCCGTGGCGCACCGACTTCAACTCACTCGTGTATGTCATGAGCGGGGTCGGCACGGTCGGTCCCGATGGCACCGCGATTCGTGCCGGCCAGAGCGCCGTGCTCGACCGCGGTGATGCGCTGCGCGTCGCCGCGACCGACCGCCCGGACACCAAGGGCCAGCGCGGCATGGAAGTCATTCTGTTGGGCGGCAAGCCGATTCGCGAGCCGGTCGCGTGGGCCGGCCCGTTCGTCATGAACACCAAGGCCGAGGTCATGCAGGCCTTCGAGGACTACCAGCGCGGCGCCTTCGGGCGCGAACTGCCCCACCTCGGGGCGTCCCAGCTCGCCGGCTGAGGTGCGCTGGCGCGCCGTCGGAACCGGGCACATGACGTAGCCACAGGGCTATGACGCGCCATCGGTCAGGGCGACGACGCGCTCCCAGTCCTCGCCGCTGATCGCAATATTGGCGGCGGGGAAGAGCCCGTTGTCCTCTCGATCGATATGCCGGTGCAGGAGCAGCTCGAACTCCTCGAAGCCCTCGAACCACCCGTCCGCGAGGCGGTCCAGCAGATCGTCGAGCAAGGCGTGTTCCGAGCACAGGCTCCCGATGTGCTCGGTGAAGACGTCGTCCTCCGCGAGCACCGCGAAGAGTCCGACTTCCTCGGCCTGGGTATGCGGATGCAGCAGCCCGGCCATCACGGCTACAGCAGCCTCGGCGCGTTCCGCCTCTCGCTCATGGCACGCCGCACGCAGGTCGGTTAGCGCGTTGATGATCTCGACATGCTCGTCCATGAACCGGCCGATGATCGAGTTGGCCGAGCAGCCGCAGTAGGAGCACATCCCTCAGCCGGACAGGGCGACCGTCAGCAGGAAGGCGGAGTCTTCCAGCGCGTCGACGGCATGCCGCTCCGGGGGGATGGCGACGACCTGGCCCGCCGAGACAAACCACTCGGCGGCGTCCCCGGCATACAACCGGATCCGGCCGCGGAGCACGTGCAGGGTCGCCGCAGGCGGCGAGGCATGCTCGGCGAGCCCGCCGCCGGCGAGAATCGCCATCAGGACCGCGCGCTGCTTGGTCCCGTGTATGACGAGCCGGCTCGCCTTGCGCTGCAGGTCGTTTCGCGCAGCGTCGAGGAGTTCGTCAGCGAGGGCGGAGAGGTCAAAGACGCCCTCCTGCTGCTCACCGAGTTCGCCGCCCTGCCAGGGTTCGGGAGTCATGACTTGCCTTTCGTCGGGGCGCTGCTGAGCTCCGGCTTGTCCCAGCCGCGCTGCGGGGCGCGACTGCCGCCGGCCGCTTGCTTGTCGCGACTGCGGTAGACGATGTAGGGCCGGTTGAGGTAGCCGATGGGGGCGCTGAAGACGTGCACCAGGCGGGTGAACGGCCACATGGCGAACAGCAGGAAGGCGAGCACCGCATGCACCTTGAAGCCGAGTGGTGCCGCGGCCATCAGGTCGACATCGGGGCGCATCTCGAAGATGCTCCGGAACCACGGGGAGACGCCGTCGCGGTAGTTGTAGTGGCCACCGAAGGAGAGCAGGCTGCCGGCGATGGTGTTCCAGATGCCGAGGAGAATGACCGCGCCGAGCACGAGGTACATGACCTTGTCGTTGGTGGTCGTCGCGCTGAAGACCGGGCCGGTCGTGCGGCGGCGATACACGAGGATCGCCAAGCCGACGACGGCCGCGACGCCCGCCGGGATGCCGCCCACGAGCGCGAGCACGTGGTAGGCCTCGCGGGAGAGACCGATGGCGTCGGTCCACTTCTGCGGGATAAGTAGGCCGAGGATATGGCCGCCGACGACACCGAGCATGCCGAAGTGGAAGAGCGGGCTGCCGATGCGCAGGAGGCGGTCTTCATACAACTGACTGCTGCGGGTGGTCCACCCGAACTTGTCGTAGCGGTAGCGCCAGACGTGGCCGACGACGAAGACGGCCAGACACAAATAGGGGAAGATCCCGAAGAGGAAGCGGTTCATCGCGGGGCTCCTACGGTCGACGGCGACGAAGGAGCCTTGTCGACCGGATAGATCGGTATGGGCGAGCGCAGCGAATTCGGCGCTCCTGGGGGGAGCATGGGGGGCGGAGCCCCCCATGGATTGGGATTCAGGCGCGGGTCGATGGCGTAGCCCGGCAAGTCGAGGCCGACCTGCTCACTCGGTGGGCCCTCGGCGATGAGGCGGGCCAGTGCTTCCTCGTCGGTGCCGTCGAGGACCGGCAGGGTCGCCCGAAGCGACTCGACCGCCGGGAGCCATGGAGAACTCTTGGCGTTGAGTGCGCGCTGCAGCAGTTCGATGCCGACTCGGTTGTCGCACAAGAGTTTCCAGGCGGTGTCGAGGTCGTGCGCCGCACCAAACTCCAGCAAGACGCAGAGGTGGTCGGGCAGCTCACGGTCATCCATCTCGACGCCGGCGCTGCGGTATGCCTGCTTGAACCGGATCAGTTCCACGCCCCGCTTGCGGGTGTCGCCGCAGGTGTAATAGGTCAAGTGCAGGGCGCACCGGCGGGTGACGTCGAAGGTGTCGATATAAGCCGACTGCACCTGTTGCAAAGGCCTGGACTCCAAGTGCTCCAGCACGGCCCGCAGCGGGTCGGCAACGGCCGATGGGGCATCGGCCAGGGCGTCGCGCAGGGTCGGCAGCAGCTCGATCAGCCGCTCGTCGGGATAGTCCAGCAGCAACGAGGTGACCTGCCAGGACGTGCGAATATCGCTTCGGGACAGGGACGGCGAGCTGCGCCGGTGGCGGCGCCAGATCATTTCGGCGTCCCCGTCTTGTCGCCGGGGAAGATGCCATCCGGCATCCCCTTGCCGTCCCAGTTCAGCAGGTTGAGGCGGCCGCGCAGCGGGTTCTCCACCGGCAGGTCGTCGAGCGAATCGGCGGTCTGAGCTTCCTTCAACACTCGAAGGTTCTCGACCGCGACCGGAGTCAGGCCGCCCGTGCCGGAGCCCTCGCCGAAGGCCGCGGACTGGCCGCCGCCATATTCGCTGACGGGGCAGTCGGTCGCCAACTCTTCGAGGGCGTGCGCCTGCTCGACGTGCGCGGTCGGGATGACGTAGCGGTCCGCATACTTCGCAATCGCGAGCAGTCGGAACATTTCGTACATCGACTCGGCCGTCATGCCGACGGCTTCCGCGATCTCTTCGTTCGGATCGCGGCCGAGGTTGATATCGCGCATGAAGGACCGCATCGCGGCGAGCTTCTTCAGGACACCATTGACCGGTGCGACATCGCCCGCGGTGAAGAGGTTGGCGAGGTATTCGACGGGGATGCGGAGGGTGTCGATCGCCGCGAAGAGGTTGGCCTGGTCCTCGGCGTCGTGGCCGGTGTCCTTGATGACATCGACGACCGGCGAGAGCGGCGGGATGTACCACACCATCGGCATCGTGCGGTATTCCGGGTGCAGCGGCAGGGCGACCTGGTAGTCCAGGATCAGGCGCTTGACCGGAGACCTGCGCGCTGCCTCGATCCAGTCGCCCGGGATGCCCGCCTGCTCGGCCGCGCGACGCACCTGCGGGTCCTCGGGGTCGAGGAAGACGCCGCGCTGGGCGGCATACAGATCGTGCTCGTTCTCGACGCTCGCGGCGTCGAGGACGGCGTCTGCGTCATAGAGCATCAGGCCGATGTAGCGCAGTCGGCCGACGCAGGTCTCGGAGCAGACGGTCGGGATGCCGACCTCGATGCGGGGGTAGCAGAAGGTGCACTTCTCGGCTTTGCCGGTCTTGTGGTTGAAGTAGATCTTCTTGTAGGGGCAGCCGCTGATGCACATGCGCCAGCCGCGGCACTTCTCCTGGTCGACCAGGACGATGCCGTCTTCGGCGCGCTTGTAGATCGCCCCGCTGGGGCACGAGGCCGCACACGAGGGGTTGAGGCAGTGCTCGCAGATGCGGGGCAGGTAGAACATGAAGGTCTGCTCGAACTCGAACTTGACCTTGTCCTCGATGCCCTTGAGCATCACATCCTTCGGGCCGTATTGCGTGGCCCCGCCTAGGTCGTCATCCCAGTTCGCCGACCAGGTGACATTCATCGGCTTGCCGGAGATCAGCGACATCGGGCGAGCGACCGGAAACTGTTGCTGCCGAGGGGCATTCAGAAGCGTTTCGTAGTCGTAGGTCCACGGTTCGTAGTAGTCGTCGATGCTCGGCATCTTGGGATTGGAGAAGATGTTGAGCAGCTTCTTGACGCGCCCGCCGGCTCGCAGAGTCAGCCGCCCGTTGGGCTTGCGCACCCAGCCGCCCTGCCACTCCTCCTGGTCCTCGTAACGCCGCGGATAGCCCAGGCCGGGCCGGGTCTCGACATTGTTGAACCAGACATATTCCATGCCGGTGCGATTGGTCCACGCCTGCTTGCAGGTGACCGAGCAGGTGTGACACCCGATGCATTTGTCGAGGTTCATCACCATCGCCATCTGGGCCATGACGCGCATCAGAGTGCCTGCCTTTCGGGGTCCTCGCGAAGTATCGGAGCGAAGCAAAGAACTTCGTGGGGGGCCATGTCAGTACTCCACGTTCTGGTTGGTGCGGCGGCGGATCATCGTGACTTCGTCGCGGTTGTTGCCCGTCGGGCCGATGTAGTTGAAGAAGTAGGCGAATTGGGCATAGCCGCCGATGATGTGGCTGGGCTTGATCAGGATGCGGGTCAGCGAGTTATGGATGCCGCCGCGTCGGTTGTTGGTCTCGGTCAGGGGGACGTCGATGAGCCGGTCCTGCGCATGGTGCATATAGACCGTGCCTTCGGGCATCCGGTGGCTGACGATTGCTCGGGCCGCGACGACGCCATTGCGGTTGACCGCCTCGATCCAGTCGTTGTCTTTGATGCCGACCTTCGCCGCATCCCGATCAGACATCCAGATCGTCTGCCCGCCTCGAGACAGCGAGAGCATGAAGAGGTTGTCTTGGTACTCGCTGTGGATCGACCACTTGTTGTGCGGCGTCAGGTAGCGCACGGAGACACCGAGTTCGGTCTGCTCTCCGAGCGGGGTCTCGCCGAAGAGGGTCGTCATATTCAGGGGCGGCCGGAAGACCGGCAGCGTCTCGCCCATGCCCTGGATCCAGTCGTGGTCGAGATAGAACTGCTGTCGGCCCGTCAGGGTGTGGAAGGGCTTGGCGCGCTCGACATTGATCGTGAAGGGCGCATAGCGGCGACCGCCGGACTCCGAGCCCGACCACTCCGGGGAGGTGATGACCGGGATCGGCTGGATCTGGGTGTCGGCGAAGGTGATCTGTTTGCCTTCATGCTCGGCCGAGAGGTCGTGGAGCATTGTGCCCGTGCGCTTTTCGACATTCTTGAAGCCGAGGGTGGCGAGGTGCCCATTGGTGGTGCCGGACAGGTGCAGGATCGCGTCGGCGACGTGGATGTCGGTTTCCATCCGCGGCTGTCCGTCGCCGGCGCCGCCTCGCGCCACGCCATTGCGCTGACGCAGGATGTCCATCTCGCGCTGCACGGTGTAGGGCACGCCCTTGGTCACCATGCCGACCTTTTCCATGAGCGGGCCGATCGAAATCATCTTGTCGTAGATCGCGGTGTAGTCGCGTTCGGCGACGGCGAGGACCGGCATCGTCTTGCCTGGCACCGGCTCGCATTCGCCCGCCTTCCAGTCCAGCACGCGACCGTGGACCGTGGCGAGCGCCTCGGGAGTGTCATGCCACAGCGGCTTGGCGACGACATCCGAGCGGGTGCCGAGGTGGTCGACCGCGAGCTCGGAGAACTTCTTGGCGATCTCTTTCCAGGAGTCCCAGTCGGTCTTGGACTGCCACGGCGGCGCGATGGCCGGATTGAAGGAGTGCACGAAGGGGTGCATGTCGGTCGTCGAGAGATCGTGCTTTTCGTACCACGTCGCCGCCGGCAGCACGACATCGGAGAAGAGCGTCGAGCTGGTCATCCGGAAGTCGAGCGTGGTCAGCAGGTCGAGCTTGCCGTCGGGTATGTCGTCCGGCCACTCGATCCCGGCCGGCCGGTGCCCCTCGCTCGCCTGCGTCGCGTTGACGGCACCGTCCGTGCCGAGCAGGTGCTTGAGGAAATATTCATTGCCCTTGGCGCTGGAGCCGAGCAGGTTCGAGCGCCATAGCGACAGGATGCGTGGGTGGTTCTCCTCGGCCTCCGGGTCCTCGACGGCGAAGCGCAGGTCGCCCGACTTCAGTTGCGAGACAACATAGTCCGCGGGCGGCATACCTGCGGCTTTGGCCTCGTCGGCGAGTGTGAGGGACGAGCGGTTGAAGGTCGGATAGCTCGGCGCCCAGCCCAGCCGCGCGGACAGCGCGAGCAGATCCATGACGCCCTTGCCGGCGAAGACGCCGGTGCCCATGTCGAGATCGTCGGCGGTGAAGGTGTCGTAGCGGTACTGGCTGGTGTTGACATACCAGTACGCGGTTTGGTTCATATGCCGCGGCGGCCGGTGCCAGTCCAGCGCGAACGCCATGTGCTGGAAGCCCATGATCGGGCGGATCTTTTCCTGCCCGACATAGTGACCCCAACCGCCGCCATTGCGGCCTTGGCAGCCGGTGATCGAGGTCAGCACCAGCATGGCGCGATAGATCTGATCGGAGTGGAACCAGTGGTTGGTGCCGGCGCCCATGAGGATCATGCCGCGCCCGCCGGTGTCGATCGCGTTTTGCGCCCACTCGCGCGCCAGGCGGGTCACCTGGGCGGCGGGGACGGTCGTGATCGGCTCCTGCCACGCGGGCGTGTTGACCGCGCTCGCATCGTCATACCCGGTGCCCCACTGACCCGGAAGGCCTTCTCGCGCAACGCCATAGTGCGCAAACATCAAGTCAAGGACAGTTGTGACGAGTTGGTCGCCGACCCGCTTGACGGGCACACCGCGCGATTCGTAGACGACGCGACCGTCGAGGGAGTCGAAGCGCGGGAAGCTGACGAGGGCGACCTCGTCGTGGCGGCCGAGCAGGCTCAGCGCCGGCTCGATCTCGCCGAGTTCGAGGTTCCACTTGCCCCAGCCCTCCTCGCCATAGCGGAAGCCCACCGAGCCATTGGGGATGGCGATCTCGCCGGTCCGCTCGTCGAGGACAGCGGTCTTCCACATCGCGTTCTCGGAGTCCTTCTCCGGGATGTCGAGGTCGCCCGCCACGAGGTATTTGCCTTGCTGGTATGCCGATTCGCTGTCGGTTCCCTGCTCAAGGGTCACCAGCATCGGCAGGTCGGTGAACCGGCGGTTGTAGTCGACGAAGAAAGGGACCTGCTGGTCGGCGAAGAACTCCTTGAGGACGACATGGCCCATCGCCATCGCGAGCGCTCCGTCGGCGCCGGGATTGCAGGTCACCCACTCGTCGGCGAATTTCACATTCTCGGCATAGTCGGGGGCGACCGCGAGCACCTTCTGGCCGCGGTAGCGAGCCTCGGTCATCCAGTGGGCATCCGGCGTGCGAGTCAACGGGACATTGGAGCCCCACATGATGAGGTAGCCGGCGTCCCACCAGTCGCCGGACTCCGGGACATCGGTCTGGTCGCCGAACATCTGCGGCGAGGCGTTCGGCAGGTCGGCATACCAGTCGTAGAAGGAGAGCATCGGCGCGCCGATGAGTTCGTGGAAGCGGGCACCACTGGCATAGGACACCGGCGACATCGCCGGGATCGGGGAGAAGCCCGCGATCCGGTCTGGCCCCCACCGCTTGACGGTGTAGACGTGGGCGGCGGCGATGAGTTCGACGACCTCTTCCCAACTCGCGCGGACCAGCCCGCCCTTGCCGCGCGCGCTCTTATAACGCCGGGTCCGCTCGGGGTCCTGCATGATCGACGCCCACGCCACAACCGGGTCGCCGCCGACGGCGCGCTTGGCTTCGCGGTACATCTCCAGCAGCACGCCACGGACATACGGATAGCGAATCCTGGTGGGAGAGTATGTGTACCAGGAGAAGGAGGCGCCGCGGGGACAGCCGCGCGGTTCATACTCTGGCTTGTCGGCACCGGTGCTGGGATAGTCGGTCTGCTGGGCCTCCCAGGTGATGATCCCGTCCTTGACGTAGACCTTCCATGAGCAGGAGCCCGTGCAGTTGACGCCGTGCGTGGACCGCACAACCTTGTCGTGACTCCACCGGTCGCGATAGAAGCTGTCGCCCTGACGGCCCCCCTCGGCATACAAAGCGCGCTTGTCCTCGGACACTTTCGATCGCGTGAAGAAGCGACGAGTGCCGACGAGGGCGTCGGTCAGGGGGGAGTCCAAGCCGGCAGTGGTCATGGCGAATCTTCCTGATCAGTAACGGGATTGGGGGTCTTGGTGGATTCGAAGGGGGTCGTGCGCCGCACGTGCGCGATGCAGGTGGTCCCGTTGGCGAACGGGAGCAGCGTGACATCGGTGTCGGATTCGCCGAGCTGCTGCATCGTCCCGGCGATCAGCCCACGGTGTATGCCGCAGACAACCTCGGTGTTCTCCTGCGCCAGCTCGCGGAAAGGGCAGTGCGGCAAGTCGAGCCGGGCGGCGCGGCCCTGGTCGGAGGTCGACAGTTCTGCGGCATACCCCCAGCGTTCCAGAACATCGATCAGGCCGCCGACCTTGCCGAGCCATTCGCCCGCCGTCGTGGCGGGAGGTGAGTCCGTGGCCGCGATGTGGTTTTCCGCCCACACGAATCCGGCCTCGTCGGGAGTGACTATCCGCTGGTGGCGCCGGGTCGCGGTGAAGGTTTCGGCGAGCAGCCCGGTGAGCAGCCGGACGGCGCCGATATCGTCGGTCTCCTGCTCCTCTTCCGGGGGCAGGGCATAGACCTTGCGGGGCCGGCCGGCACCGGGATGTTTGTGCGACGAACTGATCAGCACCTGGGCCGATTCGAGTTGATCGAGATGGAAGCGTGCCGTCGTGACGTGCAGGTCGATGGCCTTGGCGATCTGTGCCGCGGTCAGGCCCTCAGAGCCCAAGGCCTCACCATCGACCTCGCCCGTGCCGCGTCCCTGGGCCTCTCGCACCAACTCCACGATCCGGCGACGCACGGGCGAGGACAGCAGGACGGTCGCGGCCTGACTGTTGCCCCTCGGCATGGGGGACCTCCATCTGCCTCGTCGCATCGTGCTAGGAATCCGTTTTATTCAACCATACGGATGCTCCCCAGGTCACTAAGGTCACCCTACCTGTGCAAACACCCAGGGAGAGCGTACCGTCTTCTCGGTTTGATAAAAATGATCCTTCTCCTCTAAAAGGAGCGAGCGTGTCTCGTCGCGAGTCGACCACAGGGGCAACCCGGGTCCTCATCATGTCCACGACGGCCTTCACCTTGATGTTCGCCGTCTGGCTGATGTTCGGCATCCTCGGTGTCCCCATCCAAAAGGAGCTGAAGCTCAGCGATCCGCAACTGGCCTGGCTGTCCGCGGTGGCGGTCCTCAACGGCTCCCTGTGGCGCCTGCCGGCCGGCATGCTGACCGATCGCATCGGTGGCCGCAAGGTGACGATCGCGATGCTGCTGCTCACGGCGATTCCCTGCTTCTTCCTCACCCAGGCGCAGGGGTATGGCGCCCTGCTCGTCCTCGCCTTCCTCGTCGGTTTCGCGGGCAACCTGTTCAGCGTCGGCGTCGCGTGGAACTCCGCGTGGACCCCGAAGGAGCGCCAAGGCTTCGCCCTCGGTGTCTTCGGCGCCGGCAATGTCGGGGCCTCGGTCACCAAGCTGCTGCTCGTCCTCTTCCCGGCGATCATCGCCGGGACCGCCGGGCACGTCTACTTCGGGGTCTTCGAGGGTGGCTGGCGGATCTTCCCCGCCATCTATGCCGTGGCCCTGATCGTCATGGCGATCGCGGTCTTCGTCGTCGTCCCGCGGCGCGACAAGGTCGCCGGCGCCGGCAAACCGATCGGCGAGATGCTCGCCCCGTTGAAGCAGGTTCGCGTCTGGCGATTCAGCCTCTATTACGCCGCAGTCTTCGGTGCCTATGTCGCCCTGTCCGCCTGGCTGCCGCATTACTACGTCGAGAACTTCGACATCGAACTACGCACCGCGGCGCTGCTCACGGCGACCTTCATCTTCCCCGCGTCGCTGCTGCGTCCCGTGGGCGGCTGGTTCTCCGACCGCTTCGGCGCCCGGCGCGTCATGTACTGGACCTTCGGGCTGATGATGCTCAGCACCGGCCTGTTGATGATGCCCAACGGGCACATCACGATCAGCCATGCCGATGGCACCGAGAGCCAGCACCTCGCCTACCACCTCGGGCTGCCCGCCTTCGTCATCCTGGTCTTCCTGCTCGGGTGCGCGATGGGCATCGGCAAGGCCGCGGTCTACAAGCACATCCCCGAATACTTCCCGGACAATGTCGGCTCCGTCGGCGGGCTCGTCGGGATGTTCGGCGGACTCGGCGGCTTCGTGCTGCCTCCCCTGTTCGCCTACACCAAGGAGTGGAGCGGCTTCCCGACGAGCACCTTCTTCGTGCTTTTCGTCCTCACCGTGATCTGCGCCTTGTGGATGCACTGGACCGTTGTCAGGATGCTGCACGAGAAGACTCCGGAACTGGCCCGGCACCTGGAGAGCCCAACAGCCTCGTGAGGCGCACGGCATACCCGGACCCCCCTGCACGGCATACACAATCCAACAAGAAAGAAGAAACCCGATGAGCACCGCACCAGCCCGCAGCGGCGGGGAATGGTTGCAGTCCTGGGATCCTGAGAATGAGGAGACCTGGGATTCCGGCCTGGCCTGGCGAACCCTGTGGATCACGACCTTCTGCCTAACCCTGGCCTTCATCGCCTGGTTCCTGCCCAGCGCGATCATCCCGAAGCTCAACGCCCTCGGCTACACGTGGACCAAGAGCCAGCTCTACTGGATGGCCGCCATGCCCGGCCTGGCTGCCGGTCTGTTCCGGCTGGTCTGGATGGTGCTGCCGCCGATCATGGGCACCCGCAAGATGGTCGCCCTGAGCACCCTGCTGCTGACCGCCTCGACCCTCGGCTGGGGCGTGCGAGTGCAGCAACCCACCGCCCCCTATTGGGAGTTGATGGTGCTGGCCTTCCTCGCCGGCATCGGGGGTGGCGTCTTCTCCGGCTTCATGCCCTCGACCTCCTTCTTCTTCCCACGGCGGATGCAGGGGACCGCGCTCGGTCTGCAGGCCGGCCTCGGCAACTTCGGTGTCTCGGTTGTTCAGTTGCTGACGCCCTATCTGATTGCGATGTCCGGCCTGGCGATCTTCGGCGGCTCGCAGATCCTCAAGACCCCCGGCAAGCCGGACAAGGAAGTCTTCTTCCAGAACGCCTCCTTCATCTGGATTCCGCTGATGATCATCGGCGGTCTGCTCGCGTGGACGATGCTGAAGTCGGTGCCGATCAAGGCCAACATCCGCCAGCAGTTCGACATCTTCGGCAACCAGGACACCTGGTGGATGACGCTGATCTACATCATGACCTTCGGCACCTTCTCCGGCCTGGCCGCGCAATTCGGCCTGCTGATGTCGAACCTCTATGGCGCCGGCAACGACAAGGTCGTCTCCGGCGCCGGTGCTGCGGCCAAGGTCCTCATCGAGGGGTATGCCGTGCCCGACCCCGTGAAGTACGTCTTCCTCGGCCCACTCATCGGTGCCGGTGCGCGCGTGGTCTTCTCCCCGCTCACCGACCGGATGGGCGGCGCCAAGTGGTCGCTCGTCTCCGGCATCGGCCTGATCGCTTCGATCGTCTACACGATCCCGGCCCTGACCCCGGACTACTCTTCCGCCGCCGCGCTCAAGGGTGACTTCAGCCAGTTCCTCTGGGGCATGCTCGCGATCTTCCTCTTCTCCGGCATCGGCAATGCCTCGACCTTCAAGCAGATGCCGATGATCTTCGAGAAGCGGCAGGCCGGTGGCGTCATCGGCTGGACCGCGGCGATCGCGGCCTTCGGACCGTTCTTCTTCGGTGTCGGCGTCAACCTGCTCGGCCCGACGGTCTTCTATTGGATCGGCGTCCTCTGGGCGATCATGTGCACCGCCATCGTGTGGATGCGGTATGCCCGACCGGGAGCCCCCAAGCCCAGCTGACCCAACTCAGCACAAACTCGATGTGGGCAACGACGATGTCGTTGCCCACATTGGGTTTCGAGGGTTCCGACAGGATGAACCCATGTCCGGTGCGATCTCGATCCGTGGTGCCGTCCTCGAGGAGATCGGGCGCCCCCGGCCGTATGCCGAGTCCCGCCCCCTCGTCGTCGCGGACCTGCTCCTCGACTCGCCCGGGGATGGCGAGTTGCTGGTTCGAGTGGAGGCGGCAGGCGTCTGTCATGCGGATCTGTCCGTGGTGGACGGCAACCGGGTCCGCCCGGTGCCGATGCTGTTGGGGCACGAGGCATCGGGGATTGTCGAAGCCGTGGGCGCCGACTGTGCCGGCGTCGCGGTGGGGGATCGGGTCGTGATGACTTTCCTGCCGCGGTGCGGCGAGTGCCCGGGGTGCCACACGGGTGGGGTGGTTCCCTGTGCCCCGGGGACGGCGGCCAATGCTTCGGGTGCCTTGCTCGGCGGTGGCAGCCGGTTGCGCCGGGATGGGGCGCCCGTGCTGCATCACCTCGGAGTCTCCGCCTTCGCCACCCATGCTGTCGTCGATCGTCGCTCGGTGGTCGTGGTGGCGCCGGACGTCCCGGCCGATGTGGCCTGCCTGCTTGGCTGCGCCGTGCTGACCGGGGGCGGGGCGGTATTGAATGCGGCCCGTCCGGCTCCTGGCGACACCGTGATCGTTGTTGGGCTCGGTGGGGTGGGTATGGCGGCGTTGATGACGGCGATCGGCTTGGGCGGACTGCGCGTGGTGGGTGTGGACACGCTGCCGGCCAAGCTCGGGCTCGCGTCCGATCTCGGCGCTGATGCGGCGCTCACGCCGGAAGAGGTTGCGGCGCAACAGCTTCGCGGTGCCGTCGTCATTGAGGCTGCGGGGCACCCGCGCGCCTTCGAAGCCGCCGTGCGGGCCACGGCTCCAGGCGGGCGGACCGTGACGGTGGGACTGCCGGGGCCGACCGCCCTCGCGGAAATCTCCCCGCTGGACCTCGTGGCGCAGGGCCGGACGATCATCGGCAGCTATCTCGGATCGGCGGTTCCCGAGCGCGACATTCCGATCCTGCTTCAGATGTGGCGGGCCGGCCGGCTGCCGGTTGAATCGCTGGTCTCGGCCACCATCACACTGGATGAAATCAACGAGGCGATGGATGCGCTCGCGGACGGGCGCGCCCTGCGCCAGTTGATCGCCTTCAGTTAGAGACACCCCACGAAGTTCTACGTTCGTTCCTCACGTCGATACTTCGCGAGGACCCCGCCCGGAAGTTTCGCAACAAGGCCTAGGCCGGCCGTCACGTCCGGGCTCAGGCGGGCTCGCAGATACCTTCCAGGACCGCCCGGATCGCGGGCGGGATGGCGACGGTCGCGCGGGAGGCGGGATCGACATACACATGCACCCACCGGCCCTCCGCAGCGAGGACCGCCTCGTCGCCGACGCTGCGGAACATCGCGAGCTGATACGTGACGCTCTTGGTGCCGAGTCGCTCGATCCGCAGCCCGACGAGGACCTCATCCGGGAAGCCAACCTCCGCGAGGAAGCGACAGGATGACTCGGCGACGACGCCGCGAGCTTCGTGCTCCAGGGGTGAAATGCCGGTGGCCTCGGCGAGCCAGCCATTGATGACGCTGTCGAAGATGCCGTAATAGACGGCATTGTTGAGGTGGCCGAACATATCGTTGTCGGCCCACCGGGTGGCGACGGGACGGACGATCGGGTAGTCGGCGAGCGCTGGCTCGGTGCTCACGCGAAGATCGAGATCGTCTGCCGCGAGATGGCCACCGGGTCGCCCGCGCGCGTGAAAACCGTTGCGTGCGTATGCGCGTAGCCGTCGTGGGCTGCGTCGGTTGCCACCTCATACCACCAGAACTGATCGGCCGCTCCCGTTGGCTCGGCGAGTATTTCAACCGTCCACGAGAGGGTGCTCATCGCGGCGGGCGCCTTCAGGAGGGAGCCCGTCGCGGGGGGCCAGCCGTCGACGAGGCACAGGAAGTGCGGAAGCGTCATCGCGGCGGGGGCGGTCCGATAGCGCATGAAGCCGGTGATATCGCCGGAGTCGGCGCCTGAGAAGGACATGCCACCGGTCACCGGGGTGAGTTCGATCTGCGCGAGGAAGTCCGGCGTCAGCCCGGGCAGGTGCGGCACCGCGAACCGGCCTTCGGTTTCGGGCACGGTGGCCCGGGGTGCCGCGACCTCGACGGAGGACTCGCGCGGGGCGCCATATGACGAGAGCTGCAGCGCCCGGACGGTCTCCTGGCCCGTCTTGGGATCGGTCTGCCACAGGCGGACCTCGGTCTGCGTCGCAGAGCTGCCCTGGCGAAGCAGGAGAGTCTCCAGGCGCGCTGGCCCGGCGTTTGCGGGGGCGACGAAAGAGGTGGTCACGGCGCGCAGGGTGGCCGGGGCGAGATCCCACTCGCCGAGGCTGCGGGCCTGCAGCAGACCCCCGATCGTGCCGCCGAAGGTGGCGCGGCCTTGGCCCCAGCCCGGGGGGATCTCGACCTCCGCGGAGTCCTTGGCGGCGTCGAAGAGCAGGTCCATCGGGTGCGCGCTTGTCACGGACAGAGCCTAGGCCGTAATGCGAAAGTCGTGGGGTGTCCTCATTGGCGCGGGGAGAGTGACGCGGACCATGCGGCGAACCTCGGGGCTCTGGGGTTGGTCGATGACATGATCGCGGGATGCCGCAATTGCACCGTGACGGACCGGTTTGGATCATCGACTTCGGCGCCGACGAGAACCGATTTTCGCCCGATTGGCTGGACTCGCTGGACGCACTTCTCGACGATCTCGTCGCCTCCGCCGAGCCGGCCGCGCTGGTGACGACGGCCACCGGGAAGTTCTTCTCCAATGGTCTGGACCTGGAATGGGTTGCGGCGCAACCGGATCAGTTCTTGCCCTATGTGCACCGCGTGGAGCGCCTGCTGGCGCGGCTGCTCACCCTGCCGGTGCCGACGGTCACGGCCATCAACGGGCACGCCTTCGGCGGCGGGGCGCTGGTGGCGCTCTGCCATGACTACCGCCTGATGCGCGCCGACCGGGGCTTCTTCTGCCTGCCCGAGGTCGACATCCGCATCCCGTTCAGTGCGGGGATGAGTGCCCTGGTGCAGAGCAAGCTGACGCCGCGTGCCCAGGTCGACATGATGACGACGGGGCGGCGGTATGGCGGGCAGGATGCCGTGGCGGCGGGCATCGTCGATGCTGTTCACGGCGAGGAGGAGTTGCTGCCGGCTGCCGTGGCGCTCGCCACGAGCCTGGCAGGCAAAGACCGGATGACGCTCGGGACGATCAAGGAGCGGATGTTCGCGCACGTCACAGCACCCCTTCTCAAGGGCGCCGCTGGCTAGCCTGGCACGAGGCGCCCCCGGGAGGACCGGTGGCGGAAAGGCCAGGACCATGACGGCATACGAACCCTCCCACCGGATCGAGCACGACTCGCTCGGGGAGATCGAGGTGCCCGCCGAAGCGCTCTGGGGTGCGCAGACCCAACGAGCGCTCGCGAACTTCCCGATCTCGGGGACAGGTGTTCCCGCGCCGGTGATTCATGCGCTAGCGCTGATCAAAGGGATTGCTGCGCAAGTCAATTCGGATCTCGGCTCGTTGAGCGAGGAGCAGGCGGCGGCCATCGAGTCGGCGGCCCGATCGGTGGCTGCGGGGCGCCACGACGACGCCTTCCTGATCGACGTCTTCCAGACGGGCTCGGGGACCAGCACGAATATGAATGTCAACGAGGTCATCGCGCACCTCGCTGCCGCGGGCGGCGTGCGCGTGCACCCCAACGACCACGTCAACGCTGGGCAGTCCTCCAATGACACCTTCCCCTCCGCGATCCACATCGCCGCCGCGATCGCGGTGCGCCGGGAACTGCTGCCAGCGCTGGCGGAGCTCGAAAAGGCGCTGGGAGAGAAGGCGGTCGAGTTTGCGGAGTTCGTCAAGGCCGGGCGCACGCACCTTATGGATGCCACGCCGGTCACGCTGGGCCAGGAGTTCGGAGGGTATGCCGCGACGCTCGCCATCGCCCAGGAGCGGCTGACTAGCGTGCTGCCGCGCGTCCAGGAATTGCCCGTCGGCGGCACGGCCGTGGGGACGGGGATCAACGCGCCCGCCGGCTACGCGGCGGCGGTGATCGCGGGGCTCTCGCGGGAAACCGGGATTGCGTTCACGGAAGCGCGCAACCACTTTGAGGCGCAGGGCACGCGGGACTCCCTTGTGGAGCTGAGCGGGGTGTTGCGCACCATCGCCGTCGGGCTGACGAAGATCTGCAATGACCTGCGGTGGATGTCCTCTGGGCCGACGGCTGGGCTGGCCGAGATTCACCTCCCGGATCTACAGCCCGGGTCGAGCATCATGCCGGGCAAGGTGAATCCCGTTGTGCCCGAGGCGACTTTGCAAGTGTGCGCTCAGGTCGTGGGCAATGATGCGGCCATTGCGTGGTCCGGAGCGGCGGGCAATTTCGAGCTCAATGTCATGCTGCCGGTGATCGCGCGCAATCTCCTGGAGTCCATCGGTCTGCTCGCTGCGGCCGTGCGGCTGCTCGCGACGCGCTGCATACCCGGGATCGCGGCGGACGCGGACCGCTTGCGCCGGTATGCCGCCTCCTCACCCTCGATCGTGACGCCGCTCAACGGTCTGATCGGCTACGAAGCAGCCGCGCGGATTGCGAAACACGCTCTCGCGCAAGGCCTGACGATCCGTGAGGCGGTTCACGACCTCGGCTTCATCGCGGATGGCCGCCTCAGCGAGGAACAACTCGACCGCGCGCTGGACCTGAGGTCGATGACCCGGCCGACGTCGTGAACGTGCGGCGCGGGCCGTCCCAGTTGCGGAGGGCGACTGCGCGACGTGGCGCACGGCATATATCACCGTCGTCACATTGGGGACCCGCGCTCGGACCGCCCCGATAGGTTGCAGGCTGCTGGAAGACCGAACCTGAACGTAGGGGAGAACTGTGCGCATCGTCGTGCCCAAAGAGTCCAAGCCCGGTGAACGCCGGGTGGCGGCCACGCCCAAGACCGTCGAACAACTGCGGGCGCTCGGCTATGACGTCGCGGTCGAGACCGGCGCCGGTGCGGCCGCTTCATACCCGGACTCGGCCTTCGCGGCGGCCGGGGCGCAGATTGTGCTGCCGGCGGCGGCATACGACGGGGACATCGTCTTCAAGGTCAACCCGCCGACGGCCAGTGAACGGATGCGGCTGAGGGACGGACAGACGCTCGTCTCGCTCCTCGCGCCCGCGCTCGACCCGGGCGCGGTCGAGGCCTTGCGGGGCCAGGGCGTCACGGCGCTCGCGATGGACGCCGTGCCGCGGATCTCGCGGGCGCAGGCACTCGACGTTCTATCCTCGATGGCCAATCTCGGGGGCTATCGCGCGGTCATTGAGGCAGCCGGGGAGTATGGCGGGCTGTTCACGGGCCAGGTCACGGCGGCCGGCAAGGTGCCGCCGGCGAAGGTCTTGGTCGTGGGGGCGGGCGTGGCCGGGCTCGCGGCGATCGGCACGGCCAACAGCCTCGGCGCGATCGTGCGGGCTTTCGACGCCCGGCCGGAGGTGGCCGAGCAGGTCGAGTCGATGGGGGCGCAGTTCCTGCGTGTCGATGTCGAGACCGAGGTGTCGGCCGACGGCTATGCCAAGGAAATGGGGGAGGACTTCAATGCGAAGGCGGCGGCCCTCTATGCCGATCAGGCCAAGGATGTCGACATCATCATCACGACCGCGCTGATCCCCGGCAGGCCTGCGCCGCGGTTGATCACCGAGGACATGGTCGCCTCGATGCGGCCCGGCTCGGTCATCGTCGACATGGCCGCGGCCAATGGCGGAAATGTGGCCGGTTCAGTGGCCGATGCCCGGGTGGTGACCGAGAACGGCGTGGTGATCCTCGGCTACACGGACTTGCCCGGGCGGCTGCCGACGCAGGCGTCGCAGCTCTTCGGCACCAATCTCGTCAACCTGATGAAACTCGTGACACCGGAAAAGGACGGCCAGTTCACGCTGGACCTGGACGACCCCGTTCAGCGCGGAATGACCGTCACCCGCGCCGGTGAAACGCTCTGGCCTCCGCCGCCGGTCCAGGTGTCGGCCGCGCCGGCGGCGGCCGTGGCTGCCGTGGAACCGAAGCCGGTGAAGGCGCCGATGTCGCAAGGGACTCGTTTCGCGTTGATCGGTGGGGCGTCGGCGCTCTTCTTGCTGTTGTCGGCCTTCTCGCCGCCGCCCTTCCTCGGGCACTTCATGGTCTTCATGCTGTCGGTGGTCATCGGCTTCTATGTGATCGGCAATGTCCACCACGCACTGCATACGCCGCTGATGTCTGTGACCAATGCGATCAGCGGCATCATCGTCGTCGGCGCGCTGCTGCAAGTCGGTCACGACAATCTGTGGGTCAGCGTGCTGGCTTTCCTCGGCATCCTCGTCGCGAGCATCAATGTCTTTGGTGGCTTCACCGTCACCGGCCGAATGCTCGAGATGTTCAAGCGTGAGGAGCCGGCCCGATGAGCCTGTCCTATTCGCTGGTCCAGGGCGCCTATATCGTCGCCGGCCTGCTGTTCATCTTGGCCTTGTCGGGGCTGTCCAAGCACGAAACCGCCCGCCAGGGCAATCGTTTCGGGGTCTTGGGTATGTCGATCGCCCTCGTCGTCACGATCCTCGCCGCCACTTCCGGGCTGTCGGTTGCGGGTTTGGAGTTGTCGGCTGGGTCGGGGGCCAAGGGCCTGGCCTTCATCATCCCGGCCGTGGCCATTGGTGGGGCCATCGGCATCTGGCGGGCGCGCTCCGTCGAGATGACGGGTATGCCCGAGCTGATCGCCATCCTGCACAGCTTCGTCGGCCTGGCCGCCGTGCTCGTGGGCTGGAACTCTTCATACGAGTCATCGCCCTATCCGAAGGTTCACGATGTGGAGGTCTTCGTCGGCGTCTTCATCGGCGCGGTGACCTTCACCGGCTCGATCGTCGCCTACCTGAAGCTGTCGGCAAAGATCAAGAGCGCGCCGCTGATGTTGCCGGGGCGCAATCTGTTGAACCTTGGCGCGATTGGTGCCTTCGTCGTTATGACGATCGCGTATCTCACCCTCGACTCCACCTTCGCGCGGCAGTCTCTGCTCGGCCTGATGACGCTGGTCGCCTTGCTGCTCGGCTGGCACCTTGTCGCCTCCATCGGCGGCGGCGATATGCCGGTGGTCGTCTCGATGCTCAACAGCTACAGCGGGTGGGCGGCCGCCGCGGCGGGCTTCTTGCTGGGCAACGACCTGCTGATCATCACCGGAGCGCTGGTGGGCTCCTCGGGTGCGTATCTCTCCTACATCATGTGCCGGGCGATGAACCGTTCGTTCATCTCGGTGATCGCCGGCGGTTTCGGGGTCGAAGGCGGGACATCTGCGGGCGAGGGCGACTATGGCGAGCACCGCGAGATCCAGCCCGAGGGCGTCGCGGCGCTGCTCACCGAGGCGCGCGATGTCGTGATCACCCCCGGCTATGGCATGGCCACCGCGCAGGCGCAGTATGCCGTCGCGGACCTCACCCGCAAGCTTCGTGAGCGGGGGGTGAACGTGCGCTTCGGCATACATCCGGTCGCCGGGCGGCTGCCCGGGCACATGAATGTGTTGCTCGCTGAAGCCAAGGTGCCGTACGACATCGTGCTCGAGATGGATGAGATCAACGACGACTTCCCGGAAACCGATGTCGTGCTGGTGATCGGCGCCAATGACACCGTGAACCCGGCCGCCATCGACGAGCCCGGCTCGCCCATCGCCGGCATGCCGGTCCTGCACGTCTGGGAGGCCAAGGACGTCATCGTCTTCAAGCGCTCGATGGCCACCGGCTACGCCGGCGTCCAGAACCCGCTCTTCTTCAAGGAGAACACCTCGATGCTCTTCGGCGACGCCCGCGCCCGCGTCGACGACATCCTCGCCGCCCTCTGATTCCGGGGCTGCGGCGCACTTTCCCGCCCATTGCCGGAACATGTACATACGCAACGGATCATTACCGTTGCGTATGTCCACGTTCTCTCCCATGGTGCGCATGGAGGGCCTAAGCGGCGATGGCTAGGGCGCGGCGGATGCGGGCGATAGCCCGGCGCGGGTTCTCCACATCGGCCCACGTGAGCCGAACCACGACATAACCCAGCGCCCGCAAAGCGTCCTCGCGGTTCTTTTCAGCCCAAAGGACCTCGGGTGAGCCCGACGCATACTTCAGTTTGCCGTCGAACTCGATCACGACCCGCGTGCCGGTGACGAGCAGATCAACCCGGGCGACCAGTCGCCCCTTTGAGTCGTGGATCTCAACCTGCGGTGTGACCGGGATGTTGTGCGTGAGGCAAAGGAACCGGCCCCGAGATTCCAAGACTGACTCCATTCGCCAATCAGTAAAGCTCGCCATGCTCAGCGCCCGTGATCCGTTGGGCCAATCACGGACTAGGTCGACCGCGTCATTGAGGTGATCCATCGTGAAGAGTTCATGGTGCAGGGCAAAGTCGCAACTCACCAGGCCTTGCTGGATCCCATGGTCTACGGCCACTTCGACGACCGCGTTAGCCGCGGGAACAACGGGCCCGAAGTCGGTTTCGACAGCTGGTAGGTAACGTCGGCGCACAATCACCCCGCGGGTCCCGCGCCCGCGGTCGACCGGACGGCGTATGACCGGTCGGCTGAGGTCGGCGCCCCACACAGGCATGCCATGGGCGATGGCCGCGCTCACTCCGGCGAAAGCGCTATCGGGATACAGCAGGCGAACCCCGCGCATGAGTTGGCGATGGGCTTCCACAGGATCGCTATGTCGCATACTCCGCACCCGATAGAGACCCCGCATCTCGTTATCGATGATTTCTGCTTTGCACAGCCGGACCAACGTCCGCGGAGCAACGCAGAATCTGGCGGCTTGGGCAGTCGTGAACATCCCATCCTGGCTGCGGATGAGGCACTCGAATCCAGCATCGAAGATCGTCATACGGGCATCTTGGGCGCGCAAGAGCCTGCTGACTACGGCCCTCGACAGGACCTGTGGATAACCCTGGGAAAGAACATGGACGTACGCAACGGTAATGATCCGTTGCGTACGTCCATGTTGTGGCAATGGGCGGGAATCTGGCAGCCGCCCCGCCGGCTCAGGTGGAGGTGAGGGAGGGGGCGCCGGAGTCCTGGGGGGAGCGGCCGGCGAGGCGGGAGCGGCGGTAGCCGTAGACGAAGTAGATCAAGAAGCCCAGGGCCATCCAGATGAGGAAGCGAATCCAGGTCTCAAGCGGCAAGGTGAGCGCAAGATAGGCGCAGATTGCCGCAGAGAGCCAGGGGAGCCAGGGGCTGAACGGAACCTTGAACGGCCGGTTGAAGTCGGGGCGCCGCTTGCGGAGCACGGGCACGGCGAGCGAGACGAGGAAGAAGGCGGTCAGGGTCCCGATGTTGATCATGTATTCGAGCTTGCCGATCGGCGTGAGCGCCGCAACCAGGGCCACGATGATGCCGACCGAGATCGTGATGCGCGCCGGGGTGCCCGTCTTGGGGTTGGTCTTGCCCCACGAGGACGGCAGCAGCCAGTCGCGGGACATCGCGAAGATCACGCGAGAGGTGCCGATCAGCAGCGTCATGACAACGGTCGTCAAACCGGCCACGGCTCCCGCGGCGATGAGCGTGGCGTAGTGCGGCTTGCCCACATCGACGAAGACCTTGGCCAGCGAAGCCTCGGCCGACAGGTCTTTGTAGGACACCATGCCGGTCATGACCAGCGCCGTCGCGCAGTAGAGCACCGTGCAGATGAGCAGCGAGCCGATGATGCCGCGGGGCAGGTCGCGCGCCGGGTTCTTGGCCTCCTCGGCGGTGGTCGCCACAACATCGAAACCGATGTAGGCGAAGAACACCAGCGACGCGCCGGCCAGGATGCCGCCCACGCCGAAGGCGGACGGCTCCATGCCGAAGATCGTCTGTAGCAGCGGGGCTGTCCAGACGGTGTGGGTGTCGGCGGTGGCTGTTGCCTCGGGGATGAACGGCGAGTAGTTGTCCGTGTTGACGTAGCCGATGCCCGCAAAGATCACGAACAGCACGATGAAGACCTTCAGGGCCACCAGGACCATGTTGACCCGCATCGATTCCTTGATGCCGACTGTCACGAGCACCGTGAGGAGGGCGACGAGGAGGAAGGCCGGCAAGTCGAAATGCGAGCCATACGCCACCGAACTAGGAATGGTGATGCCTAGCCGGTCGAGGAAGACCCCGAGGTAGGCCGACCACCCTTGGGCCACGACCGAGGCGCCGAGCATCAGCTCAAGGAGCAGGTCCCAGCCGATGATCCACGCGACGATTTCGCCGAGCGAGGCATACGAGAAGGTGTATGCCGAACCCGACACCGGGATGGACGACGCGAATTCGGCATAACACAGCGCCGCAAGGGCGCAGCAGGTGGCGGCAACGATGAAGGACAGGATGATCGCCGGCCCGGCAAGCGTTGCGGCGGCGCGGCCGGCGACCGTAAAGATTCCGGCACCGATCACCACTCCGACGCCGAAGACGGTCAGGTCGATCGCGGTGAGCTTCTTCTTGAGCTGATACTCCGGCTCGTCACCCTCACGGATGGTCTGTTCGATCGATTTGGTCCGCATGACGCTCATCGGGGGCACTCCTTTCCTAGATATCGCTTCACAATTCGTTGGTCAGTCGTCCAGCAATCTATTCCCCTGGAGTGGCCCGCGTCACACACTCTCACTCCCTGGATGGTCCGCGCGGGGTGATCGGGATTTCATCGGTGTCATCACCGCGGTGCGGTCGCTGGGGAGTATGCGGACCGCTCGCCCCCGCCGGTCCCCTCGCCGGGCGCGGGACGCCCGCAGGCCGGGGCGGCATACCTGCTGATCGGGACGGATCGGCGGGGCGGGGCGGCATACCCCCTGCGGCGGAGGATCGCCGGCCCCGGCGCTCGCCGGTGTCCGGCTGCGACGGCGTGTCGCCAGCCCCGAAGTAGCTGTGTCTGGACGTGTGGACGACAGGCGAGTTGACCGCGTGGCCGGACTTGGTCCGGCGATCCGGTGCCGCACTGGACGAGCGCGCCGCGACGCGTGCGGTGCCCGCCACCAAACGTCGTGCTCCGCGACCAACAGCCGCGGCGGCACGGGCCGCGGGTGGACGGCGGAACGGCTCCTCGGTGCTCGCTCGGTCCTCGCCTAAGATCACGGCGTTCAGGCGGCGGTAGGCCTGCGTCGGGTGGGGCGTGTAGCGCAGCTCGCGCACGGCCTGGTCCTGGCCGGCGCTCTCGATGGTCAACGTGCCATAGCCGAGCAGGCGGCCGAGAAGGGGCTGATCAAGCCGCATATCGGTGATCTTCTGCAGACGCATCATCGGGAAAGACTTGTTGATCACGCCTTCGACGCGCAGCACTCGCCGGTCGGTCGCGGCAAAAGAGTTGTGATTGCGCTCGTAGATCTGCCACAGCAGATTCAGGCCCGCGGCAAAGACCAGAAGCACCACGAGGAAAGGCAACCGGTCGCCGCTCAGCATGATGCCAAGCACGGTCAGGGCGGCCAGCAACAGGGCGACCGGCTTCCACAGCACGACGGGGTGCTGGTGGATGTTGAGCACCAAGTGCTCGCCCTCGGTCAGGGTCTTGCCGAGGTCCTTCGTCGGATCCGCAACGAGCGGATCGTCACCGTAGGTCACTCGGCCGAGCATGCGCGGCCTAGTTGCGGTTCAGCAGGGCGTCGAAGAAGTCGAAGATATTGCGGACGCCATTGCGCACGACATCCCAGGCGGAATCGACGATGTCCGCGGCCTCGCTCGGGGAGGTGAGGATCGCGTACAGCAGGAAGATGACGATCAGCCACAGCACGATCTTCTTGATCGGGGGCATGGACATCGAACTCCTCCTCCGTGCCCCCGGTCCGTCCGGGCGCACTCCACGGTCCGTCACTGATGTGACAGGTGGGGCTAGAGTGCCAGATGTTGCGTGAGGTGTGGAAATTTGTTGCCCATTCGACGCCAGAATCGTTATGGCGCGCGACCCAAGTCCTCGAGACGTCAGCGGGGGCAAACCACCTCAGACCACGCCATATAGCCGATCGCCGGCGTCCCCAAGGCCCGGGACGATATAACCGTGCTCGTTCAGGCGCTCGTCGATGGCGCCGACGACCAGGGTCACGGGCGGGGCGACATCGGCCATCTCGCGCTGCAAGCGCTCGATGCCCTCGGGGGCGGCGAGCAGGCATACGGCGGTGATATCGCTCGCCCCACGATCGATGAGGAAGCGCAGCGCGTCGGCCATCGAGCCGCCGGTGGCGAGCATCGGGTCCAGGGCGTAGACCTGCCGGCCCGAGAGGTCCGCGGGCAGCCGGTTGGCGTAGGTCGTGATCGCCAGCGTCTCCTCATCGCGCTGCATGCCGAGGAAACCGACCTCGGCGCTCGGCAGCAGGCGGACCATGCCTTCGAGCATCCCGAGGCCGGCCCGCAGGATCGGCACAATGAGCGGCTTCGGGTTTGACAGTTTGATGCCGGTCGTCGGGGCCACCGGGGTCTCGATCTCGAAGGGCTCGACCCGGACATCGCGCGTGGCTTCATACGCCAGCAGCGTCATGAGTTCCTCGGCCAGCCGGCGGAAGGTCGGGGAGTCGGTGCGCTTGTCGCGCAGGTAGGTGAGTTTGTGGGCGATGAGGGGATGGTCCGGGTGCACGACGCGCATGCGGGAAACTTATCGTGTGCCCCCCGATCCGCAGGTGTATGCCGAATGGCTGGGACTTGCGCTGACCGCCGCCCGAGCGGCGCTCGCCACCGGGGACGTTCCGGTGGGTGCCATCGTCCTCTCGCCGGACGACACGGTGATCGGAACCGGCTGGAACGCGCGGGAGGCAGACGGCGACCCGACCGCGCACGCCGAGGTGGTGGCGCTGCGGGAGGCGGCCCGGCATACGGGCTCGTGGCGCTTGACCGATTGCACGCTCGTCGTCACGCTCGAACCGTGCCCGATGTGCGCCGGGGCGCTGATGCTCGCGAGGATCGGGCGTGTCGTCTTCGGCGCCTGGGACCCCAAGGCTGGGGCCTGCGGCTCGGTTTGGGATATCCCGCGCGACCGACGGGCCACACACCGCTGCGAAGTCGTCGGCGGCGTGCGCGAAACCGAGTGCGCTGAGCTCTTGCTCGACTTCTTCGCCGCCCATCGCGGGCCGAGGGCCGGCGATTTCGGCGGGGCCGAGGCGCTCGGGTAGTCTGCTCCGCGGTGGCGTGTCCGAGCGGCCTAAGGAGCGCGCCTCGAAAGCGCGTGTGGGGGTGACTCCACCCAGGGTTCGAATCCCTGCGCCACCGCCAGTCGAATCTGAGGGCGGACCCGGAGCGGGTCCGCCCTCAGTCGCGTTCGCTCTCAGTTCCGGCGGTCTTGGATCTGGCTGTTGCGGTCGAAGCCCTGGAACCAGGTGCCTTGCGTGCGGAGCAGGCCGCTGTCGCCCTCGCTGAGCAGGCCATATGCCTCACCTTGCAGGCGGAACTCCTCGCGGGAGCCGTCCGGGAACTCGAAGGTCGCAAAGTAATTCCAGCGCCCACCCGTCGGCCTCGGCGACCGCGTGCACGTCTGCGACGAAGGTCGGTCGTGGGGTCCAGTCGGGACCATGGAAGAGCCCGTCCATGTCGGTATGCCGCACGCCCAGGGCGGCCGCGATCCGCGCCGCCGTCGTGGTCTTTCCGGAGCCGGAGGTCCCCGGCGACCAGGAAGCGCCGTGCGCCCGCAGGCAGGGGGTCGGTGGCTGACAGCAGGGGCATCGCGGCAGTCTGACACGCACGCGGAGGGGACCGGAATGAGCCACCGGGCTTGCCGAAACTCGGGTGCGCCTCGATCACGGCCGGGCTAGTCGTGGTGCTCACGCACCACGTGGCGCTGCGGACCACCCCGTCATTCAGGGCTGGCCGGTGATCCACTCGAGCACGGCCAGCACGCGTTGGTTGTCCTCGGGGTCGGACAGGATGCCGAGCTTGTCGAAGATCGAGCGCAGGTGGGCGTCAACGGTCCGCTTCGAGATGACCAGGTCCGCGGCGATCCCCGAGTTGCTGCGTCCCGACGCGAGCCGACTGAGCACATCGACCTCCCGCTCGGTCAGCCGGCTGAGGCGATCTCCGTCGCGGCGCACGAAGCCATCGATGACGATCGGGTCGATCGCCGTGCCCCCGGTGGCCACTGCCTCGAGCTGGTCGAGAAAGGCGTCGGTATCGAGCACCCGATCCTTGAGCAGGTAGCCGAAGGAGGCGACCCGACCCTGGGACAGTTCGGCGACCAGAGCAGGTTCGATCACCTGGGTCAGCATCACCACCGCCAGGTCGGGGAAGCGTTCGCGCAGGAAGGAAACAGCCCTGGCTCCGTCGTCCTGGTGCGTCGGCGGCATACGGATGTCGGAGATCACCAGATCGGGCCGTTCCCGATTCACCGACGAGATGAGACTGCGGGCATCTCCCACCTCGGCCACCACGTCATGGCCGGCGTCCCGGAGCAGTCGGACCAGACCGTCCCGCAGCAGCACCTGGTCCTCGGCGATCACGACCCGCACGGCAGGACCGCCTCGACGACGGTGCCACGGGGCTGGTTCTCGCGCACCACGAGCACCCCGCCGGCCACGCTCACCCGCTCGGCCAGGGCCCGCAGCCCCGACCCCAGTTGCGGGTCCGCGCCGCCGCAGCCGTCGTCCTGGATCCGAACCTCGATCAGATCCTCCAGCGGGCTCACGCGCACCTCGATGTGATCGGGGCAGGCATGTTTGAGGGCGTTCGAGACGGCTTCGCCGATGACGAAGTAGGCCGTCGCCTCGGTCGCCGAGGCCCACCGCGTGCGCGGCACCGACAACGAGACGATCGGGCCCAGCGGCCGGAAGAGGGACGACAGCGCCGGCTGCAAGCCATGATCGACCAGCAGGGCCGGAGCCCGGCCGCCGCCCAGGGCCCGTACGTCGTCGACCGCGCCGCGCAGGTCGGTGATCGTCTCGTCGATGACCAGCCGCACGGAGGGGTCGGCCACATGCCGGGCCGACAGGGTCAGCTTGAGCGCCAAGCCGAGCAGCCGCCCCTGGAGTCCGTCGTGCAGATCCTGGCTGAGCCGACGCCGCTCGTCCTCGGCCGCGCGCCTGGCCAGGTCATCCGAGCGGGCAACCCGGTCCTCCCACCAGGCCGGCCGCACGACTGACGAACAGTCGCCGAGCGCGCGCAGCCGGTCGGCCGCCTCGGGCGAGGAGGTCGAGGCGAGGACCGTCGGGAGGTCGAGGTCATCGGTGGCCAGGACGACTTCGGCCGCCCCGATGGCCCCAGGGTCATAGCGAATCGTCAGGCCGGGGTCGGCGGCCGTACGGCGCAGCAGGTGCAGCAGGGCGGTGCGAGCCTGGCCATCCTCGATATCGCCGAGCGATGCCCACTCGTGGCGCAACTCGGTCGCCGGATCGACCACCTTGGTGATCCAGCGGTGGACCAGCAGCCACGGCAGGCCCAAGGCCAGAGTGACGACGGCACCGAGGACCGCTGCGGCGCCGTCGGGGGTCTGGGCTGCACTGGCCAGCAATGCCGCATCGCAACCGAGAACGACGAAGAGCGCCGCCGCCACGAGATCGAGAGTCAGCACGATGGACCTGCGCTCCAGCAGCCGTCCGGCGGCGGGCCCGATGGCAGCCAGCGTCAGCACCCCGCAGCCGAGCGTTCCGAGCGAGAACCCGAGCATCAGCAGCCACGAGGCGGTGTTATCGGCCCAGCCGACCCGCGTGGAGAATATGCCGAGGGAGACGCACCAGAGGATTACCACGACCGGGACCAGGGAGGCCAGGGCCGCGACGATGGCTCGCCGACGCATCTCGCCCCCGATGCCGGTCAGGTTCGACCAGGTGGCGACCGGGGCGATCACGAACGAGCAGAACCACAGAAGCGTCGAGACGGCCGCAAGGGGGCCGGCCCCCGGCATACCGGTCAGCGAGAGCCCGGCGAGCAGGCCACCCACGAGCGCGATCCCGACGATGAAACGTACGACCACGCGACGGGAGCGGCCCGTGACCCGAGCGCTCGCGAGCACCGGGAGCACCTGCACCAGCGTCAACGGGAGCACATGTCCCGCATTCGCGAGGGTGACGGCGATCGGGTGATCGGGTTGCGCGGCGCCCCCGGCCAACTGGGTCGGGTATGCCAGGACCGCCAGCCCGAGCACGCCCACGAGAGCGGTCAGCGGGGTCGGCCGGGAAGCGCGCGCGGTCAGCACCAGCAGCAGGCAGCCGGCGCCGGCCATCAGGACGCGGATGCCGGAGCCCAGGACGAATTCCTCCTCGCGCCAGGGCCAGGTCAGCGACCACGCACACAGCGCCAGCCCGGCCGCAGCCGCGATCCACCAGCCGGCCGTTCCGCCGTACGGCCAGCCGGTCACCCGGCGCAATCTCCACATCACACCGCCATGGTGACGTGCCGGGAGCGTGAGCGGAATAGGCCAGATCGCCGATGTGTGCGCCACCGAGTCCGACCTAGCGTCGAGGCAATTCCGCATCTAGAGAGGCGACTTCGATGACAATGACTCCCGACCTGAGCGCGCGACCGGTCGCGTCTCCGGCTGCCAATCCCATCCCCGGCGCCCTCATCGCCGGGGTAGCCGGCCCGCTGCTCTTGGCCGTGGGCAATGCCCTGGTCAACTTCGGCCCGATCTGGTCCGACGTCGAGACCACGGCCGACATCGTGCGCGCCACCGGTGAGAACCAGGCCTTCGCCGAGTTCTCGACGGTGGTCGGTGTCCTCGCGGTGGCGCTGCTGGTCCCCGCGGTATGGGCGGTGACCGCCTTGCTGCGTCCGCGCACCCCCACGCTCGCCGCGATCGGCGGGTGGATGATGGCGACGGGTTATGTGATGGCCCTGGTGCTCTCGACCGAGTCGGCAACGGCCCTGCTGGTGGCCAAGACGGGACTGGATCCCGCGACCTATGTCACGGCCGTCGACGACCAGTCGGCCATCTCGATGCTGCTGATCTATACCCTCTTCGGCGTGGGCGCCCTGGCCGGGGGGCTCATCCTCGGCATCGCCATGCTGCGACAGGGTGGAGCCATCCCTGCCTGGGCCGGGTGGGCGCTGATCGCCTCCGAACCGGTCCGGGTCGTGGGGCTGGTGGCGGGTATCCCGTTCGGCCCGCCCTTGGCGTCGGTGCTGATCGCCGCGGCCTTCACCGGCACCCTGATGGCGGCCCGCAGCCGGAAGGGCTGATCGGATCCGGAAGGGCTGATCAGCCGGGCCAGCTCGGCGCAGCCGTGGGCATTTCGAGGTCAGAGGCGTTCGTCCCAGCGAACCACTGTCACGTCGACCCCATACAGCCCATCGTCCACCGGGATCTTCAGCCGTCCCCGGATCCGGCCGTCCGGTGCCGGCTGTGCTCCGGGCGCCAGGTCGAAGAAGGGGGAGGTCAACAGGTCGGCGTAGGGCGGCAGCGACTTCCGGCCGATGTCGTCGCGTCCGATATCGTCGATCTCCTTGACGACGAACTCGACGCCCTCGCGGTACGGGACCACCGGATCGAGGTACTGCCCGAGGTCGCGGATGTCGTCCTGGTCGAAGTCGCCGATGCTGTCATTGTCCGCGTGCAGGAGTCGCCGCCCGTCGACATTGACCACCAGATCGATATCGTCGGCGCCCCAGCCGCTGGTCTCGGTCACGCAGACCAGCCGCGGATTCCCGCCGGGATCATCGGGCGCCCCCGGCACCGGCGGCTTCGGCGGGCCACCGAGCAGAATCGACAGGTCGATATCGGCGCGAAGCGTCGCGGTGAAGTCTCGCGGAGTCAACCCGTCCTGGCGGGCCACCTGGACCAGAAAGATGTCGTTGGGTCGCATCGTCACCGGCACCGAGACGGGGTCCCGGCCCGCGGATTCGTCGGCTTCGAGCCGCCACCCGCCGGCCCCATCCGAGCGGGCGATCCGGACCCGGAAGGGCAGGCCCGAACCGGAGACCGACACGGTGCCGCTGACCTCGCCGAGGTCCAGTCGGGGGGCATCCAGTCGGAACCATTTGCTGTCGGTGTCATCCCAGCCCGTGACCGGGTGGTTCAGGCAGACCACCTGGCCGGACGAGGGGAAGCGCTCGGCCAGGTCCCGCCCATAGTCGAGGTGGATCATGTCGTCCGGGCCAGCCCCGGTGTGCCGATGAACGCGGATCGAGAAGTCCTGCTCCCCATGGCGGTCGCGCGGGTAGACCTTGATCAGGATGGGGGCGCCATTGAGCACGAACTTGTCCCCGTAGTCGGGGTGCCGCTCCTGCCGGTACTGCTGACGGGGACGAGATAGGTCGGTGTCGAGGTACACCGCGTACCGGACCGGTCGATCGGGATTGGAGTCCACCGCGATGTCGTAGGTCCCGGCCTCCTTGAGCAGATACCAGGCGACCTGACCCTCCCAGATCCACTGCTGAGGATCGGCCGCGTCGGGGTTGGCCGCATCGACCGGCAGGATCAGCGCACTCGTCGGGGTCGAGTGCACCCGAGGGACCGCGAAGTCGGCCCGCAATGGGCGGTGGTCGGACAGGTAGGAGACATCATCCGGGGCGTCGGAGGGGACTTGGGCAAGGTCGTAGTCGATCCAGATGTGCTGGGCCGCAAGCACGCTCGTTCGGGAGCCGATCATGTAGTCGAGCCGTTGCTCCATCGGGTCGTAGCGCACCGTGGCGGTATGGCCGGGATCGCGCAGGTCGGTGCCGCCTTGGCATTGGAAGGCGCCGAAGAGGTCGACGAGGTCGTCGGTGAGTCGATGCCCCGGACTGCCGAAGTAGTGCCGCCACTCGCCGGTGCGGCTGGCCACCTGCCCCGGCTCGCCGCAGACATTGAGGTCGCCCATGACGATGACCTCCTCGCCGAAGGGCGCGCCCCCGGCGCAGACGTCGACGAAGGCGGCGGCCTTGCGCAATTGCTCCTCGCGGGCCGTTCGGTTCTCTTCGACGACATTGGTGTCGGCCTGGGTGTGCGTGACGAAGGTGTGCGTCACCGGTGCCGTCGACCATTGCCGCACCCCGGCGTAGGCCACGCCCTTGCACGCATCTCCGTCGTGGCCGGCGGTGTCGGTGTACGGGTAGAAACTGACCCGCGGGATGTCCAACGGGATGGGCAGGCCGGCCAGGATCATGAGTTGCCGAACTCCCTCAGAGACCGTCGAGGTGGACACGCGCGCGAACGGGAACCGGGAGAAGAGCATCAGGCCGCTGTCCTCGAGCCGGTAGGAGTTGGTGACCGCGCCCGGGAGGCCGATGAGATCCCAGGCGAGCAGCAATTGGACGGTCGATTCGCCCGACGGTTCCCGCACCGTCATCGTCGCGTAGTCGCATTTGACGATCTGGTGCGGGAAGCGTGTCTTGAGCTCGTCGCTGAGAATCTCTCGGCAGTCCTCGTCGAAGACCTCGCAGACACCGACGATGTCGTCATCCCAGGGTGAAGCGATGAGCTTCTTCGCGATGATCCTGGCGCGCTCCTCGCCGGTGTCGATCGGCGGGATGGTGTACCCGGGGGAAGCCCCGACCTGCATCGCCCACGACCGCATCTGGACGTTCCAACTCAGCACCCGCAGCCCCATCACGGCACCTCGCAGTCGACGATGCCCACGACACGGTCGGCCGGCGCCCCGACGACATCCCGGCCGAGCAACTCGTGGCGGTGAGCCCACGGCCCGCCGGCGTCGGCGAAGCTGACCAGGCGGGCACCGCCGGCGTCGGCGACCACCCAGTCCGTCCCGGAGCGGGTCAGCCCCACGGGGGCGATCAGCGATCGGTCCGCAGCGCCGTCGACGAGCACGGCGGGCGGGCCCGGGGCTCCGGTGTCCGGGTCGGTGGGGATGACCCACACCTTGCCTCCGGTCGGATCACAGACCGCCATCCCGGATGCCGTGTCGGCGAGTCCGGCGGTGGCCCGGCCCCGGCCGGCGTCAGTCAGCGGCAGCGCGATGGTGACCCAACCGGACCCGTCGAGCTCGTCGACGCGGACCAGCCGGTGCAGCCCGGCGTCACTGATCCAGATCCGGCCCGCCGCATCCACGGCGATCGCGACCGGAGCGACGAAGCTGCCCGGCAGTCCAGGGCCGCCGGCCCCCGGGCGGGCCCCATAGGCGACCCATGCGTCTGCGGGCACCGGCCCGGTCCACGCGTCGGCGAGGGTGAACTCGGAGCGCAGGATCCGCTGCTGACCGGTGTCGGCGAGCAGGATGCGGCCGAGCCCATCGACGGCCACCCCCCGAGGGTCGCGGGCTGGCCCGCCCGCGGCGCCCAGATCAGGGATCAGGGCTACCGAGGCGCCGGTCCGGGGATCGTGAACGACGGCGCCGCCCAGGCCGCTATCCGCGACGACCACGCCCGCCCGGTCGGCGCCGGGCACTAGACCGGCGACGACCGTATAGGGCCGGATCAGGGCCCCGATCGCGGGGGTCAGCCCGACCCCTGTGGCACCCGGCTCCGCGGAGCTCAGCTCAACCAAACCGCGGCGATGATCGAGCACGACGAGCATGGAGCCATTGTGGTGCGAGCGGGCCTCGACGTCTTGGGATTCGCCTAATCCGGTTAAGGGGTACCGCATGCCGCGGCCCTAATCGAGGCAGTACTCGTGGAGAAAGGGGTCATGGCAGCAGGGTTGATGACGCAATCACGCAGCGAACGCAGCGGACTCGCCAAGCCCCGGAGCCCATCCTCGCCAAACGGACCCGTCGCAGCACAGGCGCGCAGGCCCCAGAGCACGGAGCAGTCCTAGCTGCGGGCCCCCACCCGAGGGTGGCGCAGCCCGAAGGCACGGATGGCGTCCAGGACCGGCTCGACGTCGCGGCCGGCTGGGGTCAAGTGATAGCTCACCGCGACCGGCGGCCCGGCCTCGACGATCCGCTCGACCAGGCCGTGCGCGCACAGTTCCTTCAGCCGGGCCGAGAGCACGGCATCTGTGATGCCCGGGACGGCCCGGCCGATCTCGCTGAACCGCTGGGCTCCGCCGAGCATCGCCTCGAGGACCGCGCCCGCCCAGGCCCGGCCCAGGACGGCCATCACCTCTTCGATCACGCCGCAGGTGACGCCGCTGGCGGCCGGTGTCGGGCTCATTCCTGGCCCGCCGCCGCCAGCAGCGCGGCGAAGGGGTTCACCTGCGCGAACTCATCCACCGGTGGCCGGCGCAGCGAACTGCCGGATGTCGACCCCCCGGCGGCCAGCCTCGCCAACTCCTGCGCGGCGCGAGTCACCCGGGCCGCCAGGGCGGGGGCATAGTCACCGCCGAAGTCGGCGGTCGCGGCATACACCCCGGTCGGGACCGGGAAGGCCCCGAGGTGGGCGAAGAGCGGGCGCAGCGCGTGCTCGATCACCAGCGAGTGCCGCTCGGTGCCGCCGGTGGCGGCGAGCAGGACGGGGGTGCCACGCAGTTGGTCCATCTCGATCAGGTCGACGAAGGACTTGAACAGGCCGCTGAAGGAGGCCTGGAAGGTCGGCGAGACGACGATCAGAGCGTCGGCGGCGACGACATCGGCCAGCGCCTCGCGCAACTGCCCGGCCGGGAAGCCGGTCAGCAGCGCGTCGGCGATGGCGTGCGCGTGCTCGCGAACCTCGATGTGGCGCACCTGGATCGGGGTGTCCGGGGACAATGACCCGGCGATCGCCTCGCGCGCCTCCCTGCCGATCTGGTCTGCCAGCAGCCGGGTGGAGCTGGGCACCCGCAGGCCTGCGCTGATGATGGTGATGACGAAGGGGTCCATCGCTCGTTTCCTCTCGTTGGACGACGGGCTGCTCAGGCCACCGCGGCCGGATTGCCGTCCTCGGCGCGCGTTCCGGTCCACCGGTCGCTGACCGACTCGGTCGCGGCCGCGGCGGCCCTCGGGGGCACGGCAGCCAGGCGCGCGGCGTGGGTCGGGCCGCCGGGCACGTGCGCCGGCTTCAGGGCAGCGAACTCCTTGCGCAGCACCGGCACGACCTCCTCGCCGAGCAGGTCGAGTTGCTCCAGCACCGTCTTCAGGGGCAGGCCGGCATGGTCGATTAGGAAGAGTTGTCGCTGATAGTCGCCGACATAGTCGCGGAAGGAGAGGGTGCGCTCGATCACCTGCTGCGGGCTGCCCACGGTCAGCGGGGTCTCGCGCATGAACGATTCCAGGCTGGGGCCGCCGCCATACACCGGGGCATTGTCGAAGTAGGGCCGGAACTCACGAATCGCGTCCTGGGCGTTCTTGCGCATGAAGACCTGGCCGCCGAGGCCGACGATGGCCTGGTCGGCGCTGCCGTGTCCGTAGTGCTCGAACCGGCGCCGATAGAGCTCGACCATCCGGGCGGTGTGCTCCTTGGGCCAGAAGATGTGGTTGCTGAAGAAGCCGTCCCCATAGAAGGCGGCCTGCTCGGCGATCTCCGGGCTGCGGATCGAGCCGTGCCAGACGAAGGGCGGCAGACCGTCCAGCGGCCGCGGGGTGGCGGTGAAGCCCTGCAGCGGCGCGCGGTAGCGGCCCTTCCAGGTCACCAACTCCTCGCGCCACAGCTTGTGCAGCAGCGCGTAGTTCTCGACCGCGAGGTCGAGCCCGTTGCGGATGTCCTTGCCGAACCAGGGATAGACCGGCCCGGTGTTGCCGCGCCCGAGCATCAGGTCCATCCGGCCGCCCGCCAGGTGCTGCAGGTAGGAGTAGTCCTGCGCCAGCCGAACCGGGTCGTTGGTGGTGATCAAGGTGGTGGCGGTGGAGAGGATGATCCGCTGGGTCTGCGCGGCGATCGCGGCCAGCAGCACCGGCGGATTGGCCGGGGCGGCGAAGGGCGGGTTGTGATGCTCGCCGGTCGCGAAGACGTCCAAGCCCACCTCTTCCGCCTTCTTGGCGATAGCGACGGTGGCTTTGATCCGATCGTGCTCGGTGACAGTGGCGCCGGTGACCGGGTCGGTGGTCACATCGCCGACGGTGAAAATGCCGAACTGCATGGTGCTCTCGGTGGTAGCGGTGGAAGTCGTCATGTTGCTATCAACACCATAGTGGCTCAGTTATTCCTAGGGGGTGGCGACGCGGGTCGGGCGGCCGCCCGCGGGCCAGCCGCTAGCGTTGGCGGTATGGGTGTTGCTCCGGTGGTCGCTGGTGCCTGTGAAGCCGGAGCGCTTGGCGGTGACGCGCGCCTGCCGGGCCAACTGCGGGCTGGCCTTGTTGACCGCCTGCCGTTGGATGCCCTTGAAGATGGCAATGATGATCCCGCCGAAGACCAGCAGCGCGATGAGCCCGATGAAGATCGGGACAAGCGTGACAATGGCGCTTTCGGGGAATTGAGGCTCCTGAGCGTTGCGGAGGATCGATCGGTGCCGATGATGACATGGCCCGCCGGCAGCCCCCTGGCCGACCTGTCGGCACATGCGCGACGATGACGCCATGGACCTGACTCCGACGCTAGCCGACATGACCGACCGAATTCACGCGATGCGACCCGATCCTGGCGAGCGCCTGATCATCGGCATCGTCGGAGCACCCGGGGCGGGCAAGTCGACGCTGGCGAGGGCGCTCACGGCGGCGCTGAACGATCGCGCCCCCGGCAGCGCCGTTCAGGTGCCGATGGACGGCTTCCACCTCGCCGACGTCCAGTTGGACCGGCTCGGGCTGCGGCAGGTCAAGGGCGCCCCGCCGACTTTCGACAGCGATGGGTATGCCGTGCTGCTCGAGAGATTGCGTCGCGACCGGGAGCGCCCTATCTATGGGCCGGACTTCGAGCGCGACCTCGAGCAGCCGATCGCGGGTGCGGTCGTCGTGGAGCCGAGCGTGGAAGTCGTTGTGACAGAAGGCAACTACCTTCTCCTCGGATCAGATGCCTGGCCGCGGACCCGTGCTGCCTGCCATGAGGTGTGGTTCGTCGGCGTGGACGACGACGTGCGGGTGCAACGCCTGATCGGCCGGCACGTGCAATTCGGCAAGTCGGCGCAGGACGCACAGGAGTGGGTGCTGCGCAATGACGAGGCCAACGCCCGACTCGTCATCGACAGTGCCGTCGGCGCCGACCTACAGATAACCATGCGCTGAACACCCGCGCGTGCCGTTCTTCACCCCAGCAGCGAGGCCATCTTCTTGGCGATCATGTCGGTCGCCCGCTGCGGGGCCAGCCGGGAGAGCCGGTCGAGCATCGTGGCGTCCTTGCCGATCGTGACGCGATAACCGCCCTTGGTGATGGCATCCAGGATCTGGCGGGCCGCCTCGGCGGGCTCGGTCATCGGGAAACCGCCCGCCTCGGGCGCCGCGCCCTCGGCGCCGGGCGGCCGTCGATCGGGCCCTGATCCGCCGCGATGCGCTCAAAGACGGCGTCGACCGCGGCCCGGTCGGCGACGTCCACGGGGTATGCCGTGAGCCGACCGGTTGCCGATGTTCCGGCCAGGGCCGTGGTCTCCGCGAGCGCCGCCTCGCGCAGGTCAAGCGCGGCGACGCGTGCACCGCGTGCCAAGAGCGTCAGAACCACCTCGCGACCGATGCCATTGCCGCCGCCGGTGACCACGAAAAGCTTGTTCTCGATCCGCATACCCCCATGGTGCCCCTCAGCGTGGTCGGCGCCCCATCGGGGGCGTCGGCTCAGGAGGTGGTGGGTATGTCGGCCGGTGCGACGAGCTGATGCACCTCTCCGGAGAGGCGCTGGGCGACCGCGTCGACCCCGGGAGGTATGAGGGCCGCAACCAGTTCGGGGGAAGCCACCTCTCCGGGCTCCAGCCGCCCGAGCAAGTCCCGGGCGAACTGAAGGGCCCCGGCGCGGGAGTCCACGGCATACCGGATCGCCAAGGCATCGGCGTGCTCACCATCGCCGGGCCGGCGCGTGGGGATGTTGAGCCAGACCTTGTCGGTGCTCACGGCCGGCAGGTCGCCCAGATCGTCGTCCACCGTCGCGTCATCCTCGGGCACGGTCTCGCCGGGGCGTGCTGAACGGGCGGCGAGCAGCCCGGCGATAGCGGCGGGAGTGGTTCCGGGGAGCACGAATTCGACTGGGGCACCGAACAATTCGCGGCCACCGGACTCGACGCTCTCGCGATCGACATAGTCCGACTCGGAGGCGACCACCAGGACCCGGGCGGCTGGGAAGACGCGCTGCGCCCAGAAGGGGAACTGCAGCAGTTCGGGATTCCCGATCAGGACAGCGCCGGCGCTCAGGTCGTCCTCGGGATAAACCCGCTCCACCTCGCCGGAATCGACGAGCGCCTGGATCACCGGATCGAGCGGGCTCTCGTGCTCGGCGACGTCGAGGAGGTTCTCGGTATGCAGCAGCGCCACCTCGAAGCCCGCCTCGCGCAGCCCGCCGATCCGCTCGGCGCTCGCGGCGGCGCCGGCACGGCCGGTCCGGACATCGTCGACGATGACCACATCGGCCGTGCGCGCGCGGGCCAGGCTCGGGTGGAGCGGCGCCTGCCAGCGCGTCGGGGCGGGGAAGCGGCGCGGGCCTTCGGGATCGAGATAGGGGTCGGCGCCGCCGCGGATCTCCTCGTGCCAGCGGCCGTATGCCGCGCGGTAGGCCGACCGGGCCTCGTGCCGCCAGCCGGGCGCGAACTCACCGAACGACAGGGACGTCGCCTCGTGCCGCGCCATCGTCAGCACATCGGCGCGCAGGGTCTCGATCGGCACCCCAAAGGCGGCCTCCAGGCGCAGGGCGTACTCGGTGTCGGCGGCCTTGCGTACGGTGTCGAACAGGCCGATCCGGGAGACCGCGGGGTGCATCCGGACCAGCAGCGAAGGAGCGTTGACGAGATGGCCGTGATAGCCCGGGCGTGTGATGACCAGGTCCTCGTCTGCGCGCACGCCCATCGACCGGGTGGCCATCAGGGTGGGGTCGGCGAGCAGCGGCGCGAGACCCTTTTCCAGCCGTTCCGGGTGCGCCCAGTCGTCGGAGTCCAAGCAGGTGAAAAAGTCGGCGCCGCTTTGACGAAGAGCGGTATTGCGGGCGCGATAGGTCCCGCCGTTGACCGCCTTGCGGATGACCCGGACGCGTGGGTCCATGGCCTCGGCGCGCTCCAGAACGCCCGGTGTCGGCTCGGGCGAGGCGTCGTCGACGATCAGCAACTCCCAGTTCGCCCAGGTCTGCTGAACCATCGAGTGCACGGCGGTGATCAGCCGCTCGTCGGGGTTGAAGGCGCTCATGATGACGGCCACGAGGGGGCCCCGCACCGACCCGGCCCGTTCCGGTGCGGCGCTGGTGAGCCGGTCGAACGTGGTCCGCCCGTGTGGGGCGAGAGCGATGGGTATGGTGCCCGGCTTGACCAGGGCGGCCGACAAAGCCGCGATCCATGGGCCCTCCGGGGCGCCTGGGCGCAGGTGGGGGTTGAGTGCGTCGGCCTCGGTGAGCGCGCGGTTGGCGGGCCGGACGGCCTTGAGGCGCGCGGCAGCGACGGCATCGTCGAGGCGGCCGGCGGCGAGGAGCAGTTGCGCGTGGGTCTCGGCGTCGCGCTTAGCGAGGGTTGTCCCGGACGACGTCAGCGCGTCGAAGAGGCCGAGGGCGGTCTGTTGGTCGAGGGGCGCTCCGAGCTGGCATGCCAGGACGTAGGCATAGGCCGCGAGCAGCGTCGGGTCACTGGCGGCGAGCAGGTCACGGCTGGTGACACCTCGGTCGGCGTCGGCACTCGGGATGCCGCCAGCGCCGGGGTGAGCTTCGCCCGCGTCTAGCGATCCCGCATGCGTGGCAGGTGCCGTGCCGCGGGTGGCCAGACGGGCACCGATGGCCTGCAGGTCGGCGTCACCAAACCGGCCGCGGGTGGCGCGACGGGCAAGAACTTCCCGGCCGCTGACATTGCGCCCACGCAGCAGGGCGGAAGCAAACGCTTGATCGTCGTCGGCGATCCGCTGGGCGAGCCGGTCAATGATGGCCGCGCGGGTGCGGGCCCGGGCCTGGTCAGGCTGGGCCTGGTTCGGCTGTCCTTCGCCCGGCTGCACCTGGCTCGGCTGTCCCTGGCTCATGGGAGCTGCGTCATTCGGTGCCGGGAAGGATGACGCTGATCGGGTGCGCGGCATCGCTGGCGTCCTCGACGAGCGTGACGGCGTCCCCTAGCCCGGCGCGCTCGAGGCGCTCGCGGTCGGCGCTATCGGAGGCAACAGCGCGCACCTGCAGGCCGGCGGCCAGAGCGGCCCGTGCGTGCGCGAGCGTGGCTTCGTCGAGGTGGTGCAGCAGCACCGTGCTGCCATGCGGCAGGTGGCCGAAGATGCCGTGATCGGCCGGACCGGCCGTCTTCTCGCCCAACCGTGCCGCCGCGCGTTCAAGGGCACTTTGGGCGCGGTCCAGGCGACCGACATACTGCGCCGCCAGCAGGCGCACGGTCCCGGTCACATCCGCCTGGTTCGTGCTCGGACCCGCCGTGGTGGCGACCACCGCAGGCCCACCAGGCACCCGGCCGGCGCGGTCAAAGGCCTTGCGGTGCGCGCGCAGCAGCAGATTGGTGTTCAGGACGACGACGCCGATCACGGCGAGCATGCCAGCCAGGGCGGCGACGGCCAGCCACCACCAGGACAGGGCGGCACCGAGGACGCCGAGCAGGCCGAGGCCGCCGAGCGCGGCAAGGCCCGCGAGGACGCGCTTTGACGTCATAAAAGTTCGCTCCCAGGGAGTCGGCGACGGCGGCATTAGGCTTCGGAAGTATCCCACGCACCCCCGCCGACCACGAGGAAGCAAGCCGTATGCCGCAGGCCACCGACGTGCTCGACCTCGCCGTCGCCCGCCTCGCCACCCGGCCGATGACCGATGGCGCCGTGTGGGGCCTGGGGCGGGCAGCGCTGCGCACGGCGGCCCCCAAACTGCTTGACGTCCTCGCGCTGCGCGCCAGCCACGGCGCCCTCGATGCGGATGCGCTGGCTGATCGGCTGCGCACAACCGGCCGCTGGCCATCGAGCGCGCTGCGCGAGATCCCCGCAGCCCTGGCCCTGGCGAACCAGTGGGCGGTCGGCGGTGAGGCGATCCGCGACCAGCCGCTCGCGCGCGGTGCGTATGACGATCTGTTGGCCCGCTCTGGCAAGTCGGCCTTTGAGGAAGCCGAGTGGTCGGCGCAACTGGCCGTGCAGATGGCCTGGTTCGCGGGGGACCTCGACGCGGTGCGTCGGCTCATGGACGCGCTGCCGTTGACCCGAGCCGAGGTCTCCGACCTGCGCATCGACCTTGCCAATCCGTTCGCGACGGGCGCCGCGGTCACCGACGAGTCGCTGGCTGCCTGGCTCCATCTCTTCAACGCCCGCATCCGCGATGCCAACCGCGCCCCGGTGGAACTCGACCTCTCGGCGGAGCACCCCTTCGACGGCCTGCATGCCGCGACCGGCCCCTCGGTCGACGGCCCGCTCGTGACGATCATCGTCCCGAGCTACGCCCCCGACGCCGGCCTGATCAACTCGATTCGCTCCATGGCGGCGCAGAGCTATGGCAATCTCGAGGTGCTACTCGTCGACGATGCGAGCGGGCCCGCATATGCCGACATTTATGCCGAGGCCGAGGCCCTCGATCCGCGTGTCCGCTTGGTGACCATGCCCATCAACGGCGGCAGTTATCTCGGTCGCAATGAAGCCCTGAACCAGGCCAAAGGCCGCTTCATCACGACCCAGGACGCCGACGACTGGAGCCATCCCGAGCGGATCGCCGACCAGGTCAAGCTCCTGATCGACAACCCCCTGGCCCCCGCGAGCCGCAGCGACGCCATCCGTGCCCTCGACGACCTCAGCCTGCAATGGCTCGGCAGCGAGTCGGTGCGCCGCAATGCCTCTTCCTTGATGATGCGGCGCACCACGATCGAGCAAATCGGCGTCTTCGACACGGTCCGCAAGGGCGCGGACAGCGAGTACCACGAACGCATCGAGCGCCGACTCGGCCCGACTGCCGACACCTTCACCCCGCTGGCCATCACCCGGCTGCGCGGAGGCTCCTTGTCCCGCAGCGATTTTCGGCTCCAGTGGATGTCTCCCGATCGAGTTCTCTACCGCGCCGCCTTCCGGGCCTTTCACGCGGATATGCCGCCCGGACGGGCACCGCTGCTGCCCGCCGCCCAGCTGCGGCGCCGGGCCTTCCCCGCCCCGCGGTCCTTCCGGCGTGCTCTCCCGGGCGGGGCGCCTCTGACTGACCACTTCGATGTCGTCTATCTTGCGGACCTCACGATCGAGAGCGCCCTGACCGCCAAGCGCGAGGTGCGTGACCTGCTGATTCCCGAGGGCGCGACGGTCGGCGTGATCTTCCAAGAAGACCCCACGCTGGGTCGTCCGCGCCGCCCCAACACCCTGCCGCGCGCGACGGCGCTGCCGATGTCTGGCCGGATCGAGATGGTCAGCGCATCCGATGCCGTGACCGCCGATGCCCTCGTCGTGCTCACGCCGGGCCTGCTGGAGATGCCGAGTCTCGACGTGCCCCGGCTGCGCGCCGGCCGGGTCGGCCTGCTGCTCACCGATGGCGCGCCCGGTGCGCCGGTCGACTGGCTGGCCGCGCTCGCCGGCGGCCGCGAACTCTTCGAGCAAGACCTGACGCTGTTGGCGCTGACCTCGGCGGCCGCCGGGGAGTGGAACGCCGACGCCGACCGGCCGATCCCCACCCTCACCGACTTCCTCGCCGGGGAGCCCGTATGACGATCCCCCCGCCCCCCGCCGAGCCGAACGAGACGGCCGAGCCGGTCGCCGTGCCGGATGGTCAGGTGCGCCACACCGAGGCCGCGGGGGAGATCGACGCTCCAGCCCCGTCCCCGCAGCCGGCGAAGGTCCTGCTGCTCGGCGAAGAGCCCGGCGCCATGCGGCAGGTCGCCGGCCTGTGGTCCGAACTGCATCCAGACCCCGATGCCCCAGGCCTGGTCATCGTCCACCGCGCCCAACCGAATAGCGCGTTGCCCAAGACGGCCACCCAGGTCGCGCTCGGGGCGCGTGGTTGGTTCGATGGCGAGCGGTTCAGCACGCCCAGCAAGCGTCTCGTCGATGCCCTGACCCGACATGAGACCGCCCGCGCAGCGCTCGATCAGGTCGCGACGATCGTCGCGCCGGAGGCTCTTGTCGGCTCCGTGCGATCCCAGATTGCTGGCGTCACGACGCATCCGATTGATGTCGTGAGCTGGGACGGCTTCGCGATGGCAACCCATCGTGCCTACCTGATCTCCTTGCTGGACAAGGCATCCGGACGCGGCAATCGGCCCGCCGCGAGCGCCGCCCTCATCGCGGAGGCGGTCGAGCAGCCCGACCCCGATGGCGCCATGGCCGCCGCCATCGGGCGGGCCCTGGCGAGCTTGTCGGCGCAGGGCGGCTTCCAGGAGATCGTCGACCTCGCGCCCGCCCTCGACCGGATGCCAGCGGCGGTCCGGGCACGCCATGGGATCGACGCGGCGCGGCGATCGAGCGCGATTTCCCTCGGTTCGCCGAGCGAGGCGAGCGACGCCACCGCGGCTGCCGATGCCTTCCGGGCGGCCGACGCCGCCCGCCGGGATGGCCGACTCGCGGATGCCGTTCGCCTCGTCACTGCGGGGCTGCGGCTGCTCTTCAATGGCGAACTGCATACGGACTCCGAGCACAGCCCGCTCGTGGACGACCCCGCGAAATGGCTTGCGCCGTGGCGAGATTCGGACTTCGCGCGCTATGCGTATTCCGCGATGGCCCATCGCCGGACCGAGCGTGGCGACGACTCGGAGTCGCCGGCGCGTGATCGCGTGGTCGTGCTGCGCGGTGCTTATGGCAACTTTGCTGGCCCGGTCATCGACCTGCTGCGTGCGGCCGGCGCGGAGCCTGAGGTCACCGATCCGGCGACTATCGGCTCGCTGCTGACCCGCCACAATATTGTCGAGCCGCTGGTGGCCGAGTGGCTGCGCCGAATCGACCCCGGCACCTGGGCCGACCTGCCGCGTGACGAGTCGGCCGCGACCCAGATCGCCGCGCTCGAGGCCGCCATCGACGGCGCCGGCACGATCTTTGCCGATTGGTGCGACCCGGGGGCCGTTTTCGCCAGCCTCGCCGTGCCACCTGGCACCCGACTGGTGATCCGCGTCCACCGCGTCGACGCGATGCGCGTGTGGCACCAGTTCGTCGACTGGGCCGCCGTCGACTCGGTCATCTTCGTCGCCGATCATGTGCGCGATATCTTCGCCGCCCAGATCACTGCCCCCGGTGCCGAGCCCCCGACGCCGCTGCGGGTGATCAACAATGTCATCGACGTCGAGCGCTACCGCCGCCCGAAAACCCCTGGGGCAGAACGCCGAATCGCGCTCGTCGGCTGGGGCCGTCGAGTCAAGGACCCAATCTTCGCGCTCGACATCCTCGCCGACTTGCTCGGCACTGATCCGAGCTGGGAGCTTCACCTCATCGGCCGCGACTTCGGGGAGCCGGGGCCGGGCCCCGCCCGGGAGTATGCCGCCCGCTTCCGCGCGCGCGCCACCACCGCACCGCTGCGCGACGCCATCCGCTGGGTGGGCTTCACCGGCCGGCTGGAGGAGGCTCTCGACCAATGCGGCTTCGCGCTGTCCACCTCCCGGATCGAAGGCTGGCCCGTCGGCGTCGTCGAGGCCGCCGCGTCCGGCGCGATTCCGGTGATCCGGGAGTGGACACAATTGCGTGATGCGGGTGCAGCCGCCGCGATCTATGCCGCGACCCCGGATTGGGTCATCGACACGCCCGCCGAGGCGGCCGCCCGCATCCGCTCCCTCGCCGACCGCGAGGACTGGGAGCGCGAATCCGAGCGGGTCCGTGCCGCCGCCGATGCCCTCTGCGAGGTCGGCGACACCGGGACGGCATACGCCGACGTCATCCTCGGCCGCTGACAACCTCGGCGCGTCCCGAGACGACGCCGTGCCAGACCGTCGAGTGCGGGAAACACGCCGACGCGAGTGCCCGATTTCGGGCGTGTTTCCCGAACTCGACCTCTCGATCACGCGTCGGCGAGCGCCCTCAAGACCGCGAGCGCCGCGCTCGGGTGGTCCGACGGCAGGTGGGTGACGCCCGGCAGCGCACTCCACGGCGAATCTTGTTCCGCGAGAACGACAACGGGGATGCCAGCGGCGGCATAGTCGGCGAGCTCCGGCATACCCGCCGGCGACCAGCGCGCACCCTCCGGCGGGGGCGCATCGACCACGAGGGCGACTCGCGTTCCGGCCAGCCGGGCGGCCGGGGAGGGGTCGGCGGCGATCTCGACGCGCGGCTCCAACCCGCGGCGGCGCAGCGCGGCACCGACCGGGCGCGGGTCATTGGTGCGGATCCGCAGCGGCACCTTCGCCTGCTCCTGCGGCCTGAGCATGGCGTATGCCGCGAGCACCGGTTCCAGCCGCGGCAAGCGATGGGCGTCCACCGCCACGGACAAGACCCCCGGCCCCTGGTCGTATGCCGGGAAGGCCAGCAATCCGGGTCGCTGCCAGACGACGACGGGCGGCGCGCCCGCCGGCCGGGCCGTGGCGAAGGCCGGGTGCTCGCCAAGGGCTTGAGCGGCGGCCTCCGTGCCCGCCAGCACAACATCGGCCTGAGCGATCAGCGCCAGCATCCAGTCGGCAACGAGCGGCGAGTCCGGCGCCGCGGGGAGCATCGGCAGCAGCCGGGCAGCCAACGTCGCGCCCATTTCCGCCGTCAGCCGAGCCCCATCGACGCCATGCGTCGGCAACGGATCGACATGCGCGACCCACTGCCCCGCCAGCCCGTCGGCGCGCACCGACGCGGCCAGCGCGTGGTCCGCCAAACCCATCGGCCCCGAATACACCTGATCCCACGGCCCGGAATCAGCCGCCCAGTCCGCGGCGGTCGCGAGCCCGGCCGCGGCGTACGCCTCCACCGCTCGGGCCTCGACCGGCATGGCACCCCCGCGCAGCGAGCGCGCCCGTGCGATCTGTCCGTCGATCGCGGGCCGTGGCGTCTCGCGCGGCAGACAGGCGTCGAGATCGGCGCGCAACACGTCCAGGCTCGTCGCGCCGGATCGCGTCAGCCAGGCGGCAGCGGTCGTCGCCGCCTCGTGGCGCCAGGGTGCGAACGCCCAGCAGCAGGCCAAGGTCGTGCTCATGAGGACCATTGTCCGACCTCCGCCCCGCCCCGCCCACAAGGCCCAGCCGGGTGATCTCCCATTTCTCTCCGGATGCCACAAACTTGAGGTTCGGGTGACTTTCTAGGCCACTCGAACCTCAACTTTCCGGCATCCGGAGAGAAATGGGGGACCAGGCCGACTCGGGCCCCGGCGGTGGTTTTCGGCTGTCAGACGCTCATGTCACCATGGGGACCATGTCCGTACTGCTTCCCTCAGGTTTCGCGCGCCCGGAATCCCCCCGCCGAGTGCGTCGTCTCGGGCTGGCGTCGGCGCTGGTCACCGCCCTGGCGGCCCCCGCAGTCGCGGTGGGTGCGGCGGACGCAACGGCAAGCACGAACCAGCCCGCGGCAGCCCCGGCGCAGGCCAGGGCCGCCGCCTGGACCCCGCCGACCTATGTGCGCAGCATCGGGGCGCGCGGGTCCGCTGGCTTGTATGCCTGGGGTGCGGCATACAACCCCGTCACCAATGAGGTCCTCGCGGGCGACTACCTCAATTACCAAGTCCGCCGTTATTCGACCGGCGGCTCCATGCTCGGCTCTTTCTATCGCGCCGCCTCGGACCGTCGCGGGCAGCCCGAAGGCATCGCCGTCGACCCGCGCGACGGCTCGATTTATGTCTCCGACCACTCGCGCGAGAACACCGGCTATATCGCGAAGTTCAGCTCAAGCGGTCAGTTCATTCGGGAGTACCAACTCAACACCCGCTATCAGGCGTGGATCACCGTCGACAGCGATGGCTACCTCTATGTCAGCGACAGCCACTCGTGGAATAACGCGACGAACCCGCCGCTGGTGCGCAAGTTCCGTCTCGACTCCTCCAGTTCCGACGTCACCCAGGTGGCGACCTACGGCAGCTATGGCACCGGCGAAGGCCAAATCAAGTGGATCACCGGCGTCGCTGTTGACGCGAGCACGGGCCGGGTTTGGGTCGCCGACACGGCCACCAAACGAGTCATCGTCTACAACCAGGACGGCAGCCCCTATCTGACGATCGGCTCCTCGGTCTTCACCGGCGACCTGCGCGGCGTGGCCGTCAACGCCCGGACCCGCACGGCATATGTCGTGGACGCGAACGCCGGCCAGATCGAGCGATTCAATGCCGATACCGGTGTCTCGCAAGGCAATTTCGGGTCCCTCGGCGCCGGCGCTGGCCAGTTCGGCGATGGCGCGCGGCAAATCACGATCGACGGCTCCGGCAATGTCTGGGCCGCCGACTATGGCAACACCCGGCTGCTGAAGTTCACGGCCTCCGGCACCTTCGTCGGCGCCTATCCCAGCCCGGCGCAGAATGCGCCCCAAGGTGCGCTCGCCCTCCCGCGCGATGTCGCCGTGAGCCCGATAAACCGCGGCATCTTTGTCGTGGAGCAGAACAACCACCGCGTGCAGCGCTTCAACCCCGACGGCTCGCCGAACAAGATGTGGGGCCGCCGCTCCTCGACGCCCCCGCAGGGCTTCAACTATCCCCGCGGTTTGGCCCTCCAACCGGGCAATAACCGGATCTGGATCAGCAACACCACCTCCAGCGCCGTGCGGATCGTCACCCCGACCTTCGGCATGGTCAAGGACATCAAGAACTTCAGCGAGCCGGTCGACATCGAGTTCGGCAATGGCAAGGCGTATGTCGGGGACGCCAATGGCGGCTTCGTGCGGATGCTCGATCCGGGCACCGGCGCCACCGTCGGGCAGCTCAATGTGCGCGCCTCCGGGGTCGCCGTGGACCCAGCCAGCGGCGACATCTTCGTCTCCTCCTGGTATGACGACCGGATCTACCACTACACCCCCTCCGGCGGCCAGGGCGTCCCGGCCGTCATCGGTTCCAAGGGCACCGGTCCGGGCCAGTTCAGCAATCCGTGGGATATCGACATCATCGGTGGGCTGATCTACACCACCGACTCCGACCGCAATGTCGTGGTCGTCTACGACAAGTCCGGCAATTTCGTCGGGGAGTTCGGCTCCACCGGGTCCCGGCCCGGGCAGTTCAACAATCCCTCGGGGCTGACCCACGATGGTGCAGGCAAGCTGTATGTCGCGGACGCGGGCAACGACCGGGTCCAGGTCTTCGACACCAAAGGCTTCGTCAAAGCCGACACGGCTGGCCCGGCCGTCAGCATCACGGCGCCGAAGTCCGGCGCCTCGGTCGGCTTTCCCGTGACGATCACCGGCACCGTGACGGACAACCAGCGGGTCGGCACCGTCGAAGTCGCGATCCAAGACCGCGTGTCCAAGCTGTGGTGGGACGGCCGCATCGCGACCTGGGGAAGCACCAAGCAGTGGACCCTCGCTGGCGTTAAGGGCGGCAATGTCAAGGCGGCGAACTGGTGGTTCCCGCTGATCGGCGCGACGGCGCGAGGCAGCTACTCGGTCTCGGTGCGGTCATACGACGCGGCCGGCAATCGCGGTGGCTCCGCGGCGACCATCTTCTCCACGACGGCCGGCGGGCGCACCGCGCCCTGATCCGGCCCTGGAAGCGAAAAGTCAGCTCTTCTTGGGCGAGCAGCTTGGCAGATCGGCCAGGGTGGTGAAGGCCTTGCCGAGCACCAGGTCGACGGTCTCGTCGGTGCGCTTGTCGTTGACCATCTTGGCGTCCTTGACCATCAAGCGGGCGGTGCGGGCCGCGGGTCGGCCAGTAGCGCCATAACGGATCTCGGCCGAGGCCGTGATCTTCTTGTCGAGCGGATCGTTGTCGATCTCGGCCACGGTGAAGCCGCGTTCCCGCAAGGTCGCCGCGACCTTGGCAGCGAGCCCAGCCGTGGTTGTCGCGTTGTAGACATTGATCGTCACCGTGGACGGCTTCGCGACGGGCTGCTCGGCGGTGCCGGTGATGCAATCGCCCGCCTTGACCGTCGGGCTGGTGGTGTCATCCTGGATGTAGGAATACGCCTTGTAGAAGGCCGCCCCAAGGAAGATGAGCGCAAGGAGGAGCGTCGCGGCGGCGCGGATCTGCCGGGTGCGGCGTCGTCGTCCGGCGACGATCGGAGCGGCCATGCTCTCGGAATCTCCCTTTCGGCGGTGTGCGCCCGGCGTTTGTCGGACCCACGGTTTAGATTGACAGGCGTGACTGACACACCCTCGCAGACCCCGCCTTCGGCTGCTACCTCAGGTTCGGAGCCGGCTGCTGCCTCTTATGACGCCGCATCGACCCCCGAGGTTGCCACCGGAGCGCAGTCTGCCGGACAGGGTAGCGTCGCGGCCACCGTCGATGCCCCCGCCAGCGGGGGTGCGGCGGATAACGCCTTGGCATCGGAGATCCGCGACGGCTATGCCTTCGTGGGGCCGGCCGTCGACTTCGGTGCCGCCGTCGTCGACGACCAGGTGTATGCCGATGCCCCCGTCCGCATCCCCCTTGCGGTGATGAATCGGCACGGTCTGGTCGCCGGAGCGACCGGCACCGGCAAGACCAAGACGCTGCAGTTGATGGCCGAACAGCTGTCCGGCAATGGCGTCCCGGTCTTCCTCGCCGACATCAAGGGCGACCTGTCCGGCCTGGCTACCGCGGGGACAAGCAATCCCAAGATCGAGGAGCGCTCGCGCTCGATCGGGCAAGCATGGGCCGGCACGGCCTACCCCACGGAGTTCCTTAGCCTCGGCGGCAAGGGGCAGGGCACCCCGATCCGGGCCACCATCACCGCCTTCGGACCAACCCTGCTCGCCAAGGTCTTGGGCCTGAACGAGACCCAGGAATCCAGCCTCGGCCTGGTCTTTCACTATGCCGACAAGAATGGGCTAGCCCTGCTGGACCTGAAGGATCTGCGCGCCGTCATTACCTTCCTCAACTCCGACGAAGGCAAGCCGGAGCTGAAGAATCTCGGGGGCCTCTCCAAAGCGACGGCCGGGGTCATCCTGCGCGAACTGATCGCCTTCGAGGACCAAGGTGCCGATATTTTCTTCGGCGAGCCGGAGTTCGACACCCGCGATCTGCTGCGCACTGCCGCCGACGGCAAGGGCATCATCACTTGTCTCGAATTGCCCGCCGTCCAGGACCGGCCGGCCCTCTTCTCGACCTTCCTGATGTGGATGCTCGCGGACCTCTTCCACGACCTGCCCGAGGTCGGCGACCTCGACAAGCCGAAGCTCGTCTTCTTCTTCGACGAGGCGCACCTGCTCTTCAATGACGCCTCAAAGGCCTTCCAGGAGGCGATCGAGCAGACCGTGCGGTTGATTCGGTCCAAGGGTGTCGGTGTCTTCTTCGTCACCCAGTCGCCCAAGGACGTCCCGACCGATGTCCTGGCCCAGCTGGGCAACCGCGTCCAACACGCGCTGCGCGCCTTCACCCCCGACGACGCCAAGGCCCTGAAGGCGGCAGTCTCGACCTACCCGCACACGGCATACGACCTGCAGAAGCTGCTCACCCAGCTCGGCACCGGGCAGGCGGTGATCACCGTGCTCTCCGAGAAAGGCGCGCCGACGCCGGTCGCGTGGACGATGATGCGTGCCCCACAATCGCTGATGGCACCCTCCGATCCCGCCCTGGTGCAGCAGCTCATCGCCGGCTCGCCGTTGAGCACGAAGTATGCCGAGGTGGCCGATCGCGACTCGGCTTACGAAATCCTGCAGCGCCGCCTCCAAGCCGCGCCGACCGCCGACGGGCCCCAGGACGCGCCGGCCCCCGCCGGTCCGGGCGCGCAGATCCCGGTGCCATCCGCGCCCAAACCCACCAAGGCTCGGGCGGAGAAAGAGGATCCGGGGATGGTGGAGACGGTCGTGAAGTCGAGCGCCTTTAAGTCCATGCTGCGCTCGGCCGGCACGGTCATCGGCCGGGAGATCACCCGTTCGATCTTCGGGACGGCTCGCCGGCGGCGCTGAGGCTCGCCCGCCGCAGGCGGCCGAGCTCCGTGGCTCAGCCGAGAGTCAAGGCGGCCAGGGCGATCACCGGCAGGCAGCCCAGGGTCGTCACGAGAATGGTGTCTCGGGCGAGTGCCTCGGCGCGGCCATAGCGCGTGGCGTGCGTGAAGATGTTCTGCGCCGTCGGCAGCGCGGAGGTGACGGTGACGGCGAGCAACGCATGCCCGTCCATGCCGAGCGCCCACCGGGCACAGGCATACGCGATGGCGGGCTGAACGGCGAGCTTCAGGACCGAGGTCACGGCGACCTGGGCGGGCGCTCCACCCCCGAAGGGCGGTCCGAGGCGCAGGGCCACGCCATACCCGAGGAGCATGGCCGGCACGGCGAGGCCGCCGATGAGTTCGATGGGGTCGCGCAGCAGCGGCGGCAGCGTCGTGTCCGTCGCCGACAGGGCGACGCCGGCGAGCGCGCCGAGCGTCAGCGGATTGGTCAGTGGTCGGCGCAGGATCGAGCCCCACCGGAAGGCGCCGCCGCGACGGTCGTGGTCGAGCACGGTCAGCGCCAGCGGCTGCATGATCAGCAATTGCAAGAGCAATGTGGGGGCGACGAGGGCGGCGTCCCCTAGGACATAGGCGGCGATCGGCAAGCCAAGGTTGCCGGCGTTGACATAGCTCGAAGCCAGCGCGCCGATCACCCGCTCCGAGAGGGGCAGCTGCCACCACCATCGCGAGATGACGAGGAAGGCCGTCGCGGGGACCAGAACTCCGGCCAGCGTCGCGAGCAGGTTGCGGGAGAAGAGTTCGTGGACATCGGCCGTGGACAGCACCGTGATCATCAAGGCCGGGCTACCCACCTGGAAGGCCACCTCCGCCAGCACCCGTTGGCCGGCCATGTCCAGGACGCCGAAGTGCCCGAGCGCGAAGCCGACCAGGATGACCAGGACGATCGTCGCGAAGCCCAGGAAGACACCGTCCACGGCGATCAGCGTGTCAGGTGGGGGATGTTTCCGCAGGTGGTTCCGGCTGTCGGACGAGTCCGGCACACTAGCTGCCACGGGTCCGGTCCGGCTCGTTGTGTTCCAGGGGGTATGCCTGATGTTCGTCCGGTCATCGCACCGTCCCATGGCCGCGCTCGCGGCCCTCGTCGCGGCCGCGCTTGGGTTGCTCACCCTGCCAGCGTTGGCTGCACCGGTGCCCGCGGGCCCTGGAACCTATGTGCCGCAACGGATTTACGGCGGACCATCGCAGCCCGCGCTGGCGGCCTGGGGGATCGCCTATAACCGCGTGAGCAACGAACTGCTCGTGGGGGACTACCTCTCGAGCCAGATTCGCCGGATGAGCCTGGACGGACGCATCCTCGGCGATCTGCAGAATCCGGGCAATCGCATCAGTGGTGTGGCCTCGGCGCTCGGGGTCGATCCGCGGGATGGCGCGATCTATCTCGCGGTCACCGGTGAGGGGCGCACCTCGGCCGATGTCCGCAAGTACGACAAGACCGGGCGCTATCTCTACGGCCTGGATATGCCGACCTCGACGACCTGGCTGACGGTCGACTCGGCGGGCTACCTCTGGGTGCCCTCGGCCTACAAGGGGGCCCGGCTGACCCGCTATCGCGTGGACGATGCGACGCAGCGTGCCACCGCGGTGCTCACTCTGGCCAAGGCCGGCACCGGCCCGGGGCAGTTCGGCAGTCTGACCGGCCTGGGCACCGACGCGGCGAATAACGTCTATGTCGCGGATGTCGGCAACAAGGTCGTCCATGCCTATTCCGCATCCGGCTCCTGGCGCTTCGATATGGGCAAGGGCCTGTTCAAGGGCGATATTCGCGGCGTCGCCGTGGACCCGGCATCCGGCCAGATCCATGTCGCCAACTCCGCGGCGGGCACGATCGAGGTGTTCTCGCCGACGGGCAGTCGCATTCGGAGCTATGCCAGCCTCGGAACAGGCAACGGGCAGTTCGTCGATGGTGCCCGACAGTTGACCTTCTCCGCAGCCGGGCAGATGTATGCCGCCGACTATGGCGGTCAGCGGGTCCAGCGCTTTACCGCCGCCGGCGCCTTCGTGGCGGCCTATCCCAGTCCGGCTCTGCCGATGGATCGGGCGGGCATCGCGCAGGCGCGAGCGCTTGATGTCGACCCGGTCACCGGCGATGTCGTCGTCGCGGATGCCTGGGGCCAACGGGTGCTGCGGTACGCCCCGGACGGGACTCTCCTCGACTCACACGGTCGGCGGGGGTCTACCACGCCGGACGGAATGAACTACCCCAAGGGCGTGGCGATCGATCCGAGCACCCGCAATGTGTGGATCGCGAACTTCGAGGGCGCCCCGGACCTGGTCGGCTTCGACAAGGGCTTCGACACGGTGGTGCGCCGGATCGTGACGCCACGATTCATCAACGACCTGGAGTGGAGCAATGGCTTGCTCTATGCCCTCGAGCGTCGCCCCGGCGCCTTGCATGTCTACAACCCGGCCACCGGGGCCGAAGTGCGTCGCTGGGTCTCGACCAAGGGGCTGATTCGGGGCGTTGGGGTGGATGCGGGCTCGGGCAACGTCTGGATCACCTCGGACACCAAACCTGAGGTCTATGTCGTGGCCCCGAGCGGCGCCATTGTGCGCACCGTGACCCTTGGCGGGCTGGGCTGGGATGTCGCGATCCGCGGTGACTACGCCTATGTCGCCGACACGACGGGCAACAAGATCTCGATCTTTCACCGCACGACCTATGCCGCGGCGGGCACGATCGGGGCGGCGGGAAGCCGATTTGGGCAACTCAAGATGCCCTCGGGCATCGCTTTCGACCGAGCGGGTGACCTGTTCACGGTCGAGACCGGGAATGGCCGTGTCCAGCAGTTCTCCACGCGCCAGGGCCCAGGTGCCGAAAGCACGCGCCCGGGCGTGGCGTTGACTGGTCCGGGGCTGGGGGCAGGCCAGGTGACGGCGACGGGGACGGCGCATGACGCCAGCGGCGTCGCGACCGTGTCCGTGCGAGTGAAAGATGTGGCGACGGGTCGCTACTGGAATGGCGCGCTCGGGACGTGGACCAGCACGGGCACGTGGAATGCCGCGATCCTGTGGGGTCCGAACGCCGCCTCGACCTGGCGGTATACCGTGACCAGCACATTGCCCCAACGCTCCTACAAGGTCGAGGCTCAAGCCACCGACCGTCGGGGCAATCCGTCCACCATCGCCTCCCAGACAGTGACGGTTCCCTGACGTGAATTTCCGAGCTTTTGCCGCGCCCTCGCCTGGTGACAGCCGTCGCCGCGCGGGCATGGCGGTCCTCGCGGCGGTTATAGCTGCCCTGACCTTGATTGGGGTAGCCGGCCCTGCCCCCGCAGGGGCGGCCGCAGCGGGCCCGGTGGCGTCATACGTCCCGGAACGGATCATCGCCGCCCCGTCCTTCCCGGGTGTGGCGGCGTGGGGCTTGGCTTACAACCCGGTCAGTGACGAACTGATCGTCGGGGACTATGTCTCGCGGCAGGTGCGGCGCTACACCCGAGGTGGCGTCTATCTCGGAGACCTGCGTAATGCTGGCAAGACGATCGGCGGGGTGGCCTCCGCGCTCGGCGTCGACCCGCGGGACGGGGCGATCTATGTCGCTGTCACGGGGGAGGGGCGCACCTCGCTCGATGTGCGCAAGTACGACAAGGACGGAAACTTCCTCTTCGATCTCGACATGCCCGGAGCGGCGACCTGGTTGACGGTCGACCATGACGGCAATCTGTGGGTGCCTGAGGGCTTTTCGGGGTCCGTGGTGCGCAAGTTCACCGTCGATGACGCGACCAAGTCGGCTACCTTGCAGGTGCTCATCACCGAGGCCAAGCCCGGCGTGCCGATGAAGGTGCTGACCGGGGCGGCAGCCGATGCGCAGGGCAATATTTATGTCGCCGATGTCGGCAATAAGGTCATTCACTCCTGGACCAGCACCGGTCAGTGGCGCTTCGACATCGGTCCGGCGCCGATCAAGGGCGACTTGCGCGGCGTCGCCGTCGACGACGAATTGGGTCGGATCTATCTGTCCGATGCCGTTTTCGGCGGCATCCGCTATTTCGACATGAATGGCGTTTATCAGGGCGCGATCTCGGGCCTCGGCATGAACGACGGGGAGTTCACCGATGGCGCGCGGCAGCTCGCGGTCGGCCCGGATCATCACGTCTTTGGTGCCGACTATGGCTCCTTCCGAGTGCAGGAGTTCCTGCCGGATGGCACCTTCGTCAAGCTGTTCCCCGACCCCGGGATGCGTCCCGACCCGGCCGGCATTTCGCAGGCTCGCGGTCTGGATGTCGACCCGGTCACGGGTGATGTGCTGACTGTCGACGCCTTCGGTCAACGGGCGAATCGGTACTCCGCTCAGGGCGAGTTGCTCGGTCAGTACGGGCGGCGCGGGTCTTCACCGCCCGAGGGGATGAACTACCCCAAGGCCCTCGTCGTGAACCCGACGACCCGCGATATTTGGATCTCGTCCTTCGAGGGACCGCCGGGCGTTGTCGGCTATTCCGCCGATTTCTCGACCGTCCTCGGGCGGCCAAATATCCCGCGCTGGGTGGGGGATCTGGAGTTCTCTGGCGGCAAGCTCTACGCCCTGGAGCGCCGCCCCGGCGCGGTGCGCGTCATCAATCCATCGACGCTCGCCGTCGAGCGGACGTGGACCTCGCCCTACGGCCTGCTGCACGGCCTTGCCGTCGATCCCGCGAACGGCAATATGTGGATCACCCACGATTCCAAGCCCCTGCTGTATGTCGTCTCCCCGGCGGGCAAGACCCTCAAGACCCTCACTTTGCCGGGCGTCGGCTGGGGCGTGGCGATCAAGGGCGACGAGGTCGCGGTGTCCAACACCACCACCGGCTATATCGACCTGCTCAGCCGGACGACATATGCCGTGACGGGCAAGCTCGGCCTCGGCAATGGCTTCACCTTCGGCAAGCTGAAAACCCCGTCCGGGCTGCAGTTCGGCCCCGACGGCAAGTTGTATGTCGTGGAGCAGGTCTCCTCGCGGGTCACCGTCTTCGGTCCCGGCCCGTCGCCCGCGGCCGAGACCGTCCGGCCGCAGGTCTCGGTTGCGGCCGGCGACCCCGTCACCGGCGGGCAGATCGTGCTGACCGGCACCGCCACGGATGCCTCTGGCATCGCGTTCGTCGAGGCGCGCGTGCGTGACCTGACGACCGGCCGCTACTACGACGGCCGAGCCGCGACTTATGTCACCGCCTCGACCTGGTCCGCCGGCGTCGTGTGGGGAGACCTGACGGCGGCGTCCTGGCGCTACACCGTGCCCGCCACCTTGCCGAGCCGTTCGTATGCCGTGTCGATCCGCGCCATCGACCGGCACGGCAATGTCTCGCTGCTGGCAAACCGGACGATCGCCGTTCCCTAGATCCGTCTGAGAACGGCGGGAGCCCTGGTCCTGCGGTCCAGACCAGCTCCCCCAGTTGGGGCGTCAGTGCTGAGTATTGGTCAAGGTGGCGGCGAGGGCGTCGAGGACTGAGGCGTCTTCGATCGTTCCGGGGATTGTCGGCACCTTGCCATCGGCGATCTCGCGCATGGTCTTGCGCAAGATCTTGCCGGACCGGGTCTTCGGCAGGGCGGCGACGATGTCGACCTGCTTCAGCGAGGCCACCGCACCGACCTCGTCGCGGACCCGCTGCACGAGTTCCTTGACGATGCGCTCGCCGTCGGAGGTGGCGTCATACCCACCCTTGAGGACGACCAAGCCGCGGGGGATTTGGCCCTTGAAGTCGTCCGCGACGCCGATGACGGCGCACTCGGCGACGGCCGGGTGGCCCGCCAGTGCGGCCTCGATGGAGCCGGTGGAGAGGCGGTGGCCGGCGACGTTGAGAACGTCATCGGTGCGTCCCATGACGAAGACATAGCCGTCCTCGTCGATCAGGCCGCCATCGCCGGTGAGGTAGTAGCCGTCGAAGACCGAGAGGTAGCCCGAGACATAGCGCTCGTCGTCCTGCCAGAGAGTCGGCAAGGTGCCGGGCGGCAGCGGAAGCTTGATCGCGATGGCGCCCTCCTGGCCCGCCGGGAGTGGGGTGCCGTACTCGTCGAGGATCTGCACGTCATACCCGGGCACCCGCACGGACGGGGAGCCCGGCTTGATCGGCATGGGGTCGAGACCGCGCAGGTTTGCGGCGATCGGCCAGCCGGTCTCGGTCTGCCACCAGTTGTCGACGACTGCGCAGTCGAGCAGATTGTCGGCCCAGTGGTAGGTATCGGGGTCGAGCCGCTCGCCGGCGAGGAAGAGATTGCGCATCGTCGAAATGTCTTGCCCGGCAAGAAGTTTGCCGTCGGGGTCTTCGCGTTTGATGGCGCGGTATGCCGTGGGTGCGGTGAACATCGCCACCGCGCCGTAGTCGCTGATGATCCGCCAAAAGGCACTGGCGTCGGGGGTGCCGACGGGCTTGCCTTCGTACATGACCGTCGTGGCCCCGGTCAGCAGTGGCGCATAGACGATGTAGGAGTGGCCGACGACCCAGCCGACATCGGAGGCGGTGAACCACACCTCGCCGGGCTGGACGTCATAGATATTCGCCATCGACCAGCGCAGCGCAACCGCGTGTCCGCCGTTGTCGCGGACGATGCCCTTGGGGCGGCCGGTCGTGCCGGAGGTGTAGAGGATGTAGAGCGGGTCGGTGGCGGCGACTTCGACGCAATCGGTCGGCTCGGCATCGGCCATCACCTCATCCCAGGTCATCTCCTCCCAGTCGGTGTCGCGCTGGCCGACCTCGGCTTCGAGCTGCGGTCGCTGCAGGACGATGACGGATTCGGGCTTGTGCTCGCTGCGGTCGAGACCGCCGTCGAGCATCGGCTTGTAGGCGATCGTCCGGCTCGGCTCGATGCCGCAGCTCGCGCTGACGACGACCTTGGGCGTGGCGTCCTCGATCCGCGCCGACAGCTCGGCCGGGGCGAAGCCGCCGAAGACCACGGAGTGGATCGCGCCGAGGCGCGCACAGGCCAGCATGGCGATCATCGCCTCGGGGACCATCGGCATATAGATGAGCACCCGGTCGCCCTTCTCGACCCCGAGTCCGGCGAGCGCACCGGCGAAGCGGGCGACCTGGTCGAGCAACTCGGCATAGGTGAGCGAGGTCTTCGTATCGGTCACGGGGGAGTGGTAATAGACCGCGACCTGCTCGCCGCGGCCGTCGCGCACGTGCCGGTCGAGCGCGTTGAAGCAGGTGTTGAGCGTGCCGCCGGTGAACCAGCGGTAGAACGGCGGGTTGCTGTCGTCCAGCACCGTCGTCGGCGGCGTGATCCACTCGATCGCCGACGCCGCCTCGCCCCAGAAGGCGTTCGGATCGCTGATGCTCTGCTCGTATGCCGCTGCGTAAGCTCCGGTGCTCATGCCGCCATCGTTGCGCCCCGCCTCGTGCCGCGCCACTGAGGTCAAGGTGACCTAGATCAGCGGGCGGTATGCCGCGCCGAGCGGCCCCGCCCCGACCGCCCGCCGCGCTCGAGGCTGACTCACACGTTCGGCCCTAACCCGCCGTTGTGTCGCTGACTCCCACATCCGGCTGGGGGACCTACGACCAAATGCACGACTGCTGACCGAATGGGGGAGTCAGACAACGCAACAGGGCGAGCCGGCGACCGGCTCGCCCTGGGCTGGCGGAGGATGGGGGATTTGAACCCCCGAGGGTGTTATCCCAACACGATTTCCAATCGTGCGCACTAGGCCACTATGCGAATCCTCCGCCGCAGAGGTTACCCGAGCGGGCGCCGCGCCCGAAATCGAGTTGGGTCGTCACCGCCCTGCGCGCGCCGGCCAGCACCCGCTATGGCGGCATCCTGCCCGACTGAAGCCACCTATACTTGGGGCCAGGCACCCCGCGTGGTGGTACCTCACCCAACTCCCCCAGGGCAGGAATGCAGCAAGGGTCAGTGAGCTCTTCCAGGTACGCGGGGTGTCCCTATGTCCGGATTCGCTCCCGGATTCCTTAAGCAGGCGCCCAGGTATGCCGCAGGGTCGCCGCGGGGCCCACGACAACGCGGCCCGCGCGATCGACGACGCGGGCGGTCACGGCGTACACCCGGTCCGGGCCGAGCGGCAACTGCACGGTCAGCCGCCAGGAGGGCGCAGTCACCGGTCCCCACACCACCGCCCGGCTCCACACGGCCCCCGCGACCCATCGATTCTTCGCCGCATCGAAGCAGCGTCCGCTCGCTTGATCGGTGACGGACACCTCGACATGCGCCACCCCCGCCGCTGCACTCGCCGTGCCCGTCACCATCGGTTGGTATGCCGTCCCCAGGCCCGTAACGGTCACTACGGCAGACCCGGCCTCAGGGGCCGCTTCCGTCCCGAATGCGGTGACACGGCCGCCGCGTAACTCCACGACATACAGCCGGCCGGCCGCGTCGAAGTCCAGTGCCGACGGACCAGACAACTGCCCGAGACCGGTCCCGGATCCCGACCCCACCACTGCCTTGGCCGCCAGCGTCACCCGATCGAGAACCCGAATCCGGCCGCCGGCGCTATCGGAGACATAGGCCTCCGCCCCGCGGAAGGCCACGCCCGCACCCACGCCTCCCAGTGCGATGGATCTGAATCGACCTGCGGGAGTGAGGATTCCGAGCCGGCGCTTGGAGGTGGTGACCCAAATATTGCCGGTCGCCGGATCGATACCTAGGGCTGTCAGGGCCCCGATCGGTGACTTCCATTGCCGCACCAGCGCACCGGTCGTCGGGTTGTAGACGCGAACGGCGCCCGGCGTGGTTTGCAGGGTATAGAGCAGACCCCTGAAGAACTTCAGGTCCAGCGTGAAACGCGGCGCCACGATCTGACGCACCACCGCACCAAAGTCCGGCGTAAACCCGACGAGATGGGGCGCACCCTCGTGATTCGCGACCCACACATTGCGGGTCAACGGGTCGACCGCGACGGCCTTGGGATAGTTCATGCCCTCCGGCGGGGTCGAACCGCGCCGCCCAAAGCGCTGCACGAGCGAGCCGTCCGCGGCATACCGCGTGATGCTCTGCCCGAAGCCATCGGCGACGAGCACCTCGCCGGTGACGGGATCGACGGCCAGGCCGCGCGGCACGGCGAGCCCGGCGGGATCCTCGGGCAAGCCTGGATTCGGGAAGACCGGGCCAGCCACACCATCGGCGTCGAAGGAGACCACCCGGCGCAGGCCGTAGTCAGCGGCCCAAATCCGGTGATCCGGCGTGACCGCCAATTGCCTTGCGCCATCGACGAATTGACCCGGCCCGGTGCCCTCGCCACCGAAATGCGCGACGAGGCTGCCACTGTTCAGGGCAAAGGCCGCCACCGTGGCTCCGGCGGCATTGCTCACATAGACCCGGTCCAGATCCTCATCCAGCGCGATGCCCCGCAGGTCTCCCGCCAGGCTCGTGCGGTCGCCCAGATCTCGCAACCAGGAACCGGCCGCGTCGAAGACGTGCACGGTCACATTCCCGGTGTCCACGACATACAGCCGCCCGGCGGCATCGGTCGCCACGCCGGTTGCCCAGCGCACCTGACCCGGACCGGTGCCCGGCCGGTCGATGGTGGCGACCTGCGTGAGTCGCTGGGCGGCGAGGTCGACGGCATACCGGCGGATCACGGTGCGCCCGCCGAAAGCATCGGGGATCCACAGGTCCCCGGTCGTGGGATCGACGGCGAGCCACGCGACCAACTGGTCGATTCCAAAGCCCGCGAGATAGCTGCCGTCGGGCGCGTACTTCACGACATCCGTTGCCGCCGATGTCGATCCGGTCACCGCGAGGTAGTAACTGCCATCGCGGGCATCGACGCTCAGCGCGCTCGCCACCCCCGGGACCTGACCGGATGGGTTCGTAAAGTCGCCGCGGTAGCTCCCGTCCCGGCCATACCGACGCACTTGCCGGGCGACATAATCGCCCACCGCGAGTTCGTCGCTGACCGGGTTGTATGCCAGTCCCCAGGCCGCGAGCCCGGGGGTCGTGGGCGCGCCGATGATGCGCTGCGCGCGCAGGGGGACGTATGCCGCCCGGTCACCTCGGGCGGCCGCCGCCGCTTTGTCGTGGGGTGAGATGAGGGCCGCGCCGGGTGCCGCAGCCAGCAGGGCGCGGCGCGGCACGGATCGGTGATGCGGGAGCACGCGGGTCACTCTGGCAAGATCCTGCGGGCGGGGCAAGCGGCCTTTTCGGGGACAGCCGCCTCAGCCGGCGAGGTGGTTGACCAGTGCCCAGCCGGGATCGGGCGTGACGACGGTTTGGGCATCGCCCTCCGGCCAGTCGGCGGCCACCGCGGCGGCGCGCTCGCCGGCGTCGGTGCGGCCATCGGCATAGGCATGCAGCAGCCGCACGCCGTCGTGGCTCTGGTGCGCGACGATCCGTCCGTCGGCTCCGATGGCCTCGGTGAGCTGATCTTCAAGATCCCGGAGCGCCTCGAGCGATGAGGCCGCGGGCAGGCCCTCGGCGGTGCGGTCCGCATACGGGATGGTCACGGCGAGATGAGTGTCGAAAAGTGGAAAAGTGATCTGCCGCAACGGAACCTGTGCCATCGCGAGCACGGGCAGCCCGCTCGGCCCGGTGCCGCGCAGCATCAGCCAGGTGGGCGCGCCGTCGGCGTCGCGGTGGCCGTCGGCGAAGTCGCGCACGATGCTCCCCAGATGCCGTAACGGGAACGAATCCAACGGCGGTTCACCGGGCCAGGTCACCCCGCCGATCCACGTCTCGGTCGCCTCCTCGCCGAGGAAGCAGTCGAGCGCGAGATAGGTCAGCTGCGCCGCCTCGTCCTCGCCGACATCCGCGAAGACGGGATGGTGCACGGCGACATCGATCGAGGTAGAGCCTCGGTGCGCGGCGACGACGAAATCGCCGAGCGCAATGGTCCGCCCCGCGAACTCAATCGTCGACTCAGCGGCACCCGAGTCGGCGGCCCGTAGGTCGGCATACCCCCAGGTCAGGTCGCTCGGCGGGGCGGCCTGCAGCCAGGCCCGCGCGATGGCCCGCAGTTCGGGATCGCCGGCGGCGGTCACGGTGAGCAGGTGCAAGCTCTCGCGCCCCGGCCCGAACTCCCATTGCAAGCCCGGGTCGATCGCGGCCACCCGCTCGGTCAGCGGCGCCAAGATCTCCGGACCGGCCTGGCCGGCCACGACCTGCCCCGCGAGCGCGCTGCCCTCGCTCGCCCACCACTGCCAGAAGGCGGGTATGCCGTCCGCGCCCGCCTCGCTCACGCGTGGACCTCGTGCCCGCTCTCGTGGTGCTCGTGATCGCTTCCCTCGGAGTGCGCGTCGCCGCAGATGCCCCCGCCGCAGCCGCCGGCGCCATCGCCGCAGCCGCATCCTCCCGACCCGTCTCCGGAACCGTCGGTGGCGCAGGAGGCCGCCTCGGCGTCGCTGCCACAGCCACCGCCGCCGCAGCACCCGCCGGCGCAGCCGCCGCCCGACGGCATCTGGGGCCGGTTGCCCTGGTCAGCCCAGGCGTGCTCGATCGCCTGCAGGAGCAGTTGGGGCGGCTGGGCGCCGGTGACGGCATATTTCTGATCCAGCACGAAGGTGGGCACCCCCGTGATGCCGATCTGGGAGGCGACGGCTTCGTCGGTGCGCACGTCGATGCCGTAATCGTCGCTGCCGAGCACATCGTCAACGACCTCGGCGGACAGCCCGGCGCCGGTGGCGAGCTGGCGCAGCACCTCGTGATCACCGATCGGCCGGCCCTCCGAATACCAGGCCCGCATGATCCGGTCGGTCACCTCCGTCTCCACCCCGGCCGCGCGCGCCGCGTGGATGAGGCGGTGGGCGTCATACGAATTGCTCGGGACGACCTTCTCCCACGCGAAGTCGAGGCCGACCTCGGCCGCGGCCTGCGCCATCTGCTCGTGGGTGATGACCATCTGCTCGCGCGAAACGCCATACTTCGCGGCGATTTTGTCGACATTGGACCCAGTGCCGACGGCGGGGGCGTTGCGGTCCAGTTCGTAGCTGTGCCACACGACCTCTACCTGATCGGCGTGCTCGAAGTCGGCCAAGGCCAACTCCAGGTGCCGGCGGCCGAGGTGGCAGAACGGGCAGACGATGTCGGACCAGACGTCGATACGCATGGCCCGACGATACGTCCACCAGGCCCGTAGGCCACTGTCGGTGCGCCCCGTTAGGGTTCCGAAGGTGAGCACCGCCCTGTATCGCCGCTACCGGCCCGACACGTTCGCCGACGTGATCGGGCAGGAGCACGTGACGGTGCCGCTGATGCGCGCGCTCGCTAGCGGGCGCATCAACCACGCCTATCTCTTCTCCGGTCCGCGCGGGTGCGGCAAGACGACGAGCGCCCGCATCCTCGCCCGCTGCCTCAACTGCGAGAAGGGGCCGACCGGCAGCCCGTGCGGTGAGTGTGATTCCTGTGTCGCGCTGGCCCGCGGCGGTGCCGGGTCAATCGATGTCATCGAGATCGATGCGGCCAGCCACGGTGGCGTGGACGACGCGCGCGAATTGCGCGAGCGGGCGGCTTTCGCGCCGGCGGAGAGCCGGTTCAAGGTCTACATCATCGACGAGGCGCATATGGTCACCCCGCAGGGCTTCAACGCGCTGCTGAAGATCGTCGAAGAGCCGCCCGAGCATGTGAAATTCATCTTCGCGACGACCGAGCCCGAGAAGGTCATCGGGACCATCCGCTCCCGCACGCACCACTATCCGTTCCGGCTCGTCCCACCCGCCCGCCTGCACGACTATCTCGAGCACTTATGCCGCTCCGAGGGCGTCGATGTCGAGCCCGGGGTGCTGTCTTTTGTCGTGCGCGCGGGCGGCGGGTCGGTGCGTGACTCCTTGTCCGTGCTCGATCAACTGATGGCCGGATCGGATCAGCGCGGCCTGACCTATGACGGTGCGGCTGCCCTCCTAGGCTTCACCGACGCCGAACTGCTCGATGCCACGGTGACGGCCTTTGCTGCCGGGGATGGGGCATCGGTCTTCAGTCAGATCGACCGGGTTATCGAGACCGGACACGACCCGCGCCGGTTCGTTGAGGACCTGCTCGAACGCTTCCGCGATCTGATCGTGCTGTCGGCCGTGCCGGACGCGGGCGCGTCGGTGCTGCGTGGGGTCCCGAGCGACCAGATCGATCGAATGCGCGTGCAGGCCAGTGGTTTTGGGCCAGGGGCCTTGTCGCGGGCGGCCGATGTCGTCAACGCCGGGCTGACCGAAATGACGGGCGCCACCGCGCCGCGCCTGCAACTCGAACTCATCGCCGCCCGCGTCCTGCTGCCCGGTGCCGCTGGCGAGCAGGGGTATGCCGCCCGCCTCGACCGCATCGAACGTCGCCTCGACGTCGCGGGCGCCCCGAGCACGGGTATGCCGTCGGGTCCCAACGTCGCGCCGCCGCCGTCGACTCGTGGAACCCAGCAGGACTCGGGTCAGGGGGAGTCGGGGCCCGTCGCCGGAGGCGCCCCCGGGCCGCAGACATCGGGGGACGCGGGTAGCACGGGTGGACGCCCTGATGCGGGTCCTCATGGTGAGTCTCCCCGGCCGGACCAGCACCGCCGCGACGGCCGGGAGCCGTCCCAACCCGGCGTGGATGGCTGGGGACCGCGCACCACGGGCGACGAACGGCAGCCATCGGGCCACGAGGACCGAGACGTGACTCGGCAAGGTCCCGTTGAGCGAGGTCCCCAGGCTTCCGGGTCGACTGGCGCCGCCGGCGGCCCCGCTATGTCGGAACAACGACCCGGCAATAGCCCCGGAGGCGCTCCAGGGCGTCGGCCCGGCGGTGCGCGACCCGCGATTGTGATGGGATCGCCGACCAGCGCCGAGCCGCTGGGCGACGCGAACGACACGGGTCCGCGAGGCCCCGGCGGACTGGATGTGGCGGCGCTGCGCCGGTCCTGGCCCGATGTGCTTGCCCGGATTTTCACCCTCAAGCGAACCACGTGGACATTCCTGTCCGAGCACGCCCAGATCAGTTCGTATGACGGGCAGCGACTCGTGCTGTCCATCGGGACGGTCGGACTGGCCAACACCTTCCGCAATGGCGTCCACCCCGAGATCGTGCGCCAGGCCTTGATCGACGTGCTGGGCGTCGATGCGCGCATTGATGCGATCGCCGCTCCGGCGGGCGGATCCGCTGCCGGCGCGCCTGGGTCGGCGGGCACGTCAGGGGTCGATCACGGTGGCCGGGGGGTTGACCGGCGCAGCAGTTCGGGATCAGGCGATTCCATTGCTGACGGCACGTCGGGGCAGGGACGCGATTCGCGGTCGGATTCTGTGCCCCCATCTTCCCCAGGACGCGGTGCGGCCGGTCCAGGCACTGGCCGGCCGAATAACGCGACCGCTTTGAGGCCGGAGGGATCGGGACCACAAGGGTCGAGGCCGTCGGGGCCGACTGCCCGAGCGGATTCGTCGTTCGGGCCGACAACTCCCGGTCGCGATGGCGGCCCCGGGGATCGCTATGGCGCTGACCTCGCCGCGCGGGACTGGTCTGATGGCGGTTCTGGTTGGGGCAGCGGCCCTTCGTCCGGAGCGCCGACCTGGGCGACGACACCTGGCGACGCCACGACGTCTGCATCGACCCGGGCTGACGACGGCCGAGCCGTCAGCACGGCCACCACCTCGACGGCGGCGACGGGGGACACCGACGACGGATCCGCCGCGACCGATGCCACCGCGACCGCGACGACCCGGGCCTCCGACGGCGGGTCTGTGGACGAGGAAGACCTGATCAGCGATGACGATGAGGACCTGGCCGATCTCGGCGAGGTCGGTCAGCCGGTCATCGAGCGCGTCCTCGGCGGCACCGTCATCTGGCGCGAAACCCCCGACGACTGAGGCAGCACGCCACCGACACCCGATCATCGCGAAGACACCCGATCCGCGCATTCACACCCTCTCCACGGGGTGTCAAAGCACGGATCGGGTGCTCGTTCACGGATCGCGTGTTGATGCGGACCTCGGGCCTGCGGTGGGCTACTTCGCCACCTCGACCCGCAGGGTCGTGGCCTTCGGTTCGCCCGCATCGGTGACGCACGAGACGGTATGCAGGCCGGTGTCCTGGATCGTCAGGGTTGCAGGCGTCGACGTGGGACCGTCGACCGCGAGCAACTCTGAGTGATCCGGGCCGAGCACCCGCACCGCGCCCGTCCCGACCACGCTGAGGTCGTGATCCCCAGGTGCGATGCTGGGGCGGTTGACAGTGCAGCCGGGCAGGATCACCTCGATGGGCGCCGTGGCGGGATCCGGGGGTGGATCGCCGCATCCGGCCAGCACACAGGGCCCGGCGACGACGGTGAGCAAAGCAAGGAGCGGGCGGCGCGGCATACCTGACCTTAGCCACACCAGCCCGGCCACCCCCATGGCGCCACCCGCGCGCATCCGAGGGGTTGTCGGACCGAGCAACTACCCTGGCCGATGTGTATGAAGGTGTGGTCCAGGACCTGATCGACGAGCTCGGCCAACTGCCGGGGATCGGCCCCAAGAGCGCGCAACGGATCGCCTTCCACTTGCTGCAGGCGGACGGTGCCGACGTCCAACGACTCATCACCGCGCTCGCGGAGGTCAAGGAGAAGGTCGCCTTCTGCACCATGTGCGGCAATATCGCCCAGGCCACCCTGTGCCGGATCTGCGCCGACCCGCGCCGCGACGGGCAGGCCATTTGCGTTGTCGAGGAGCCGAAGGATGTCGTCGCCATCGAGCGCACCGGAGAGTTCCGCGGTCGCTACCACGTGCTCGGCGGCGCCATCAGCCCGATGGATGGCATCGGTCCCGAACAGTTGCGCGTTGCCGAACTGATGTCGCGGCTGGCCTCCGGGGAGGTCGTCGAGATCATCCTTGCGACCGATCCGAATATCGAGGGCGAGGCCACCGCCGCTTATCTCGCCCGCCAACTCAAACCCTTCGGCCTGCGCGTGACGCGGCTAGCCTCGGGATTACCGGTCGGTGGCGATCTGGAGTATGCCGATGAGGTCACCCTCGGTCGGGCCTTTGAAGGACGGAGACTGATCGATGCCTGACGATTCGAACGCCACCCCCGCAGACGCCCGCCCTGGCGGCGACGCAGACCTCGCCCACCTCGCCGCGCTGACGGCACAGGAAGCCCGGCAATTCACCGAGGCGATCACGCAAATCGCCACCGGCGCGACCCCGGAGGCCGCACTGGCTGTCTCACTGCTCGCGACGGCGCAAATCCTCTCGACCGGCGCCCGCCTCGGCGCGATCCAAGATGTGGTGCTGCAACATCGCTACGAACCCGACGATGGCGATGACACCGACCTCGCCGCGCTCCGGGCCGCGATAGCCAATGTCTTCGAGGGGCTGGATGAATATGCCGATCTCGTCGACCCGATCACCTCGACCGAGCTGACGACCGGCTCGCTGTCCAGCGACTTCGCGATCATCGTCGCGGCGCTGGATCACGGCCTGAAGCACTACGACAAGGGCCGCCCGGTCGAGGCGCTGTGGTGGTGGCAGTTTAGCTATCTCTCCGACTGGGGCGAGCGGGCGGCGATGGCCCTGCGGGTCCTGCATGGTCTGCTTGCCCACATCCGCCTCGACGCCGACGAAGACCTCGTCGCAGAGGCCGAGTTCGACGCCCTCCACCCCTGACGCTGACGGGCCCCTGCCGGTCGCCCCACAACCGCCCACGAGCCGGATATGCCGATCGCCTCGGCCCCGGCTCGCCTACCATCGAGGGCGTTCCGAGACCCCTCTTGCGAAGAGAGCACCCCTGTGGCCCTGGTCGTGCAGAAGTATGGCGGCTCGTCCGTCGCCGACGCCGAGAGCATCAAGCGCGTCGCGCGGCGCATCATCGAGACCAAGAAGGCCGGCAATGATGTCGTCGTCGCGGTGTCCGCGATGGGTGACACGACCGACGAACTGCTCGATCTGGCCAACGAGGTCAGCCCGCTGCCACCGCCGCGCGAACTCGACATGCTGCTCACGGCCGGCGAGCGCATCTCGATGGCCCTGCTCGCCATGGCCATCGCCGATCAGGGGCACAGCGTGCGCTCCTTCACCGGCAGCCAGGCAGGCGTCATCACCGATGAGTCCCACGGCAAGGCCAAGATCATCGATGTGACACCCGGCCGGATCCTGGACGCTATCGCCAAAGGTCATATCGTCATCGTCGCCGGCTTCCAGGGCGTCTCGAAAGAGACGAAGGAGATCACCACCCTCGGCCGCGGCGGTTCCGACACCACGGCTGTCGCGCTCGCCGCGGCCATGCAGGCCAGCGTCTGCGAGATCTACACCGATGTCGATGGCGTCTTCACCGCCGACCCGCGCATCGTTCCCAAGGCGCGCAAGGTCGACCGCATTACCAACGAGGAGATGCTCGAGCTGGCCGCGTCCGGCAGCAAAGTCCTCCACCTGCGCAGCGTCGAGTACGCCCGGCGCTTCAACATTCCCATTCACGTCCGCTCCTCCTTCTCGCACAAGGAGGGCACCTTTGTCACCGACCAGCCCGCTCCCGAAGGAGAGTCCGTGGAAGCCCCGATTATCGCCGGTGTCGCGCACGACCGCAGCGAAGCCAAGATCACCGTCGTCGGCGTGCCGGACCGCACGGGGATGGCCGCGACGATCTTTGCCGCCATCGCCGAAGCCGGCATCAATATCGACATGATCGTCCAGAACGTCTCCGCGACCGAGACCGGGCTGACCGATATCTCCTTCACCCTCCCCAAGACCGAGGGCCCTGCAGCGATGCAGGCCCTGCACAACATCCAGGACGAGGTCGGCTTCGCGTCGCTGCAGTTCGACGACCAGATCGGCAAGCTGTCCCTGGTCGGGGCGGGTATGCGCTCGAATCCGGGGGTTTCCGCCACTTTCTTCAAGGCGATCGCCGACGTCGGCGTCAACGTCGAGATGATCTCGACCTCCGAAATCCGCATCTCCGTCGTCACCCGCGACGACCGTCTTGATGACGCGGTCCTCGCCGTGCACTCCGCCTTCGGCCTGGACGCCGACGAGGCGGCCGTCGTCTATGGCGGCACCGGCCGCTGATTGCGCGTTGCGCGAGGCGACGCACTGTCACCGAGCTGTTACGAAAGTTGTCACGTGTTGTTTGTGTGACTGATGTGATTTGTGATGCCCATGAGGCAAGATGGGTCGCGATCACTCCCACCGATCGAGAGGTTGGGTATGCCGCGCACTCCCGTCGCGCCCGATGCCGCGCGTCGCGACTTCCGGGGCCGTCAGCGCCGCCGGCTCATCATGCTGCTGACCCTGCCCGGGCTCATTCTGGGCACGGTGAGCGTCACGGCCGCATACTCCTCCGGCTTGCTCACCCGAAAAGCCGATGTCGCGTGCACCCCCAAGGTCGTGCTCGCCCCGGAGCGCGATTCGTTCCAGATCAAGATTCAGAACTCGAACGAAACACCCGGTGAAGGCGCTCGCGTCGCCTCAGATCTGAGCGACCGCGGCTTCGTTGTCTCGAGTGTCGGCAATGCGCCCGACAATATCTACGTCAAGCGGGCCGCCCTCGTTTATCACGGTCCGAAAGGCCTCGATCAGGCCCTGCTCGTCGCCGCGCAGATCCCCGGCGCCCGCCCGTGGAATGACGGCCGCAGCGGCAGCAACGTCGAACTCGTGATCGGCTACGGCTTCCACGGCCTGAGCTATGTCCCACCGCCGCCGGCCCCGCTGCCCGGTGAGATCACGGTGAATGTCTACAACACGACATACCGCGAAGGCCTCGCGAGCCAGGTGGCCGCCGAATTGACCGATCGCAGCTTCGAGGTCGGCGCCGTCGGCAACGACCCCATGTATGCCTTCCTGCCCGATGACGAGGCGATCATCCGCTTCGGTCCCAAGGGCGCGGACGCGGCTGACGTTCTGCTGCAACATCTTCCGGAAGCTCGGCAGGTCGAGGACTCACGCACCGACGCCAGTCTCGATCTCGTCCTGGGCAATGGGTATGCCGCCCTCACCCCCCAGGCTGACATCCCGCGCCCCGCGCCCCGCCCGGCTCCGCAGCCGGACCGCGTCGCGCGACCCTGCTCCTCGAAATAGGAGCCGGACGAGGGCGGTCGTCTCGCCCGCCGCACACCGGTTTGGGTGCGGCCAGGGGGAGTGCTTGGATGGTGATCAGGAGCTTTCCGGGATCACTGAAAGGGCCCTCCCATGCCGGTTCGTAAGGTTGCCATGCTCACCGCCGGGGGGATCGCCCCGTGCCTGTCCAGCGCGGTCGGCGGACTCATCGAGCGCTATACCGAGGTTGCGCCGGAGGTCGAGATCATCGGCTACCTCGATGGCTATGCCGGGCTGTTGACCGGCAATTCGATCACCGTCACCCCGGAGGGTCGCGCGGGCGCCCACCTGTTGCACAGCTTCGGCGGCAGCCCGCTCGGCAATTCCCGCGTCAAGCTGACCAATGTCGCCGACTGCGTCAAGCGCGGCCTGGTCCAAGAGGGTCAAGACCCACTTCAGGTCGCGGCCGAGCAACTGACCCGCGATGGCGTCGATGTGCTGCATACGATCGGCGGCGACGACACCAACACCACGGCGGCCGACCTCGCGGCCTATCTGCACGAGAACGGCTACGAACTGCAGGTCGTCGGGCTGCCCAAGACGATCGACAATGATGTCGTCCCGATCCGCCAGACCCTCGGCGCGTGGACGGCGGCCGAGCAGGGCGCGATCTATGCCGAGAACATCATCGGCGAGCACACCTCCAACCCGCGGATGCTCATCGTGCACGAGGTCATGGGCCGCCACTGTGGCTGGCTGACAGCCGAGACCGCCCGCCGCTACCACGAGAAGAATGCGTCCCGCGAGTTCGTGCCCGCGCTCGGGGCGAGCAAGGAGCGGTGGGACGTCCACGCGGTCTATGTGCCGGAACTGCACATCGACATCAAGGCCGAGGGCGAGCGCTTGCGCGCGGTCATGGACGAGCTCGGCTGCGTCAACATCTTCTTGTCCGAGGGCGCCGGTGTCGAGGATGTCGTCACCGAAATGGAGGCCGCCGGCGAGGAGATTCCCCGCGACCCCTTCGGGCACGTCATGCTCGACAAGGTCAACCCCGGCGCCTGGTTCGCCAAGCAGTTCGCCGCCGCGATCGGCGCCGAGAAGACGATGGTTCAGAAGTCGGGATATTTCTCCCGCTCCGCGGCCGCGAATGACGAGGACCTCGCGCTGATCAAGCGCTGCACCGACTTTGCGGTCGACGCCGCCTTGCGCGGCGAGTCCGGCGTCGTCGGCGAGGATGAGGAGCAGGGCGACGAACTGCGCGCCATCGAGTTCCCGCGGATTCGCGGCGCCAAGCCTTTCGATCCGCAGGTCGACTGGTTCCAAGCCCTCCTGGGCGAACTCGGCCAGTCCTGACCGTCGAAATCTGCACTGCGACAACATCACTCAAAGGAGAGTGTTCATTGATGGACCGTAGGCACGCCTCGTCCGGCTCGCCTTTCGAGGCGACGATCGGGTTCTCGCGAGCGGTTCGCGTCGGCAACCACATCGCCGTCAGCGGCACCGCGCCGATCTGGCCGGACGGCGGTATCGTCCTCGACGCCGGCTCCCAGGCTCGGCGTTGCCTGGAGATCGCGCTCAGCGCCGTCGCCGAACTCGGCGGCTCAGCAAGCGATGTGGTCCGCACCCGGATGTTCATCACCTCACCCGATGTCGCGGACGAGGTCTCCGCCGCGCACGGCGAGGTCTTCTCGCAGGTCCGTCCCGCCGCGACCATGGTCGTCGTCGCCGCCCTCCTCGACCCCCGCTGGCTTGTCGAGATCGAACTCGACGCCATCGTCGCCGACTGAAGGTTTCCCGCAGTGATGATGGTGGTGTTCGTCCCGGACTGACCCGGTTTCCCGCTGGCCTGTTGGTTGAGTGCCTTGAATGGGATCTGTCGCCCGGGACGAACGCCTGGCATCAGCCGGGCGGAACGTGACTTGATAGGAGCCTGGTCGTAAGGCCTCTTCACTGTGCTGTCCGCCCGCCCGACTGATGCGCGTTCCTTGCCATTGTCAGACGGAAAGGGCAGTACTCATGCTAGCTACTCCTAGCGGCGTCTTCGGCGGCGTCGATACCCACGCCGACACTCACACCGCGGCCGCGCTCTCGTGTACCGGAGCGTTGCTGGGGACCGCGACCTTCCCCGCCACCGCGGCCGGGTACACCGAGCTGATGGGCTGGTTGACCGGGTTCGGCCCGGTCACCCGGGTCGGGGTCGAGGGCACTGGCTCGTACGTCTCGCTGAAGCACCTCGATGTGCCCGAGGCCGGGCCGCGGCTGTCGGGCAAGGAGTACAAGCTCGATGTCCCGCTCAAGGAGGGCATCAGCCAGGAGAACGCCAAGAAGATCAACAAGCTGATCCGCGACGAGGGCCCCAAGACGGTCAAGACCCAGGTGCAGGGCGACGCGATCCGCGCCACCGCCAAGTCGCGCGACGACTCGATATCGCGGTGTGCTTCACCAACTACAAGTGACCCCGTGGGCGGCGGGTCCTTGGTGCAAAACCGGGTGCCCGCCGCTCGCTGGTCGTGACAGCATCACCGGGTGAGCGCAACGATCCAGGCCCGGGATTTGGCGGCCGCCTATGGCGATCGTGAACTCTTCTCCGGCCTGGACCTGATCGTCGCCCCCGGCGATGTGCTCGGCCTCGTCGGGCCCAATGGCGCCGGCAAGTCCACGCTGCTGCGCCTGCTTGCGGGCCGTATGGCGCCCGAGCGCGGCAGCGTGACCCGCACTCCGCGTGATGCGCGGATCGGGCTCTTGGACCAGGTCCCCGATGCCCGTCCGGGCGAGTCGATAGGGGAGCAGGTGCGCCGGCGCACCGGTGTCACCGAGGCCGCCGAGGCGATGCAGTAGGCCGCCGATGACCTGGCGGCCGGGCGCGCGGGGGCGGACACGGCATACGCGGACGCACTGGAGGACTGGCTCGCCCTCGGTGGGGCCGACCTCGACGAGCGGCTCGCCGTGGTGGCCGCGGATCTGGGGCTCGACGTCGATCTGGACCGCGAGGTGACCTCCCTCTCGGGCGGGCAGGCGGCGCGCATGTCTCTGGCCGGACTGTTGTGCTCGCGCTGGGATGCCTACTTCCTCGACGAGCCGACCAATGACCTCGACGCCCTGGGGCTGGATGCCCTGGAGGACTTCGTCGCCGGGCTCGATGCTCCGTGCGTGCTCGTCAGCCACGACCGCGAGTTCCTCTCGCGGACGGTGACCGCAGTCCTGGAGATCGATCGCTCGCTGCAGCGAGTGGCGCTCTATGGCGGCTCTTCTAACTTGAGCGGGCACGCCGGGCGTTCGCGGTGACGCGGAAGGGCCCGTGACCTCGGTGATCATGGCTGTTGTCAACGCAGTTCATGGTCACGAAGGTGAGGTCACGGGCTTGGTTCAGCGTACGCATGCACGGACATCAGGAGGGCAGCGGTCGGCGACGTTGCTGTTGGGGATCGAGGGACTTGCGGTGGCGTTGGTCACCCTCGATGGTGACGGCGGCCGGGTCGTGGACGTCGTGACCGATGAAGGGTCCGCGGCAGCGTGCCCGGAGTGCGGGGTGCTGTCAACCTCGGTCAAGGAACGCACGACCACGCATCCGCGGGACCTGCCGTACGGGGCCTCGTCGGTCCGGTTGGTGTGGCACAAGACGCGGTGGCGGTGCCGCGAACGGGCCTGCCCAAGAGGAACATTCACCGAGTCACTGGCCACGGTGCCGGCCCGCTCGAGGCTGACGTCCCGGCTGCGGGCCGAGTGTGGTGAGCGGGTCGCGACCGACGCCGCGTGTGTTCAGGCGGCCGTGGACCGGTACGGGGTGTCCTGGCCGATCGTGCACGCCGCGTTCGTCGCGCACGTCGATGCCGAGCTGGCCGCGCCGGTGCCGGCGGTGTGTGTGCTCGGGATCGATGAGACCCGCCGCGGCAAGCCGGTCTGGGCCCGCGACGAGGAGACCGGCCGGTGGCGGATCATCGCCGACCGGTGGCTGACCGGCATCGTCGACGCCGACGGCACCGCCGGCCTGCTCGCGCATGTCGATGGACGGACCGCGCAAGTCGTCTCGGACTGGCTGACCGACCAGCCAAAAGCCTGGCGGGACAACGTCACCCACGTGTGTATCGACCTGTCCGCGTCCTACGCCAAGGCCGTCGCCGACGCCCTCCCGGGCGCGGTCCTGGTCGCCGACCGGTTCCACCTGGTCCGGCTCGGCAACGACATGGTCACCGCCGTGCGGCAACGCGCCACCCGTGAGGAGCGGGGCCGTCGAGGCCGCAAGCGTGACCCCGAGTGGGTCTCACGGCGGCGGCTGCTCACCGCCCACGAGCGCCTGTCCCCGGCCTCGTTCGCGCGGATGTGGAACGGGCTGATCGACCAAGGCGATCTCGGTATCGAGGTCCTGCACGCCTACGCCGTGAAGGAGAACCTCCGGGCTCTGCTCGCCCTCGCGCCCACGCCGGGAACCTCGGTCCCTGACCGGTCCGCGATCTCCCACCGCCTGTGGCGCTTCCTGTCCCTCGCCGCCGCCAGCGACAGCCCCGAGGTCCACCGCCTCGCCGCGACCGTCGAGAACTGGTGGCCCGCGATCGAGGCCGGCCTGCTCACCGGCTACTCCAACGCCCGCTCCGAGGGCTACAACCGGCTCGCCAAGCACCAAGGACGCAACGCCTTCGGCTTCCGCAACACCGAGAACCAACGCCGCCGCATACGCTGGGCCTGCACTCGTCAACACCGACGAGCTACAGCTGGGACCAACGAGTTGCCCGCTCAAGTTCGATGAGCCTCTATGGCGGGTCGTATAACGCCTATCTCGAGGAGCGATCGATCGCGCGGCGGCGGGCGCGCGAGAGCTTCGAGGAGTATGCCGCGCGGCGCTCCTCCCTCGAGGATCGGGCTCGGCGGCAGCGGGCCTGGATGGACAAGGGCACGCGAAATGCCTTGCGCAAGAGGAACTCTGGGTCCGAAGCGGACAAGCACATCTTGGCGAAGGCGCGGGCGAGCTTGGAGAAGCAGGCGGCCAAGGCGCGCCAGACCGAGCGGATGATCGAGCGGCTCGATGTCGTCGAGGAGCCGCGCAAGGAATGGGAGCTGCAGTTCACCATCGCCTCCGCTGGCCGCTCCGGCGAGATCGTGGCGACGGCAACGCGGGCGGTCGTGCAAAGGGGCGCTTTCACGCTGGGGCCGCTGGATCTGCAGCTGAACTTCGGGGACCGGGTCGCGATCACGGGTCCGAATGGCGGGGGCAAGACGACGCTGCTCGGGTTGCTCTTGGGGCGCCTCCAGCCGGATGACGGCTCGGCGGGGTTGCGCGCATCGGTCGTCGTCGGTGAGGTGGATCAGGCTCGGGCCGCCTTCCAGAGCGGGCTGACGCTCGGGCGGGCGATGGAGGAGGAACTGCCCGACTGGTCGCAGGCGGACGTGCGCACGCTGCTGGCGAAGTTCGGGCTGCGCGCCGACCAGGTCTCGCGGGCGGCGGCCACGCTCTCCCCCGGCGAACGGACATGGGCGGCGCTGGCGCTGCTGCAGGCTCGCGGGGTGAATCTGCTGGTGCTGGACGAGCCGACCAACCACCTCGACCTGCCCGCCATCGAGCAGTTGGAGCAGGCGCTGGATGCCTTCGACGGCACGGTGCTGCTGGTCACCCACGACCGCCGGATGCTGGAAACCGTCCGCCTCACCCGCCGCTGGCAGGTAGAGGACGGCCAGGTGCGTGAGATCGAGCCGTAGGGACTACCAGCCCGCCGGCTCCTGCGGGCATTGTTCATACAACTGGTTGATATCTTTCGGATTCTTGACCGCGCCGTAGGCATACCATTCGGGCGCTCCATTGCGCCTGGCCTGATCGAGATATTCTGCCTCCGAGGGCGCCTCAACCAATGGTGGGTAGCCTTCCTTCGTCAGGCATCCCATCAGCCAGACGTTGTGAGCGTACATTCGCCGCCAACCCTCGACATCCACCGTAGGCCGGGGGTAACTCTTGAGAAAGTCAGATGTACAGGATTTCATGTCTCCCAGGAGCTTGGATTCTTGCGCCTGGGAGACCTCATAATTGATGACATTGTTTTCATCCAACTGCACATCCCACCCCTTGTCGACCAGGCATCGCGCTTGCATACGCGTTTGTAAATCGGAGTGCTGCGCCTGACTTAAGCTAGTCCCGGGCCTAGGGATTTCAGACTCCGCTTTCGAAGCCGAACTAGATTTAGCGCCCTCCCGGCACCCCGCCATGAGGAATAAGGAAACACCAAAAAGGACACAACAAGTCGTGGCCCTACTCGCTACAGGTCTCATAACCTCCACGATCCTGAAAAACGGGAACATTCATATCCCAACCTGGGGATATGCAGTAGCGCCTCCATTAGGCTAGACAGTAGGCATACGTCTCACTCATGTAAAGATAGCCGGGATCAATCTGCACAGACCACAGCGAAACGTTAGTGAACCCATAATTGGAGTAGTCGCCATGCCTGTAGTTCTTGCTCGGAAAAAACTGACCTTTGACAGTTCCAGTTGCCGTCTTCTGCGAGTGGCCTTGCTGGCCAGGCCCGCTATCACCTTTCACAACAACATCTTCACCAGTACGGCATCCTTTAGAACCACTGTCGAAGCCACCCGTCGCCTGCGCCTGACTCACACCCGAAGCCAAAAGCGCTGCCGCACACGCCGCCAAAGCGATCCCTGCTCGCTTACCGAACATACCTACCACACTTCCTATCCTGGCTCGCATCGCAGCGGTCGCCACTACTTCACGAAAGTACTCCCCTACTACCCCAGTGGCAATACTTTCAGGCGGACAAGGATGCTGGCACCTCCGGCGGCACCGATCGATCTGAATCGGCACGGGTTCTCTGCCGCTGTCATACGGGCTGCGGCTCGGGTTTGAGGGCAGCGTAGTGGGCTTGCTCGT
>Ga0102832_1000300_pt1 | contig 105055 bp, 97 predicted proteins | sample EBPBio282013_DNA_FD_88942 | JGI IMG/M metagenome (GOLD analysis project Ga0102832, IMG submission 88942) | Wastewater treatment Type I Accumulibacter community from EBPR Bioreactor in Madison, WI, USA - Reactor 2_5/28/2013_ DNA (Illumina Assembly) | ecosystem: Engineered > Bioreactor > EBPR >...
GAAAGACCCGCCGCCAAACCGCCGGCCGCCACGCGTCCGCGGCCTTTCACCGGGGGAACGCGGTTGGAGATGATGACGAGGCGTTTCATACGGTGTCCCGCCACGACCGCGAGAGGCGCATCGCTCCGTTGATGATCCCGACCAGCGAGTAGGTCTGCGGGTAGTTTCCCCACAGTTCACCCGTACTCGGGTCGATATCTTCCGACAAAAGACCGACATGATTGCGGTGATCGAGCATGCTCATGAACACCTCGCGCGCGTCGTCGTCGCGTCCGCTGCGTTTCAGCGCGTCGATGTACCAGAAGGTGCAAATGTTGAAGGCCGTTGTCGGCACGCCGAAATCGTCTTGACCGACGTAACGGAAAACATGGTTTCCGCGGCGCAGTTTCTCGCCGACACTGTCCAAGGTCATCTGGAAACGCGGATCTTCGGCGGTGATGAGGCCGACCTCAGCCATTTGCATGAGGCTGGCGTCGAGCTCTTTGCCCCCGAAGCTGGCGGCGAAAGCGCGGGTCTCATTGCTCCACGCCTTGGAAAGGATATTCTCCTTCAGCGCGCGCGCGCGGTCGTTCCAGAATGCCGCGCGGTCGGCTTGGTTTAAATGCGCGGCGATGCCCGCCAGCCGGTGACACCCGGCCCAACACATCAGGCTGGAGTAGGTGTGTACGTTGGCGATGGTGCGCAGCTCCCACAGGCCGGCATCCGGGACTTCAGCCAAGCGGTAGGCGCGGTCACCGATGATCTCCAGCGCGCGGAAGTCCTGTAGTGTCATGGGCCGCAAGAGGCGTCGATCAAAGAAAGCTTGCGTCGACGACAGTATGACCTGCCCATACACATCGTGCTGCTTGTGCTCAAAGGCTTGGTTGCCCACGCGTACCGGACCCATCCCGCGATAGCCGGGCAGCGAGGTGATCTCGGTTTCAGTCAGGTCCTGCTCCAGGCCGAGGCCGTACACCGGCTGCATATCCCGATCTTCGGTCAGTTCCGGCAAATTACGGAGGTAAGTGAGGTAGCTTTCCATAATGTCGACCGCGCCGAGGCGGTTCAGCGCGCGCACCACGTAATAAGCGTCCCGCAGCCAGCAGTACCTATAGTCCCAGCAGCGCCCGGTATTCGCCGCTTCGGGAATCGAGGTCGTCATGGCGGCGAGGATGCCGCCGGTCTCCTCGTGCCAGCACATCTTCAAGGTGATCGCGGCGCGGATCACCGCATCCTGCCATTCGACCGGCACCGCCAGCGTACGCACCCAGTCGCGCCAATAGCTGTCGGTGGCCGTCAGGAATTCCTCGCACATGGTGGCGACGGATCCAGTGACTGTCTCATCGGGTCCAAGGAACAGGTACATGGGCCGCTCCAGACGGAACCATGTTTCATGCATGACGTAGGTAACCGGCGCGTCTGTGGTCAGGCGCAGAGTCAGCTGATCGCCGACAAAACGTACGTGGTTGGAGCCGCGTGTGATCGTCGGTTCCGCCGCGCCGTAGTTATAGGTGGGACGCAAGCGGATGCGGATGCGCGGGCGGCCTGTGACGGGCCGAATGATCCGAAGGATCGCCACCGGGCGGTGGCGGCGTCCGAAGCGATTGAAACGCGGCGCGAAATCGATGACATCCACGGCTTGACCCGCGGCGTCATGCAGGCGCGTCACAAGGACCGGCGTATTGGTGAAATATTGCTGATGCGATGATGTGAAGTTCTCGATGTCGACGGCGTAAACGCCGCGGGCGCGGTCATCCTGCGGGCTGATGCCGCCAAGAAGCGCATTGAAGATAGGATCGCCGTCCGGGCGCGGCATGCAGCTCCACACCACACACGCTCTTTGATCGATAAGCGCGTTGAAAGAGCAATTGCCGATGACGCCGAGGTTCAGGTCGGACTGAGGCAGGGCATGATTGGGGTTAGATTGCGCGGCGGCCATCGTTCTGTTCGTTCAAGGTCATGAGCCAGGCGTGGAGAGCGGCGACCGAGGCGAGCCGGCTGCTCGCGGCGGTGGGTGTGCGGGGGCCAACGATGACGCCGTAGCCGTTCGTCTGTGAAACGGCGATGAAGGCGGATTCGTCGGTCAAATCGTCGCCCACGAACACCGGACGGCGGCCAGCGAAGGGCGGCTCGTTCATATAGGCCGACATGGCGACGGCCTTGCGCACGGCGGCGGGCTTCAACTCCACGACCATGTTGCCGTCCAGACGTTCGAGCAGGCTGTGCGAAGCGGCGGCACATTCGTCGATGATGGCGCGGGACTTGGCGCCCAGAGACGGCGCGTTGCGGTAGTGCAGCGCGATGCTGATGCCTTTGTCTTCGGCCATGACACCAGGGTGCGTGCGGCAGAACTCCGATAAGGCTTCGCGCGCAGGGTCGAGCATCTGCGCGGGGATCTCGGTTTGGATAATGTGACCTAAGGCGGTGCGCCGCTCGGCGCCGTGAATCCCGGCGACGGCGCGCACGCTTCCATTCAGATGTTTGTCGATGGCCTCGATCGGCCGGCCGGTGATCACGGCCAGCGCGCCGTTCAGGCGCCATGCGACCTGCGAAAGCAGTTCATTCAACCCCGACGCGACTTTCACCGTGTTGGGCGACGACGCGATTTCGACGAGTGTGCCGTCGAAATCGAGGAATAGCGCTACGTCGGGCGTGAGCGGAGGCGGCTGAACGTCCATGCGACTCGTATGTTGATGAAGGTGTGTTGGGGGATAACGCACCACAGGGGCGAATAGGTTCGCCCGTACCCGCAAGAAAGAGCCAGTAGGGATTCCCGTATTAGGGCGTGCGGGGTGTGTTCCGGACCGGCGCCACGCGCGAAGGCGCGTAGTCCTAAGATCACAAGCGAAGGCGCGTAGTCCTAAGATCACAAGCGAAGGCGCGTCTTCTTAAGAATGCCAGCCCTCGCCAGCGGATAAGAACACGCCGAAATTTACGGAGATGCGCGCATCAGGCGCGGCAGATCGCCGGTGGTGCCCATCGCGTGACGCATGAACGCGCGTTTCAGGGGCGGGACGCGGTTGACCAGCGCGAGCCCTACATCGCGCGCCGCCTTGATCGGGGCGACGTCGTTGGAGAACAGGCGATTCAAGACGTCCGTTACGCCGGCCATCATGAGGTTGTCGGCGCGCCGCCAGCGCTCGTAACGCCCCAGGGCGTCCGGATTGGCGATATCGAGCCCTAACTTGCGCGCATCCACGATCACTTCGGTCAGCGCCGCCACGTCGCGATATCCCAAATTCAGGCCCTGCCCCGCGATCGGATGAATGCCGTGCGCGGCGTCGCCCACGAGCACAAGGCGACCCTTGGTGTAGGTTTGGGCGAATTGTAAACCGAGAGGGTAGCTGAAGCGCGGGCCGATCAGCGACAGCCGACCCAGGAATCCGCCCACACGCTCGTCGATTTCGGACAGGAATTGCGCGTCGTTCAGCGCAAGGTACGCTGCTGCGGCATCGGCGCGTTCGGTCCACACGAGCGAGGCGCGGTGGACGCCCGCGTCGTCGGGCAGCGGCAGGATCGCGAAGGGACCCGCCGGCAGGAAGCATTCATGCGCGATGCCGTTATGCGGCTTTTCGTGGCCGATGGTCGCGACGATGGCGATTTGCGGATAACGCCAGCCCGTCACGGGGATTTTAGCGGCGGCGCGCAGCTTAGACACGCGGCCCTCGGCGGTGACGATGAGCGATGCCTTGATCGCGCGGCCGCCGTCCAAATGCAGTGTTGCCGCGTCCGCGGTCTCGCTCATGTGTGAGACGGTTGCTGGCGCGATCAGCCGCAGGTTGCCTTCCAGCTCCTTCATGCGCGTGAAGGTGGCTTCGTGCAGGTGACGGTTCTCGGCCATGTTGCCCAGGAACTCATCGCCGACGTCGGAATAGGCGTAGTGCAGAAACAGGGGTGCGTTGTCGTCCGAGACGCGGATTTCGCGGATCGGTTCACTCCGTCCCGCCACATGCGGCCAGATCCCGATCGCGGACAACAGTCGCTGGCCGCTGGCCGCGACCGCCGAGGCGCGGCCGTCGAATCGGCGGTGGGTCATGGTGCCGGGATCGAGCTGGTCGACAACGGCGGTTTTCACCCCATGGGCTGCCAGGGCGACCGCGAGCGTTCCGCCTACAAGGCCGGCTCCCACGATCGCAACGTCAACGCGCTCCCCGCCGGACTCGGTCATCGGAACCCTTGGGTTTCTACCAATATGTCCTGTTCATACGCCTTTAACGGGACCGCGCGCAGCAAAAAGTAGACCCCGGTTTTTGGGCCTGCGCGCGAGTTATTAAAAAAGGCCTGATTCGAGCAAGTTGCTCGAATCAGATGGGTTTTCAAAGCGTTCACCTGTGTTTGGAACGCTTGCGTCCGGGGGGCGAAACACATATTGTCCCGCCGCCCTGACCGGGTGGCTTCATCCGGTCCCGTGCCGACGTAGCTCAGGGGTAGAGCAACTGATTCGTAATCAGTAGGCCCGCGGTTCAATTCCGCGCGTCGGCACCATTTTCCGCTCCGCGGAAAATGCCCCGGAGGAGGAGAGGGGAAGGCCCAAATCATTTTGCCAAGTCATTTGGTGGACCTAACGAAGCGACTCCTTCCGAGACATTCTCCCGACCTTAAAGCGAACGGCTTTCACTGAGCCGCGTTGCGTTTTCAAGAACAGGTACCATGGACATTTCAAAGATATCGGCAGGGCCGAATCCTCCCGACGACATCCACGTTCTTATCGAGATCCCGCAGGGCGGTTATCCGGTGAAGTACGAACTGGATAAGGATTCGGGCGCGCTCTTCGTTGACCGTTTCCTGCACACGGCCATGCAATATCCGGCCAACTACGGTTTCATCCCGCACACATTGTCCGGCGACGGCGATCCGTGCGACGTGCTCGTCGTCAGCCACACGCCCGTGGTCCCCGGCGCGGTCATCCGCTGCCGTCCTATCGGCGCGCTGCTCATGAAGGACGAAGCGGGCCCCGACGAGAAGCTCATCGCGGTCCCGGTCGACCGCCTGCATCCGTTCTACACCGGCGTGGAAACCTACGCCGACTTGCCGCCGATCCTCACGGAACAGATCGCACACTTCTTCCAGCACTATAAGGATCTGGAAAAAGGGAAGTGGGTGACCATCGTTGAATGGGTTGGCCCAGATGCTGCGCGCAAGCTTATCCGCGACGGCCTCGCCCTTGCGCAGGAAAAGAAAAAGCAGGCCGCCGCAAAGTAAGCGGCGACGAAGATAGATATCATGAGCCCGCCAGGCTTCGGGGCTTGGCGGGCTCATTGCGTTTCATGCGCCAGCTTCTCCCAAGGGAATTACGTTCTCATAGCTGCGCGAAGCCCCCTGAGGACGGTCTGTGCTTGTTTCGCGCGGCGGGACGGGAACGCACATGGACAATGGTATTTAGCGAGTGAAAGAGCGTATCGAGACCATGGCGAATTATCCGCGCGAGTTGGACGGGGGCCGGGTCGGCCTGTGTCGTCACACACAAAAAAGCCCGGGTTTTCACCCGGGCTTTCTGCGTTGGATCGAAGATCCTATTAGTCTCTGCGCTGTCCAAGGAACTGCAGCAGGAACTGGAACAGGTTCACGAAGTCCAGGTACAGCGTCACGGCGCCCATGATGGCCGACTTCTGCGCCAGCTCGTAACTGCCGAAGCCCTGAAGATACATGCTCTTGATCTTCTGCGTGTCGAAGGCGGTCATGCCCGCGAACACCAGCACGCCGACAGCCGAGATGATGAAGTGCATCATCGTGCTCTGCATGAAGATGTTCACGATGCTCGCGATCATCAGGCCGACAAGGCCCATGATCAGGAACGTGCCGAACGCCGACAGGTCGCGCTTGGTGGTGTAGCCGTACAGTGACAGGCTGGCGAACGCGATGGCGGTGATGAAGAACACGCGCAGCACGGACACGCCGGTGTACAGCATCAGCGCCGACGAGAGGCCGACGCCCATTGTGCCGACGAAGGCCCAGTAAAGAACCTGCAGCGTGCCGGCGCTCATGCGGTTCGCGCCGAAGCTCATGGCGAGAATCAGACCGATCGGCGTGAACGCCGCGATCAATCCCAAGCCCGTGTAGCCCATGCGGCCGGCTTCATTGACCTGGAAGAACAGCTGGCCGAGGCTCGAGTTCGCTACGAGCGCCGCGACGATGCCCGACAGCAAAAGGCCGGAGGCCATGTAGTTGTAGACGCGCAGCATGTACTGGCGCAGACCGACGTCGATCTGGGCGGCTTCCGCCGTCCCGATGCCGGCGCCATAAACCCTGCGATCAGCTTCAGTAGCCATTTTTCGTCCTCACGAATAAATCCTTGCCCCCACAACGGCTGGGAGCCGGCTCTATATTGGGGGAGATAGGCCCCCCTGCAACTGAAATCGGTCGATGCCGACGAAACTTTAATGCTGGAAAGGACCGAAAAAGCCCTTTTGTTACAGTACGTTACTATTCATTACGTAACAGGGGCGCGGCTTTGATGCCCATCGCCCGCCAGGTGCCGGTGAAACCGGCAAAAAGCGTGACCGCAATACAGGCGGCGATCACACTCACGATGACCGTCAGATCAAGCGACCATGGGATCTCCATGAGTTCGCTAACCACGCCAAAGGCGGCCAGCCCACCAACCACCGCCGCGATCAAGCCGGTGGCCAGACCCAGCAAGAGATATTCGAACACGAAGGCCTTCAGGACGTCGGCCCGCGTGGCGCCAAGCACCTTCAGCACCACCGACTCATAGATGCGCCGGGAATGCCCCGCAGCGATCGCGCCCGCGAGCACCAGTGCGCCGGCCACCAGCGCAACGCCGGCCGTGAGACGCACCGCGATACTCAGGGTTCCGAGCACACTCTTCAGGGTCTCGAGCGCCGAACGCACCTGGACGACAGTGACATTGGGGATCGCGTTGAGCACCGCCGTCTCGATCTTCTCCTCCACGCCCGCCTCGGTGTTGGCCGTCGCAAGGAACATCGCCGGCGCGCCGCGCAGGGCATTCGGAGAAAAGATGATGCCGAAATTCATGGCGCCCGATTGCCAGCGTACGTCGCGGAAGCTCGCGATCTTGCCGGTGACGTCGCGCCCCAGCACCTGCACGGTGATGGAATCGCCCAGCTTCAAATCCGCGGCGGCCGCGCCGGCGGACTCCAGCGACACCAGGAATTCACCCTCGTAATCGGCGGGCCACCATTCTCCGGCGGACAGCCGCGCGTTCTCCGGCATCGCGGCGGCATAGGTGATGCCGCGGTCGCCGCGCAGAAGCCAGCTTTCGCCGTGCGTCTTCATATGCTCTTCGGAAGGGATGCCGTTCACCTGCGTCACGCGCGCGCGGATCATCGCGGCCGTCTGGACCTTGTTGACGCCGGGCATGCCGGTGACGATCTTGCGGAACTCTTCTTCCTGATGCGGCTGGATGTCGACGAAGAACATGCTTGGCGCATCGCTTGGCAAGCCATCGGCGAGCTGTTTGTTGAGATTGGATTCCAGAAGCGCGATGGCCACCAGCACCGATAGGCCGAGCCCGAGCGACAGCACGACGGACATCGTCGGCGAACCGGGCCGATAGAGGTTGGCGAAGGCGAGGCGCAAGGACGGGCGTCCGGCGGTAGGGCTGTTGCGCCCCTGCGTCATACGCGCCGCGAAGCGCATCACGCCACGCGCGGCGAAGCTGAACAGCACCATGGCGGCGGCGGAGCCGCCGACAAAGGCTGCCGCGTACATCTTGCGTTCGGCGGTGGCGATGGTGAAGGCCGCGAGCGCGAGCCCCACCAGCACGATGGCCGCCATGTACTTACCGCGCGGCCAGCGGCCTTCGTCCGCCAGCACGTTGCGGAATAAGGCGACGGGCGGAATGTCGCGCGCGCGCGCGAGCGGCCACAGGGCGAACAGCGCGGCGGTCAGGATGCCGAACACGCCAGCTTGCAGCAGCGCCGTCGGATAAAGGCCGAACTTCGCCGCGACAGGTAGCGTGTCGCCCAGGGCCTGCGCCGCGCCAAATGGAATGGCCGCGCCGATCGCAAGGCCGATGACGATTCCGACGGCGGCGAGGAAGGAGAGCTGGATCAGATAGATGGCGAAGATCGTATCGGCCGGCGCACCCAGGCATTTCAAGGTGGCGATGGTGTTGAGGCGGCCCAGCAGATGCGCGCGCACGGCGTTCGCGACGCCGATGCCGCCCGTCAAAAGCGCGGTCAGGCCCACCAGCGTCAGGAACAAGGTCACGTTATCAAGAAAGCGGTCGAGGCCCGCCGCGGCGCGGTCCAAACCTCGGATACGCCAGCCCGCGTTGGGGAATTGCGCTTCCAGGCTTGCGCGCACAGCGTCCGCCGTTTCGCCGCCGGTGATGCGGATATTGTACTCGTGCTCGATCAGGCTGCCCGGCTGGACAAGTTGCGTGGCCGCGAGCGCCTCGTGGGAGATCAAGACGCGGGGGCCGATGGTGGTGAAGCTGATCGACCGGTCCGGTTCGTGGGTGATGGTGGCGCGCACTTGGAAGGTGGCTTCGCCGATCTTGATCCGGTCGCCGGCCGCCACGTTCAGACGCGGCATCAGGGCCGGTTCGATGGCCGCGCCGAACACGCCGTCCTTTTCCGCCAGCGCGTCTTCGAGCGGCAGGGCCGGAGATAACGTAAGCTCGCCGTACAGCGGATAAAGATTGTCGACCGCTTTCAGTTCGATCAAGCCGCGGCTGCCGACTTCGCCGGCTTCGTTTTCCACACGCGCCATGGAGCGCATCTGCACCAGATGCGTGACGTCGCCGCCCGCGCGCAACGCCGCGAGTTGTTCGTCGGTCGCGACCGTCGTGTCGTTGTCGATTTGAAGATCGCCGCCCAACAAGGGGCGCGCGTCCGCTTGGATGCCCGCCTTCACCGACTGATTGAGCGACGCCGCGCCCGCGATCGCCGCGACGCCGATGATGATGCAGGCCAGGAAGATGCGGAAACCGCGCATACCGCCGCGCAGTTCCCGAAGGGCGAAGCGAAACGCGATCGACGACATATGAGCTTACTCCGAAAGCGCGGCGCGTGTGGCCGGCAATCCTTCGCCGGTGATCAGGCCGTCGGCGATGCGCACGATACGGTCGCATTTCTGGGCAAGGCCCATGTCGTGCGTGATCAGCACCAAGGTCGTGCCGGTCTTGTCGTGCAGATCGAACAGAAGATCGATGATGTGATGACCCGTCGCGCCGTCCAGGTTCCCCGTCGGCTCGTCGGCCAAAAGGATCTTGGGCTTCACGGCGAAGGCGCGCGCGAGCGCGACGCGTTGTTGCTCGCCGCCCGAAAGCTGGCCCGGGTAGTGGTCGAGGCGGTGACCCAGGCCGACATTGCGCAAGTGTTCCTCGGCGATGTCGAACGCGTCTTTGCGGCCCGCGAACTCCAGCGGTACCGCCACGTTCTCCAGCGCGTTCATGGTCGGGATCAGATGAAATGATTGAAAGACGATGCCGATGTTGTCGCGCCGGAACAGCGCGAGCTTATCTTCATCCATGGCCGCATAGTCGGTGCCGGCGATCTTCACCGATCCCGACGAGATGCGCTCGAGCCCGGCGATGATCATCAGCATGGTGGTCTTGCCCGAGCCCGAAGGCCCGACGACACCAAGAGCCGTGCCGTGCGTGACGTTGAGATCGATGCCTCGCAGAATATTGACCGGCCCCGCAGGGCCCGCCAAAGTGAGACGCACGTTGTTCAGTGTGATCGCCGGAACGTCCGAGGACGCGCGCTCCAGACTCGTTTTCATATTGGCGGTGGGAATGGATTGGGTCATGTAAACCGGGTGTTTGTGTGCGCTTTCATTATCATGCGCATGCGCGCATTGTCAGCCTCGGGAACGGTGACCGCACTAGTGTTGTTACACAAAGGATACCTTCGCGTGAGAAAGACCCTCTGTTTCCTTTTCGTGATGCTCGCCTTCGGCGCCGCCCCTCGGAGCGGTACTTGGGCGGCGGCCTCCACCTCTGCAAGTGGGTCCATCCGCATTCTTGCGCTCGGCGACAGTCTTACCGCCGGCTACGGATTAGCCAATCTTAAGGATTCTTTTCCGCAGCAGCTGGAAGCGGCCCTGAAGGCCAAAGGGCACAACGTCACCATTATCCAGGGCGGTGTCTCGGGCGACACCACTACGGGCGGGCGCTCGCGGCTCGATTGGGTGCTCGGCGAAAAGCCGGACGCGGTGATTGTCGCACTCGGCGGCAACGACGCGCTGCGCGCCGTCGATCCCGCCGTCACGCTGCAAAGCATGGACGCGATTCTAAAGCGCATCAAAAAGGACAATCTACCGGTCCTCGTCGCCGGCATGATGGCGCCGCCGAATCTCGGCAAGGACTACGGCGACCGGTTCAACGCCGTGTTTCCGAAAGTCGCGAAAGATAATGAGGCGCTGCTCTATCCATTTTTCCTCGAAGGTGTCGCGGGTATCCCAAATCTCAATCAACCGGACCGCATCCATCCAACACCCGACGGTGTGAAAATCATGGTGAAGGGCATTCTGCCGTCCGTCGAAAAACTTATCGCGCAAGTTCCCGCCAAGAAGTGATTTGAAAGTTGCGCCTGTTTGCCGCCCTCACGCTTCCCGACGGCATTGTCGCGCGCATCAATATGATGTGCAGCGGCATTCCCGGCGCGCGCTGGGTCGATCCTGAAAATCTGCACATCACATTGCGGTTCATCGGCGAAGTGGATGAATCCACCGCCGAAGAGATCAATTTCAATCTCTCTCATATCGAAGCGCCTGCCTTTGATCTTGAGCTCCAGGGCCTCAACACCTTCGGCCAGGGCCACAAAGCACACGCCCTCTGGATCGGCGTGTCGCCGACGCCCGAACTCGCGCATCTTCAACATAAAGTGGATACGGCTATCATGCGTGCGGGCCAACCGCCCGAAGGCCGCAAGTTCACGCCCCATGTCACCCTCGCGCGCCTGATCAAGCCCGAGGCCGGACGTCTTCAGTCCTTCATTGAAGGCAATAACCTGTTTAAAGCGGGACCGTTCACGGTCGATCAGTTCACCCTGTTCGAAAGCCAGACCGGTAAGGGCGGGTCTGTGTACACGGCGCTTGAAGACTACGCGCTGACGTAACTTTTGCTGTCGCCGCGGCCTTCGACGGGACGACAGTCATCTAAACCCCAAACCGCCTCAAGATTATCTCCACATCCCCCACATAGTGCGCGCCAAACAGCCGCACATGCACGAGCAACGGATAAAGGTTGTAGAGATCTTTGCGCTCCTCGAATCCCGGGCGTAAAGGATGATGTTCCGCATAGCGTTTGAAGAACGCTTCGCTAAATGTCCCGAATAGCGTTGAAAAGGCGAGTTCGATTTCCGGATCGGCATAGTAGATCGCCGGATCCACGAACCCTGCGATGCGATCGCCATTCACCAGCACATTGCCGGTCCACATATCGCCGTGGATCAGCGTCGGCTTCGCGCTCTCATCGATCCAGCGGTCCAGGCGCTCGGCCAACTTCGCGATCCGCAGCGCCACTTCCGGCGGCAGCTTCTTCATGTGTACCGCCGCTTCGGTCATATACATCAGGCGTTGTTCGCGGAAGAACTCCAGCCAAGAAGGGGCCTGATCGTTCGGTTGCTTCAACCCACCGATCACGGTCGTGCGCGCGAACCCGAACGCGGGGCCTGTCACGCCACGCAGCGCCGCCAGATGATCGGCGGCGTCTTCCTGTGACGCGTCCGAAAGCGATCCCGATGTCGGCAGATAGTCCATCAGCAGAAGGTCCTCGGCGCTGAAGAACACCTCCGGCACCGGCAGGCGTGAATGTTCCGCGAGGTAGGACAGCATGAAGCCTTCGAGGGCGAGGCCCTGTCCGACTTTCGCGACCACATCGCGGCCGTCGGCAAGCGTGAGCCGCCTTACATCGGCGATGCAGCCGCCGGCCAGGTCCTGCTCGCGGACGACTGCGGAGCCAAGCGCTTCGCGCGCCCGTGTGTGCAGACTCATTTCTGTCTGAAACCGGCGGCGATCTGGTTCAAAAGCACTTTGCTCGCGTGTTCGATCATGTCGAGCACGTTCTCGAAGCCGTCCGCACCACCGTAATAGGGATCGGGGACGTCCTTGAGAGTGCCTTCCGGGTGGTAGTCCAGGAACAGCCGCACCTCGGCCTTGGCGCTATTGGGACGCAAGGCTTCAAGATGAGCGAGATGACCGCGGTCCATGGCCAAGATCAGATCGTAAATCTGGAAATCCTCGGCGCGCACCTTCTGCGCGCGCTGCGCCGACAGATCGAAGCCGCGCCGCTTGGCCGCCGCGACCGTGCGCGGGTCCGGCGCTTCGCCGACGTGATAGCCGTGGGTGCCGGCCGAGGCGCTCACGATCACCGCGCCGAGCCCGGCTTCCTGTGCGAGATGACGGAACACGCCTTCCGCGGTTGGGGAACGGCAGATGTTTCCGGTGCAGACGAAAAGAACGCGCTTCATATCCTGGCTCCCGATTTGAGGGCATGGTAAGGCGGTGAGGTCATGACGGAAAGCACTCTTCCCGGCGCGTTTGCACTCGACGTTCTTCCGCCGCGGGACGGACGGATCGTGATTCTCACCGGCGCCGGGATTTCAAAGGAATCCGGGCTCGATACCTTCCGCGACGCCGATGGCATCTGGTCCAAGGTGCGTCTTGAAGATGTGGCGACACCGCAGGCCTTCGCGCGCGATCCGGAAAAAGTGCACGCCTTTTACAACATGCGCCGCGCGCTGAACCGCACTCGCAAGATCAGTCCGAACCCCGCGCATCTCGCGCTGGCCGAGTTGGAGGCGAAATGGCCGGGTGAGGTCCTGATCGTGACCCAGAATGTCGATACGCTCCACGAACAGGCGGGATCGACAAGCCTCCTGCATATGCACGGCGTTCATTCCAAGGCCCGCTGCAATTTCTGTGAGAATGTCGTCGACTGGACCGGCGACATGTCCGTGCGCGATGTGTGCGACGCCTGCGGCAAAGCGAGTGGCATGCGTCCGCATGTCGTCTGGTTCGGCGAGATGCCCCTCGAAATGGACCGTATCGGCTGGGCGCTTGCCAACTGCGATTTGTTCGTCTCCATCGGCACATCGGGCAACGTCTATCCCGCCGCCGGCTTCGTCGCCGCCATCCGGCGTAACGGCAGCGCGCACACAGTCGAGCTGAATCTGGAACCTTCAGCCGGCGCCTCGATGTTCGAGGAAAGTCACTATGGCCCGGCGAGCCAGATCGTGCCGGCTTACGTGAAGGCGTTACTCGCGTCCCAATTCCAAAGTTCGACTGACGTCACAGCAAACGAATAGGCGAACTTTGGAATTTTTAGCGACGTGATATTTCATGAAGCTAGCGTGGCTTAAGGATTTGAAAGTCCTCCGGTGCTCGTCACAAACGCGTAGGAACTTCAAATCCGCCACGCTAGCCGGCGCGTGAAGCGTCTTCGGCTTCTGCGATGGTCTCCAGCGTTTCCATCTCCTCGTCGGAGAAACCGAAGTGGTGTCCGATCTCGTGAATCAGGACGTGACGCACCACATGTTTCAGGTCCTCGCCGGTCTCGCACCAGTAGTCGAGGATCGGGCGGCGGTAGAGGAATACCATGTCCGGCATCCCGCCTGACGCCTCGACGCGCTTCTCCGTCAGGGAGACGCCTGAATAGAGCCCCAGGATATCGAAGGGGCTCTCCAGCTCCATCTCCGCCATCACCGCGTCGTCGGGGAATTCCTGCACCAGGATGACCACGCCCTCGGTGAACTCCCGCAGCTCCTCGGGCAGGACGGTGAGCGCTTCGCGCGCTAAGCTGTCGATATTCGCGAGGCTTGGCGGTGTGACTTCAGGTGTCTTGCTCATAAGGATCAAACCATGATGCGGGGGGTAAGGGTGCAGAAACTGACGGGTGAACGGCGCGTCGCCGCGCTTCAATCGCTTCCGGATTGGAGCGAGGTTTCCGGCCGTGACGCCATTTCACGCGTGCTCAAGTTCAAGGATTTCAACGTGGCTTTCGCGTTCATGACGCGCGTGGCCATGAAGGCCGAGAGGATGGACCATCATCCCGAGTGGTTCAATGTCTACAACCGGGTCGATATCACGCTTGCGACCCATGAGTGCGGTGGCCTGTCGGAACGCGATGTGGAACTCGCTGCATTTATTGACGCCAATGCAAAGGTACTCGGCGCTACTCTTTAATGGCCGGGGTTGCTTCCGGATGTGTCTTGAGCCGCGCTTCGCGGAAGAGGATGTACAGCGTCGCCAATACGATCACCCCGGTCCCCACGCCGGTCCAGATCGTGGGCTTCTCGCCGAACAGATAAAAGCCGGCGATCGCGGCAATGATGATCTGCGAATAATCGATGGGCGAGACCACGGTGGCCTCGGCGATCATCAGCGAGCGGATCAGACAGTATTGGCCGGTGCTGGCCACGACGCCGATGTAGACCAGATAGGCCCATTGGATGCCGTGCGGCGTTTCCCAAAAATAGATGGCAAACGGTGCCAGGAGCACGATCGAGCCGACGAAGAACCACGACATGAAAGCCATGCCTTCCGTGCCCGCGTGTTTGCGGATCACCGCCAAGGCCACCGAGACGGAGGCGGCCGCCGCCAAGGCCGACAAGGCGGGCAGACTGAATCCGACGTCTGTGGGTCCCAGCATGATGATCACGCCGGCAAAGCCCGCCAGGGTCGCAAGGCCGCGGCGCCAGCGCACGACCTCTCCCAGGAAGATGACCGCGATCAGGATGATGAACAACGGGCGGGTGAAGGAGAGAGAGACCGCCGTCGCGTAGGGCAGGTGGGTAACGGCGTAGAAGCCGAACAGGATGCTTCCCGTGGAGCCCAGCAGGCGAATGAAGTGCCAGCCCGGCTGCTTGGTGTAGAAAATCGACGGGCCTCGCTGGATCAGCATCGGCAGAACGAAAAACACCCCGAAAACCACGCGGAAGAAGCCGACCACGGCCACGGGCAGGTCTGCGCCCACTGTTTTCACCGCGAGACCGCTGGTCGCGAAACATAGCGAACTCGCCAGCATCCATAGCGCGCCGCGCAGGTTGTCGGTGGGGGCATGAGACAAGGGAAGGTGCTCGCAAGGTGTAGGCCAGGGAACGCCCAGTCCTAGCGCAAGAAAGGCCTTTCAAGCCATACGTTTGGTGCATGGCAGGCAGAACCGGGCCTTTCGCGCATCACATGAAAAGATGCGTACCGTCCTTTTTGAAAGACGGGTATTAGATAACCACCGGGACCCCCAATAAGGACCAGGAGATCACAGGTGGCCGTCAACAAGCTCTATTCGGATGCGAAATCCGCCCTTGCGGGCCTGCTCCGCGACGACATGACCATTATGTCCGGTGGATTTGGATTGTGCGGGATCCCCGAAGTCCTCATCGCAGCCATCCGCGAGTCCGGCGTGAAGGGTCTCACGGTCATCTCGAACAATGCGGGCATCGACGACGTGGGCCTCGGCATGCTGCTGACCACGCGCCAGATCAAGAAAATGATCAGCTCCTACGTGGGCGAGAACGCGACTTTCGCGAAGCAATTCCTCGCCGGTGAGCTGGAGATCGAATTCAACCCGCAAGGCACGCTCGCTGAACGTATTCGCGCGGGCGGCGCCGGCATCCCCGCCTTCTTCACGGCCACGGGTTACGGCACCAAGGTCGCCGAAGGCAAGGAAACCCGCGAATTCGGCGGACGTCACTACGTCATGGAGCGCGGCTTGTTCGCCGATCTCGCGCTCGTGCACGCCTGGAAGGCCGATCCGGAAGGCAACCTCGTCTACCGGATGACGGCGCGGAACTTCAACCCGATGATGGCCACGGCCGCGAAAGTCACCGTCGCGGAGGTCGAGGAAATGGTGCCGCAAGGCTCCCTCGATCCCGACCACATCCATACGCCGGGCATCTTCGTTCAGCGCATGATCAACGTGAAGAACTCCGAGAAACGCATCGAGCAACGAACCGTGCGCAAGCGCGCGGCGGCTGAGTAGGGAGCGCGGACATGGCATGGGATCGTGACCAGATGGCCGCTGTCGGCGAAGGCCGACAAATTAAAAAATCGCGCGGCCACCTAGCTGCGCGCGTTGAAGGTTAGGAGGCGTCAAATGGCATGGGATCGTGATCAGATGGCCGCGCGGGCGGCTCGTGAACTCAAAGACGGTTTCTATGTGAACCTTGGCATCGGCATCCCGACGCTTGTGGCGAATCATGTGCCCGCAGGCATGTCGATCCAGCTGCAAAGTGAAAACGGCATGCTCGGCATGGGCCCGTTCCCGTTCGAGGGCGAGGAAGACGCCGACCTCATCAACGCCGGCAAGCAGACCATCACCAAGCTGCCGACCACCAGCTTCTTCGATAGCGCCACCTCCTTCGCGATGATCCGCGGTGGCCACATCAACCTCTCCATCCTTGGCGCGCTCCAGGTCACCGACGACGGCGATCTCGCCAACTGGATGATCCCGGGCAAGATGGTGAAGGGCATGGGCGGGGCCATGGATCTCGTCGCCGGCGTGCCGCGCGTGATCGTGCTCATGGAACATGTGGCCAAGGGCGACGAGAAGAAAATCCTGAAGGAATGCACCTTGCCGCTCACCGGCAAGCGCGTCGTGCACATGATCGTCACGGACCTCTGCGTGTTCGAAGTGGGCCGTCCCGGCCTCACGCTCGTGGACATCGCGCCGGGTGTCACGGTCGACGAGATCCGCGCCAAGACAGGTCCGGACTTCAAGATCGCTCCCGGCGTGAAGGCTGCTTAAGAACGATGCGAGGCTATTTCGGCATCGGCGTTGAAGGGATCAACAAGCCCTTCAACGTCGGCAACCTGTTCCGCTCGGCGCACGCCTTCGACGCCAGCTTCGTGTTCACCGTGGCGGCGACCTACAAACGGTCCGAAGGCACGCTGGCCGATACCTCCGACACCCTGGCGAACCTGCCGTTCTACACATTCCCAAGTGTCGACCAGCTTCTTTTGCCGAAGGGCTGCGCGCTCGTGGGTGTTGAATTGATGGACGACGCGGTGGAATTGCCGAGCTTCACGCACCCGCGTTGCGCGGCCTACATCATGGGCGCGGAGAAAAGCTCGCTTTCGCCCGCGCTCGTCGCGCGCTGCGATCACATCATCAAAATCCCCACCAAGTTCTGCCTCAACGTCGGCATCGCGGGCGTGGTGGTGATGTACGACCGCGTCCTCAATATGCGCCGTTTCCCCGACCGGCCCGTCATGCCGGGCGGCCCGCCGCTGCCGGAGCGCTTCCGCACGGCGCCGCCCTTGGCCGAAGTCGCGCTCGCCGACCGGGACGGCGACGAGGACTAGTTTTTTTGATATACTCGAAAGAACACACCGTTCTTGAAGAGGTATATCTGATGCGGCTTGCGGTCCTTGCTTTCGGCTTTTGCGCTTTCACGGTTTCGGCTTTGGGCCCAGCTTTTGCCCAGGACGTCACGGTGATCGGCACACATGGGAAATGGACCGCCTATACCTATACCGAGAACAAGCAGCCTGTTTGTTACATGGCCGCGAAGCCGGATAAATCCGACGGCAATTATAAAAGCCGCGACGAAGTTCTGATACTCATCACACACCGTCCGGCCGAAAAGGCCTTCGATGTGGTCAGCGTGGTTGCCGGCTACCAGTACAAACCCGACACCGATGCGCAGGTGACCGTGGGTGCGCAGAAGTTCGATCTGTTCACCACCGGTAGCGACCGTGCCTGGGCGCGCGATTCCAAGACCGACCGTTCCATCGCCCAAGCCATGATCAAAGGAAATAGCGCTGTTGTGCGCGGCACTTCCAGCCGTGGCACCGTCACCACGGATACCTTCTCACTCAGCGGTTTCACCGCGGCCTATAAGGCCATCAGCGACACCTGCAAGAAGCCGAACTAGCTAGAGTCTCACCGCCAGCAGTTGCGTGATCAGGCCCGGCGCGCCGTCGCCGACCTCCTGGCCGTTCATATGCAGCACCGGGCGGATTCCGAGGGCGTTGCTGACAAAGATCTCGCTCGCATGGGCAAGTTCACCAACCTCGATGGGCCGCTCCTCGGCCCGTGCGAGGCGGATCACCTCAGCCCGCATGACGCCGGGCAGGGCGCCCTCGCACACGGGTGGTGTCACGAGCCCGCCGCCGATCAGGCAGAAAATGTTGGCGATGGTGGTTTCGGCGACGCGTCCTTGCGTGTTGAGCAGCACGGCATCGTCCGCGCCCGCCGCCACAGCTTCGCGGCGTGCGATGATATTGTCGAGATAGCCAAGGTTCTTCACGCGGGCGAGCGGCGATTGCTCGTTGCGCCGCGTGCCCTGTGCGACGATCAAGCGCAAAGGATCGTCCGGCGGCAGTGCGCCGCTCGTGATCATAAAGGTCGGCGTCGGCGCTTCGGGTGGCGCAATGCCGCGCGCGCCGGGCCCGCGTGTCAGTGTGATGCGCAGCGCGCCTGCGGTCAGTTCATTCGCGCCGATAAGCCCCGCAGCCAGTTCCGCGATTTTCTGGTCGGTATAGGGGACCGGGATCCCAAGCACAGCGGCGCCGTCGCGCAGTCTGGCCAGATGCGCGGCCAGGCGTTTGGGCGCGGCGTTCTTGATGGCGATGGTTTCGAACAGGCCGTCGCCCAACGTAAAGCCGCGGTCGTCCGGCGCGATACGCGCCTCCGCGGCCTCCGTCAGTTCCCCGTTCAGGCTCAGCTTCATAGTGTCCCCAGCGTCGCGATCAATGGCGCGGCTTTGGCGAGGCTTTCTTCATACTCCGCCGCCGGGTCTGAATCCGCCACGATCCCGCCGCCAGCTTGAGCCGCCACCTCGCCTCCATTCAAGACCAATGTACGAATGACGATCGAGGAGTCCATCGCGCCGTCGAATCCCAGCCAGGCGATGGCGCCGCAGTAGGGCCCGCGCGCCGAGGGCTCCAGATCGTGGATGATCTCCATGGCCCGGATCTTGGGCGCGCCGGTGATGGAACCGCCCGGAAAACAGGCCTTCAATAGATCACTGGCGCCGGCGGTTTCACGCAGTTGTCCCGTTACCACCGAGACCAGATGATGCACCGACGCGAAAGTTTCGAGGCCGCACAAGACGGGCGCTTCCACGCTGCCCGGCACGCACACGCGCGCAAGGTCGTTGCGCAGCAGGTCCACGATCATCAAGTTTTCCGAGATGTCCTTCGCGCTGGCTTTCAAGGCTTCTGCATGCGCGCGGTCTTCTTCCAGCGTCTTCCCGCGCGGGCGTGTGCCTTTGATGGGCCGGGTCTCGACACGGCCGTTCGCATCGCACTTCAAGAAGCGTTCGGGCGAGGCCGAGATGAGGGCGAGGCCGTTCCCGCCGTTGATGAAAGCCGCGAAAGGCGCAGGCGAGCGTTCCCGTAAATTTAGATAGATGTCGAATGGGGCGGCCTTTTCAGGCAAAGGCGCGTGGAAACGCTGCGTGACATTGGCCTGATAGATATCACCGGCCCTGATGGCTTCAATGGCGGCGGCAACGCGCCCTTCATGCTGATTGCGCCGGCTCTCCGCGCGCCAGAATACGCGGGGATAGGAGCGCGCGGAAACCTCGCAGTTGCCCAACACGCCTTTCAGCCAAACGGCGCGTCGCTCTTCACGCGCGATGATCCAAGCCTTGCGGACGCGATGATCAAAAGCCGCGACGACGTCATAAAGCCCAATCGCCATGTCCAACGGCAGTGGAGTCGTCTTTGGGACGGGCAGTTTTTCAAGCACGCCCCCCAATTCGTAAGAGAAGAATCCCACCGCGCCGCCGCTGAAAGGCACGGGGGTCTCCGGTTTCCACGCGAAGCGGCGCATGTCCTCGGCCAGGATGTCGAACGGATTCCCCTCGCGGACCCGACCGTCGACCGCCACCCGCCAGGGATAGGACGAGCAGGTCAGGACGCGGAAAGGATCGGCGGCGATATAGGAGTAACGCCCCTGCGGCCCTTGCGAGTCGGCGCTCTCCAGTAGAATCGAATAAGCGCGGCCCGCGAGCGGTGCGAAAGCGCTGGCGGGATCGATATAGGGGATCTCGAAAATGACGGCGGCGTCTGGCACCGCTAACCGCCGGACACGGCTAACCTGATGTCGGCAGCACGCGATCGGGCGGCGTGTGTCCGTCGCAGAAGGCCCGGATATTGATGATGACTTTCTCGCCCATGTTGATGCGGCCCTCGATGGTGGCCGACCCCATGTGCGGTAACAGGATCACGTTTTTCATTGCCAGCAGTTTCGGGTTCACCGCCGGCTCGTGTTCGAACACATCCAGGCCCGCGCCCGCGAGCCGCCCAGCTTCCAGCATGCGGATCAGCGCCGCTTCGTCGACGATTTCGCCCCGCGCGGTGTTGATGAGATAGGCCGTCGGCTTCAGAAGCTTGAGACGGCGGTCCGACAGAAGATGGAATGTCGCCGGCGTATGCGGGCAGTGGATCGAGATGACATCCATTCGCGCCAGCATCTGGTCTAGGCTCTCCCAGTATGTGGCTTCCACTTCCGCCTCCAACTCGGGGCGCAGCCGGCGGCGGTTGTGATAGTGCACCGCCATGCCGAAGCCCTTGGCGCGGCGCGCGACCGCCGTGCCGATCCGGCCCATGCCGATAATGCCGAGGCGCTTACCGTAAATGCGGTGGCCTAGAAGGTGTGTGGGGCTCCAGCCTTTGAACGCGCCGTTCTGAATCATGAGCGCGCCTTCGACCAGGCGGCGCGGGGCCGCGACCATCAGCGCCATGGCCATATCGGCCGTGTCTTCGGTGAGGACGCCGGGGGTGTTTGTCACCACGATGCCCTTGGCGCGGGCGGCGGCCACGTCAATGTGATCGATACCATTGCCGAAGTTGGCGATTAGCTTCAGGCGTGGCCCGGCCTTGGCGATCAGGGCGGCGTTTACGTGGTCGGTGAGATTCGGCACGAAAACATCGCAGGCCTGCACGGCCGCGATCAGTTCGTCTTCCGAGAAAGGATGATCATCCATATTCAGCCGGACGTCGAATAACTCCATCATCCGCGTCTCGACGACGTCGGGAAGTTTTCGCGTGACGACGACTGTAGGTTTGGTCCGCGTCATCTCTGGGCCAGAAGGTGAGCTTGTGAAGTAGGCGTACCAGCCGCGTTTCGCCTTGTCCAGGCAGCCTCAAGTGTCCGCGAAGTAACGTCGTGTGCCGTTGCCAAAAGCCGAAAATACAGGCACAAACCAAAACGTTCGGCAGATGAGGCATCTTACGTGACGCGCTGGCTTTTGGTTGTTCTGGCAATGACGTGGTGCGGCGCGGCCGTGGCCGCTGAAGGCCCTGCTGAAGCGGCCCCGAACGAGCAGGCGTCAGGCAAGCCGGACGGCCTCCCGCTCCCGCGGTTCGTCTCGCTGCGCCCCGATTCCGTGAATATGCGTGTGGGCCCCAGTGCCCGTTATCCCATCGAATGGATTTACGTGCGGCGTGGTCTCCCGGTCGAGATCATCGCCGAGTTCGATACATGGCGGCGCATCAAGGATCCGGCGGGTACCGAAGGCTGGGTGCACTCCAGCATGATCTCGGGCAAACGCACCGCCATGGTGACCGGAGAGGCGGTGCGCCCGCTGCTGCGTACTATGGACGGCAAGCCCGACACGGTCGCGAGCGTCGAGCCGGGCGTGATCGTGGCGGTGGAAAAATGTCCGCAAGGCGCGGCGCTGTGCCGCGTCGACGCCGGCGGCGCCGTCGGCTGGATCTCACGCGACGCTCTGTGGGGCGTCTATCCCGCCGAAGTTATCAATTAGGAACCCTTTCCGCCGAAGAGGAAGCCGGGGCGGCGCGGAAAATGCGATCCTAATTTAAGCGAAATCGGCCGCCAACGAGGCACGGCTGTCTTCCGATAGAATGGCGAGGTGTCCGTACTTGGGATGCGTGATCCCAAGGGTGACGTGTGTCTTTGGCGCGCGGAACGCCGCGACTTGTTCCGGCGTGAAGGTGAAATGCAGGAAGTGCACGGAGGATGTCTTGCCTTCCGGCGTCGTGCGGTCCATGTCGTCCTCGGGGACGGCGATCACCGTGTGACCGGCGAAGCTCAGACTCACCATCGTTTCAATATGGCCGAGCCCCGCAAGGGTGCGGCGGCGCACGCCTTCGTCCTCGATCTCGATCATCATGGTGGCGACCAGCTCATTGCCTTGCGGAATAAGCGGATTATACGCCGTGAGTTCGCCTTCGATCTGCTCGTCGCCGCCGCGTTCGATGTACAGCATCTCCTGCACCTGCGCCCACATGGTGTCGTAGTTCTCGAAGTAGAGCGTCACATGGGGGCCTACATGCAGGCGGCGCGGACGCTTCACATCCACCAGCTTGCGGCGGTGCTCGGCGCGGATCTTGGTGTATTGGGACATCGGCATGATGTCCGCGGGGGTAATGACTCGATTAGCTTTCGACATTGTCTCGGCGCCTCCGCGCGCGCCCCGGAAAAGTGGAAACGGTCGCCGGCGTAGGCCGGCATCAATTAAATCGCACACGTACGCGCGCGTGCCGGAAGGGCGGGTGTCTCAAGTAAGTCCGTAGGCCTTTGCGAGGATCTCGATGGGATGAAAGGCCCGCTGCCCTTCATGTGAAGCGTTATCCAACTTCTCGAAACCCTGCGCGATATGTTTCCCGGCGAGCGGGCATTCTGACGCCACGAACGCTTTGTTTGCGTCCGCCGTGCGGCGCACGGTCTGGCGCGCGAACTTGGTGGCGATATCGAAATTCCCCTTGCGTATGCCCCACGATCCGCCATGGCCGGAGCAGCGTTCGATCACGCTGACATCCGTATCGGGGATTGTGCGCAGCATCTCGGCGCCCATGGCGCCCATATTCTGCGCGCGCGCATGACACGCAAGATGCAGCGCGACGCCGCCTGTCACGGTCGTGAGGCCGGGCGCCATGCCTTCCTTGTCCGCGATATCCACCACATACTCCGAGATGTCGTAGGTCGCGTGCGCCAACGCCTTCACGTCCGGGTCGTCGGGCACGATCAGCGGCCATTCGAATTTCATCATCAGCGCGCAGCTTGGGATCAGCGCGATCACATCCTTGCCTGCTTCGATATGCGGCTTGAAGGCGCGTGCGATGTCCTTCGCTTTTTCCGCGACGCGCGCGAGATCACCCTGCTCCAACTGCGGCATGCCGCAGCACCCAGGATAGATCACCTCGGTCTCGACTCCATTCTTGGCCAGCACTTTGAGCGCGGCCTCGCCGATGTGCGGATTGTTGTAGTTGGCGAAACAGGTCGCGAAGATCACGGCCTTGCGTCCGAACGCGGGCGCGTCTTTGTTCACCGCCGGCGGCGCATCCTTGGCGCGCGCGACAAACGTCCGGCCATGAAACTTCGGAAGCTCCACGTTGCGGTCGACACCGGCGACCTTTTCCATCAGTCCGCGCGTCATCGTATTGGAACGATCAGATGCCCAGTTGGCCAGCTTCGGCGCGATCGCCGCTAACCTCCCGTTCCGGTCGGTTTCGGTGAGCTGTTTCTCGTAGAATGGCGTTCCGCCGCGCTTTTTGCGCTCGGCCGCGCGGTAGCGCAGCATCAGGTGCGGGAAGTCGATGTTGAATTCATGCGGCGGCACGTAGGGGCACTTCGTCATGAAGCACATGTCGCACAGCGTGCAGGCGTCCACGACCTTGCCGAAGTCCTCGCTCTTGAGGCCATGCACCTCGGCGTCGCCCGCTTCATCGACCATGTCGAACAGGCGTGGGAACGAGTCGCACAGATTGAAACAGCGGCGGCAGCCGTGACAGATGTCGAATTGGCGGCGCATCTCTGCGTCGAGTTTGTCGGCGTCGAAGTAATCCGGGTTCTGCCAATCGATGACGTGACGCGTCGGCGATTCAAGGCTGCCTTCTCTCATGCGTCGGGACTCCTGGTCGCTTAGGCCAAAAAGTGGACATGTCGGGAAAATAAAAACGCCGGCAGGAGCATTGCGCCCCGCCGGCGTTCGTAGCTTTGATCAACCGAACGTTAGGCGAGGTTGTCGAGCGCCTTCTGGAAACGGCCGGCGTGCGACTTCTCGGCCTTCGCCAGGGTTTCGAACCAGTCGGCGATTTCGTCGAAGCCTTCGTCGCGCGCGGTCTTGGCCATGCCCGGATACATGTCGGTGTATTCGTGCGTTTCGCCGGCGACGGACGCCTTCAGATTCGCTTTGGTTTCACCGATCGGGAAACCCGTGGCCGGGTCGCCGACCGCTTCGAGATACTCAAGGTGGCCGAACGCGTGGCCGGTTTCGCCTTCCGCGGTCGAGCGGAACAGCGCCGAGACTTCGTTCTGACCTTCGACGTCGGCCTTCTGCGCGAAGTAGAGGTAACGACGGTTCGCCTGGCTTTCGCCGGCGAAAGCGGCCTTCAGGTTTCCTTCGGTCTTGGAACCTTTCAACTGAGCCATGGAAGTCTCCTTTCTCGTTGTATGTGACGTAAACCGCAATGAGAGGCGCCTGGCGCCGCCGCGGCGGAACGCCGCGAAATGTGACGACCCGTTGTAAGAAGACGGGTCTAAGTAGTCAAGTTGATTAGAATTTTTCTAAACTGCGAAAGATTCTTAATTGGCGGGCAGGGCTCAATCGCGCACGCGGATGATGACATCCACGCGCGAGATCGCGGAACCGCCAGGTGCCTCGGGCAGCGCCGCGATGCGCACGGAATCAGGCGGGATGTCTTGCAGCTCGCCGGTGCCCTCAAAAAAGAAGTGATGATGATCGTCCGTGTTGGTGTCGAAATACGAGCTCGACGAGTCCACCGAGATTTCGCGCAGGAGGCCTTTCGCGGTGAAATCATGCAGCGCGTTGTAAACGGTGGCGAGAGATACGTTGACGTGCGTCTGCTTCGCTTCGTTGAACAGGCCTTCCGCCGTCACATGGCAGTGGCCGCGTCCGAACAAAAGCTTCGCGAGCGCGAGGCGCTGGCGCGTCGGCCGCAGGCCGCTGGCGCGCAACTTCTCGAGTACGGTCGTATCGGGCGCTGACGTCTTTTTCTGCTGTAAGTTCATTGTGGTTGTCCCCCCACTTGGAAATAGAATAGGGCCAATTCACTGTCTTTAGAAGCGGTATAACAATATTTCTTTAGGTAGGGACGGTATCCACTCGAGGCATCTACAAGGGTCATCTAAGTGCCCTTGGCTCCCTAGGCAATCGGCTTCCTAGGTATCGCTAAAAATGTGTCCTGATGAAGATGCACGAAAAAGGTGGTGGACCGGCAAGGCCATTGGGGATGAGGGGGAGGGGGAAACAGCCTCACCGATCCACCTTCGGATCCCGTTGGGGATCACAAGCAAAACGGGTTTTCTACTTTTTCTCGGACAGCTTCCGGATCGTGCGAAAGCCGTCTGCCCATGTTTGCGAAGATGCCGGCTAAATGTGGTTCAACTACGGCTGCGATCTTACAATTCTGTTATCCCTATCATCATGCGCACGGCAAAATTTTCGCGCGCGTAAGACGCGCAACGCGTCTTCACGCGCGATCGGCGCGTGAAGGCCTCAGCTCACCAAGTTGCGAAGTAAAGCTCGCTAGCGCTGGTCGTTCATATGCGCGAGAGACATGCCGAGCAGTTCGATACGTACGGCCATCGGGCCTTTCTTGCCCGAACGAACGTACATCCGCACATGCTGGCCTGACTCCAGGCGATCGAGATTGGAGCGCTGCAGCGCGCCGATGCCGATGAAAACATCGGCGCCGCCGCCCGCGGGCATTCCAAAGCCGTAGCCTTTGTCGACGGCGAAGAACTTGATCTCGCCTTCGAGCACGCTCTCCTCGCCCTCGCCCATGGACTCGTCGTCTGCGACGGTCGAGTCGTCGACGCGGCCGATGATCGCGACTTGCGGCCCGCGCGGGCCGTCCGTCAGATCGCAGATGATTGTTGCGCCTTGGCGAAGCGTGCGCAGGCCTGCGCGTTGAACGACCGACACATGCAAGAACGCGTCTGCCGAACCATCCATCGGTGCAACGAAACCGAAACCCTTCGCCGGATTGAACCACTTAACTTTCGCGGTTACGCCTGATTTGGCAGATACCGCCACTGAAGACGTCTGCATTGGAAATTACTAACCCCCACCCCAAGGCCTAAAAACACTACACCAAGTTCCGGTTGCGCATCAAAGGACTCACGCGCGCATTCGTGACTTGCGGCCTTTCAGGGAATGATGAAGCAGAGGCGGCAAGGCCCTCCCGGCCCGGGGCGGCGGATGGATGTCTCCATATATGGTGTGTCGGCGTCCCGAGGTATGGAGGACGAACTTTCGCCAGCCCTCAACCGCGCGGCGGTGTCAGCACCCGGCCGACCGCTTCGCGCCATCCCGCCAGCATCGCGTCGCGCCGCTCCGTGGTGAGCCGCGGATGTGCCGAAAAATCCAGCTTCCACGCGGTTTTTATCTCCTCCGGCGAGGCGAAGATCCCCGCGCCCAGGCCGGCCAGGAATGCGGCGCCCAGCACCGTCGTCTCCCCGTAAACCGGCCGTTCCACCGTGAGGCCGGTGACATCGGCCAGCATCCGCATCAGCCATTTGTTGGTGACCATGCCGCCGTCCACCCGCAAGGCCGGCGGCGGGTTGATCCCGTCCTGCTGCAGCGCGGAAAGCAGGTCGTTCGTCTGGAAACAGACCGATTCCAGAGCCGCCCGGACGATCTGCGCGCGCCCCGAGTCGCGCGTCAGACCCAAAATTGCCCCGCGCGCATTCGGATCCCAATAAGGCGCGCCGAGCCCCGTGAACGCCGGCACGAAGTACACATTGCTCGGCGCTGCATCGTCGAGGCTGGCGGCAAGCGCTTCACTCTCGGCTGAACTCTCGATCATGTGCGCGCCGTCGCGCAGCCATTGGATCACGGTGCCCGCATTGAAGATGCTGCCTTCCAGCGCGTACGTCGTCGCGTCCTTGAGGCGATAGGCGACGGTGGTCAGCAGACGGTGCTTCGATGTCAGCGCCCGCGCGCCTGTGTTGACCAGCACGAAGCATCCGGTCCCGTACGTGCTTTTCACGCTGCCCGGTTCGAAACAAGCCTGGCCCACCAGCGCGCCCTGCTGATCGCCGACAACGGCGGTGATCGGGATCGCCCGGCCGAACAACGCGGGGTCGGTTTCGCCATAAGAAGCGGCGGTGTCGCGTACGTCGGGCAGCATTTTCCGCGGTACGTTGAACAGCGCCAGCAATTCCTCGTCCCACGCGCCGCGATGGATGTCGTACAGCATCGTGCGTGAGGCGTTGGTGGCGTCGCTCGCATGTGTGCGCCCGCCCGTCAGGCGCCAGAGCAAAAAGGTATCTATGGTGCCGAACGCGAGATGGCCCGCTTCGGCGGCGAGCCGCACCTCGGCGCTTTGATTGAGGATCCACTCGAGCTTCGTCGCCGAGAAATAGGAATCGATGAGAAGCCCGGTCTTCTTCTGGATCAGTGGCGTCTTACCTGCGCCGCGCAATTCCTCGCAGCGCGCCGCGCCGCGCCGGTCTTGCCAGACAATCGCATTGCCCACGGTTCTATGCGTGCGCTTGTCCCATACAACCGTCGTCTCGCGTTGATTGGTGATGCCGATGGTGGCGATGCCGGCCGCACCACCCGCGGCCTCGATCGCGGCGCGGCATACGTCGACCGTGGTTTGCCAAATATCTTCCGGGTCGTGTTCGACCCAGCCGTCTCTTGGGAAAATTTGGCGAAATGGCTTCTGCGCCGTCGCCAGCGCTGCGCCTTTGACGTCGAACACGACCGCGCGCGTTGACGTCGTGCCTTGGTCGATCGAAAGGATATGCGGCCCAGCCATGGGCGGTAGTCTAAACCGAGGATGCGGTTCTACGCGACGCCCTTGAGCGTGACCCTCAGATCACGCGACTTCATTGATGCCGGAATCGTCGTTGCCGCCCAGGATCGAGCTCCAGTCATAGGGCTCTTCTGCTACGTTGAAGTTCTGCGCCCATACCGGATCGGCGGCGCGTCGGTCGCTGGTGTTCTGGATCTGCTTTTCGGCGCGCTGAAGATTGCGCTCGGTGACGATCGCCATCCGTCCCGCGCCATGCTCTTTGTAAACCGCGAGCGCCAAACGGAACGCTTCGCCCGAGGCGCGCATGTATTCCCACTCGCCGGTATGTTTGGCGAGCAGGAACAGAGCCGAACCCAATGTGTTCTGGATCGAAGCCCACTGCAGCGGCGCGGTGTCGGGCGTGCGCACCTGCAACGCTGAAACGCAGGATTTCACGGCGTATTCGAGGATCGGAACGCTGCGGATATTGTCGCCGTAGACCTGAAGGATCTGGGCAAGCGCGTTCGAGATTTCAGAAAACCGAATCGGATGCGTGTACTTGTTGAACACCTGGCGGGCGGCCTGGCAGGCGTGGATGGCTTCACGCAGCGCGTTGTCGTCGCCCATGACCATGTCGAGCTTATAGAGCACGCAGCCCAGGCGGTACTTCACCAGGCCCCAGTCGATGATCTGGCGGCGGCGCGAGATGTGCATCAGCGCGCGGCGGTAAGCGTCGGCGGCTTGCTCGAGCGAATCCGAATCGCCACTGCGTTCGGCGATGATCTGCAGCGCGAGACCCAGTTGCTGGAACAATTGTCCAAGCATCGGGCTCTGGTCGCTGCCCAGCAAATCGATGGCCATGCGCCAAGCTTCGACGGCGCCGTGGTACCAGCTGCGGTCGCCTTCAAGCTGCGCGCACACGGCGCAGACGTTGCCGTAGCAGAACAGGATCGCGGCGCGTTCGGACGGTTCCATGCCCGCCGACGGCTCGGCGCCCATGGCGCGCGCGGCAACGGCAATGGCGGGGAGCGCGGAGCGCAGGATGCGCCCTTGCGAGAAGCTGCGCGGGTCGATGGCGGCCAGGGTCACGGCGCGGATCAATGGCACCCAGTCGGTATAGAAGTCGACCGGCACATTGAGCAGGTTCAACGCCGTGAAGCGGCCCGGGCGTTCGCCGGGACTCGATGCCGTGGCGGTGAAATGCAGCTCGATATTGCGGCCCGTCGGGTCGATATTGCCCCAGATGAGGAGATCGGCGTTCTGATCGGCCATCCACGCGCGCGCATCGCGTGTCGCGCGTTTCATCAGCTCGTCGTTGGCGGCCGCGCCCGGTTCGGTGATGCCGGGCACGAAACGGGTCAGGTCGCGGTCGATGGCCACCGTGCGCACGCCGGGGATGCCATCAAGCGCCTGGATCAGGTTCTTGTGCTGCACGTCCTCGAAATCGTCGCGCAACTTCGCAACCATGACGAGGATGTCGCCCGGCGTCGGCGCCTTGGCGCGCTTGCCCGGGCGGCGCGTCGGATCTTTCACGACCGCGTCGAAGATCTTTTCAATGAACGTCGGCTTGCGGTCGCCGATCAGGTTCTGCGGCAGCGGGCGGCCGACCCTCAGAGGAGGAGGCGCCTGCAAGGGTTCCGGCTCGGTGACGGGGACCGGCAGATTGGCGGCGGCGGACCGGTAAGCGGCGGCGCGGATCGGATCGACCTGGTCTGGGCCCTTCATGCGGCGCGCCAGTTTGGTCATCACCTTCAGCGCCGTATCCGGATCGGTCTCCATTTGACGCAGGAATTCGTCGCGTGGGATCGCCCGCACGGTCACGGCGCCGCGCGCGCGCGCGGTGGCGGTGCGTGGCGCATTGTCGAGGATACCGAGTTCGCCGAACAGCTCGCCGGCTTTCAGGCGCGCCATCACGGTCAGCCCGTCCGGGCCGTCCTTGATGAGTTCCACGGAGCCTTCAAGGACCTCAAAGGCCCAGGAGCTCGCGTCGCCCTGCTGGTAAATCGATTCGCCGTCGCGAAAAGCTTTGGTGATTGTTCTCAAAGCGCTTGTCCCACTCGCTAGGCCGGTCCTTCTGGACGGGCCTGTGATGACGCACTTTGCCGGGGGGACCTTTAATAAACGTTAAGTCGCGGACGATGCGGGCGGCGGTAAGGTCGGGCCTTACCTACAAATATTGATGTATATACATCATTAATCGTGAAGGGCCGTCACGGCGCCGTTCAAAATGCTCAAAAGCTGTCCCGTTCGGCCTGCGCCTAGGCGTTGCGAGGCGTCGACTTGGATCGCCCGCCACGCCGGGCTGGCGGCGCGGAAAGCCGCCGCGCCCTCCGCCGTCAGTATAACCTGCCCCGGCCGCCGTCCCGCGCCCGGCGAAATCTCGATCAAACCCTGCTGTTCCAATGGCTTAAGAGTGCGGTTCAAACTGGTGCGGTCCATCGCCAGAATCTCACGAAGCGCGGGGATCGGCAGGGATGAAAAGGCGCTTGCAGCGGCCAGGATCGCGAATTGGCCGCTGGTAAGGCCGGTGTCGGCAAGGGCGCTGTCGTACCGGCGTGCGATCACCCGGGCGGCCCGGCGCACGTTATGGCATAAGCAGACCTCCAAGACCGCTTTCGGGTCGAGGTTTTCTGCGGAAGCGCTACTAGATAAAGGCTTGAGGTTCATAACGATGTATATACATCGTTATGGCGCGGCGGCCTAGCTTTTAGGACGTTTTGTCCCCGGCGGATCCAGCCTGTTCCGGTTCCTGTTTGATGGCGCCTTGATAGAGACGGGCGGTCTTGCCTTCGAAGGTCGCCAGCACGAAGCGATTGCCGTTTTCGTCGCGGCCGAAATCCACCGCGATGGCATTCTTCTCAAGCGCGGCGATGACCTCGCTCTCGGGCCGGCCAAACGCCTTGCCGATCGACGCCACCAGGGCGGCGATCTCGTTATACATCTCGCGATTCTCTGGCGGCTTCGGCGGCGTATCGTGTGGCATGGCGAGGCTTCTATCCCTGTTCTCGAAACGGAGGAAGATGTCTCCTCCTTTTTTTATGCCCCCTTTTTTTATCAGCCGTGTCGTTTGCGTCGCCGCGACTCCGCGTGGCAAGCTCATCCTCTCAGGTGGTGGGGTCCTTGGATGATAAAGCGGTTTGTTCTCGTTCTCGTTCTTTTCGGCGCGCCGTCTTTCGCGCCCCCGCCGGCCGCTGCAAAGGACATCACCGGCACGGCGCTCGACGCGGGCACCTTCACTATTTTTCTGGCTGCGGTGAAGGCGGCGAACCTCGGCGATCTCCTCGCGAGCGAAGGGCCGCTTACGCTGTTCGCGCCCACCGACGATGCCTTCGCCAAACTCCCGCGCGGCGCCATTCAAGACATGCTGCGCCCCGAGAACCGCGAAAAAACGCGCGCGCTGCTCATGCACCATATTGTCGCGGGCCGTGTGGTGGCGCGCGATTTCCTCGGTAAGCGCATGGAAGCCGCGATGGCGGACGGCACCCTGGTGCTGATCGACGCGACCAAGATTGTGATGGTCGGAGACGCGCGTCTCGTTAAGGCCGACATCCCCGCCGACAATGGCATCATTCATGTCATCGACACCATCCTCATGCCGAAGAAGTGAATCCTTTGGCCGCACCCTCGATCAAGTTCGTTTCCTATGAGTACAACCACGGGCCCAGCTTCGGGGCCGTGGTCGGGAACGACATTGTCGATCTTAGTGACGCCGGCCCATCGCTGCGCGCTGTGCTCGCCGGCGGCCCCGTCATGAATCTCGAAGCGGTGGCGGCGCGCCGGAAGCCGACGGTCGCCCTCGATCACGTCGTGTTGCTGCAAGTCGTGCCCGATGCCGGGCGCGTTATCTGCGTTGGCAATAACTATCCGAAAGGCAACAATCCGGCCGGCACCGACGCAAGCACCCCGCCCGTCCTATTCATGCGCACACCGCAGTCGCTTGTGGGACATCGCCAATCCATCGTTTGCCCAAGCGCCTCCGGTGAATACGATTTCGAAGGCGAACTTGCTGTGATCATCGGCAAGGGCGGCCGGCGCATCCCGCCCGAACGCTCCCTCAGTCACGTCGCCGGATACACCTGTTTCCTCGACGGCTGTGTGCGCGACTATCAGAAACACTCCCTGACCGCCGGAAAGAACTTCGATTCCTCCGGCGCCTGTGGCCCGTGGCTGGTGCCCGCCGGCGCGATCGCCGATCCGCAGGACCTTATGCTGACCACACGTCTCAACGGCGAGATCATGCAGCAATCCTCGACGGGCGCCATGTTGCGCTCCGTCGCCGCGATCATCTCCTATATTTCCATCTTCACCCACCTCGAAGCGGGCGACGTCATCGCCACCGGTTCGCCGGCCGGCGCGGGCATCAACCGCACGCCGCCGCGCTGGCTGCGTCCCGGGGATCGCATCGAAGTGGAGATCGAGGAGATCGGCGTGCTCGCCAATACCGTCATCTCAGAGCCGAACGTATAGGGACAAAGCCGATGTGGTCTTACTTCGCCAGGCGGCTCCTCATCGGCATCCCGACACTTCTTGCCGTCGTGCTCTTCTGCTTCTTCCTCATGCGTCTCGCGCCGGGCGGACCTTTTGATGGAGAAGCGCCGGTGCCGCCCGAAGTGCTCGCGAACCTACGTGCCCGTTATCACCTCGACGATCCGCTCTGGCAGCAGTTTTTCAGTTATCTCGGCAATTTGCTGCGGGGCGATTTCGGCCCGTCGTTCAAATACAAGGACTTCACGGTCACCGAGTTGATCGCGCAAGGATTGCCGGTGAGCATCGAAAACGGTCTTTCGGCCATCATTCTCGCCATTCTCATCGGCCTGCCGCTCGGTATCACTGCGACCCTGTCGCAGAATTCGGCGCGCGACTACGCCGTTTCGGGCCTGGCGATGATCGGCATCGTCATTCCCACGTTCGTCACCGGCCAGCTTCTGATCCTCGCCTTCGGCGTCTGGCTCAAGGGCACGCCCTTTCAGCTTCCGGCCGGCGGCTGGAACGACGGCGCGTTCCTCAACCGCATCCTGCCCGTCACCGTGCTCGCGCTTCCTTTCGTCGCCTATATCGCGCGTATTTCGCGCGCCAGTATGATCGAGGCACTGCGTACGAACTTCGTGCGCACGGCGCGCGCGAAGGGTCTGCCTTATCGCACCGTTGTCCTGCGCCACGCGCTGAAGTCGGCGTTGACGCCCGTCGTCACGTTCCTCGGCCCCGCCACCGCCTTCCTGCTCACGGGCTCCATGGTCATCGAGACGATTTTTCAGATTCCCGGCATTGGCCGTTACTTCGTGCAAGGCGCGCTGAACCGCGACTATACGTTGGTCATGGGTGTCACCATCGTCGGCGCCGCCTTCGTCATCGTCGCCAATCTGATTGTCGACATGCTCTACGCCGTGCTCGATCCAAAGGTGCGTTATGAGTAGCGTCAACATGACATCGGCGCACGGCGCTGCGCTCACGTCCGCTGGTGAGGTCGATGGCCGCAGTCTTTGGCAAGATGCATGGCGTCGTCTCAAGCGCAATCGTGCCGCGCTCGCCAGCATGATCGTTCTCGGGGTTATCGCCGCCGTTTGCCTCATCGGCCCCTACACGCTGCCGTGGCCTTATGATGCGATTGATTGGGACCATGTGGAAGCCATGCCGCCCAACATGGAGCTTGGTCACTATCTCGGTACCGATTCCGTAGGCCGCGATCTTCTCGCGCGCACCCTCGTCGGCGGGCGCGTCTCGCTCATGGTCGGCGTGCTCGCGACTCTGGTTGCGTTGTTCATCGGCGTCACCGTGGGCGCCATCGCGGGCTTCATCGGCGGGCGCGTCGATCAACTGCTCATGCGTCTGGTCGATCTTCTCTACTCTGTCCCGCTGACCTTCTTCGTGATCATCCTCATGGTGATGTTCGGGCGCAACTTCATCCTCATGTTCCTGGCGATCGGCGCCGTGGAATGGCTCACTATGGCGCGCATCGTGCGCGGCCAGACGCTGTCCTTAAAATCCAAGGAGTTCATCGAAGCCGCGCGCGCTTCGGGCGGATCGACGGCCGGCATTATCCTGCGCCACATCGTGCCCAACGTGCTTGGTGTGGTGATCGTCTATGTCACCCTGACCATTCCGCAAGTCATTCTCTTGGAAAGCTTCCTCTCCTTCCTCGGTCTTGGCGTGCAGGAGCCGCTCACCAGTTGGGGCGTGCTCCTGAACGAAGGCGCGGCCGAATTGGAAGTGAACCCGCAAACGCTGATCGTGCCCGCGGTATTCATGACCGCGACGTTGTTCTGCTTCAACTTCCTCGGCGACGGTTTGCGCGACGCCCTTGATCCCAAAGATCGTTAGGAGCACCGCTGAGATGACCCAGCGTATCCTCGACATCAGCGATCTCAACGTGCGCTTCGCCACCGAAGATGGTGAAGTCGCGGCCGTCAGCGACGTCTCGCTTCATGTGAACAAGGGCGAGTGTCTGGGCATCGTAGGCGAGTCCGGTTCTGGCAAAAGCCAAACCTTCATGGCCGTCATGGGCCTGCTTGCGGCCAACGGCAAAGCGACGGGGTCGGCGCGCTTCGGCGAGATCGATCTTCTCAAGGCCAATGAACACACCCTCAACACCGTACGCGGCAATCGCCTCGCCATGGTATTCCAGGACCCGATGACGGCGCTCACGCCGCACATGAGAGTCGGGCGCCAGCTTACCGAAGTGCTCGAGCGTCACCGCGGAATGGACACGAAAGCCGCGCGCGCCGAAGCTGTCGCCATGATGGCGCGCGTGCAAATTACTGAACCCGAGCGCCGCTTCGCCATGTACCCGCATGAACTGTCCGGCGGCTTGAGACAACGAATCGTGCTCGCCATGGCGCTGCTCTGTGGACCTGAACTCGTCATCGCCGACGAGCCCACCACCGCGCTCGACGTGACGGTGCAGGCGCTCATCCTCGATCTCATGCGCGAGCTGAAGGAAAAGCACGGCACCGGCTTCGTGCTCATCACCCACGATCTCGGCGTTGTCGCCGGCCTCGCGGACCGGGTCGCGGTGATGTACGCGGGCCGCGTCGTGGAGAATGCAAGCGTCGCGGAGATTTTCGCCGCGCCGCGTCATCCTTACACGAAAGGGCTTCTCGCCTGCACGCCGCGCCTCACCGACGCCCCCACCGCCGTGCTGCCCACCATTCCCGGCCAACCGCCGAATTTGCAGAAACTGCCCTCTGGCTGCAGTTTCCATCCACGCTGCGCCGCCGTCTTCGACCGCTGCCGCGCCGAGCGCCCCGCGCTCGCCGAGGGCGGCACGCTCAATGCTTGCTTCCTCAATCACAGCGTCGCGGCAGGGGGGGCGGCATGAGCGAGACCGTGCTCGAAGTGAAGGACCTCAAGGTCCACTACCCGGTGCGCACCGGCGGCCTCATCGTCGGCCGCTATACGCCACTGAAGGCCCTCGACGGCGTCAGTTTCGAACTCAAGGCCGGTGAGACTTTGGGCGTCGTCGGCGAATCCGGTTGCGGCAAATCCACCTTGGGGCGGGCCGTGCTTCAGCTTCTAACCGCCACGGGCGGCGCCGTCGCTTGGCTCGGACGTACGCTCACCGCTTTGGATGCGAAGGAACTGAAGGCCGAGCGCGAACACATGCAGATCGTGTTCCAGGATCCCCTCGCGAGCCTGGACCCGCGCATGACCGCCGGCGACATCATCGCCGAACCCTTGCGTAACTATCGTCCCGCCATGTCCAAGGCCGAAATGAAGTCCAAGGTGAAGGACATGATGGTGCGCGTTGGCCTGCATCCGGCCATGATCAACCGCTACCCGCACGAATTCTCCGGCGGCCAGTGCCAGCGCATCGGCATCGCGCGGGCGATGATTTTGGATCCGAAGCTCGTGGTCTGTGACGAGCCCGTGAGCGCTTTGGACGTGTCGATCCGCGCGCAGGTCGTGAATCTGCTCATGGAACTGCAACGCGCCATGAACCTGACGATGATCTTCATCAGTCATGATCTCTCCATCGTGCGTCACATCTCGCATCGGGTCATGGTGCTCTATCTCGGCAAGACGATGGAAATCGCGCCGCGTGATGCGCTCTACGCGGACCCGCGCCATCCCTACACCCAGGCGCTGCTGTCGGCGGTGCCGGTGCCCGATCCGTCGGTCGCGCGGGCGCGTCCGCGTATTCCTCTCGCCGGAGAGCTTCCGTCACCGCTAAACCCTCCCTCGGGCTGCGTTTTTCGCACCCGCTGCCCGCGCGCGACCGCCGTCTGCGCCGCGCTTGTTCCGCCACAGGAGCAGCCCGGCGCAGGCCATGACGTCTGGTGTCATCACTGGCGGGAAACTAAAGTAGCCCCATGAAAACACTCCTCCGCACCGTTTCCGCTTTTGTCATCCTCGCGATGACCGGCTCGGCTTTCGCGCAGATCCCGAAACCCGAGGCGTCCGATCCGGAAGCCTTCACGGGACGCTCGGAACCTAAAAGCGGGACCGGCAAGGAATGGATGGTCGCAGCGGCGAATCCGCTCGCGGTTCAGGCGGGCGCGGATATCCTTGCCGCCGGCGGCTCGGCGCTGGACGCCGCGATCGCGGTGAACCTCGTCCTCAATCTGGTCGAACCGCAGTCGTCGGGCATCGGCGGCGGCGCGTTCATCGTGCATTGGGACGCCAAGGCGTCTTCACTGCGCACCTATGACGGCCGTGAAGAGGCGCCCAAGGCCGCCGAAGAGAATCGCTTCCTGACCAAGGACGGGAAGCCCATGGGTCGCATGCAGGCGATTGTGGGCGGAAAATCGGTGGGCGTTCCCGGTCTTGTGCGCGTCATGGAACTCGCGCACAAAAATCACGGCAAGCTCCCGTGGGCGCGGCTGTTCCAGCCTGCCATCGCTCTTGCGGAAAATGGTTTCGCGATTTCGCCGCGCCTCAACGCGCTGCTCGCGAGTGATCGCAATCTTGCGCAGATCGAACCGGCGCGTTCGTTCTATTACGACGGCAATGGCCAGGCGAAAGCCGCGGGCACCATTCTCAAGAGTCCCGCCTTCGCCGCCACCTTGCGCGAAATCGCAACCAAGGGCGCGGACGCTTTCTATACCGGCGCCATCGCCGCGGACATTGTGCAGACCGTCGATTCAGCGGCGCAGAATCCCGGCGACATGACCCTTGACGACTTGAAAGCCTACAAGGCCGTCGAACGTCCGCCCGTCTGCGGCAGCTATCGCACCTATAAGGTCTGCGGCATGGGCCCGCCGTCGTCGGGCGGGATCGGCGTGATCCAAAGCCTTGCGATCCTGGAGCCGCATAACCTGCGGGCCCTCGGCCCCAAATCGCCGATCTCCTATCATCTGATGGCCGAAGCGGGCCGCCTCTCCTTTGCCGATCGCGCCGTCTACATGGCCGATCCGGATTCCGTGCCCGTGCCCACCGAAGCGCTCATCGCGCCCGACTATCTCAAGGCGCGCGCCGCGCTGGTGAAGGAAGACCAGCGCCTTCCGGTGGCTGAAGCCGGTAAGGTCCCGGCCAAACACGCCTTCGTGACGGCCGACAGTCCAGAGCTTCCCTCCACCACGCATTTCTCCATCGTCGACCGCGACGGCAACGCCGTCGCGATGACCAGCACCATCGAAAGCGGCTTCGGCTCGCGTTTGATGACCAAGGGCGGGTTCATCCTCAACAATCAGCTCACGGACTTCTCCTATGAAGACGTGGCCGAGAAGCGCACGGTTGCCAACCGCGTCGCCGGCGACAAGCGCCCGCGCAGCTCCATGACGCCGACCATCGTCTTCAACAAGGACGGCAAGCTCGAAATGGTGCTCGGCTCGCCGGGCGGTCCGGCCATCGTCGGTTTCGTGGTGAAAACCCTCGTCGCCATGATCGATTGGGACATGTCGCCCGCCAACGCCGCCGCGTCGCCCTTCGTGCTCGGCATGGGCAACAACGTCACGCTTGAAGAAGGCCTCGCGCCGATGAAGGCCGATCTTGAGAAGCTTGGTCACACCGTGCGCGTCAACAATTCCGCCAGCGGTATCCACGCGATTCGCGTCACCAAAGACGGCCTCGTCGGTGGCGCCGACCCGCGCCGCGAAGGTGTTGTGATCGGTCACTAGCTCCCATGTGTCATCCTGGCGAAGAGCACGGCCTTAGCCGTTTTCGCCTGCCATTAGAGCGCAAGAGACAGTGAGTGCTTTCTCGAACGGACGCTGTCGGCGGCGTTCACGCGTGAGCACGGTCCCGTAATGCGAATCAACGCCTCGCTTCGCGTGTCTCGTGTCCTAGAGCGCGTTCCGGCGAAGTGGAAGCCGGTTCGCCGTAGAACGCGCGACCAAATAAGAATCTAGGGTGTGTTGGCGATTCGACATTACTTCAACACGCCCTAGCGGCGCGTTCCATGCGCGCGGCGCATAAGGCTGTGGCCCACTATCTCCCAGCCTGCGTCAGCTCGACCATATGGCCGTCGGGATCGTAGGCGTAAAGCCGCAGGCCCAGCGGCGCGGCGGTGAAGGCGTTGGGGCCTTTCTCGATGCGCGCGCCGATGCGGTCCAGCGCCGCGTAAGCGGTCTGCAGGTCGGGCACAACCACGCCGATGATGACGTCCCCCGTGCCGAGGCCCATCAGGTTGCTACGTGCGCTGGCCAGGGGTGGGCGGTCGTACCACAGAAGCGCAATCTCGGAAGTTTGGCCTTCGCCTTTCATGACGACGATCCGGCTGCGCGTCGCGTCGGCTGTCAGCGGCAGATCGTCCGCGCCATGGATCTGCTGGGCGCCGGTCCGGGCTTCGTCGGAGCTCTTCGAAAGGCCTAGACGCTCATAGAAGGTGATGGACTTCTCGATGTCGGACACCACGAGGGTGACCCTCGGGATCGTCGCCGCCCGTGCCGCGCCTGCCGAAAGATCGGCGATAAGGCTAAAGAAGAGAGCAAAGAAAAGGAAAGGTGTGCGCACGTAAGGAACTCGCTGGTTGATCGCGAGGCGAGTGTGGTCCGCGCGCGCCATCCTGGCAACAGACTTGAGTGGCTTGAAGTCTTCCTTCGGTGTCGAGGGGTGCGTGCTCCTGGAACACCGGGCGGCACATGACATATCCCGGCCGTCCGGGACGGCGTTATCAAACCCGGTCGATCGATCCGGCTCATCCGGCGTACCGTCGCTCTGCCGGTGGCGCTGGTGGGATGGCGCGGAACGTTGTGGGTGGCCGCTGTTCCGCAACACATGACGGAGTGTATCTGGCGCGAGCCGCTCAGCCATAAGCCGGTGCGGCGTGCCGCCATAGATTTCCATGACGTCGAAAGATCGACGGACGGGATACCGGCGCCCCATGCGCGCCTCTCGTCGGTCGGAGCCTCGGTGATAGGGTGGGTTAGCTGGGCTATGACCGCGATGTTCAGGCCCCGTAACGGGGGAGCTGGCAGCTCTGTGCTATCCGGCCCCTTATGTGCCGCCAGACCGCCACCGGGGGGCGAAATCCTCCCCTGGCGCTTCACGCGACGGGTAGGCATGGCGGACTATTATTGCTAAGAACCTCAAAGACATCCCTTTGACTCGATAGTACCCATGAACACCGCGCGCGACCGTTTTGTCGCCTTCGCCTTTTGTTGGGCCGACATCCTGATCGAGCTGGATCCGCAGCAGCGGATTTCTTTTGCCGTGGGCGCGACCAAGGCTCTCCTGGGCCTCGGCCCGGAAGGCCTGATCGGCCGCAATTTCATGGACATCGTCTCGCCGAAGGACCGCGTCCTCGTCGACCAGCTCCTGCACATGACGGCCAAGAAGGGCCGCATCGACAACGTCAAAGTGAAGCTTCAGGGCGCGAAGGGTCTGACGGCGCCTTTGGGGTTCGCCGGCTATGTCATGCCGGACCTGAAAGACCATTTCTTCCTAGCCTTCCGCACTCAGGCGCACCTCACCGAGAAGGGCGAGGCCGAACAGGGCGTTGCGCGTGACAAGGGCACCGGCCTTCTGACCGGCGATTCCTTCTCCCAGCTCGCGGTCGAGAAACTGAAAGCCGCCGGCCCCAACGCCGAGCTGACTCTCGTCAATCTGCCGGGCTTCGAAGCCCTCGCCGATAGCCTCGACGAGGAAGAGCGCGAACACCTGCTCACCACCGTCGGCACCACGCTGCGCGCCAACTCGCTCGGCGGGGATTCCGCCGGTGAAGTCGGTGAAGGCAAGTTCGGGATCGTCGCCGAAAAGGGCATGGACGTCGCCGCCCTCGAAGCCAAGCTGACCGAAGCCACCAAGGCCTTTGATCCGACCGGCAAGGGCGTGGTCGCGCAGGCCGGCACGGTTGAGGTCGATATCGCGGGCGTCGACGAAGCCGACCTTGCGAAAGGCCTCGTCTACACCATCAATCATTTCAAGGAACAGGTCGGCGACGCCTTCAATGTGAAGGACATTGCCGCCAACATGAACAAGCTGGTTCAGGAGACCGTCGAGTCCCTGAACAAGTTCCGTAATCTCGTCGGCGGCAACGACTTCCAGGTCGCGTTCCATCCGATCTTCGACGCGCGCACCGGCGCCGTCCATCACTATGAAGCGCTCGTGCGCTTCAACGGGAATTTCGAGGAAAGCCCCTACAAGTACATCACCTTCGCCGAAGAGACCGGCCTGATCACCGAGTTCGACATCGCCATGGCGCGCAAGTGCGTCGATTGGCTGCGCAAGAACCGCGCCGACAAGGTCTCCATCGCCGTGAACATCTCAGGGATGTCCGTCGGCAACGATCAGTACTCCAAACAGCTCCACGCGATGCTCGACGCCGATACCTGGCTCAGCAATTTCCTGGTGTTCGAGATCACTGAATCCGCGCGCGTCGCCGACCTCGCGCAGGCCAATAATTTCGTGCAAGCCTTGCGTAAGAAAGGTTTCCATGTGTGCCTGGACGATTTCGGCGCCGGCGCCGCCAGCTTCCAATATCTCTCGGTGTTGGAGGTCGACGTTGTGAAGCTTGATGGCAGCGCCGTGAAAAACGCGCAAGCCGCGCCCAAAGGCCGCGCCTTCCTGAAAGCGCTCACCACGCTCTGCAAGACCATGGACGTCGAAACCATCGCTGAGATGGTCGACACGAAGGAAGGCCTCGAATTCGTACGCGATTGCGGCGTCGAATACGTGCAGGGCTTCCTGTTCGGCAAACCCGATCCGGATCCGTGGAGCTTCATCAAGAAGCTCGACCGCAGACTGTTCGCTTAGTTCCTCAGAACCAAACCAGCTTTCCCGTCAGATCGCGATGATCGAAGCTCGCGATGCACGACCGCGGGCGGTCCGAAAAAGTGTGAAGCGGTTTTTCGATAAGGCCGCGCGCAAATAAAGAAACGCTGTCTAGAACCAGACGAGCTTTCCCGTCAGATCGCGATGATCGAAGCTCGCGATGCACGACAGCGCGCCCAGTGTGCCGGCCGCCAGCGCCATCGCCCCGATGCCCCACGACGGCAGGACCATGCCGCGTGACACGACATCCGCGCCGATCACAGCGATGAACGGCATGGCGGCGAAGGAATAGGCGCGGCATTTCCACCGCAGAACGGCGGCTTTCAGCGTCGCGATCGAATCGGTCATTGGGAATCCCCACAAGGTTAGTCGCCCCAAGGCCTGTGATAGAGCCGCGTGGGGCGGGGGCCAAGTGACAAACCTACGTAAGGGTTTTCACGCTTTTTGCGCGTAAGTCTTGATCTTCTCCACCATCGACACCAACCCATTGCGGCGGCTGGGGCTCAGATGCTGATCGAGGCCAAGCGCGTGAAAAGCGGTTTCCGTATCGGTTGAACCGATCTCCATCGGCGTCTTTCCCGAGAACAGGATGCCGAGCACCGCGATCAGTCCTTTGACGATATGGGCGTCGCTGTCGGCGGCGAAGGCGAATCGGCTTGGATCGCCGTTCGGATGGCCCGGCACCATCCACACCTGGCTCATGCAGCCGCGCACCTTGTTTGCTTCGGTCTTCAACGCGTCCGGAAAGGCCGGCAGCTTGCGGCCCAGGTCGATCAGGTAGCGGTAACGGTCTTCCCAGTCGTCAAATAAGGCAAAGTTCTCGGTGAGCTCGGTAAAGCTCATGTCCGGGACGATCATGGGGGCGGATGTAGTGACGGGGTCGTTCATGGAAATCGCAAATTCATCAAGGCTACGCTTTTGATCGAACGCCGTTATAGTACAAGTATAACTTGTCCGGGGCGGTGGTCATTCGCTCCGGGTGCAGAGGGGAGCGGTAATGCCTGACGGCCAGAGCGGCGTTGTGGAGAGTTTAGCGGAGGGCGTCAATGTTGAACGCGCGCCGTTGGTGGCTCCAATCTTCTCCACACCTCAGTACGAACGGCCCTCCTACGTCCTCGAAGATTTTAAGTGGGGCAGCGGCCCGCGCGGCACCACGGGCGGCACCATCACTTGGGCGATCGTGACCACCGGCCAGACCTATCCGGCCAATGCCGAATACACCAGCCAGGCCACACCCATCTCGTCGGTCTTCATGCCGACCATCCGCGCGGCCTTTTCGCGCTGGGACGCGGTCGGCAACTTCACCTTCGTCGAAACGACTTCGCCGATGACCGCCGACATGGTGGTCATCTTCGACGAGTTGCAGGCTCAAAGCTCGGACACCGTGGGCCTTGCCAATACGTGGTCTCAAGGCAGTGAGGTCACCAACTCATACATCTCGTTCGATATCGGGCGTCGTTACCGGCTGATGGACGGTTCTGTCCAAACCGTCGGCACCAGTTCGTCCGACGGTTCGGTCGATTTTTACACGCTCGTTCTTCACGAGGTCGGGCATGCGCTGGGCCTCGACCACGAGGATAACCAACAGTCGGTGATGAGCGCATCGCAGAGAACCGACATTACCGATCTTACGGCTGATGATATCAGCGCGATCCACGCCATATACGGCACGCCGAGCGGGGACGATTTTTCGGCAACCACCGCGACGACGGGCGTCGCCGTCGTGGGCTCCACGGTCACGGGCAGCATCGAAACCGCGGGCGATACCGATTGGATCCGCGTGACCCTCACAGCGGGGACTCTGTACCGCTTCGACGGACGTGGCAGCGCGTCCAGCGGCGGCACGCTCGCCGATCCCGCGCTGCAGCTCCTGAATGCGGCGGGGACCGTTCTTATCGCCGACAACGATAGTGGTCCGGGCGCGGACGCGCGAATCATGTTCAAGGCCGTCACGTCGGGGACTTATTACCTCGCCATGCGGGCCAACACATCCACGGCCACCGGCACCTACACCATCGCCGCGACGGCAAACCCGGACGACTACGCGGCCTCAACGGCGACGGCCGGCACTGTCGCCGTGGGCGGTACGGCCACCGGCATCGTCGAAACCGCCGGCGATCGCGACTGGTTCCGAGTCACGCTCACCGCGGGCACCGCATACAACATCCAAGTCTCCGGCACGGCCACGGGCAGCGCGCTACGTTGGACGGACTCGAACGTGGTGCTGCGCAATGCCGACGGTACGCAGGTGGGCGCGAATACGCGCAGCAGCCTGGGCGCCTCCGCGCTCCTCACCTATACACCGACTAGCACCGGCACCTATTACATCGATGCCTTAGCCTACAGTTCGGGTATTGGCAGCTATTCGGTTTCCGTTGCGCCCGCCAGCGCGGCGCAAGCAAGCGCACTGACGGCCGGCGATCTCGCCGTCGTGACGGCGCCGCCCGCGATCTCTCTCGATGAACTGCCCACGCAAGTCGCGCGCTCGACGACGGTTTTTGTGGAAGGTCCTTTGAGCGCCATTCTCACGCCACCGCCCGCAGATTTGTTCTCGCTGCCCGCAGAACAGCAGAATACATTCATGGCTGGCCACACGCCGTTCGAGCAACTCCTTCAGCAGCAGCCGAGCACGGGTTACAATCTCCTGCCGTTCTAGCGGCGCCCGTCGCCGGCATTCGTAATTTCTTCCCAACGGTTGTTTCCGGGAATAGATTTGCTGCCGTTCTAAAGTAGGGGCTCGCTATCGCGGGTGGCGGAGCGGGGGAGCAGGATGCCTGACGGTCAGAGCGGCGTTCCGGAAACCTTCGATTACGACGTCAATGTCGTAAGTTTTCCGCTTGTCGCGCCCATCGCGGTCACGCCTCAATATGAGCGCCCGGCCTACGTGCCCGAAAACTACAAATGGGGCAGCGCCGCTGTCGGCACCTCCGGCGGAACAATCACATGGGCGGTTGTCTCCGCGGGCCAGACTTATCCTTCCAGCGAGTATACGTCGGCGGCGACGGCGATCGGCTCGGTGTTCATGCCGACCATCCGCGCGGCATTCTCGCGCTGGGACGAAGTCGGCAATTTCACCTTTGTTGAATCCTCGAACCCCATGACGGCCGATATCGTCGTCATGTTCGACGAGCTGTCGGGCGAGGGATCCAGCACTATCGGTCTTGCGCATACCTATTACAGCGCCGGCGTGGTGCGCGATTCCTATATCTCCTTCGACATCGGGCGGCGCTATCGCCTCACTGACGGCACGGTGCAGATCGTCGGATCGCCCACCTCTTCGAGCACATCGGACTTTTATACGCTAGTTCTGCACGAGGTCGGTCACGCCCTCGGCCTCGACCACGAGGACGATTTCCCCACCGTGATGGGGTCCTTCCAGAACTCCAGCATCACGGATCTCACCAGCGACGAGATCAACGGCATCCGCTATCTCTACGGAACGCCGGGCGGCGCCGGCACCGACGACTGGGGCGGGACGACGGCCACGACCGGCGCGATCATTGTCGGCGCATCGGTGATCGGGAATATCGAAACCGCCGGCGATAGCGACTGGTTTCGTGTCACGCTGACCGCCGGGGTCACGTATCAATTCGACATGCTGGGCGGCAGTTCGCTCACCGACCCCTTCCTGAACCTGCGCAATTCAAGCGGCGTCGTCGTGGGCAGCGACGATGATTCCGGCGACGGTCTCAATGCCAGACTGGTTTATACGCCGACGAGCAGTGGTGTCTACTTTGTGGACGCGCGCTCGGCGTCGGCCTCGGGCACCGGCTTCTACGGTGTGCTCGTCACGCAATCGAGCACCAGCAATCCCAACCCCAGCGACGATTACGCCGGAAGCACATCAACGACCGGCACGATTGCCGTGGGTGGAACGGTCAACGGCAATATTGAAGTCGGCGATGATCGCGACTGGTTCCGCGTCACGTTGGCCGCTGGCACCACGTATCGCGTCGATCTCAACGGCGGCACGCTCGCCGACCCGCTCCTCTATATCCGTAACTCCAGCGGCACGAGCGTCGCTAGCGACGACGATTCCGGCACGGGCCTCAACGCGTCTCTCAGTTACACACCGACCACGACGGGCACCTATTACATCGACGCTCAGGGTGCGACGTTGTCGGGCACGGGCACTTACACCTTGAGTCTTACGCAAACCAGTGCGGCGGACGACTACACGGCTTCAACAAGTACCACCGGCAGTGTCACCGTTGGTGGCACCGCGACTGGCCGCATCGAAACTGGTGGAGACCGCGATTGGTTCCGCGTCAGTTTGACGGCCGGAGCCACGTACCGCTTCGATGTGCGTGGAATCGATACGTCCGGCGGTACGCTGTCGGATCCCTACCTTACCTTGCGGGATTCGAACGGCACGCTGCTGGGCAGCGACGACGATTCCGGAACAATTCTGGATGCGCAGCTCTCCTACACAGCGACAACGAGCGGCACGTACTATGTCGAAGCGCGCGCTTCGGGCTCGACCGGCACTGGCACTTACACAGTCGGCGTGACGCAGACGGGTACCGGTACAGGCGGCCCTGACGATTTCGGCCAGACAGCGAGCACCGCCGGCATCCTTTCTGTCGGGCAAATCCGTACGGGCACCTTCGAGAACAATCAGGATCAGGATTGGTTCGCCGCGACCTTGACCGCGGGGACCCCTTACCACATCCAGGTTCGTGGACGCGACACGGGCGGCGGCACGATGGTCAATCCGTCGTTGTCGATCTACACCTCCACGGGCCTTATTCGCTTTGATTCGGATTCCGGATTCGGCGCCGACGCGTTTCTCAGTTTCACCCCAACCTCTACGGGCATCTACTATATCGCTCCCGAAGCGCTCTTCGCGGGAACGGGCACCTATACCGTTCAGCTTGTCGAAGCTATTGGTGGCGATGACGCTTGGAACTCCGCCCTTTCATCCGTGGTGCTGCCGGTCGGTCTGACGTTCGCCGGAAATATCGGCAACAGCTTCGATACGGACTACATCCACGTCGATATGGTCGCGGGCACGACGTATCAGATCGACGTGCGGGGTGCGGCATCTGGGGTCGGGACGCTTTCCGATCCCTATTTGTCCATTTTGAAGCCCAACACGTTCTCCGCCGATAAAGTCGACAACGACAGCGGTACGGGCGCCGATGCTCAGCTTATCTATACGGCGACGGTAACAGGGCGGCATGACCTGGCCGTGGAGGCCATTGGCGGGGCTTTGGGCTCCTACGTCGTATCTGTCGTGCCGACAACAGCGCCGCCGGCACAAGATTATCCAGCTACCGTTGCAACGACCGGCGTCGTGAATGTAGGGGGCACGCTCAGCAGCACCATTGACCAAGCCGCCGACGTCGATTGGATCCGCGTGAACCTCACCGCCGGAACGCTCTACCGGTTCGACGCGCGCGGCAGCGCCTCCGGCGGCGGGACTTTGGCCGACCCGGCGCTGCAGCTTCTCAATTCCAGCGGCACGGTGCTTGCCAGTGACAGCGATAGCGGGACAGGTGTGGACTCGCGCATCATGTTCCAGGCTACCACGTCCGGAAGCTATTACCTCGCGGCGCGCTCCAATTCATCGACGGCCACAGGGACCTACACCATCGCCGCGACCGCGAGTCCCGACGACTACGCCGCCAACACGGGCACGACGGGCACGCTGACGGTCGGCGGTACGGCCCATGGACTTTTGGAGACGTCGGGAGATCGCGATTGGTTCCGTGTCTCGCTGACGGCGAACACGACCTACACCATCAGCCTTTCCGGAACAGCGCTCGGAAACGCCCTGCGCTGGACGGAATCGTCGTTCTACGTACGCAATGGCAGCGGCTTCCAGCTCGCCACGGCGTCGAGCAGTGGTCTCGGCGCGTCCGCGGTTCTGACCTACACCGCTTCGACGACGGGCACCTATATCATCGACACGCAGGCTTACAGCAGCGGCGTTGGCAGCTATACCGTATCGATCGCGACGGGCCGCGCGCAGCAAGCCGATATGCAGCCCGCGATCGGCGAAGAGACAGACCTGTCGGCGGCCGATCTCGCCGCGATCATGGCGCCGCCTGCGATCATGCTCGACGAGCCGCCCGTGCAAATGGCGCGGTCCATCACGGTGTTGGCGGAAGACCCCTTGAGCGTGATACTTACGCCGCCGCCGGCGAACCTGTTTCAGCCGCCCACGGCGCCGCAGAATCCGTTCATGGCGAACACACCGCTCGATCAATTATTCCAGCAGCAGCTTAGCAACTCTTACAACCTGCTGCCGTTTTAAACCTCATGATCCCAGTCACGCCGACTCTCTCCCTCGACGACAGCGAGATCGAACTCTCCTTCATCCGCTCCAGCGGCCCCGGCGGCCAGAACGTCAACAAGGTCGCGACGGCCGTGCAGCTGCGCTTCGATGCGCGCCGCTCGCCTTCGCTTCCCAATGACGTCGCGATCAGGTTGATGGCGCTGGCAGGAAAACGTGCGACTACGGATGGGGTGATCGTCATCACCGCCAATCGCCACCGCACCCAGGAAATGAACCGCAAAGACGCCATCGACCGGCTTGTGGAAATGATCGTCAAGGCGACGCATGCCCCTAAGCGCCGCGTTGCGACCAAGGTCAGCAAAGGCCAGAAGAAGCAGCGTCTCGAAGGCAAGAAGAAGCGCAGCGGCGTGAAGGCGGGCCGGCGCGTCGGTGCGGGCGACTGGGATTAGGCCTTCGGATTGGCATAGGCTGCTGCGATGCTCGCCTAGCTAGTCGAAGCCATATGTCATGAATACATATAAGGCGATGACCATCACGACACAGATAACGGCGCCTATAAAGGTTCCTTTGAGGAGCGGCCCTCGAACCTTCGTTGCGTATTCCTCGTCAGCTCTCATTTTGCTCCCCGAGGTTCGTCACTTGCGGGCTAAAGCCAAGGCAATCGTCGTTCCCGACAAGCTATCTGCTTGTCCGGTTGGATGGTGAGCGCGACAACGTCAATGCTTATGAAAGTTTCGTAACCGCAACGTTGTTCGATCGGCGAACCATTATTCTGTAAGCGGGCGAAAGCCCACCCCTCCGGACGAACGAAACCAATAAACCACTTCGAGCGTCCACCATCGAGAGCGCCCTCCCATCTGAGGTCCTGCTCAAACCCGATCTCCACTCCGTCGAGCTTTTCATACCCGTCGTTCTTTACGATCGCGAAAAGCAGGCCGTCAAAGCAGATGTAGATTGTTGCCAGCAGCAGGGCCGTGACAACGGCATGTCGAAACCCGCGACTCCCAATGAGTGGCGGTTTACCCGTGTCGTTGACGCTCATATTGCTCAGCCTCTGTCATTTCCCAAACGGAGTTTTACTTTCTTCATGGCGTCTTCGATCTGCGCTTCGCCGCCGCCCGGCAACGCGCGGCCAATGCGATTATTGTACAAATCCATTTTTTGTTCGCCCGGGGCATTTGGGACTGAAACTTCGTGTGCGTCGGCCATCGCTTTAGCTCGTTCGGCCCCCATTGTGCGCGCCATTAAATAGTTCCAGGTGGTATGCTTGTACGCGTCGGCTTCATTGTCGCGCGCGATGACACCGGGGTATCGGCGCCCGGTAGCATCCCAAGCCGCAAGAGTCGCAGCGCCTGCCATGAGCGCACCCAATGGATCGCGCCACGCCGCACCTAAATGGCCGGGTGAATTCGGATCAAATCCCAGCGCTGCTGGGCTAGGTCCCGCCACACTTGGCGCATTGACGTCGGGAATAAAAAGGCCTGGCTTGTCTATACTCTCCGTGTGTGTGGCCTGTGTGGCAGGATCTTTCTTAAACAGTCCGCCGATCCAATCCATCACCCCAAACTCAGGCGCGCCGGTTTCGGGATTAATATGATTCAATGCGTTGCCCACGATCAGAACTTCTAGCGGGATGCCGTATGGTTCTGCGGCGCGGCGTAATGCGGCGAGTACCTCTTCGCTTTGAAGCGCTACTGGAACTACGATCTCCTGGCGCGCGACGTGCGCTACTTCCGTGTCGCTCCCGCGGCCTTGTAAAGCGACAACTCGCGTTTTGAATTGCTGCACTAATTCCGGATTGGATCGGTGTTCAAGTATCTGAAGTGCATCTTGCACTTGGGCTAAGTAGCGGGTGCGATCCCGGTCCCCGCTGGCCGTTGCCGCGTTCTTAAGTGCGAGTAACGCACGTAGAGCGGCTGGTCCCGCAGCAATGACGGCATCGCGATCAATGCCTAGCCCAGGCGCATGATCCGCAAGTTCGGTCAGCTTGATGCGAGTTTGATGGGACATTGGTAAGCGTGAGAAGTCAGTCATGAGTCTTCCTTTCAAGAATGGCAATCTCTTGAGCGATCTGCAGGCGCGCTGCTGCGCGCACGTATCGTGCGTTGTTAACCGGGGTCGATAAGGGAAAGTCCGCGGCGGCGGTTGCGCAGCGGGACATTTATCAATTTGCGCCTAGCGCCAAGTGTCGCACAACTGTTGCCACCGCGAATTTTGCTGAAGCCTTCACGAGACAACAGAATCTGGAAAGTGTCGCCTGTCGCCAGGTGTCGCCAACATTCATGCTGTAGCGCTTGGCGAAATCGAAAAGCCTCGCCGTTTCGGCATAGCTTTAGGTGCCGCCGCCATCGGCCGTGAACTGCAAAGCCGCCACACGGGCGTACAACGGATTGCTCGTGATGAGCTGCTCATGCCGGCCCGTGGCGACGAGACGTCCATCATCGATGACTGCGATGCGGTCAGCATTCACGACGGTCGCCAGACGGTGCGCGATCACCATGGTGGTGCGTCCCACCATCAAGCGTTCAAGCGCCGTTTGCACCAGACGTTCGTTCTCCGCATCGAGCGCGCTGGTGGCTTCATCGAGCAGCAGCAGCGCCGGGTCGCGCAGGATGGCGCGGGCGATGGCGATCCGCTGCTTCTGCCCGCCCGACAGGCGCACGCCGCGCTCGCCCAGGAAACTCTTCATGCCGTCGGGCAGCTTCTTGATGAATTCCATCGCCGCCGCCGCTTCCGCCGCCGCGTGGACTTCCTCGTCCGTTGCATCGGGGCGGCCGTAGCGAATGTTCTCCATGGCGTCGGCGGCGAAGATCACCGGATCCTGGGCGACCATGCCGATGCGCGAGCGCACCACCTGCGGATCGGCTTCCTTGAGGTCGATGCCGTCGATACGCACGCTGCCCGCCTGCGGATCGTAGAAGCGCAAAAGGAGCTGGAAGACGGTGGTTTTGCCGGCGCCCGACGGGCCGACGAGGGCGACATGTTCGCCTGGGGCCACATTCAGCGTAAGGCCTTTCAAGGCCGCCGTTTGCGGACGCGACGGATAGTGGAAGGTCACATTCTCGAAATCGACAGCGCCGCGCGCGGGCAGCGGCAGCGCTTTCGGCTGTGCGGGCGCGGTGATTTCCGGCTCGGTTTCCAAAAGCTCGATCAGGCGTTCGGTTGCACCCGCCGCGCGCTGTAAATCCCCCATCACTTCCGTCATGGCGCCGGTCGAGGCGGCGACGGTCACCGAGTAGAAAATGAAGGCCGTCAAATCGCCGGGCGTCACCGTGCCGGCGATGACGCCGTGTCCGCCCGCCCACACCACGATGGCGATGGCGGCGAAGACCAGAAGGATGACGATGGCGCCCAGCATCGCGCGCGCCTTGATACGGCGCATGGCGGTGATGAAAGCGCCCTCCACATTGCGTGCGAAGAAGGCGCGATCGCGGTCTTCATGTACAAAGGCCTGTACGGTGCGGATGGCGTTGATGTTCTCCTCCGCATAGGACCCCACATCGGCTACGCGGTCCTGGCTCTCACGCGAGAGTTTGCGCACTTTGCGGCCGTACCAGATGATCGGTACGATCACCGCCGGCAATACCAGGGCGACAAGCCCTGTAAGCTTGGCGTTGGTGACGATTAGCATCGTCACCCCACCCACCAGCGCGACGGAATTACGCAGCGCGATGGACAGGGACGAACCCACCACTTGTTGTAGAAGCGATGTGTCGGTGGTAATGCGCGAAAGGATTTCGCCGGTCTTGGTGGTCTCGAAGAAGCCCGGCGAAAGTCTGAGGATATGGTTGAATACGGCCGTGCGGATATCGGCCACGACTCGCTCGCCGATCCACGAGATGTAATAAAATCGTGTGAAGGTGCCGACGGCGATGACGACGATCACCCCGATGAGCGTCAAAAGGCCCTGATCGAGCATTTCGCGGCTTCCGGCGGAAAGTCCGCGGTCGATCACGAACTTTAGCCCCAGGCCAATGCTTAAGGTCGCGGCCGAGGTGATGGCCAACGCGATACAGAAAATGAGCAGTTGGCCCTTGTACGGACGCATGAATTCATAGGTCCGCCGCAGGTGGGCGTAATTCTTGCTCCGGGGCCGGTCGGGCATGTTCCAGCGGGAGGGGCCGGAAGACCGTTCGCTCATAGGAAATCCTTTGGAATGTGGGGCTTCACTAGCGCCGCCGATTTGAAGTTCCCGCACTGGGTGGTGTAAGACCACGCCGGGAACTTCAAATCGAAAAGCGGCGCTAAAAATTTATATCCAAGTGTCCGGTATGTTTCCGAAGTTCGCAACGCGGAAGGCCCAGCCGAGTAGGCGAACTTCGGAAACCGGACACTTGGGGCTTTCTTTCTCCTAAGTCAACGCGCAGCATTGTGAGCCCATGCCCGCCTTGGACCGTATCACTTCCCTCTGCCGCGATTGCCTCGCCGAATATGAATCGGAGGAATGGTCGTGCGCGCGCTGTGGGTCGGACCGGTTGATCCGCCACGCGGAATTGGGCCGTCTTTCCATCGCCCATATCGACTGTGATGCCTTCTATGCCACCATCGAGAAGCGCGACGATCCGAGCCTTGCCGATAAGCCCGTGCTGGTCGGCGGCGAAAAGCGCGGCGTGGTCTCAACCGCCTGTTATATCGCCCGCAAGTACGGCCCACGCTCGGCCATGCCGATGTTCAAGGCGCTGCAGATGTGCCCGCATGCCGTGGTCATCAAGCCGAACATGGCCAAGTACAAAGAGGTCAGCCGGCAGGTGCATAAGGTCTTCGAAACCGCCACGCCGATGATCGAAGCACTCTCGTTGGATGAAGCCTTCCTGGATCTTTCCGGCACCGAGAAACTCTTCAATCGCTCGGCGGCCGCATCGCTCGCCCATGTCGCCCGCGAGATCGAGCGCGAGATCCGGATCACCGTCTCCATCGGCCTCAGCTACAACAAATTTCTCGCCAAACTCGCGTCCGATCTCGATAAGCCTCGCGGCTTCGCGGTCATCGGCCGCGGCGATGCGGTGTCGGTGCTGCATGACCTTCCGATCACGCGTTTGCCCGGGGTCGGTCCGGCCCTTGGTGACCGCCTCAAGATCGGCGGCCTGTTCACCGTCGGCGATGTGCAGCGCCGTTCGCATGAGGAAATGGCGCTGTTGTATGGCGAAACCGGCGCCTATATCGCGCGCCTCGCGCAAGGCATCGATGAGCGGCATGTGAACATCGACCGCGAAGCCAAAAGCGTATCGGCGGAAACCACCTTCAACGAAGACATCCGCGATCCCACTCGGTTGCGCCGCATTCTCTGGACTCTCACCGAACGCGTATCGGAACGCCTCAAAGCCAAGAATATTGCCGGACGTACGGTGGTGCTCAAACTGAAGACGTCTCGCTTGAAGACGGTGACGCGCAATCACAAGCTGTCCGCGCCCACGCAATTGGCCGAGACGATCTTTCGCGAGGCCGAAGCTATGCTATTGAAGGAAGCCACGGGCCCGTTGTTCCGTCTGATCGGCGTTGGCGTGGATCAGTTGGGCGAGCCGACCGGCGCCGATCCGCAGGATTTGTTCTCGCGCGTTGACAAACCGGCGGGCAAGGCCGACACGCGTAGCGCTGAAGTCGAAAAGGCCATGGATACGGTGCGGGCCAAGTTCGGCCGTGCCGCGATCCGCAAGGGCCGCGCCGATCTGTAAGAGGTTTAAGTAAGATGGATATGACCGGCGATTATCTTATTCCCGCGCCTCGTCAGGCGGTGTGGGATGCTCTCAATGACCTTGCTGTGTTGAAGGAAGCCATTCCCGGCTGCGAGGCCATTGAATGGACCTCGCCCACCGAAATCGATGCCGTCGTGACCGCGAAGATCGGTCCGGTGAAAGCCTCGTTCAAAGGCGCAATCACGCTGTCCGATCTCGATCCGCCGAAGTCCTATCATATTCGCGGTGAGGGTAGGGGCGGCGCGGCCGGCTTCGCCAAGGGCGGCGCCAAGGTGCGACTCGAGGAAGAAGCCGAAGGCACACGCCTTATTTACACCGTCGATGCCTCCGTCGGCGGTAAGATCGCTCAGGTCGGGGGGCGGCTCATCACCGCCGCGGCCAAGAAACTCGCCGACGAATTTTTTGCACGCCTCGGCGAAATTGCCGCCGCGCGCGCAGCGGGGACCGCATGAAGATTTCACTGATCGTCAACGGAACGGCGCACACGATCGAAATCGAACCGCGTACCTTGTTGGTCGATGTCCTGCGCGAACAGCTTCGTCTCACCGGCACGCATGTCGGCTGCGATACCAGTCAGTGCGGGACCTGCACGGTGCATATCGCGGGCAAGCCGGTGAAGGCCTGCGCCATGCTCGCGGCGCAGGCGGACGGGCAGGCGGTCACGACGATTGAAGGAGTCGCGAAGGGCGATGTGCTTCACCCGATGCAGGCGGCTTTTCGCGAGCACCATGCTCTCCAGTGCGGTTTCTGCACGCCCGGGATGATTATGACCGCTCTCGCCATGGTCGAGAGTCACAAGGGCGAGCCGCTCACGGAAGGTGTCGTGCGCAAGGAACTTGAGGGGAATTTCTGCCGCTGCACCGGCTATCAACCCATCGTCACGGCGATCCTCGCGGGCGCAAAGGCTATGGCCTGATGCACAACTTCAATTATCATCGCCCCAAGACGCTGTCCGAAGCGCGTGCGATTTTCTCCGGCGCCGAGGATGCTGTGTATCTCGCCGGCGGACAGACGCTGATCCCGACCTTGAAGCAGCGCCTTCGCCAGCCGTCCGACGTCATCGACCTATCTCAGCTTGCGGAGTTGCGGGGTATCGCGGTGGAGAAAGACGCCGTCGTCATCGGCGCGATGACCCGTCACGCGGATGTCGCCGCGTCGACCGACGTGCGCCGCCTGATCCCCGCGCTCGCGCATCTGGCCGGTGAAGTCGGCGATCCGCAGGTGCGCAGTCTCGGTACACTGGGCGGTTCTGTGGCGAACAGCGATCCGGCCGCGGATTATCCGGCCGCGGTGCTCGCCCTTGGCGCGGCGATTCACACGCCGGAGCGGATCATCGCCGCCGATGATTTTTTTACCGGCCTTTTTGAAACCGCGCTCGAACCGGGTGAGATGATCGTCAAAATATCGTTTCCGGTTCCCAAGCGTGCGGCCTACATGAAGTTCCGCAATCCGGCGTCGCGTTATGCCGTCGCTGGCGTCTGCGTGGCGGACACCGCCAAAGGTATCCGCGTCGCGGTCACCGGCGCTGGGCCCAATGCGTTCCGTCAGACAGAAATGGAAACGGCCCTATCCAAATCTTTCACGCCCGAAGCGCTTGCCGGGGTCATCGTCTCCAGTGAAGATTTAAACACTGATCTCCACGCCACCGCGGCCTACCGGGCGCATCTTGTCGCCGTCATGGCGCGTCGCGCCGTGGAGGCTTTGATTTAGAGAAATGTTCTAGCGAGGGGACAATGTCCGCACCAATTCGCTTCTACTTCGATCTGGTCTCGACCTATTCCTATCTCGCCATCGGTCGTATCGATGACCTCGCGGCCCGCTATGGGCGCAAGGTCGATTGGATCGCCGTCTCGCTCGGACATATCTTCCAGTCGCTGGAGATCAAGCCCCCGCCGTTCATTCCGGCGCGTCTCAAGTACAACACCATTGATCTCCTGCGCAGCGCGGAGTTCGCGGGGGTGCCTTTCAAGATCCCTGATCCATTCCCGTTCGATGCGAAGGTCTCACGGTATGCATTCTGGAGCTTGAAGGCGCGCGATCCGAGGCTCGCCCGTGACTTCGCCATCGCTGTCATGACGCGGGCGTTTGGCGAGGGGCGCAATATCACCACCGCGGCAGAAGTCGCCGACGCCTGTGGACATCTTGGACTTTCGCTGGCCGATATCGAGACCGCCGCGGCCAATCCTGCCGCGAAACGCGCGGTTGTCGAAGCGATGGACAGCGCGAAAGCGGACGGTATGATCGGCGCCCCGTTCATGGTCCTGGACGGAGAACCGTTTTGGGGCGCGGACCGGCTTGAACATCTTGAGCGCCGCCTCAAAGAGAAGAGTTGAGATCTGGAGTCCAGTTTGAAAATCGCACTTGTCGGCAATGGCGCAATCGCCCGCCTTGTCAGTTCGTTCTGCGCGGAGCGCCCCCAAATCTTCTCCATCGTCGGCGCGCTTGGCCTTCCCGCCGATACCGTGTCCGTCGGCGCCCACGCGATCGTCTATTCTGTGGACGAGCTTATTGCCCTGAAGCCAGACCTTGTCGTCGAGTGTGCGGGCCACAGTGCGGTGCGGGCGGTTTGCGGGCCTGTCCTCGGTGCGGGCATCGATCTCGTCATCGTGTCCACCGGCAGCCTCGCCGATTCCGCGCTCTGGAAAGACCTCACGACCGCCGCCGCGCGTTCCACAGCCCAGGTCAAGCTCGTCGCGGGCGCGTTGCCAGGCGTCGATGCGTTGGCCTCGGCGAAGATCGCCGGTCTCGATGGCGTGACCCTGACCTCGAGCAAGCCCCCGCTGGCGTGGAAAGGTACGCCCGCCGAACAGTCTCATGATCTCGGCAAGATCACCGCGCGCACGGTCATTTATTCGGGTAATGCCCGAGACGCCGCGCTGACCTTCCCGAAGAACGCCAATGTCGCCGCCACGGCCGCGCTGGCGGGCGTCGGATTCGAGAAGACGCAAGTCATGCTGGTCGCCGATCCGGCGGTTACACAGAATGTCCACCGTTTGGAGGCGTCGGGTAAATTTGGGCGCATGGCGCTCGAAATTCATGCGAACCCGTCGCCGGATAATCCAAAAACCTCGCATATGGCGGCGCTTTCCATCATGCGCGTTCTTGAAAACGAAGCCGCGGCAATCGTAATTTAAAGGCAACTCAGCCCGGGGGTGGGGCGTAACTGCCCGAAAGGCGCTGATTTCGTGGGATTGCTGAGCTAGTTTCCAGATATGGCGGCGGACGAACATAATTCCTCGGTCCAGATGTTGAAGTCGGCATCGGTTCTGATCGTCGAGGATCAGAACTTCGTGCGGGACCTTCTGGGCCGTTTATTGACAAGTCTGTTTATTCCGAAGGTCGTGAGCGCCCGCTCAGCCGAGGAAGCCCTGACTACGCTCGAAAACGAGCCTGATCTGGTCAACGTGCTCATCGTGGATTTCGAGCTGCCCGGCATGAACGGGGTGACATTCATCGAAAGGCTGCGTGCCTCCTCACACCGTCAGCTCAAGGAAATGCCGGTCGTCATGCTGACCGGCCACAACGATATGGGGCTCTATCGCGACGCCGCTTGCCTTGGCATCTCGGCATTTCTCGTGAAGCCCGCCGGCCCAGCCACGCTCAAGGCCGCGTTGGAAGAAGCGCTCACGGGCCGGCGTATCGCCGTGCCGCGCCTCGCCACCGAAACCGAGTAGCTCTACTTCTTCAGGCAGTCGGCGAGTTCGCCCAGGCGGGCCGCGCGCCCCTGCAAGGTCTCCGCCCGTCGTTGCACGTAAGGACCGGGGTGCGAGGCGGACCAGCGCAAGGGGCTCGGCAACACCGCCGCCAGCCGTGCCGCTTCGGCGTTATTCAAGGTGGCCGCGGTCTTTCCGAAGTGATGATGCGCGGCGGCCTCCGCGCCGTACACGCCGCGGCCCCACTCCACGACGTTCAAATAGACCTCCATGATACGCTGCTTGGGCCACAGGGCTTCGATGTAGATGGTGAGCCACGCTTCCAGGCCTTTACGTACCCAGTCGCGGCCCGGCCACAGGAGTAGGTTCTTCGCGGTCTGCTGGCTGATGGTCGATCCCCCGCGCAAGGTTCCGCCGTCGTCCTCGAGATAGTCTTCCCAGGCTTTCTGCAAAGCCTTGGTGTCGAAGCCGTGATGGGTGCAGAAGGATTCGTCTTCGGCCGTCAGGGCCGACCTTGCGAGCGACGGCGCGATGCGATCCATCGGCCGCCACGTATAATTCCATCCCGCACCCTGCGCGGCACGCAACACCATCAGGGGCGTGCCGGGCACGGGGACGAAACGATAGAGAAGAATAAGCGCGGCCGGCGCGAGAAGGGCGATCAGGAATGTAAGAGACATGGCGCGGCCAATGCGAAAGCCGCGTGAGCGTTGTGGCATCTCCATTGCGTCCGCTCGAGGTGTCTCTTCCGTCACGCCCGCTCCGGCTCTCCCTAATCCTTCGCGTTCTCGACTGTACGATAGATTTCGCTGCCGCCGGACTTAAAAGCATCCGACATGTCGGCCATGCCCTTCTCGGCGAATTCGCGCACTTCCTGCGAGATCTTCATCGAACAGAACTTCGGCCCGCACATGGAGCAAAAGTGCGCGACTTTCGCGCCTTCGGCCGGCAGGGTCTGATCGTGGAAGTCTTCGGCGGTCTCCGGATCGAGGCTCAGGTTGAACTGATCCCGCCAACGGAACTCGAAACGGGCCTTGGAAAGGGCGTCGTCGCGCGCGCTCGCGCCCGGATGGCCCTTGGCAAGATCGGCCGCATGGGCGGCGATCTTGTAGGTGATCACGCCGGCCTTCACGTCGTTGCGGTTCGGCAGGCCCAGATGTTCCTTCGGCGTGACGTAGCAGAGCATCGCGGTGCCGAACCAGCCGATCATGGCGGCGCCGATGGCCGAGGTGATGTGATCGTAACCGGGCGCGATATCGGTGGTGAGAGGACCAAGCGTGTAGAACGGCGCTTCGCCGCAGGATTTCAGCTGCTTGTCCATGTTTTCTTTGATCTTGTGCATGGGGACGTGGCCCGGGCCTTCGATCATCACCTGGACATCATGCTTCCAGGCGATCTGGGTAAGCTCGCCCAAGGTTTCGAGTTCGGCGAATTGCGCCGCATCGTTGGCGTCGGCGCCCGACCCCGGGCGCAGGCCGTCTCCCAGCGAGAACGAAACGTCATACGCCTTCATGATCTCGCAGATTTCTTCGAAGTGCGTGTAGAGGAAGTTTTCTTTGTGATGGGCTAGGCACCACTTCGCCATGATCGAGCCGCCGCGTGAAACAATGCCGGTCACGCGGGTCGCGGTCAGTGGGATGTAGGCAAGGCGCACGCCGGCATGGATGGTGAAATAATCCACGCCCTGTTCAGCTTGTTCGATCAGCGTGTCGCGGAAGATCTCCCACGTCAGGTCTTCGGCCTTGCCGTTCACCTTTTCTAGCGCCTGGTAGATCGGCACGGTTCCGATCGGCACCGGCGAATTGCGCAGGATCCATTCGCGAATGGTGTGGATGTTGCGGCCCGTCGAAAGGTCCATAACGGTATCGCCGCCCCAACGGATCGCCCACACCAGCTTATCGACTTCTTCGGCTACCGAGGACGTAACGATGGAGTTGCCGATGTTGGCGTTGATCTTCACCAAGAAGTTCCGGCCGATGATCATCGGCTCGGCTTCGGGGTGGTTGATGTTCGCCGGGATGATGGCGCGGCCGCGCGCGATCTCGTCGCGCACGAACTCAGGGGTCACGAAGTCCGGGATCGACGCGCCGAAATCCTCGCCGTCGCGCTTCAATTTCGCTTTGGCTTCCATACGGCCGCGGTTTTCGCGGATGGCGATATATTCCATTTCCGGCGTGATGATTCCGGCGCGCGCATAGGCCAGTTGGGTCACGGCTTTGCCGGGTTTGCCGCGCAGGGGCTTGCGGCCCGCGCGGTCGAACTTTGGCACGTCGTTGACTTCGCCCGCCTTCAGGCCGTCGTCTTCGGGCCGGGCTTCGCGGCCATCGATGGCTTCCACGTCGCCGCGTGCCCTGATCCAGGCGTCGCGCAAAGGAGCAAGGCCGAGGCGGATATCGGTGGCGATGGCGGGATCGGTGTAAGGACCCGAGGTGTCGTACACGATAACGGGCGGTTCTTTACCGCCGGCCACTTCGATTTCACGCATGGCCACGCGTACGTCGCTGTGGGCGGTTCCGTTCAGATAGATTTTGCGCGAAGCCGGCAGCGGGCCGGAGGTGACCGAGAAGGTCTGAGGGCGCGAGATGACGTTCATATGGATCTCCTTGTGTGGAGACCCGGGAATCGTGCGCAAAGGCGGATGAGCTTTCGAAGGTCCATCCCTACGCCGGTATCACCCGGATCAGGTTCTAAGGGTTTACCGCTCGCGCGGCCTCTCAGCCCCAAATCTCGGGCACCCCTTGGATGGGTCGGAGTATTAAACCCTGTATCGGCGGGGTCAACCGGCCTTGATGGGCAGCGCCCCGACCTGGCGGTACTCCAATGGCGCTGCGTTCGAAACGTCCACCGGCGCCTGGGACCAGGCGGCGGCGAACAAGGGCGGCAGGTCGGTATAGATGTCGGATAGCGAAATCGGCTGGAATTCAATGATATCCGTGGCGTCGTCCTTGGCGGCTTCCGTGCAGCAGATGCAATTGGCCGACGCAATGGTTGCAAGGGTCACGGTGCGCGGGAGGGCCGCGGATACATAGTTGTGACCCACGATCGCGCCGATATCGGTATCCACGCCGATTCTCGGCGCCACGATCAGGGTTGGGTTCGCGCGCGCGAACTTGTCCAGGGATTCCATGATCTGCGTGGCGGCGCGAATTGCCCGGGTCGCATCGTCGAACACGATGATGCGCCCGTTGCCAAGATTATGGATCTCGCGACCCTGGAACCGGTGCAGGACTTCGGTCATCACTGTCGTATGTGTGCGCAGGACGCGCTGCTGATCCTCGGGCTGGATGGCGATGCCCGGCGGCGGCACGCCGACCGAGGTCGTCACGAAGGTCATCACTTCCGGCGCATGAACGATACCGTCCTGGATCCCCCATTGCACCAGCATCTCGGATAGCGCGGACGCATCGGCCATGCCGCTCTGCGCGAATTCCGCCATGGCGCGGAACCCGGCGTCGATGGGAGCACGGAAGTGTGGGACCTGCGCGAACGTGCTCGCGTTCGCGGCAAAGGCGCTCGCGCTGCGTTTGGACATACCGGTCTCCAGCAGCATGGATTCAAGGACATGCTTGCCATTGGCCGGCGTGAGCCGCGCGCGGTTCGCGATTTCACCGGCCGCACCGGCCACGAACAGATTCACACCGAAAGACACGAAGAGAGTCGGCGTTTCCTCGCGCGCGGCAATGGCCGCTGTCACGGCCTGTGCGAACAAGATCGCGGTAAGATCTTTGACCGGCGCGGTTGTGGTCGCGGCCGCAACGGGCGCGGAGGATGGCGCGGCTTTCCCACCGGCGGGCGTGGCTTGTTTCGCGGGCTGCGATGCGGGCGGCCCCTCGTTCTCGGCAAATAACGGATCAAATTCCTTCAAGCGCGCTTCGAGGATGGCGCCCCAGTCATCGTCGCGGATTTTCTCCGAGCTTTTCAGTGTGGGCCTGTTCGCCGCACGCTTACGCTTCGCCTCTTCGTCCTTCCGGCTCTGGATATAGTCGAACACCAGATAGGCGCACAGCGTGACAAGGACGAGGATGAAAAGCAGCACGCCGCCGTATTGGCTTTTTTCCAGACGGATGCCGGAGCTTTTTTGCAGCCAGAGAAGGGCGATGGCGAAAAACGCCGTCGCGATTAGGCCGGTGATGAGGGCGTTCAGTCCAACCGCGAGGGCGCGTGTGAAGGCATAGTTCGCCGCGGCGCTGCGTTCATGCGGGTCGTGTTCGTTGTCCGACACTGAAGCGGCTTCCACGTTAAGAATGCGGCGCCGCTTCCTCGCCCTGGCGCGCCGGAGAGGACAAGGTAATCTCTCGAAAATACCTATTTCAATTGTGTGCTAGTTTAGGTTTTCTCACGAGCTTACGACGTCGCAACTGGCGATTTCTTTGTGGCAAGAAAGCAAACGTTTCGGGATAACCTATACAGGGCGTTCTTCGGCGGGGAAATTTCATGACGTCGTCACAACTTTGGCTCGCGGCCGGTTTGCGCACGCCCTTCGCAAAAGTGGATGGGCCGCTGTCGAAACGCGATGCGATCTCGCTGTCGGTGCCGGTTGTGCAGGCCATGTGTGGCCAGCTGCAAGGCGCGGACCGCCCCGACCTCGTTGTCTGGGGGACGGTCGCGCCCAGCCTGAGGTGGAGTAACATCGCGCGCGAGATCACCCTCGATGCCGGGGTCGGCACGCATATCCCGGCCTTCACCACCATTATGGCCTGCGCAACAAGTATGGTGGGTGTGTTCGCCGCCGCCGATCGTCTGCGCATGGGCGTATCCTCGCTCGCGCTTGTCGGCGGTTCTGAAAGCATGAGCGGCGTGCAGATCGGCGTCAATCAAGGGTTCTCCACCTGGTTACGGCGGTTCTTTCAGGCCAAATCCGTCGGCCGGCGCGCCGAGATGTTGAGCGCCCTGCCGCTCAAGGACGTGCGCCTGCACATCCCCAGCGTCACCAACCGCACCACCGGCCTTTCCATGGGCGATGGCTGTGAACTCATGGCGAAGACATGGAATATCCCGCGCGCCCGGCAGGACGAACTCGCCCTCGAGAGTCATCAGCGGTCCATCGCGGGGTGGGAGAAAGGCTTCTTCGACGATCTCGTGATCCCGATCGAGGGGCTCACGAAAGACGTTCTGCCGCGCGCAGACACGTCGCTCGCGAAACTCGCGAAGCTGAAACCCTCTTTCGATACGGAAAGCGGAAAGGGCACGCTGACGGCGGGCAACTCGTCTCCCCTCACTGATGGCGCGGCTGGTATATGGCTCGCGAACGACGAAGGCCTCGCGCGCTTGCCGGCGAAGACGCCGCGTGTGCGTCTTTTGGATTGGGAGCTCGCCGCCGTCGATATGTTGCGCGATGGCTTGCTCATGGCGCCGGCGATTGCGATTCCGCGTCTGTTGGCCCGTCACGGGCTTACGTATGACGGCGTTGCATTGTGGGAAATCCACGAGGCTTTTTCAGCGCAAGTGCTGTGCCATATCGCGGCGATGGAAGATAAGACCTGGCTGACCGAGCGCGCGGGCGTGACGGTGGATCTCGGATCCTTCCCGTGGGGCCGCATGAATCCCAACGGGGGCAGCGTCGCGCTGGGTCATCCTTTCGGAGCCACGGGCGCGCGTATTCTCAGTCAGGCCGTGAAGGAACTTTCAACTTACCCGGCCGGGAGCCTCGCCATCGTCAGTATCTGTACCGACGGCGGCCTTGGCGGTGTGGCTTTGTTGTCCTCATGACCGAGAGCATGACCAACGACCTGCGCGCCACCGTCAAGCGTGTCGCGGTGTTCAACTTCGGTTACTTCTGGGTCGAGTTCGCCGTCGCGATCGCCATTGGGTCCGTGGCGTTGTTCGCCGACAGCGTCGATTTCCTCGAGGACGCGTCGGTCAACTTTCTGATTGCGGCGGCCCTGGGGTGGCCGGCGCGTAAGCGGGCGCGTGTCGGCATGGTCCTCGCCCTGCTTATTCTTGTGCCCGCGCTCTTCGCGTTATGGACCGCGTGGGAGAAGTTCAATGTACCCACGCCGCCTGAGCCCTTGCCGCTGACGATCACGGGGCTCGGCGCGCTCGCGGTGAATTTCGCCTGCGCTTACATGCTCGTGCGTTTTCGCAACATGGCCGGTAGCCTGACCAAGGCCGCCTTCCTGTCCGCGCGCAACGATGCTTACGGCAACGTCGCGATCATCCTCGCCGGCCTCGCCACCCTATGGACGACGTCGGCCTGGCCCGACCTTGCGGTCGGGCTCGGCATTGCATTGATGAACGCGGGCGCGGCCTTCGAAGTTTGGGAGGCCGCGCGCAAGGAAAGCCTGGAGCAGGACGGCGATTAAGCCGCCTGCGGGCGGTTCTCCCACGGGCGGCCACCGCCGCCACCGCCACGACGGCGGCGATTGCGTCCACCGCCCGGCTTCTTCGGGCCGCCATTATGATTGGGGCCGCCGTGCTTGCGCTGGCCACGGCCCTGTTCCGAACGCCCTTCACGCGGGCCATCCTGGTGCTGACCGCGCGCCGGCGGGGCGTTGTGATAGGCGTGGGTCTCATCCACCGGCACCGGCTGGCGGATGGAACGCTCGATGGCGCGCAGGGCGCCCATTTCTTCACGGTCGCAGAAAGAGATCGCGATGCCGTCCAGACCGGCGCGCGCGGTGCGGCCGATGCGGTGCACGTAGCTCTCTGGTTCGGCAGGCATCTCGAAGTTGATGACGTGCGAAACGCCGTCCACGTCGATGCCGCGCGCGGCGATATCGGTCGCCACGAGGATGCGCAGGTCGCCCGACTTGAACGACGAGAGGCTGCGCTGACGCGCATTCTGCGATTTATTGCCGTGGATGGCTTCGGCTTTCACGCCGCCTTTCTGCAGTTGTTCCGCCACGCGATTGGCGCAGTGCTTGGTGCGGGTAAAGACGATGGCGCGGCTGATGGCATTGTCCTTTAGGAGTTCGGCGAGCAGGAGGCGCTTGTTCTCCCGCGCCACGAACATCACCTTCTGCGCGATGCGTTCCACGGTCGTGGACGGCGGCGTGACTTCAATGCGTTCGTGCTGGGCCTTGAGAAGGCTTTTGGCGAGATCGGTGACGGCATCGGGCATGGTCGCCGAGAACAGGAGCGTCTGACGCTCCTTCGGCAGCTGGCGCACGATCTTCTGCACGTCGCGGATGAAGCCCATATCAAGCATGCGATCAGCTTCGTCGAGCACGAAGAATTCGAGACCGGCGAGTTCGATCTTGCGCTGATTCATGAGGTCGAGAAGGCGGCCCGGGGTTGCGATGAGAACGTCGGTGCCGCTCGCCATCGCTGCGATCTGCGGCTTTTCGCTGACGCCGCCGTGGATCACGGTGCGCTTCAGGCCGACAAACTTGCCGTAGGTCGCGAAGCCTTCATTGATCTGGAGCGCGAGTTCACGGGTCGGGGTCAGGATCAGCGCGCGGGTCTGGCGGGACGCGGCGCGGCGATTGTTCTTGGTGAGATGCTGGATCATCGGCAGCGCGAAGGCGGCCGTCTTGCCGGTACCGGTCTGGGCGATGCCGAGCACATCGCGGCCTTCAAGAAGGCGCGGGATGGCCTTCGCCTGGATCGGGGTGGGGGACGTATAGCCTTCGGCCGTGAGCGCACGGGTGAGCGGCTCGATCAGGCCGAGGTCGGTAAACAAAGTCATAGAATCACTTTCAAATAGGCAAAGGTCGTGCAGCCGCAAAGGCGGCGCAAAACGGTTTTGCGTTGACCCGGTGGGCACGCAACCGACGGGAGGGAATTCAAAAACGTCTCAGGAGACGGTGCGGGATCACCAATTTTTAGGGTGGGATCCCTCGCGGCCCATATTCACGTTATTCTTGGGGGCCGATGCACCTGCGCGCGAATCGCGAGATGTTGCCTGCATTGGGCAGACGGGGGCTCATATACGTGCTGCGGCGCACATTGTCAATGTAAGGGGCTTTACCTACCGCGTTTCAAGGCCTGCACAAGGGCTTCTAAAGCATCAAGAAACCGGGATCTGTCGCGCGGTGTGAAGGCGGCGGGCCCCCCTGTGATCTCGCCTGTTTCGCGCAAATGCGCGGACAGGTCGCGCATCGCCACCGCCATTCCGACCGACCCTTTGTCGATGGGCTTGCCGTTCGGTCGCAGCACCCGCGCACCCTTGTCGATGCACCGCGCGGCCAGTGGAATATCGTTGGTGACGACGATGTCCATGGGCGTTGCATCGTCCGCGATTCTATCATCGGCCGCGTCAGGTCCTGTGGCCACCAAGATCCGCTGCACCAGCGGATGATCGGGCCCGCGCATCCAGGCGTTGCTCACCAGGATCACGGGCAGTTTGTGGCGCTCGGCCACGCGCACCACCTCGTCCTTCACCGGACAGGCGTCGGCGTCCACCAGGATGCGGATCGTTTTGTCGGTCAAGGCGTCTCCCCTCCGTCGGGCGGTGCGGCATCGTCCCGGGTGTTACAGAACGGTGTTTCCCTTGAGCCCGCTAACATGCTGTTGTATTGCGGAAAAAGGGGTTTGTCCGCCAGGACTTAACAAACAGGGAGGCCACCGCGATTTTCTCCAATCGCGTCATCCCATGAGCAATGCACCAAACAGAGTTCTCTCGCTGACGGATTGCGTCGCGATCATCGTCGGCCTTGTCATCGGCACGGGCATCTTCAGCTTTCCGGCCTTCGTCGCCGGCACGCTGGGAGACGCGAACGCCATCCTCATGGTCTGGTTGGCGGGGGGCGTGGTCTCGATCATCGGCGCGCTCTGTTACGCCGAACTCGCCACCGCCTATCCTTCTGCGGGCGGCGAATATCACTTCCTGCACCGTGCCTATGGGCCGAACATCAGCTTCATGTTCGCCTGGGCGCGCCTGACGGTCATTCAAAGCGGCTCCATTGCCCTCTTCGCTTACATCTTCGGAGACTATGCAACTCAGCTTTTGCCTCTGGGACCGTTCAGTTCCGCGCTTTACGCCGCGCTGATCATCGTCGTGCTGACCGGTCTCAACCTCACCGGCGTACGGCAGACCAAGACATTCCAGAATATTTTATTTGTGGCGACCCTTATCGGTCTCGGCGTGCTCATCCTTGCGGGCGTTACCAGCGGCGCCGCGCCACCGCCGGCCGCCGAACCGCCGCCTCTGACTATGGCCAGCGTTGGCGGCGCGATGTTGCTCGTTCTTCTGACCTTCGGCGGCTGGAATGAAGCGGCATACATCTCGGCGGAAGTCAAAGACCCCAACCGCAACATGGTGCGCGCGCTTCTGATCGGCATTGCACTCATCACGGCGCTCTATGTCGCGGTGAACATTGCTTATCTTTCGGTGCTCGGTCCGGCGGGCATGGCGTCATCCAAAGCCATCGCGGCCGATGTGATGCGTGCGGCTTTCGGCGATGCGGGCGCGGTGGTCATCACCTTCGTTGTGCTGTTCCTTATCCTCGACAACACCAACATCACGCTGTTCACGGGCGCACGCAGCGCTTTTGCGCTCGGCCAGGATTTCCCGATGTTCCGGTTTCTTGCGCAGTGGGACTCGGTGCGCGGCGTGCCGACGCGCGGGGTGATTTTCCAAAGCGCGATCGCGCTTGTGATCGTGGCGGCCGGCGCCTTTGCGCGCTCCGGGGTCCAGACGGTGGTCGATTTTCTACAGCCGGTTTTCTGGGTTTTCTTCTTCCTGACAGGACTTTCCTTGTTCATCTTGCGTTTTAGGGACCCCACCACGCCGCGCCCTTTCCGCGTTCCACTTTATCCCGTCGTTCCAGCGCTCTTCTGCCTAACGGGCGCCTACATGCTCTATAATAGTTTGGCGTTTACAGGCCGCGGCGCCCTTGCGGGTGTTGCGGTGCTTGTCATCGGCCTCCCGGTTCTTCTGCTTGCCCGCCGTTCGTCACGCACGGCCTGAAAAAGGAATCGTTCCATGAAGATGCACAAAAGTATCGCTCTCGCCGGCGTCGCCGCGGTGTTCATGACCTTCAGCGCCGTCGCAGCCACCAAGTACACCGGTGAAGGCGGCGTCGAACTCGATGTGCCGTATGTGCCGACGCCGCAGGAGCTCGTCGATAGGATGTTGAAGCTTGCCAATGTCGGCCCGGACGACATCCACTACGACCTGGGCTCGGGCGATGGACGTATCGTCGTTACTGCCGCGCGCGATATGAAAGTGAAGAAGGGCGTCGGCGTCGATCTCGATCCGGTGCGCATCGCGGAAGCCAACGAGAATGCCAAGAAGGCCGGCGTCACCGATCGCGTCACTTTCAAGCAGGCTGATCTCTTCCAGATGAATTTCAGCGAAGCGTCGGTCATGACCATGTACCTGCTTCCGGAAGTGAACCTGAAACTGCGCCCGAAGATCCTCGACGAGATGAAGCCGGGTTCACGCATCGTCACCCACGCTTTCACCATGGGCGATTGGCAGCCGGACAAGCATGAAGTCGTGGACTCGCGGAACATCTATCTCTTCATCGTTCCGGCGAAAGTCGCGGGCACCTGGACTTGGCAAGTCGGCAACGAAACCTACAAGGCCGACCTCAAACAGCAGTATCAGATGGCTTCCGGTACCTTGACCCTGCCGAACGGCAAGCAGGTCCCGATTGAAACCCCGGTTTTGGCGGGGCCGAACCTCACTTTCGCGGCCACCGTGCCCGGCACCACAGCGCCGCTCCGGTTCAGCGGGAAGGTGAATGGAAATGCCATCGACGCCGCCATGGACATGGCCGGCAAGTCGACCAAAGTCACGGCGAAAAAATCATCCTAGTCTTCTGATCTTCCTCAGCTTTCGAAGGGAGGGCCGCAAAGCCCTCCCTTTTATTTTGCGGTGCAACAAGCGCAGTGCCGCTCGTCCCCACGACAATCCTGTTTCAAATCTGAAATATGAAGGGGGGATTAGAATGTTACACTCATCTATATAAGTACTGGTATATAAGTACTGGCTTGCGGCTTCCCCGCGGGACACCCGTCATCGGACAGGGTGGCGAGGCTGGCTGTCGTGTGGAGGGCGTGATCGTGGAGGCGAGAACGTTGCGTTGGATTCTCGGCGCCGGCGTGGCCGGTGTCTCACTGTTCATTCAGGCGGCTTCTGCTAACGCGTTGGAATCGCGCAGCTATGTCGTCAGCTATTTTTCCCAGCAACTTAACTCGCGCGACGGCGACTGCCCGGGCGGTGTGAACCCCGACGATCAGGCCGGCCAATATGCCGTCATCCTTCAAGGGCTCGGCTACAAACCCGATGAAGTGAAGGCGATGATGGCCGAGTGGGCCAAGGGCGGTGACGGCGAAGATCGCATCAACGCGATCGTCAACGCGCGCGCGATCATCGACGGCCAGCAAGTCAATGCCTACACGCATCCGGAAGCCACGAAGGATCCTGGCCTCAAGTTTGTGACATCCAAGGTTGGCTACGGCTTCAATCTCGATGGTAAGGACGGCGAAGTCTCCTTCACCGATCCGCAGACCGGCGAGAAGGGCGTGGACAACATGCTCTCGCGCGCGATCGGGTGTAATCAGAACTTCCGCGGTAGTTGGGACGCGCCGTCCGCGTACGGCGAATGGATCTGGGTGCAGCTGAAAGATTCGCAGCCGGCGTGGTTGATCACGATCACGGGCGAAGACATCGACAAGGACGGCCCCGTCACGATCCGTCTCACGCGCGCGCTGGAGTATTTGAAATCCAACCTCGACGGTTCGCCGCGCCATTTCATGACTTACCGAATCGACCCGGATCCGCGCTCGCACAACGAGTTCAAGGCCGAGATCAAGGACGGCGAGCTGAAGATCACAGAACACAAGCCGCTCAGCCTTCTGTGGAACGCGCTGAGTTCGCCGGTGCTCAATCTCAAGAACACGCACCTTCGTCTCAAGATGCTGAAGGGCGATACGCTCGATGGTCTCGTCGGCGGTTATCAACCGTGGACCGAGATCTACTTCGCCTTTTCGCATAATGGGATCGTGGGTGATCGCCCAGGCCTTTATTACGCGATGAAAAAAGCTGCGGACGCGGACCCGGATCCCAAGACCGGCATGAATATGTCGATCTCGACGGCTTATCGCCTGACTGCGGTTCCGGCCTTCGTCGTTGAATCACCGCATCTGCGCTATCAAAGCGCCGAAGTGAAATAGGCAGCGCCAGATGAAAAAGGTCTCAATGCGCGTGAAGAAGCAGCCCCTTCTCAAAGCCGCATCGGTCGGCTGTGTCGTCGCGGCGCTCGCTGCGTGCTCGCCCGCGTCCGACGCGCCCGCCGCCGCGAAGCCCACCGCGCAAGCCGCCGCCGGTTTCGAACCCGCCCCCGCCGCCGTGCCGCGTCTCACGCCCGCGCAGTATCGCGCTACCGTCGCCGACATCTTTGGTCCGACCATCGATCTCGGGGGACGCTTCGAGCCGGATATGCGGATCGACGGCTTGCTCGCCATTGGTTCGTCGGGTGTCGGCGTGACCAGCGCAGGCATGGAGCAATATGACGCGATGGCCGACGCGATCGCCGCGCAGGTCGTCGACAAGAAGAACCGCGCCATGCTGATCCCGTGCAAACCGGCAAGCGATAAGGCGCCGGACGATGCGTGCGCGAAAGCTTTCCTGTCCAACGTCGGACGCCTTCTTTTCCGCCGCCCCATGACGAATCCCGAAGTCACGGCTTATGTCGGCGCGGCCCACGCCGCCGGCACGAAGCTGAACAACTTTTACGACGGACTCGCCATGAGCCTCTCGGCGATGTTGTCCTCGCCGCAGTTCTTGTTCCGCGCGCCGCAGGTCACCAAGGTCGCGAACGGGCAGGGCGTGCTCGATGGCTATTCCAAGGCCAGTCAGCTCAGCTTTTTCTTGTGGAACGCAGGACCGGACGTGCAGCTCCTGAACGCTGCGCAGAAGGGCGAACTTGATACACCCAAAGGTCTGGAGCGTCAGGTCGAACGCATGATGGCCTCTCACCGCGTCGAAGCCGGTGTGCGCGCTTTCTTCTCGGATATGTTTCATTTCGAGGATTTCGAAGCCCTTCGCAAAGACAATCTGATCTATCCGATGTTCAGCCGCCGCGAGGCGATGGACGCGCAGGAGCAGACCCTGCGCACGCTGGTGGATCTGCTGATCACCAACCGCGCCGACTACCGGGATATCTTCACCACCAAGAAGACGTTTCTGACCTCCTCGCTTGGCGCCATCTACCGCGTTCCTGTGGTGAACGATCGTCCGAACGGCGCGATCGATCCGTGGCAGACGTTTGAGTTCGCGCCGGAAGATCCGCGCGGCGGGATCTTGAGTCACGCCAGCTTTAGCGCGTTGCACTCGCCCGCGAACCGCAGCTCAGCCACCATCCGCGGCAAGGCGATCCGCGAGGTATTCCTGTGCCAGAAGGTTCCCGCGCCGCCGGGCAACGTGGATTTCACGTTGGTCAATGACACCACCGTGTACAAAACTGCCCGCGCGCGCCTCACCGCGCACTCGAAAGAGCCGATGTGCGCTGGCTGTCACAAGATCACCGATCCCATGGGTCTCGCGCTCGAGAACTTCGACGGGTCGGGCGCTTACCGCACCGAAGAAAATGGCGAGCCTATCGACGCTAGCGGCACGCTCGACGGCAAGAAGTTCAACAACTCCTATGAACTCGGCCTTGCGCTGCACGACAACACCTCGGCGACGGCGTGCCTCGTGGATCGCCTGAGCTCTTACGCGCTCGGACGCAAGCCGGCGAAGGGCGAAACGCCGTGGGTCGAGAAGTTGAAAGCCGACTTCGCGGCGGGTGGGTATGTGGTGCCGGACCTGATGAAGCGCATCGCCACCAGCCCTGAGTTCTATCGCACTGTGCCGCCGGCGGCGACGCAGACGGCATCCGCCGAATAGGCGAGGAGAGACATATATGACCAAATTGCAGAATCGCCGAAACATCCTGAAAGGCATGATCGGCGGCACGGCCGTAACGGTTGGCCTGCCGTTTCTCGACGTCTTCCTGAACGCGAATGGCACCGCGATCGCGCAGACAGGCGCGGCGCTGCCGACCGTCTTCGGCACATGGCTCCAATATCTCGGCTTCAATCCGGGCCGCTGGATTCCGGATCGCGCCGGTAAGGGCTACAACAACAATATCGAGCTGAAGGTGTTCGATCCGTTCAAGGAACGCATGAATATCGTCAGCGGCGCGAACTACTTCCTCGACGGCCGCCCGGTGGAAACGCACCGCACCGGCGCGCAGATCGCCACCCTTGGCGGTATTCCGACGGGGCGCGATAGCGGGCCGTCGGTGGATAGCATCATCGCGGATTCGATCGGCACGCGGACGCGCTTCCGTTCCATTGAAGTCTCGTTGATGGGGGATCGCCGCAGTTACAGCAAGCGCGCAGGTGCCGCCGTCAACCCGTCTGAGCCGTCGCCCGATGCTTTGTACAAGCGCATCTTCGGGCCCGAGTTCCAGGACCCGAACGCCGGCGAGTTCACGCCCGACGCCAAAGTTGTCGCGAAGCGCAGCGTGTTGTCGGCTGTCGCCGATCAGCGTCATGCGATCATGGGCCAACTGGGGGCGTCCGACCGCGCGCGGCTCGACGAATATTTCACCTCGGTGCGTCAGATCGAAAACCAGCTCGCGATGAAGCTCGAAAAGCCGGCGCCGCTGCCGGCCTGCCATGTGCCGGGCGCGAAGCAGGAGGCGCAGCCCGGCGAGGAAGTCGCCCAAGTCTCGACGAACACCAAGTTGTTCGCGGACCTTCTGGCCAACGCCGTGGCCTGCGGCCAGACGCGTGTGTTCAATGTGTTCATGGATGCGCAAGGCGCGCGCAAACCCGGCTCCACCAACGGCTGGCACGGTTATACGCACGAAGAGCCGATCGACGAAAAGCTTGGCTACCAGAAGGAAGTGACCTGGTTCATCCTCTGGGCCAATCAAGTCTGTGCGGAATTCCTGACGACACTTCAGAACCAGAAGGAAGGCGCGGGGAGCGTTCTCGATCGTACGCTGATCCTGTGGCAGACCGATCACGGCTACGCACGCACGCACACCATGGACAATCTGCCGGTGATCACCATCGGCAACGCGGGCGGCCGTTTCAAGACGGGTATGCATATTCCATTCTCTGGTGATCCGGCCACGCGCATGGGTCTCACGGTGATGCAGGGCTTCGGCGTTTCGATGAGCACATGGGGATCGCTCTCGAACCAGACGCAGAAGCCTGTGACTGAAATTTTGGCCTAACCGGTGACGCGAGGGAGAGCGGTTATGAGTCAGTTCAAGATGGTGCTGAAGGTGGGCGTGGCGGTCGCGGCGCTTGTTGCCGCTGTCGGCGCGTCCGCCGCCGATAAAGGCGCGAAGCATCCGGTTTACACCACGCCGCAAGGTATCACCCTGCAAGCGCTTGGCCGTGGGCAGGGATGGGATCTCGGCAAGGAAACCGCCTCGGTCGTTTTCCGCGACGAAGTCGCCTACACCGATGCGCGGGGCATGACGCTGTATACTTACAAGCTCGATGCGCCGGGCAAATCCAATTGCACGGCCGAATGCACCGAGAAGTTCAAACCCGTGTCGCCCATAGCCGGCGCCGTTGCGTTTGGCGACTGGGCAATCATCACGCGCGACGACGGCGCCAAGCAGTGGGCGGTTCAAGGCCGTCCACTTTATACGTACACCGAAGATGTCGATCCGGGTTCGCTGGCCGGCAACAGCGCGGCGCGGTTTGGCGCGAAGCGTATGGATGGCTCGGGAAAGATGGTCGGCGGCGGCATCCGTGGTTCGGGCGGTCGCGCCGGCGGCAAGGACAAGCCGATGCCCGAGAATTGGCAACCTGCCCTGATGTATCCCGCCGGCGAGAAGTTCGGCGCGGTGCCGAATGGTGTGCAGATCGAAGAGATCCTGGAATCCTCCGCGCTTGGTCTCGTCGACCATCGCCGTCACACGCTCTATGTGTTTGACGGCAATGCAAAGGATGAGAAGAAGCTGACGAACGTGGGGTGGACGCCGCTCGCGGCCCCGGCCATTGGTTTTCCTATCGGCGACTTCACGATCATCGCGCGTGATGATGGCACCTCGCAGTGGGCTTACAAGGGCCAAGGCCTCTACAGTTACGACGAAGACCAGAAGTTCGGCGATTCCTACGGCGTCGGCGCCGATGCGCGCTGGAAAGTCGCGACCGTGCAGAAACACTTCCTGCCGGACGGCGTGAAGCTGCAGCCGACGCTGGGTCAGGGTTACACCTGGGCCACGGAAGCCGGCATGACGCTTTATAAGCGCGATGGTCATATCTATCAGTCCGGCGGCGGACACAGCCTACATCGTGGTCAGCCGCATCGTCCGGCTGTGGGCCGCGATATCGGCACTAAGTCGCGCTGCGGCGACGCCTGCGATCAATGGAAGCCATTCCTCGCGCCGGCCAACGCGCAGCCGCAAGGGTATTGGACGGTCTACACGCGTGACGACGGACAGAAGCAGTGGGCCTACATGGGCTATGCGCTCTACACTTTCGCCGGCGACAAGAAGCCCGGCGATATGCTCGGCCACGACACTTACAACATGGAGCTCTCGTTCGATCCGAAAAAGATTGTCGACGTGGGCACGCCGATGGATGGCGTCGCGACGCTCGTGTGGGCGATCGCGCATCCGTAAAAGTTCTAACCGGCCGGAGCGATCCCGCATAATAGGGGCGCGGGGTTCCTCCGGCCGGTAAGGAAAAAGAGCCGGGTTCCACATCCGGCTTCGTTTCGCTTCATCGTCACATCTGGGGGGAATATGCTTAAAGTCTTCAAGACGACCAATCGCCGTCGCGTGCTGGTATCGACCGCGAGCGTCACGGTGCTCGCCATGTCCGTAGCGACGCCGACCTTCGCGCAGGCGCAGCAAGCGCAAGCCGGGCCCGTCGACGAGATCGTCGTCACCGGCACGCGCGTCGTGCGCGATGGTTACCAGGCGCCAACGCCGCTGACGGTCGTCGGCATCGAGGAGCTCCTTCAGTCGCCGGCCGAAAACCTCGCCGATTTCGTGAACGATCTGCCGTCGGTCGCCAATTCGACGACCCCGCAGGGCTCCAGCACCTCGGCCTCGTCGGGCACCGCGGGCGTGAACTCGATCAACTTGCGTTCGCTCGGTTCAAACCGCACGCTCGTCCTCATCGATGGCCAGCGTTCGGTGCCGTCGACCCTCAACAGCATCGTCGACGTGAACAACTTCCCGCAGATGCTGGTGGAGCGCGTCGACGTCGTGACCGGCGGCGCGTCGGCGGCCTATGGATCAGATGCGGTGTCCGGTGTCGTCAACTTCATCCTCGACAAGGATTTCACCGGCTTTAAAGGCGCGGTTGAAGGCGGTCTTACGACATATGGTGACGGAGCAAATTGGAAAGTCTCGCTCGCGGGCGGAACGCCGTTCGCCAACGACCGCGGCCACATCATCTTCAGCGGTGAAATCGCCGACCGTCACGGGATCAATAAAGTGCCGGCCAACCGCGATTGGAACAATCAGGGTTGTTATCAAATCAATAACCCGGCCTATACAGCCACGAACGGCGCGCCGGAACGGCTGAATGTTTGTGGCGCGGCTCTCAGTCAGGCCACGATCGGCGGCATCATCACGAATACGGCGCTCGCCGGCACCGCTTTTGGCCCCGGTGGCACGCCTTATCAGTTCAATTATGGCTCGACCCGCCAAGATCCTTGGATGGTCGGCGGCGATTGGAAGTCGAACCAGTTCAACAACGTTCAGGCGCTCGATCCTGCCGAACACCGTGAAGGCGTTTTCACGCGTGTCAGTTACGACATCGCCGACAATATCGAGGTGTTCGGTCAAGCCTCCTGGAACTACACCGATTCCGACGGCGTGACGGGTTATCAGTTCAACCAGGCCAATATCATCATCCGTTCCGACAACGCGTTCATTCCGGCGGCCGTCAAGACGCGTGTGGATGCCCTCGGTCTTTCGCAGTTCAACATGGGCAGCATGAACGGCGATCTACCGCTGCGCCGCACGGACAATCGCCGTTATACAACGCGCTATGTCGTCGGCATCAACGGCGATACGGAAGCGATGGATACGACCTGGACCTGGGATGCCTATTATCAGAAAGGCATCACGCGCACCCACGAATCCGTCGTCGACATCACCAACAACGTCCGTCTTGCCAACGCCGCCGATGCGATCCGAAATGCGGCGGGAGTCATCGTCTGTCGCATCAACGCCGATGCGGTTACGACCAATGACGATCCGGCCTGCGTGCCCTTCAATCGCATGGGAACCGGCGTGAACAGTCAGGCGGCGCTCAACTACCTGATTGACGATCCGTACCGCAATCAACGCTTCGCGCAGGATGTGGGTGCCTTCTCCGTCTCCGGCGAGCCGTTTGGCCTGTGGGCCGGCCCGGTATCGCTCGCGTTCGGGGCCGAACACCGTATCGAGAAGGTCGCCGGCAACGTCGATCCGGCTTACCGCTCCGGCTGGTTCGTGGGGAACTTCCTGCCCAGCTTCGGCAAGTACAACGTCACCGAAGGCTTCGTCGAAACGGTGGTCCCGCTGATCGAGCAGCAGCTCGACCTCAATGCCGCGGTTCGCTTCACCGACTATTCCACGTCCGGTTTCGTGACGACCTACAAGGTCGGTTCGACCTGGTCGCCGCTGCCCGATATTCGGTTCCGCGGCACCTACTCGCGTGATATCCGTGCGCCGAACCTGCAGGAGCTGTTCGCCGCCGGCACCTCGAACACCAACACCGTCATCGATCCGTTCAACGGACGCCAATCGATCCAATACACCGGCTTCAACACGGGCAACCTCGCGTTGGATCCAGAAAGGGCCAAGACGCTTGGTCTCGGCGTCGTACTGCAGCCCAGCTTCATCCCAGGCCTCCAGGCGTCGGTTGACTACTTCAATATCAAGATCAAGGGCGCCATCGGAACCGTGCAGGCGCAACAGATCGTCGACTTCTGCTTCGAAGGCATCCAGCAGTACTGCGCGGCGATCACGCGCGGCACCAGCCCGGGCGGTGCGCCGATCATCACGCGTATCTCGATCTCGCCTTTCAATCTGGCCGTCAAGGAAGCGCGTGGTCTCGATTTCGACGTCAGCTATCGCATGGCGCTTTCGGATCTCAGCGACGGGATGAACGGCAATCTCTCGCTGCGCCTCCTCGCGTCTCATTATATCAAGAACTATGAGAACGACGGCATCGTCGCGCCAGTGGACACGGCGGGCCAGAACGACGGCACCAACCATGTGCCGAGCTGGATCTACCGCATCTCGGCGTCGTACTCGAACGAGCCGTTCACGTTCACCTTGACGGGTCGTGGTGTCAGCAGCGGCACGATCTTGAACTCGAATATCGAGTGCAAAACCGGTTGCCCGGCCTCCACCGCCAGCAATCGCACCATCGACAACAACCACCTGGCGGGCGCGTTCTATTGGGACACCAACATCGCCTACAAGCTCAGCAGCTACAGCGATGACGGTCTGGACGTCGAAACGTTCCTGAATGTGAAGAACCTCGCGAACAAGGATCCTGTGATCGTTCCCGGCGGCCCTGCCGGCAGCGCCTACGGCACGATCTCGACCAACCAGGCGGTCTATGACGCCCTTGGCCGCGTGTTCCGCGCCGGCATCCGCTTCCGGATGTAAAAAGGCGGCCATCTACAAAAGGAGGGGCCAAAAGCCCCTCCTTTTTTTTCTATAATGATAATTGAGATCAGGGCGTGTTCCGACGACGTGCAAGCGGGTTTCCGCCAAGAACATGCTCAGGATACAGAATCTGGGAGGGACACCGGCTATGCGAATTCTTCACTCATTCCTCGCGCTTGCTCTGGCGTTCAGCGTAGCAGCGCCTACGCTCGCCGCCGATGCTGCGCCTGAATTCAAAGTCGATCCGTTCTGGCCGCAGACGCTGCCGAACAACTGGGTGCTCGGCGAAATCTCCGGTCTCGCGGTCGATGCCCAAGACAATGTGTGGGTGATTCATCGCCCGCGTACGTTGACCGCGCGCGAAACCAAGGCCGGCCGCACGCCGCCGGCCGCGCCCTGTTGCGTTGCCGCGCCGCCGGTGATCGCGTTCAGCCCGGAAGGTAAGGTCGTCGCTGCATGGGGTGGGCCCGGCCAAGGTTATGACTGGCCGTCGAGCGAACACGGCGTGACCGTCGATCCGCAAGGCAATGTCTGGATCCTCGGCAACGGCGATGGTCCGCTCGGCGCCGATGGGAAACCTGATCGGTCGAAAGCCGATGGCCATGCGATCAAGTTCACGCGCGACGGCAAGTTCCTGTTCCAGCTGGGCAAGCCTGGGGCGACCAAGGGCAGCCTCGACAAGAACCAACTCGCCAAGGCGCCGAAGATCGTCTTCGACGCGAAGGGCGAGGAAGCCTATATCGCCGATGGCTATGTGAACCATCGTATCATCGTCTATGACGCCAAGACCGGCGCCTTCAAACGCATGTGGGGCGCTTATGGCAACGCGCCGACGGATAAGGATCAGCCCGGCGTCAATCCGAAGACAAACCTTCCCGACCAAATGGAGACGGTGCACTGCGTCGTGCGCGCCAACGACGGCCTGGTTTATGCCTGCGACCGCCAGAACCAACGCATCCAGGTGTTCGAAAGCAGCGGTAAGTTCGTGAAAGAGTTTCTCTACAACATGCCTAACCTCGACCAGCGCATTCCGGGCCGCGTCGCCGACATGGCAATCTGGCAGGACAAAGCCCAGAGCTATCTCGTCATCGCCGACGGCAATTTTGAAACAGTTCGCATCGTGAGTCGTGAGAATGGGCAGGAAGTACGCACCTTCGGCCGTCAGGGCCCCTATGCCGGCGAATTCTCCCGCCTGCATGTGATCACGACGGACTCCAAGGGCAACGTGTTCACCGGCGAGGCGGGGGGGCACCGCGTTCAGAAGTTCGTGCCCAACACGCCGATTAAATAACCCGTCAAAGCGGGGTAGAATAAGAAGGGAGGAGCATGGCTCCTCCCTTTTTCTTTGGGGATTCCAAGTTGCCTGATTCTAAAGCACGCACCGAACCGGCGCCGTCGGCGTTCAAGGACTTCTTCAACAAGGCGCTTGTGGAGGATATGGCCCACCACCTGCACCGGGTATGGCCCGATTTCGACAAGACGGGATTTTCGAAAACGGCGCTCGCCAATTTTTCAGCGCTGGAGCTTAAGCAGCGATCCCACCAGATCGCGAAAGCCCTTGCGGAGCATCTTCCCAAGGATGTGCCCAAGGCGCTGCGCACGCTGACGGCGTCACTTCGGCCCCTGGATAAGAATGGCGCGCTCGATGAGGATGCGAAGAAAGGCATCGCCGGTTGGGCGATCCTGCCGTTCGGCGAATATGTTGCGGCGAACGGGCTTGCCCATGTGAAGGAATCGCTCGCGGCTCTGCGGGAGCTTACGATCAGAAGCACATCCGAATTCGCCATCCGGCCGTTCCTTCTCGCGCACCCGAAAGAAACGCTACGGGTCCTTAAAGATTGGGCGAAGGATAAGAACGAGCATGTGCGCCGACTTGTCTCGGAAGGTACACGTCCACGTCTACCGTGGGGTATGCAGTTGAGGGCGTTCGTGCAGGATCCGGCGCCGATCCTCCCGCTTCTGGAGTCCTTGCGCGATGACCCTTCGGAATATGTCCGCCGCTCCGTCGCCAACAGTCTGAATGACATCGCCAAGGATCATCCGGCCCTGGTCGCTGCGATCGCCGGGACGTGGTTGAAGGATGCCAGTCGCGATCGGGTGCGATTGATCCGGCACGCCTGCCGGACACTGATCAAGGCAGGCCACCGCGCCACGCTTAATGCGCTCGGCTACGCGCCATCAGCCAAAGTGGAACTCGCCGCATTCTCTCTGAGCCCGGCGAAACTCATATTCGGGAATGCGTTGACGCTGAAGGTGCAGCTCAAGAGCACGGCGAAGGTGCCGCAGAAGATCGTGTTCGACTACGTGCTGCATCACCGCAAGAAAAGCGGGACCTCCGCGAAGGTCTTCAAGTGGAAAGCCTTCACGCTCGAGGCGGGGCAAACGATCGAGCTGATCCGTAAACATGCTATCCGGCGCATCACCACCCGGGTCTATTACCCGGGCGCGCACAAGGTCGAGGTGATGGCGAACGGCAAGGTGCTCGGCGGAAAAAGCTTCACACTTATAATGTGAGCCTTCTCCGCGCCGAGGCTTTATGGCGTATTGTCGTCGTCCGGAACGGACAACTGCATGCGATCGTCGCTCGCATTGAGATTGCGGACCGTGCGCATGTGGTCTTCCCAATTGTCGGCGAACTCGGTCATGGCCTGGATCAAGACCTCTTCGAGGCTCAGGTCCATCTGGACGGCGAGATTGCGCAGGCGGGTGTCCAGCTCGATGGACACGCCCAGGCGCACGCCGTCGGCGGCCGGTTTCTTAACGGCGCGCTTCTTAGAAGCGCTCTTCTTCGCGGCGCTTTTCTTAACGCTGCTCTTCCCGCGCGCCTTCGCGGCGGGGGCTCGCTTTGCGCTTGTCTTCTTCTTGGTGGCTTTGCCGGTCTGTTTCTTCGCGGCTTTCTTCTTGGCCTTCGCCATGGGAGCACCTCGGACGTGGGGTTTTATGATATGATAGCCCTTAATCCGCCGTATTTAGCCGTCAAAACCGCGCCTGTCAGGGGTTCTTTTTTATATGCTCTATCATGGCTAAGCGGCGTAAGTCCGAGGACGACGGCGAGACCGGCGATGATGCGCCCGTCCGTAAGAAGTCCAGCAAGGGCGTGAAGTCACGGCGGGGCCTCGCGCTCGCCGGCCTGCTTTTCACCAATGCGCTCGCGGCCCTTATCCTGCTCGGCGCGGTCGGCGCCGGGGTTTTGGGTTTCTTTGCCCTCGATCTTCCCGCCGTCGACGAAGCGGTCCTGACCCGCCGCCCCAACATCAAAGTGGTCGACGCCAATTCGTGGGAAATCGCGAACTTCGGGGACATCTATGGTCCGGCCATCGACCTGCGCAAACTTCCCCCGCATGTGCCCGGCGCGGTGATCGCGGTCGAGGACCGGCGCTTCTATGAACATCATGGCGTTGATCCGCGTGGCTTGGCCCGCGCCATGTGGGTGAACCTGCAAGCCGGCGAAGTTGCGCAAGGCGGCTCCACCATCACCCAGCAGGTGGCAAAAAACCTGTTCCTGACGCCGGACCGCACTCTTTCGCGTAAGGTGAAGGAAGCGCTGCTGGCGCTGAAGCTGGAACAGCGCTTCACTAAAGATGAAATTCTCGCGCTCTATCTGAACCGTGTTTACTTCGGTTCTGGCACCTACGGCATCGAAGCCGCCGCCGACCGCTATTTCGGTAAAAAGGCGAAGGACCTCACGGTCTATCAGGCGGCCATGCTTGCGGGGCTTTTGAAAGCGCCGTCGCGCTATAATCCTGTGCGCGATCCCGATCTCGCCAAAACGCGCACCGAGGTCGTGCTCTCGACGATGGTCGACACGGGCGTGCTGACACCCGAGCAGGGCCAGGCCGCGTTGAAGAACGCCAGCCGCGCATTGCAAAGCGTGATCAACCCCACGGTTTATGGCCGCTATTTCGCGGATTGGGTTGTCTCGCAGGCTGAAGACTATGTGGGCTCGGTCGACCGTGATCTCGTCATTTATACGACGCTTGACGGCCGTCTGCAGAACGCCTCGGAAAAGATCCTCGTTAAGCATCTCGATAAATCAGGCGAGAAGCTGAAGGTCGAGCAGGGCGCTATCGTCGTGCTGAACACCGACGGCGCCGTACGCGCGATGGTCGGCGGCAAGGATTACGGTGAGAGTCAGTTCAACCGCGCGACCCAGGCCCTGCGTCAGCCGGGCTCGGCATTCAAACCCTTCGTTTATGTCGCGGCCGTCGAAGCGGGCTACCGCCCGGATGACATGGTCACCGACGCGCCCATCAAGATCGGTAAGTGGAAGCCGCAGAATTTCACCAAGACCTACGAAGGTCCTGTGACGGTGGAACACGCGCTGTTCAAATCGCTCAACACCGCTGCGGTTCGTCTCGCGCAGTTCGTCGGCCCGCGCGCGATTGTCGATACGGCTCATCGCTTGGGTATTTCGGAAGACCTGAAGCCAGAACTCTCGTTGGCTCTGGGTTCAGGCGAAGTCACGTTGCTTGAGCTCTCCGGCGCTTATGCGCCCTTTGCCAATGGTGGATTTGGCGCCACGCCCTACGCCATCACCATGATCACCGACCGCGACGGGAAGATCCTTTATAAGCGCGGGGGCGGTGGTTTCGGCCGCGTCTTGGAACCGCAGGTCGTCGGTATCATGAATCATATGATGACTCAGGTGATCACCCAGGGGACGGGCACGGCCGCGGCCTTTGGTTTCCCCGCCGCCGGCAAGACCGGTACCAGCTCGGACTTCCGCGATGCCTGGATGATGGGCTTCACAGCCGACTTCGTGGCAGGGGTATGGGTTGGGAACGACGAAGGCGCTAGCATGAAGGGCGTAACGGGGGGCGGCCTCCCGGCGCTGATCTGGCGCGATGTGATGACCGAAGCTCATGTGGGTCATCAGCCGCACGTCCTGCCTGGCATGGAGCCGGAGAACGAGGACTTCATCGGCCGGTTCCTCTCGGTCTTCAAAAGCTAGCTCGGATTCTCCTTATATGAGACAGCGGCGCGGCGTTCCGGCGTCGAGCCCTATTTTATTGGGATTTTGCGCGGAAAAATGGTGCGACTCTCAATGAAATCACGCTTTCTCTGTGGGGATCGTCACAAAAAGGCCTGAAAAATCGATCTTTCTTTGAAATTTTCTTTCGAAATTTCGGAGGGCCGGCCATTTGGGCTGGCATAATGGTTAACGCTGGCCGGCGTCCCCCAAGGTACTGAAATACAGTCCGAAATCTCGTCCCCGTCGCGGCTCTTAGGCGACGTAAACGCGTAATTTAATTTCAATTTGGACAGATCGTGACGGGATCATGTCAAACAAAGCAATGATCCACCTCTGTTTAACCACATTCGCGCAAGAATATTTGGGTTGTCAGGATATTCGGTCGCTCCCAATTATCCGCCCCGACACAAAGGCACACCCGCAGAAGGGGGGCCGACCGCGGAGAGTGGGGAGAGACGCTCTAAACTTGCGGACCGGGAGTTTGAGCTACTAACGAGAGCCAGCACACAACCGGAGCTGGCCGCGATCACAGGGAACACGACGAAAAACCGGGCGTTCACATCCCGGCGGCGGTGCTCTGTCGATTTAGACAAGGAAGACGTGCTGTGATCCGATCAAGCTTCCTCTCTCAGGCTGGCGCCGCCATGCGCGCGTGTGTGGCTGTGCTTGCGTTTGCGGCCGCCGGCGCAACGGCGGCCCGGGCTGCCGACATCCCGGCCGACCTCAACATCGACCTGTCCTCCGTCGTCGTCTCCAAGGACGAACTCGTCTGCCTGGCGCTCAATGACTATTGGGAAGCGCGTAGCGAGACCATGGCGGGGCGTATCGCCGTCGCCCAGGTCGTCATGAACCGCGCGATGGATTCCCGCTTCCCCTCGAACATCTGTGAAGTGGTGAAGCAGAACTTCTTCCAGGGCGCGCTCAACAAGTGTCAGTTCTCGTGGTTCTGCGACGATCGCGCCGACACGCCGTATGAAGCCGACGCTTGGCGAACCTCACTGAAGATCGCTGCGGCGATGCTGCAGAAAGACTCTTCGATCCCCGATCCTACCGGCGGCGCCCTCTGGTATCACGCCGATCACGTTCGCCCATCGTGGACCGGCAACTATGAAACCACCACCATGATCGGCAGCCATGTGTTTTACCGTGACGCCGACAGCCCGAATCGTCAGCAGGCGCGCAAGCCGTTCATCTACCGTCTGAACGCTTTCGCGGAATATGTGAGCAAGCATCAGGGCCGCCGTACGACGGCCGTGGCCTCGGCCGCGACCAGCTCAACCGTACCGATGCAACGCGGCGCCGCTCCGGTTCAGCCAATCGCGCGCTAAACCGGCTTCGCGGCGCATTTCGGGATCACGAACGTAAGTGTCCAGCACTTCGTCGACTGTGCGCCAGAACGCGTGCCCGTGATTGAGATGCCGCAGATGCGCGACTTCGTGCGCGGCCACGTAGGTTAAAACGGGCAGCGGCGCGAGGATCAGCCGCCAGGAAAAGGACAGCCGCCCGTCTGGAGAACAGCTCCCCCAGCGGGAACAGGTGTCGCGCACGGTCACATGTTTGACCTTGCAGGCGATCTGTTCGGCCATGGCATGCACCATAGGCGTCAGAACACGGCGCGTTTCGTCCTTGAGCCAATCCGTCATACGCCGTGCCGCGAATTCGGGCCGGCCGGAGATCATCACGGTCTCGCCGTCGCGCCACACCCCGCCGCGGCCTTCAGGCGCTAAGCGTAGGATGTGATCCTTGCCTGCGATGGGAATGCTGGCGCCGTCGGCGAAGCGGATCGGTGTGGGAAGCGCGGACAGATGCTGTCTGATCCAGTCCACGCGGCTGGCCAGGAATTTCAAGGTGACTGCGGCGCTCGCGCGTCTTGGCCGCACGAGGACGATCTGGCCCGCGGCCGGATCGAGGCGTACGCAGAGCCGGCGCGCACGCGGGTTATGAACGCACACCACGCGCGCGGCGAGATCGGCGGGCAGGGCCTGCGTGAGATCAAGCTCGACGTCGAAGCCGGCACTTACCCTCATGGAACGATGTGGTCCTCCAAGGGCCCCGCGTCGCGCTCCGAGATAACGCGTCCCCGCACGGAGATGCCCGCGGCGTGAACGCTCTCCGGGTCATGGGTGATGAGAGGATGCCATTGCGGCAGATCTTCGCCCGCCGCGACCAGACGGTAGGCGCAGGTGCTCGGCAGCCAGGCGAGATCCGCGACATTGTCCGGCGTCAGCACGACGCAGTCGCGCACCAGGCGCTTGCGGCGCGGATAGTTTTTACATTTGCAGGTGTCGCCATCCAGAAGGCGGCAAGCCACGTTGGTTTTGAGGGCGGGCCCCTTGGGCTGAGCGATCTTATGCAGACAGCATTGCCCGCATCCATCGCACAAACTTTCCCATTCTTCCGGTGTCATCTCCGCCAGCGTTTTGGTGCGCCAGAACGCGGCCCGCGTGGTCACTTCGCGACCTCGCGGCGGATATAGTCCGCGATGTCCTTGCCGGTCGCGCCCGTCGAGAAGTGGGTGAGATACTTCCCTTCGGGATCCATGAGGAAGATGAGCCCGCTGTGTTCGACGGTGTAGTCGCCCGTCTCCTTGCCCTCGGCGTCCTTCATGGGCGCCTTGCGGTAGAAGACGCGGAACGCTTTTGTTGCGGCCGTGACCTGATCGACGGTCCCGGTAAGTCCGACAAAGCGCGGGTGGAACGCGCTGACGTAAGCGCCCACCGCTTCGACCGTGTCGCGTTCGGGGTCGACGCTGATGAAGACCGGCGTCACGCGCTCGCCGGCAGGGCCAGCCTGTTCGATGCCGTCGGTCATGACTTGCAGCGTCAGCGGACAGATGTCCGGGCAATGTGTGAATCCGAAGAAGAGCAGGTGATAGCCGCCGAGGAGATTGGCTTCGGTGAAGGTGTTGCCCTTGCCGTCGACCAGCGTGAATGGGCCGCCGATCGCAACCGTGCCGCCGGTATCGCCGGACGGCGGCGCTTGCGGACGCAGGCCCGGATAGTAGAGCGCAAGCATCGCGAAGGTGCCGAGGAGGATGATCGAAGCGATAAGGAGCCGGCGGATGATCATGCGCGCATTACTTCAACAACTGCAGACGGCGGTCAATTTCATTGCGCAGGGCCGAACCTTCCTGCGTCGCCTTTTGCGCTTTTTGCCAGAAGCCGCGCGCGCCGGCCGTGTCGCCCGTCTTCGCGCGGCCAAGGCCGGCGAGGTAGAGCGCCTCGGGTTGCTCGGGCTGCAGCTTCAGGATTTCGGCGACGGTCGCGTTCAGTTCCGGCGGCAGCGGCGCTTGCGCATTCGGATCGACATCCATCATCAGGAGGCCAGCGTACTGCAGCCGCGGGGTAACGTCGGCGGGCTTGAGGGCGATGGCCTTCTTATAAGCCTCACCGGCCTTGTCCGGCTGACGCAGCACGGTGTAGGAGCGGCCCAGCATCATCCAGCCGTCGTAGTCGGCGGGGTTCTGCTCGAGACGTGCGGCAAGTCCGGCCACCATGCCCTCGATCATTTTGGTCTGTTCGGGATCGTCGCCGGGCCCGGCCGCGGGCGTAGCGGGGGCGGATGCCGGCGGGGCCTTCGTCGCCGCCATGGCTTGCGCGGTGGCTTTGGCGTCCTGAGGCAGAAGATCGAGGGGATGCTTGGGCTCAACCGACATGGGCGCGATGCTTGCATCCTGCGCGACGGCCGCCATTTGCTGGCGCACCATGTCCACCCACGGGGCATCGGCGGGCGCCGAGCCCGTAAGCTCGCGCCAAATCGCGATCGCGTTCTTCGGGTTGCCGTTACCGGCCTGTTCAAGACCGAGGTAGAAGCGCGCACGCGGATCGTTGCGGTCGAGGGTGAGCGCGCTCATGAGCGCGGCATGCGCCTCCTCGGTGACGCGTCCGTTCTGCATCGCCGACAAGGCTTCCCCAAGGCTTGAATAGGCTTCGGCATTGGGCTGAAGTTCCGTCAGACGTTTGAATGCCTGGGCGGCGTCTTCGAAACGGCCGAGCTCCCTGTAGGTACGGCCAAGGATCGCGTACCCTTCCGGATTGTTGGGTTCGCTGGCCACCCGGGCCGCAAGCCGGTCCACGAGGGCATCGATGTCCGTGGTCGGCATATCGCCGCTGCCGCGGGCTTCCAGCGCGGCGAGCTGCGCCTGCTCGGGGTCCGGCGTGCCAACCTTCAGGTAAACGCTAATGGCAATGAGCGGAACGGCAACGGCCGTGATGCCGACGCCGATCAATCGCGAGCGATTGGTGCCGGTGGTGACCGTTTCCGCCGGCGCGCGCCCGACCGCGAGGATACGCCGCTGAATCTCAAGGCGCGCCGCGTCGGCCTCCGAGGCCGTGAGAACGCCGCGTGCGAGATCGCGATCGACTTCCTTCAGTTGGTCCTGAAAGACGGTGATGTCGTAGTCGGCGCGGGTCGCGACGGATTGTCCGCGGCGCAAGACCGGCCACGCGAGTACGCCGACAACAACAAGACTGATTCCAAGCGCGATCCAGATCATGGTGTGCGCTCTCCGGGCGCGAGTTCTTCAAGCGTGGCTTTTTCCTCTGGACTCAGTGGCGCCGGACCTGCGACGGGCGTTCCGTGCAGACGGCGATAAACCACAACAGCGCCCAGAAGGAGCACGATGAAGGGACCGAACCACAGAAGATAGGTGCTCGCCATGAAACGGGGTTTCAGAAGGACGTAGTCGCCGTAACGGCTGACAAGGAACTGAATGACTTGTTCGTTGCTGTCGCCGGCCAAGATGCGCGTGCGCAGCAGAAGCCGCATGTCCTTGGCAATATCGGCGTTGGATTCGTCGATGGTCTCGTTCTGGCAGACCACGCAGCGCAAGTGCTTGCTGACCTCGCGGGCGCGGGCCTCGAGGGCGGGATCTTTCAGCATCTCGCTCGGTTCGACGGCATGAACCGCGCCGGCGAAGAAGAGGGCGAACAGAAGGACGAGGATTCTCATTTATTGAGCTGCGCGATGAGGGGCTGAATCGTGTCGCGCCAAACTTCACGGGTGATGATCCCGGTCACTTTGTAGCGGATGATGCCTTCCTTATCGATCAGGAAGGATTCCGGCGCGGCGGTCACGCCGAGATTGATGATGGTCTGACTGTGCGGGTCCTGGCCGATCTTGGTGAAAGGATTCCCGTACTTCTCCAGCCACGCGAGGCTGCGTTCAGGCGTGTCACGCCAGGCGATCCCATAGATCGGGATTTCACCCGTCTTGGCGATCTCCATCAGGAACGGATGCTCGACGGTGCAGGCCACGCACCAGGAGCCCCAGATGTTGATGAGGCTCACCTTGCCCTTGAGGTCGTTGCTGGTGAACGCGTCACCCAGGCCCGGCAGCGGCGGAAGATTGAACTCCGGCGCCGGTGTGTTCAACAGAACGGTCGGAATGACCTTCGGGTCATAGCCACCGGAAATGTCGGACAAGCGCTTGGCGAATACGCCGCCGAGGGCCAGGACGGCCGCGAGCGGAATAAGGTACGGCCAGCGCTTGGCGCGCGGCTTGGTGTCGGGGGCGGTTGTGTCGGTCATTCCGCGGCCACCGGAACGGGCATGGCTTGGGGTGCGGTGCGGCGCGGTGCGCCCACACGGTGGCGGCGGTCGGTCAACGAGACGAGGCCGCCAAAGCCCATGAGCAGGATGCCGTACCACAAGAACGGCACTAGCGGCTCATGATAGAAGCGCGTCACGTAGGAACCATCGTCCCCCTGTTTTTCGCCCAGCGTCGTGAGAAGGTCCGAGGCATAGGTGGTATGGATCGAGGAAAAGGTGGTCTGCTCCGGCGGCTGCACGAAGGCGCGCCGTTCGGGATGCAAGGTCGCCACCAGTTTATCCCCGCGCTTGACCTCGATGGTCGCGCGTTCGGCGGTGAAATTGGAGCCCGGCACTTCCGTCACGCCCTTGAAGGTGAGCGCATACCCCGCGAGTTGCACGGTTTCGCCCGGCGCTTGGATCTGGATGGTTTCGGTCTTCCACGCGGAAGCGCCTGAAACGCCGGCGATCAGGATCGCCATGCCGAGGTGCGCGATGGTCATGCCGTGCGCGGCGCGCGGCAGGTTCGCAATGCGCGCCCAGGAGCCGGTGCGGCCGAACTTCACGCGCTCGCTCCATTCGATGAGGCTGGAGGCGGCAAGCCACACGGCCATGCCGATGCCGAAGGCGCCGCCGATGTCCGTGACGCTGAACCCGGCGATGACCATGGTCACCACAATGGCGGCGACCGAGAGGCCCGCGGCGAGCTTGAGGCGGGACAGCGCTCCCGCGAGATCGCCGCGCTTCCAGGCAAGCAGCGGACCAATGCCCATCAGAAGAATGAGCGGGATCATCAGCGGGATGAACACCCCGTTGAAGTAGGGCGAGCCGACCGAGATGCGTCCGCCCGCGAGGGTCTCGGTGATGAGCGGATACAAGGTGCCGAGCAGCACCGTCGCGCAGGCGGTGGTGAGCAGGAGATTGTTGATGAGGAGGCCCCCTTCGCGCGAGATCGGCGCGAAGACACCGCCACCTTCCATCTGCGGCGCGCGAATGGCGTAGAGCGTCAACGAGCCGCCGATGGCAACCGCGAGCAGGATGAGGATGAACACGCCGCGCGTCGGGTCGGAGGCGAAGGCATGCACGGACGTCAGCACGCCCGAGCGCACGAGGAAGGTGCCCAGCAACGACATGGAGAAGGTGAGGATCGCGAGAAGGATGGTCCAGCTCTTGAGAGCTTCACGCTTCTCGACGACGATTGCCGAATGCAGAAGCGCTGTGCCGGTCAACCACGGGATGAATGAAGCATTTTCGACCGGGTCCCACATCCACCAGCCGCCCCAGCCGAGCGTGTAATAGGCCCACCAGCTGCCGAGCCCGATGCCGAGGGTGAGCGAAGTCCAGGCCGCGAGCGTCCAGGGACGTACCCAACGCGCCCAGGTCGCGTCCACACGGCCTTCGATGAGCGCGGCGACCGCGAAGGAGAAGGCCATCGAAAAGCCGACGTAGCCGAAGTAGAGCATCGGCGGATGTACGGCGAGGCCGGGATCCTGAAGGATCGGATTAAGGCCGTTTCCTTCCGCCGGGGTTGGGAACAGGCGCAGGAACGGGTTGGACGTGAAGAGGATGAAGGCGATGAAGCCCACGCTGATCATGCCTTGTACCGCAAGCGCCCGGGCGCGCAGCGCCGGCGGCAGATTGCGGCCGAGCACGGCGACGAGTGCGCCGAAGATGGAGAGGATCGTGACCCATAGGACCAGCGAACCCTCGTGGTTCCCCCACACGCCGCTGATCTTGTAGATGAGCGGCTTGGCGGAATGCGAGTTCTCGTAGACGCCGACGACTGAGAAGTCCGACGTCACATAAGCGTGAATCAGTGTGGCGAAGGCGAAGCCGACAAGGACGAACTGCAGCACGGCGGACTGCCGCGCGACATTCATCCAGGCGACGTTGCCGCGCGCGGCGCCGATCAGCGGCACGCTCGATTGAATCAAGGCCACAGCCAGGGCCAGGGCGAGCGCGAAGTGTCCTAGCTCGATAATCATCAGGTCGCCCCGTTTCTAAGATCGTTACGTCAGTTGTTGTTCATGCCGGCGGGCGGAGCCTCGCCTTCTTTCCAGTGGCCACTGTCCTTGAGGGCTTTGGCCACTTCGGGCGGCATGTAGTTCTCGTCGTGTTTGGCGAGCACGTTGCTGGCGATGAATGCGCCGTTGTTCATGCGCCCTTCCGCCACCACGCCCTGACCTTCGCGGAACAGGTCCGGAAGGATGCCGACGTATTTCACGCTTACGGTCGCGGCGGCGTCGGTGAGGTCGAAGGAGATGTTCTGGCCTTCCTTCACCAGGCTGCCGCCGGCAACAAGGCCGCCGATACGGCAGCGTTGTTCGCAAACCGGTTTCTCGGCGATGTCCTTCGGGCTGTAGAAGAAGACGATGTTGTCCTGAAAGGCGGTCAGCACCAGCGCGGCGCCCGCGCCGAGACCGAGCAGACCGAGAAGGACGAAATAAAGACGGCGGCGCTTGCGGGTCATTTGCGGTTCGCTTTCATTTCCTCGAATTCGCGTGTGCGGGCTTTCAAGGTGCGGCGTGAGACCACCAGCATTCCCACCAGCGCGACGGTTGCGAGGCCATAGGCGGTCCATACCCAGGCGGCGTAACCGCCCATATCGATAAAAGCCGCGAAATTTTCAAAAGCCATGGACATTACTCCGCCGGTTGCGCGGCCGAGTGGCCGGCGATCTGCGAGAGACGCGCGTTGCGGATTTTCGCCGCCAGCAGCTCGCTGCGTAGCCGCAGGACCAGCAGGGCGAAATAGAACATCGTGAATGCGCCCATCATCAGGAACAGCGGCAGCAGGATCGAGCTATGCACGGAGCTGTCGACGCCTTCCTTGCTGGCTTTGATGATCGATGGCTGATGGAGGGTGTTCCACCACTCGACGGAGAAATGAATGATGGGAACGTTCACCGAGCCGACCAGCGCGAGAATGGCGGCGGCTTTGTCACCGCGCTCGGAATCCTCGAAGGCGTCGGCGAGGGCGATGTAGCCGATATAAAGGAAGAAGAGGATGAGCGTGGACGTGAGGCGTGCGTCCCATACCCAGAAGGTGCCCCACATCGGCTGGCCCCAGAGCATGCCGGTGATGAGCGCGAGCGCACAGAACACGGCGCCCATGGGGGCGGAGGCGCGCGCGACGAGGTTGGCCATGGGATGGCGCCAGATGAGGAACATGGCACTGTTCGCGGCGATGATCCCGTAAATCATCATCATGAGCCATGCCGAGGAGACGTGGATGTACATGATGCGGACGGTCTCGCCCTGCTGGTAGTCCGGGGGCGAGAACATCAGCGCGATCGGGATGGCGGCGGCGAACAGAAGCACGCAGATCCCCGCCACCCACGGATAGATGGCGTTGGCGATGCGCATGAACTGCGTCGGGTTGGCGAACTTATGCACGAACTGTCCTCAAGCTAGGCTGGTTTAGCGCGCGGAAAGGGCGCACCGCCAGCGCTAATAATATAGGGCTAAAGCCCTGAGAATCCGACATCTCTCGCGTGAAATCCCCGATAGGAAACACGTTGTTACCGCCCTGATACCTACTCGGCGGCTTGCCGCAGCGCAGCAGCGGTCCCAAAGGGACAAAGCGTGACGGCAATCAGGGCAAAACCCCCGAGGATGGAAAGCATTGGAGCGCTGGGCATGCCGGTGAGAGCTGCTTCCACCGCCGCGGTCCCGAAGATCAGAACCGGGATGTACAGCGGCAGCACGAGCAGCGACAGCAAGACGCCGCCGCGCCGCGCGCCGAGCACCAGCGCAGCTCCAAGTGCCCCGACAAGGCTCACGGTCGGCGTTCCAAGAAGCAGCGCCAGCACCAAAGTGCCATAGCCTTCCGCCGGAAGCTGCAAGGTAACCGCCAAAACAGGCGACATGATGATCAAAGGAACACCGGTCGTGAGCCAGTGGGCGATGACTTTCGCCAGCACGACGAGAGTCATGGACTGGCCGTTGAGAAGAAGTTGGTCGAGAGTGCCGTCTTCGAAGTCGACCGTGAACACACGATCGAGTGAAAGCAGCGCCGCGAGCAGCGCCGCGACCCATACGACGCCCGCCGCGATGCGCGACAAGACTTCCGCTTCAGGGCCGACGCCGAAGGGAAAAAGCACGGTGGCGATGGCGAAAAACGCGATGACGGTAAGGCTATCGGCGCTTTGGCGCAGGGCCAGTTTCAGGTCGCGCGACAAAAGCGCCGTGAACACGCTCATGTTTCATCCCACTGCATGACTTCGGTGGGCGTGAATTTATCGAGCGCGAGGGTCGTGCCGCCGCTCACCAGATCGGCGCCGTGGCTGGCCAGAATGACCATGCCGCCTTTCGCGCGGTGATCGGCGATGGTCCGCGTGAGCGCGTTCAAGGAGCGGTCATCGAGCGCGTTGGCCGGTTCATCCAGCAGCCAGAGCGGCGCGGGGCTTGCGATCAGACGCGCGAGGGCCAGGCGGTGGCGCTGGCCTGCCGACAGAAGGCGGGCCGGAAAATCGGCGAGCGCGGCTAAACCAAACGCTTCCATCGCATCGACCACGCGTGAGGCGTCGCCCGTGTTCCAGAAGTCCCGCCAGAAGGTCAGGTTCTCGCGCACGGTGAAGGCGGGTTTGATCGCGTCCAGGTGGCCGATGAAGCGCAGGTGTTTTCCGTGCGCGTCGGAATCCTCGAGCGCCGCGCCGGACCACTTGAGCTGACCGGTGACGGGGCGGGCCAAGCCCGCCATCAGGCGCAGGAGGGTGGTCTTTCCGCTGCCGTTGGGACCGCGCAGCACGATGGCGCCGCCGGCCGCCACGGAAAAATGGAGCTGAGTGAACACCATCCGCCCGCCGCGTCGGCAGGTGAGGTTTTCGCCCGAAAAGGTAGCTGTTTCAAAGGTGTCGCTGATGCTCACGGGCCGGACCATACCAGAGGATTTCCGGGGCGCCAGGACTTATGCGGGGAGAAAAAATGGCGGCCGGCGTGGGGTGGGGAGAGGGGGGGGGGGGAGGGCGGGCGGCCGGTGGGGGTTTTCGGGGAAAGGAAGGGGAAGCCACCTAACGGGCGAAAAGGCCGCCCGAAGGAGCGAAGGGCGTCTTTTCCCATGGCCCTTATCTAACGATTGGAATATGGCCCTTTTGGGGTACCACCAGAGGTGTGGGTAAGTTCGTCCGGACCTGAATACGGATTCAAAAAACCCCAATAGTCCCAAAGCGTTGGCGATGATTTTTGCACTGCGCAACCCCTGGACTTTGTGGCCGATATGTGGATGATGCCGACTTGGAGAAAACCGGGACGATAAGCCGGGGTGGGGACAGCACGCTGCGCGGGTACCGGCCAAGCCGCTACATCCAAGCGCGACCTTCCCGTTTCGGCTCATACCGTCCCTTTTGTATGCGCGGTCAAGGAGCCCCAAATGCGTCTTAGCGGTCACGACAGTCTGAAAACCCGTCGCACTCTTACGGTCGGGGGGAAGAGCTACGATTACTTCAGCCTTCCGGCGGCCGCGGAAAAGCTCGGCGACGTTTCGCGTCTGCCGTTCTCGATGAAGGTGCTCCTGGAGAATCTCTTGCGCTTCGAAGATGGCTCCTCGGTCACGCCCGATCATCTGAAAGCCCTCGTCGGTTGGCTGAAGGACAAGAAATCGGATCAGGAAATCGCGTACCGCCCGGCGCGCGTGCTGATGCAGGACTTCACCGGCGTGCCGGCGGTGGTCGACCTTGCCGCGATGCGCGAAGCGATCAAGGCGCTCGGCGGCGATCCGCAGAAGATCAATCCGCTCTCGCCCGTCGATCTCGTCATCGATCACTCGGTGATGGTCGACGCCTACGCCAGTTCCACCTCGTTGCAGCAAAACATCGATCTCGAATTCGAGCGGAACGGCGAGCGTTATCAGTTCCTGCGTTGGGGCCAGATGGGCTTCAACAACTTCCGCGTCGTTCCGCCGGGCACGGGCATCTGTCACCAGGTGAACGTCGAATATCTCGCGCAGGTCGTCTGGACCGGCGAAGAGGGCGGAAAGACCCTCGCGTATCCCGACACGCTGGTCGGCACAGATTCCCACACCACGATGGTGAATGGCCTTGCCGTGTTGGGCTGGGGCGTGGGTGGCATCGAAGCCGAAGCGGCTATGCTCGGCCAGCCGACGCCGATGCTTATCCCGGAAGTGATCGGGTTCAAGCTCACCGGTAAGCTCAAGGAAGGCACCACGGCGACCGACCTGGTGCTCACCGTCACGCAGATGCTGCGCAAGAAAGGCGTGGTCGGCAAGTTCGTTGAATTCTACGGCCCCGGCCTCACCGATCTGTCGCTCACCGATCGCGCGACCATCGCCAACATGGCGCCCGAATACGGCGCGACTTGCGGCTTCTTCCCGATCGACGCGGAAACCTGCCGCTTCCTCGCTTTCTCGGGCCGTGATCCGCAACGCGTCGCGCTCGTCGAGGCTTATGCGAAGGCGCAAGGCATGTGGCGCGACGAAAGCACGCCGGATCCGGTGTTCACCGACACGCTCTCGCTCGACATGAGCACGGTCGAGCCCTCGCTCGCCGGTCCGAAGCGTCCGCAGGACCGCGTGACGCTGTCCAGCGCGTCCTCGGAGTTCGCCAAAGCGCTTAAAGACGGCTTCAATCATCCGGTGCCGGTATCGAGCGATATTGTCGGCCTTGCCGGACCCGGCGCAAAGACGAAGTTGGAAGACGGCGATGTCGTGATCGCCGCCATCACGTCCTGCACCAATACCTCAAACCCGTCGGTGCTGTTCGCCGCCGGTTTGCTCGCGCGTAAGGCCCGCGAGAAGGGTTTGACCCGCAAGCCGTGGGTGAAGAGCTCGCTCGCGCCCGGTTCGCAGGTCGTTACCGACTATCTGACGAAAGCCGGTCTGCAGGCCGATCTCGATGCGCTCGGCTTCAACACGGTGGGCTACGGCTGCACGACCTGCATCGGTAACTCGGGCCCGCTCGACGACAACGTTGCCAAGTCCATTGAAGGCGGCGATCTCGTCGTCACCGCTGTCCTGTCCGGCAACCGCAACTTCGAAGGCCGCATCAGCCCGCATGTGAAGGCGAACTACCTTGCCTCGCCGCCGCTGGTGGTCGCCTACGCATTGTTCGGCACCATGTTCAAGGACATCACCACGGAGGCGATCGGCACTGGCAAGGATGGCAAGCCGGTCTACCTCAAGGACATCTGGCCGACGTCGAAGGAAGTCTCGGAGTTCATCGAGCAGTTCCTCACCCGCGAGATGTTCGCCAGCCGCTACTCCGACGTCTTCAAGGGCCCGGCCCCATGGCAGGCCGTAAAAGCTTCGAAGAGCGAGACCTACACCTGGGATACGAAGTCGACCTACGTCGCCAACCCGCCGTATTTCGCCGGCATGGGTAAGACGCCGAAGGCGCTTTCGGACATCAAGGGCGCTCGCCCGATGGCGATCCTCGGGGATTCCGTGACCACCGATCACATCTCGCCCGCGGGCTCGATCAAGAAAGACAGCCCGGCCGGCAAGTACCTGATCGCGCACGGCGTCCAACCGAAGGACTTCAACTCCTACGGCGCGCGCCGCGGCCACCACGAAGTCATGATGCGCGGTACGTTCGCCAACATCCGCATCAAGAACGAGATGGTGCCGGGCGTCGAAGGCGGCATTACCAAGCACCAGCCGTCGGGCGAAGTCATGCCGATCTATGACGCCGCGATGAAGTATCAGGCCGAAGGCACGCCGCTTGTCGTCGTTGCTGGCAAGGAATACGGCACTGGTTCGTCGCGCGATTGGGCCGCGAAGGGCACCAACCTCCTCGGTGTGAAGGCCGTGCTGGTCGAAAGCTTCGAGCGTATCCACCGTTCGAACCTGGTCGGCATGGGCGTGCTGCCCCTGCAGTTCAAGGGCGACATGACCCGCAAGAGCTTGAACCTCGACGGTACCGAAACCTTCGATGTCACCGGCATCAATTCCCTGAAGCCGCTCGGCGATGTCAGCGTCACGATCCACCGTGCGAACGGCAAGAGCGAGACGGTCACGGTGCAGTGCCGCATCGATACGGCCGGCGAGCTCGACTACTACAAGAGCGGCGGCGTGCTGCACTACGTGCTGCGCACGCTGGCGGCCTAGGCGCGGGCGGCGCGGGTTTCCGCGCCGTGTCGCTGCTTAACGCCGACACACTTCTGGGGCAGGCGATCGCCGCGCAGAACGCGAATGATTTCGCGCGCGCGGCGACGCTTTACCAGCAAGTGATCGCACTCGCGCCGAACCGGCCCGAGGCCTACGTCAATCTTGGCCTCATGCATCAGAATTCCGGCCGGCTCGATGTCGCGGAGAAATTTTACCGTGGCGCCATCAAGGTCGCGCCCAAACTGGCCATCGCGCATCTCAATCTTGGCGTCGTGCATGTGCAGCGCGGCGAGGAGGATGCGGCGGTGGCTTGCTTCCAGCAGGCCCTTAGGCTCGATCCTAATCGGAAAGACGCGCTGCTCAATCTGGCGGGCGCGTACGAGCGTACCGGGGAAATCGAGAGCGCGGCGAAAGCGCTAGATCGTTTGATTGCGCTGGCGCCAGCCGACATCACCGCCAATATGGCGCGCGCCAACGCGATGTTCATGTTGGGGCGCTGGCGGGACGCGTGGGCTTCCTATCACCGCCGTCACGCGATTTTCTGGGGTGAGGGCCGCGCGCTTCCGGGCCGCCCCTGGCGCGGCGAGGACATTGCCGGGAAAACGGTGCTGCTGTCCTTCGAGCAAGGCCTCGGCGAACAAATCATGTTTGCATCGATGGTGCCCGAGATTGCGCGCGTGGCCCAGCATGTCGTCGTCGAATGCGAAGCGCGTCTCGTGGCGTTATTCCGCCGCTCCTTCCCCGATGTTGAAGCCGTGCCCTGGAGCGCGGACTGGCATCCGCGTGTGCGCGGCGCCGATATCGATTTTCACGCGGCGCTCGGCGACCCGGGCTTGTGGCTGCGGGACGGTTTCGAAAGCTTCGCTGCGCACGACGGCTACCTCGTCCCCGACGCCACGCGCGCAGCCGATCTTCGTCAGCGGTACGGCGCGCTGGCGAACGGCAAAAGAATCGTGGGGCTTGCGTGGCACAGCGCGGCTGTTCCCTTTGGGCCGCAGAAAAGCATTCCGCCGGCGGCTCTGGCGCCCTTGCTCGCGCGTGAGGATATTTTTTGGATCAATCTCCAGCACGGTCCGGCGCGCGGCGAAATCGGAGCGCCGCTGTGGGCCGATCCCACCATCGACCCCGCCGGCGATTTTGATCTGCTCGCCGCGCAAATCGCGGCCCTCGATATCGTCGTGAGCGCGAGCACCGCCACAGCCCATGTGGCGGGGAGCATTGGCAAGCCAACGCGGCTCATTCTTCCCAAGGTTCTTGGGCGTCATTGGTATTGGTTCCCAGAGCGCGATGCGAACCCCTGGTACCCGTCTGTGAAAACATTCGTTCAAGACCGAGACGGCGTCTGGGACGACGCGATCGCACGCGCCGCGGCGGCGCTCTGATTGACAATCGCATATCTGAAGCGCTAGATGCGGCCATGAGCAACGCGCGCCTTTTCTCGACTACGACCACCACCACGACCCACCTGGCTGGGCCGTTGGGATGGTGCGCGCGCTAAAGCTCATACTTGCGTCACACCCCAAAAGGCCCCGCCGGCAACGGACGGGGCTTTTGGTTTTTTAGCGCGCCCCGTCCGTCCTGGCTCATTCAGGAGAAACGGACATGGATTCCATCGATCATCGCTTGCTCGGACGAAAACTCGGGCTCTTCCATCAACAAGAAGAAGGGCCGGGCATGGTGTTCTGGCACCCGCGCGGCTTTGCGCTCTATCACCTTATCGAGGACTACATCCGCGCACACATGCGCAAAATCGGCTTCGCTGAGATCAGGACGCCGCAAGTTCTGTCACGGTCGCTCTGGGAGAAAAGCGGGCACTGGGAAAAGTTTGGCGGCAACATGTTTTCTTTCCACCAGGACGGCGAGGACGGCCACCGCGACTACGCCCTGAAGCCCATGAGTTGTCCCGGTCATGTGCAGGTCTTCAATGCCGACCTGCGTTCGTTCCGCGATCTGCCGCTGCGTTACGCGGAATTCGGCGTATGTCATCGCAACGAACCCTCGGGGGCATTAGCGGGCCTGATGCGTACGCGCGCCTTCGTGCAGGACGATGCGCATATCTTCTGTCTTGAGGAGCATGTGGTGCCCGAGGTCGCGCGTTTTTGCGGGCTCCTGCGCACGGTCTATGCGGACTTCGGCTTCGAGGATGTGATCGTCGGCTTCTCGACGCGTCCGGCGGTGCGCGAGGGCGCTGACGATGTGTGGGATCGCGCGGAAGCCGCGTTGATGGCGGCTACCGATGCCGCCGGCCTGAAGTACCGGCTGCAGCCGGGAGAGGGCGCTTTCTATGGGCCGAAACTAGAGTTCGCGCTGAAGGATGCGCGGGGGCGCGAATGGCAATGCGGGACCATCCAACTCGACTTTGTCCTGCCAGAGAAACTCGATGCACGCTATGTCGACTCGCAGAACAACCGCCCGCGCCCGGTGATGATCCATCATGCGGTCCTTGGAAGTATCGAACGCTTCATCGCCATTCTCTTGGAGCATTATGAAGGGCGGCTGCCGCTGTGGCTCGCACCCGATCAGATTGCGGTTGCCTCAGTGACAAGCGCGGCCGCCGACTATGCGCGCAAGGTCTATGAGGCCCTAGCCGCAGCCGGTTTGCGGGCCATGGTTGATACGCGCGAGGAGCGCATCGGGCGTAAGCTCGCCGAGGCGCGCCGGTCGTACATCCCGGCCTTCATCGCGGTCGGCGCAACGGAATCCACGAACGGTACGGTCGCGCTCCGCCGTCCCGACGGCGGTCAGGAGGTGATCGATCTCGATGTGGCTATTGAACGCCTCCGGGCGGAGGCGCGTAAATGAGCTACAAGCCTTTTTCCATGATGCGGGCGAGACGGCGCGCAAACGCAGCGGGATCTGGCACGGCCTCGCCCTCGACGATCCGCGCTTGGTCGAGCAGCAGAAGCGCCGCGTCGTTCAGCGGCTCGCCGTCCAGGGACTCGATCCGCTTGATCAGCGCGTGTTTGGGATTTACCTCGAGCACCTTGCGGATGCCGAGGTCTGCGCCTTCGCCGTGCTGCTTCAGCATGCGCGCGAGATGCAGGCTCATGCCGCCGGTGTCGGCCACCAGGCACACCGGGCTTTCGGTGAGGCGTACCGAGGCGCGAACGTCGGCGACGGTGTCGCCCAGCACCGTCTTTAGCTTCGCGATAGCGCCGGCCACGTCGGCGGCGGGTTCTTCGGGTTTCTCGTCCGGGCCCTTCACCTTGGACAAATCGGTGCCGGCTTCCGCCACCGATTTGAACGGCTTCTTGTCGTAGGCGTTCACCGAGGGCACCCAGAACTCGTCGATGGGGTCGGTCAGCAGAAGCACTTCAATGCCTTTGGCCGCGAAGCCTTCGAGCTGCGGGCTGGCTTTCAGCGCGTCGAGTTTCTCACCTGTGATGTAATAGATGGCCTCCTGACCGTCCTTCATACGGGCCGCATAGTCTTTCAGGCTCACCATGTCGCCGGCCGTGGTGGTGAAGCGCGCGAGATCGAGCAGGTCCTCGCGGCGCTCGAAGTCCTCATAGAGGCCTTCCTTGAACACCGGGCCGAAGGTTTTCCAGAACGCGCCGTAGGCTTCCGGATCGGCGGCGCGGTCCTTGAGATCTTTCAGAAGGCGCTTCACCAGGCCGCCCTGGATTTTGCGCAGCATCGGGTTGTCCTGGAGCATCTCGCGGCTGATGTTCAGCGGAAGGTCCGAGGAATCCACTACCCCGCGGACGAAACGCAGATAGCGGGGTAGCATCCCGTCCAACGAGTCGGAGATGAACACACGATTCACATAGAGCCGGACTTGGCCTTTGCGTTCCGGATGGAACAGGTCGAAGGGCTTCTGTGACGGGATGAACAGAAGCGCGGTGTACTCGATCGCGCCTTCTGCCCGGTAGTGCAACGTGTGCCACGGCTCGTCGAAGCCATGCCCGATGCTATGATAGAATTCGGCGTACTGCTCCGGCGTGATTTCGTTCTTGGAACGCATCCACAGCGCTGACGCGCTATTGAGCGTTTCATCCTTCGCGTCGGCCTCGCCGGCCGGCGCGTCCAGAATCACTGGAAGTGCGATGTGATCGGAGTAGGTCTTCACCACATGACGGAGGCGATGGGCGTCGAGGAAATCCTCGGCGTCTGGTTTCATGTGCAGCACGATGCGGGTGCCGCGCGCGGCATCGGCGCGCTCGCCCACGCTGAATTCGCCTTTCCCATCGCTGATCCATATCCAGCCGTGGGACTCGCCAGCCTTACGAGAGATCACCTCGACTTTGTCGGCGACCATGAAGGCCGAATAGAAGCCTACGCCGAACTGACCGATAAGGCTGACGTCCTTGGATTTGGCGTCCTTATCCTTCGCGAGCGCCTTGACGAATTCCGAGGTGCCGGACTTGGCGATGGTGCCGAGGTTGGCGATGAGTTCGTCGCGCGACATGCCGATGCCGTTGTCGGCGATGGTCAGCGTCTTCGCGGTTTTGTCGAACGCGATGTGGATCGCGAAGTCGGCGCCCCCGTCCTCAAGCAGCTTGGCTTCGGTCAGGGCCGCATAACGCAGCTTGTCGCACGCGTCCGACGCGTTCGAGATCAGTTCGCGCAGGAAAATCTCGCGATTCGAATAGAGCGAATGGACGACGATATCGAGAAGTTTGGCCACTTCGGCCTGGAACGCGCGCGTTTCCGGCGCTGAGGTTGTGCTGCTCATAGGCTTATTCCCTGCGAGGACGTGAAGATTCGTGTTTTGGCCCGGTTCGAGGAGACTCGGGCAGGCGCAGATATGTGTCGCGCGATTATATCTGGCAAGAGGTTCCAGCCCTTGTTCGAATTGTCTTTTTTCGTCCCAAAAGGGACTTGGGGGAGTTGCCCTTGGCCGTCCGAAGTTCCATCATTAGAGCAGGGGTGTTCCCCTGGGAGGCTCGCTTTGGACCGCCAGGGACAAAGGAGCCGAGTTTGGATCAACAGCGCGGAGCCTGAAATGCAAGTCCCAGTCCAGATTTCCTTCCACGGTCTCGACTCGTCTGAGGCGGTCGAAACCCGGATTCGGGAGAAGGTTGCGAAACTGGAGACGTACTTCGATCGGATAACTGGGTGCCGGATAGTTGTGGAACGGCATCATAGAAACCCGCATGCGAGCGCCAACGGGCAGCCCTATCATATTTCCATCGTGCTCGATGTGCCCGGCGACGAACTTGTCGTGAAGCGCGATCCGAAGCGCGAGGAGAGCCTCAAGGATCACGAAGACATTCAAGTTGCGTTGCGCGACGCCTTCGCCGCCATGGAACGCCAACTTAAGGACTATGTGCGCCGTCGCCGCGAAGGCCGCGGGGCAAAAGAAGCCGCGCGCGAACTCAACGAGGGACTCTAAACCCCTCCCTTCCGGAGGCTAGACGCGGGCCGTGACCGCTGATTTCAGTTCCGGGCCGGCGCCGGTGCCCCGCATCGGCGCCGTCACGGCCGTGCTTGGGCCGACCAACACCGGTAAAACCTATCTCGCGATGGACCGCATGCTCGGTCATGCCAGCGGCATGATCGGCTTTCCGCTGCGGCTGCTCGCGCGCGAGAATTACGATCGTGTTGTTCGCGCGCGCGGCGCGGGCGTGGTCGCACTGATTACCGGCGAGGAGAAAATCGTCCCGCCGAACCCGCGTTATTATATTTGCACGGTCGAAAGCATGCCGTTGGACCGTGACGTCGCGTTCCTCTGCGTCGACGAAATCCAGCTCGCGGCCGATTCAGACCGGGGTCACGTCTTCACGCACCGGCTTTTGCATGCGCGCGGCACCGTGGAAACCATGTTTCTCGGGGCCGAGACCATCAAACCGCTGATCCGGCGCCTTGTGCCGGGGGTCGAGTTCGTTACGCGCCCAAGGTTCTCGAAGCTCACCTATACCGGCGCGAAGAAGCTCACGCGTCTGCCGCGGCGCTCGGCCGTTGTCGCGTTCTCGGTGTCCGAGGTCTACGGTATCGCCGAGCTTATCCGCCGCCATCGCGGCGGCGCCGCCGTGGTGATGGGCGCCCTGTCGCCGCGCACGCGCAACGCTCAGGTCGCGCTCTATCAAAGCGGCGACGTGGACTACATGGTCGCCACGGACGCGATCGGCATGGGGCTTAACATGGACGTCGACCATGTGGCCTTCGCCTCCATGAGCAAATTCGACGGCCGCGCGCCGCGCGCGCTCAATGCCTCGGAGGTCGCCCAGATCGCCGGGCGCGCCGGCCGGCATATGAACGATGGCACCTTCGGCGTCACGGCGGAGGTGCCGGAGATCGATCCCGACATCACCGCGCGCGTGGAAGCGCACGAATTTCCGCCGTTGCAAAGTCTCTATTGGCGCAATAACGAGCTGCGCTTCACTTCGCTCGACGCCCTTCTCTCGTCGCTGAAGTATCCGCCGCCGTCGCCCTCCCTGGTGCGCCCGCCGCCGGCGGATGACCAATTGGTCCTCGAGGCGATGACAAAGGACGCTGTTGTGCGCGAGCGTGCCGTTTCACCCGCGCGCCTGCGGCTATTGTGGGATGTCGCCCAGGTCCCCGATTTTCGCAAAGTAAAACCGGAGTTCCACAGCCGCCTCATGGCGCAAGTCTACGACCATCTCACGCACGGCGACGAGGTCATGCCCAACGACTGGATCTCCGGACATGTGGACCGCCTCAACCGGACCGACGGCGACATCCATGTGCTCATGGACCGGATCGCCGCCATCCGCACCTGGACCTATCTATCCCACCGCGGCGATTGGATGCCCGACGCGCGCGAATGGCAGGGGAAAACCCGCGAAGTCGAAGACCGGCTGTCGGATGCTTTGCACGATAAACTCACAAAACAATTCGTCGACAGTCGTACCGCGCATCTGGTGAAGCGGCTGCGCGGGGATGATGTGATGGCGGCCGACATCGCCGATGACGGCGTGGTGAGCGTGGACGGTCATCGTCTCGGCCACCTTGAAGGTCTCCGTTTCCGTGCGGACCGGACCGGCTTGAAGACCGCCGACAAGGCGGTGCTCAATGCCGCCAACGCCGCGCTGAGGCCGCTGATCGCGGCCCGTATCGAGGCCATCATCGCGGCGGACGATAAAGATATCTCGCTCGATGACCAGGCGCGCATCGTTTGGCAGGACGAGGCGGTCGCGGTTTTGACCGGAGGCAACGAACCCTTGCGGCCCCAAATCGAGTTTCCGTCGGATGAGCGTATCGCGCCGGCCGACCGCTTGAAGCTCGAAGCCCGCCTGCGCGCTTGGTTGAGCGTCCACATCGGCCATCTGCTCGAGCCCTTGGCAAAAGCGCGGCAGGATGCCGCGCCGCCCGCGGTGCGCGGCATCCTCTTCCATCTCACGGAGACCCTAGGTGTCGTGCCGCGCGCGGTTGTCGAACAGCAGTTGCAAGCGCTCAGCGAAGGTGATCGGAAAGCGCTCGCGCGCTCCGGGGTGCGTTTCGGTTTGGAGCATGTCTTCATGCCGGCGCTTCTGAAGGCGGCCCCCGCGCGTTTGCGTGGCCAACTTTGGATCGCCGCGCACCGCGAAAATCCCCTCCCGCGTCTTCCGGCGCCGGGTCGCGTTTCGATACCGCTGGCGCCCGGTGTGCCCCACGATTTCTACCGCGCGTGCGGTTATCAGCCTCTGGGCGGCGCGGGCTATCGCATCGACATGCTTGAACGCTTCGCTGCGGCGGCACGCAAACTCGCACGCGAGAAAGTCGGTGTCTTGCCGCCGGAAACTCTTTCGTTATTGGGGATCAATGCGCCCACGGGCGCGGATGTCCTGCGCGCGCTCGGCTTCAAGGTGAAGATCGAAGAGTCCGGTCTTGTGTTCCGCTTGAAGCGCCGCCGGCCGCATCACCCGCCCGGCAAGCATAAACACAAGCCGCAGGCCGTGAAGGTGAACGAGGATTCTCCCTTCGCTAAACTCAAGCAATTGATGTCGCCGTGAGCGGCGGATCTTTGCGGTTGGACAAATGGCTGTGGTACGCGCGTTTCGCCAAGACACGCGCAATGGCACAGAAGCTCGTTGAACGCGGACAAGTGACCGTCGACGGTGTCCAGGTCCTCAAGACCAGCGCCCAGGTGCATGCCGGCGATACGGTTGCCGTGGTGCTGGGGCCGGTTCGGCGCACCGTCATCGTGCGCGACACCGGCGCGCGGCGGGGTCCGCCGACGGAGGCGCGGACTTTGTACGACGAGCCGGCGCCACCCGAACGCCTCTCATGGGAGGACGCGGGTTTGCCGCTTCACAGGTCAGGCGGATGATCCAGTGATGTACTTGTCCATTCCCGGTAGGAATTTTATGACGCCGCTGTCGCCGGTCCTCCAGTTCACCGCTGTGTCATCCAAGAACAGTGTGGATGGCTGGCGGTCCTCGGCACTCATATGCGCATAGCTGGAGAACAGCGCCACCTGATCGATCCCCCATCCCCAAGTGCCTTTGTTTTTCCAATAGGTGATGTAGGCGGCGACGCGGCGCGCGAACTCGAGCCCACGAGGCGTTGGGGCGAGCCCTACGCAAGCGGCGGTTATTTTAAGGCTCGGTGAGAATTCCGCGGGCCGGGTGTTGATCGCCAGATCGTAACGCGCGATCGAGGCGAGGAGCGCGCGCGGATCGCGCAATAGCCGGACATCTGCGTCGAGCACCCACAGCGGCCGCCGTGCGCGCTTGAGTTCCTCAAACACACGGACGTATCTCACGGCATGATAGTAAAGGCGTGCGTAGGCCCCGCCCTGCGACATTGCGCCCGAGGCTTCGGCGGCGAGCGTGACGCGCACGTTTTGCAGTTCGCCGACGGCCCGCGCAATTTCCGTCCATACAGCCGGGGTTCCATCAAGGATATGAACGCTTATATCGAGCGGCAGGACGGCCGCATCCGCTTGTCGTAGAAGTGGGAGCGCGAAGCGCGTGAAATAGACCGGGTCGCAGCCGATGAAAATACTCGCGCCCGACTGAGGTGTGGGCGCAGTCAGGCGCTCAACAGGCGCGAGTCCCTTCACGATGTCGGCATCGCTCAGCACGTCCAGGCCGGCATGAAATGCGTGGCCGAAAGCGTAGAAGTCGGCTGTAGAACGCTTGGGCCCATTGCGCAACTTCGCGAAACAGCCCTCGGCGCGTTCCCAGTTTCCCTCGGCGACGGCAACGCACGCCAGGTCCGCCCATACGCTTGCGCGGTTGCTGCCGGCCACAATCTCATTCGTCAGTGCATCTTTCAGTTCCGGCAACGCCTCATGGTCCGGCCATTGATATGTATCGGGCCAGGAGGCGCCGTGCGGTGGCAAGCCGCGCGCGGCGCGGCGGCCGGCGGCGCGCGTGGTTGAAATGCGCAAGAGCGTATAGGCTGCCCGCACCGGGTCTCCGCTGACGATGTGGAGATGCTTCTCCAAATCACGGATCGCTTCGTCGGGGGGAAGCATGTCCGCGTAGGCCGCGACGAATTCCGTGGCCGTCGGATTCTTTGCGGCGGCGCGCGCGATCACGGCGCGCGCATCGTCAGGGCGGCCATCGGCGGCTTTTGCCTTGGAGAGCCGTTGATGGATCGCAAGTGGGGCGTCCGGCGTCAGGGCCAGGAGTCGTTCAAGCGTCCGTTCGCACGCGCGGAAGTCCCGCCGCTCGTATTGGATCAGCGAAAGCCGATCCAGCACGTCCCGGAGGGTGATGGGCCCCGCCGTGGCGAGAATCGCTTCCGCGGCGTCCCAATCGCCCGCGTCGATCGCGGCTTCATACGTCAGCCCGCCTGACATCAGGTTTTTTCGAACACGAGCGTGTGGTTATTGGCGGGCATCGCGATCCGCTCGGCGAGCGAGAACCCGCGCGCGCGCGCCAGCGGTTCGATGTCCTTGAGATCGCGGATGCCCCAGGTGGGGTTGCGCGCGCGCAAGGATTGGTCGAACGTGACATTGCTCTCGGCCTGGAAGTCGCCATCGATCACATACGGTCCATAGGTCACGAGGGGGGCGCCGGACGCCAACGTGTGCTGCGCGCCGTCGAAGAGGGCGATGGTCGCTTCCCATGGCGAGATGTGGATCATGTTGATGCACAGCATCGCGTCCGCGCGCGCGACCGGCCACGGCAGGCGGGTCACATCGAGCGCGATCGGCGCACGCAGATTGGCGAGACGGGCCTCGACGACATAGGCGGCTATGCTTGCGCGGGCGCCTTCGTCGGGGTCGCTGGGTTGCCAGTCGAGATGCGGCAGCGCCTTTGCAAACGCGGCGGCGTGATAGCCGGAGCCCGAGGCGATCTCGAGTACCAAGCCGGGTCCGAGGCGCCGGGGGGCGAAGACGCGTGTCAGCACCGCGAGGAGTGGTGGCGTGTTGCGCACACTTGCCGGGGGAATCAATTTGATATCATTCATGAACTGCTCTTTGCGGTTGTCATGACTTGACGCCTCCGCGCGAAACGAAGTACCTGAAGCCCAGTAACATATCAGGGCGGCGAGGGATTTAATGGCGTACGTCGTCACGGAAAATTGCATCAAGTGCAAATACATGGATTGCGTCGAAGTGTGTCCGGTGGACTGCTTCTACGAAGGCGAGAACATGCTCGTCATTCATCCGGATGAATGCATTGACTGCGGTGTGTGCGAGCCGGAATGCCCGGCGGAAGCCATCGTCCCCGATTCGGACGAAGCGGCAACCGAATGGTCTGATATCAATAAAGAATATGCCGACAAGTGGCCGAACATCACGGCCAAGGGCGAAACGCCTTC